>Ga0209024_1000855_pt1 | contig 36690 bp, 30 predicted proteins | sample AutmiccommunBRH5_FD_187380 | JGI IMG/M metagenome (GOLD analysis project Ga0209024, IMG submission 187380) | Deep subsurface microbial communities from Mt. Terri, Switzerland - Autotrophic microbial communities BRH/5 (SPAdes) (version 2) | ecosystem: Environmental > Aquatic > Deep subsurface >...
AGCGGCCAACCGGCTAATCGAGAACAACCCCAAGCTGTTTCCGAAAACCCTGTGGAGCGACCACGGTCCTGGTGAGCCGATTGTAATCAGCCCCATGGCCGACGATGAACACGAGGCCGAACAGGTGGCCATGATGCTGAGTGGCCACCGCTTTGAGCGCCGCGCCAAGTATGGCGACTACGCAGTGTTATACCGCAGCAACTTTCAGGCGCGCATTCTGGAGCAGGCTTTGCGCCGCCAGAAAATTCCGTACATTTTGAGCGGTGGGCAAAGTTTTTTTGAGCGCGCGGAAATCAAGGATGTAATTGCCTACCTGCGCCTGTTGGTGAATTCCGACGACGACCCCGCATTCATTCGCGCCGTGACCACGCCCAAGCGTGGCATTGGGCAAAAAACACTGGAAGCCTTGGGCACCTATGCAGGCACGCGTGGGGTGTCGCTGTTTGAAGCAATTTTCGAGACGGGTGCTGAAAGCCATTTGAACGCGGGCATGGTGGACGCATTGCGCACCTTTGGCACTTTCATCAACAAGCTGGAATACCGCGCACAGCGCGAGCCTGCGCGTGATTTGCTCAATGAACTGTTAAGCACCATCAAGTACGAAGAGTGGCTTTACGAGCAGCAAGATGAACGTGGCGCGCAAGGCAAGTGGCAGAACGTGCTCGACTTCGTGAAGTGGATGGGCGACAAGGGCGAGGAAGAGGGTTCAACCCTGTTGGACCTGACGCAAAAGGTGGCCTTGATGACCATGCTGGACCGGCAAGACGATGGCACCCGACCCGATGCGGTGCAGCTAAGCACCCTGCATGCGGCCAAGGGGCTGGAATTTCCGCATGTGTTTTTGATTGGTTGCGAAGAAAGCATTTTGCCCAGTTTTGGCGATGGCGAGGGGCGTGAACTGACCGACGACAGGCTGGAAGAAGAACGCCGCCTGATGTACGTGGGGGTAACGCGCGCGCAGCGTAGCCTGAATATTACCTGGTGCAGAAAGCGCAAGAAGGCGCGTGAATTGATCAGTTGTTTTCCTTCGAGGTTTATCAAGGAACTGCAGCTGGAAACCGACAAAGACCTGCCCGACGACACGCCGAAAATGAGCCCGAAAGACAGGTTGAGTGCTTTGAAAGGACTGCTGACGAAGGTGGGTACTTAGGTGGATACTTAGGTGGATGCCTAAGCCGCACCCAGCGCTGAATTTACTTTTTGGATGAGTGCTTCAGGCGTGACAGGCTTAAGCAGCCACCCCGCAAGGCCTAGGGTTTTGGCTTGTTGAATCATTTCTTTGTCTGAATACGAGGTGATCACCACGATGGGCACAGTGGCACCGGTTTTTCGAATTCGATTGCACAGTTCCAGCCCGTCCATGCCGGGCATGTCGATGTCGGTGATGATCAATTCGGGTGCGCCGTTTTCTACGATGTCACGGATACCTTCTTGAGCCGATGCTGCCGTACGGACCACATGACCGGATTGGGTCAATATGTGCGCACACACTTTGCGTATGGTGTTCGCATCGTCAATGAGAAGAATGATGGCCATGCTGCGACTGTAAAATTATTTGCCCAATCATACCGTGTGAAACTGGTTTTTCGACTATTCACTGAAAACTTTCTGATTCCAGCACCTTGACGCCTTGCTCTGCTTTCAAGGCTTCTTCCAGCATGACACGTGCCAGTTTTTCAACTTTTACGCTTCGCAATCGCTTGGGCAATAACGGGCTAAGCAGGCGGCTTGCCATCAATCCAATTTCTTCGCCGAAACGAAATTCTTCGCGGTCCCCATCCAGCAAGCCCGGGCGAGCAATCACCACGCTGGGAATGCCTGCATTTCTTACAGCCTGTTCAGCTTCGCCCTTGGTACGAAGGTACAAGCCTTTGGCTTTGGTGCTGGCCATCATGGCGGAATTCAGCACGAAGCAGGGCACGGCATGTTGTGCGGCCAGCGCTGCAAACTGCGCCACCAGGGTGAAATCAACGAAGCGGAATTGTTCGCTTGTTCCTGCCACTTTGATGGTGGTGCCGAGCGTGCAGATGAGCGCGTCGGTTTGCCACCAGGGTGCCTCTTCGGGTATGGCGTTGAAGTCGATGAGCTGATTGAGCAATTTGGGGTGGGGGGTGATGGGCTTGCGTGTCAATGCAACAACTTTGCCCACTTGTGGGTTGGCAAGTGCCTGTGCCAATACGCTTTGACCCACCAGGCCTGTGGCGCCCACCAGCAGAATGGTTTTTTGTGTTGCTGGTTTTTCCAACATGCCTCCCCTTCAATAAAAAAACGCGGCAGCCTTAAGACTAACCGCGTTTTACACACCAAGTCCAAACAGTCGCCTGTTTGATGCCTGTCAGTGCTTAGGCACTTTGGGTTTGTTTTTCGTTGGCGTTGCGTTTTTTGCGGGCAATTTGTTTGCTGCGCATTTTTTTCATTTGACCAACAATGATGGATTGATAAAGCTCGGGCAAGGTGCGCACCATGGTGTCAATAGCTACCGCATCGGGGCCGACCAACACGCGTCGCTTGTCTTTCTTCACGGCTTTCAAAATAATGTCGGCTGCTTTCCCGGCAGTGGTGATGAACATTTTTTCGAACAGGTCTTTGCCGCTTTCCGGGTCTGTGCCTGTGAATTCTTCAGTTTCAGGCGTGGTCACGCTTTTGCGCGCAATCGCGGTTTTGATGCCGCCGGGGTGAACGCTGGTGGCCGACACGCCACAGTTCATCATGTCCAGTTCCTGGCGAAGGCTTTCAGTAAAGCCGCGCACCGCAAATTTGGTGGCGTTGTAAGTGGATTGTGTGGGCTGTGCGCACAGGCCAAACACGCTGGAGGTGTTGATGATGTGGCCTTCGCCGCTCGCTTTCAAATGGGGCAGGAATGCTTTGGTGCCATACACGACACCCCAGAAGTTGATGCCCATGATCCATTCGAACTTGTCGTAGTCAATGTGCTCAATCGGGGTTGCGTAGGCCACGCCTGCGTTGTTGAATATCAGGTTCACTTTGCCGTGGTCTTTCGCGGTTTGATCGGCCCAGGCGTACATGGCGTCGCGGTTGGACACGTCCAGTTGCTGGCTTGTTACCTTGACATTGGGGGCAGCGGCCTTTACCAGTTTCACGGTCTCGGCCAGACCTTTGGTGTCCACGTCAGAAATGGACACGTTGCAGCCTTCTTTGGCCAGTTGAAGGGCCAGTGTGCGGCCCATGCCAGATGCGGCACCGGTGATTGCAGCCACTTTGCCGTTGAATGATTTCATGTGTTTGTCTCCGTAGTTCGATGGTTTTGGCGTCACAATCTGGTTTGTGATCTTGCCTGTAATTTGACAATCCTGATTGTCAATTTAATGTTGGCCCTTCATACTGTCAATGCCTATTATTCGAGTATCTCTTCCAATATGAATGTGAAAGCACCAGAACAAATTGCCAAGAACGCAGGGCGGCGATACCGCGGTGTGTCCAATGAAGCCCGCAAGGCCGAGCGTCGGTTAAAGCTGATTGATGCGGGCATCAAGGTGTTCGGCTCCACGGGCTATCATGCGGCCACTGTGAAGGGTTTGTGCCAGGAAGCGGGTTTGACCGAGCGGTATTTTTACGAAAGCTTCAGCAATGCCGAGGCGCTGTTCACGGCCTGTTACCTGCACATCACTGACACGTTGCGCGAGAAATTGCAGCATGTGCTGCTTGGCATGGAAGAGGACAATCTGGAGCAGGCAACCCGCGCCGGTTTGACGGTGTTTTTCACGCAGTTCAAGGAAAGCCCACAGGCCGCGCGCATTTTGCTGGTAGAGGTGTTGACCGTGAACCGCCACCTGGAAGAGTTGAGTTTGAAAACCTTGTACAGTTTTGTGGAAATGCTGGAAACCCTGGCCAAGCCCTTGATTGAACAACGCAAGGGTGGCGTGGTGACCGGGCTGGATTCAACCCTGCTGGCGTCTGGTTTGGTGGGGGCAGTGCTTTACATGGCCGCCCGCTGGAGCCTTGATGGTTGCAAGAAGCATGTTGAGGATGTGGTGGAAAATGCCATGCTGATATTCAAGGGCGTGGGCATGATGCTGGGCAGGTAGCGGACATAAAAAAACCCGCTGTTCAAAGCGGGTTTTTATTTGCCAACGGGCGCTACAGTGCTATGGATTATTTCGCAGTTTCCGCTGCGGGTTGTTCCGCGGCTGGTGCATCGGCTGGGGCAGTGGGTTCAGGCGCTTTGAAATCGGCACCCGCTTCTTTGCCCATGTAGGCTACAGCACGGGCCACTTCAATGTCGTCCAGGTCGGCGTTGCCACCTTTGGCTGGCATGGCACCAATGCCGTTGACAGCGTTTTTCCAGAGGGTGTCAAAACCTTTGCCCAGGCGATCGCCCCACTGGCCTTTGTCGCCAAACTTTGGCGCACCTGCTGCACCTGTGGTGTGGCAGGCTGCACAGGCGGCGGCATACACTTGTTCGCCTGTTTTCAGAACCTTGGGGGCGTTTGCGTCGACGAAGTCAATCGTTCCAACGGGGGCCAGGCGTTCTGCGATGGCTTCTTTGGAGAATGCATCGCTGCCAGCGGCGGGCTTTTCGCTGCTGCTGACGTAGTTGGCCAACAAAATAATGATGAAAATCGGGATAACGAAAGAGGCAACAATCGCAATGATGAGCTGCTTCGGTGTTTTGATTAGAAGTTCGTGTTCGTTTGAATCGCTCATACGACGTCCTGATTGATAGCGCTGGGTTGAAACGTGATTATAACGGGATGCAAAAGCATGCTATGGCATGTACGCAGCATCAAAACAACTGTAAATTGTATCTTGAAAAACACTTTGAACCCAACTATTTATTGCTGAAAATGCAAGCAGGCGCAGCAGAGGGATGAGATTTTGAAGAGTGCATTGAGCGAGAATCATCGCTATGGTTTGCCCATGATGGTGGTTCACTGGTTGATGGCGGTGGGCATTTTGACGGCATTTGGTGTGGGTTTGTACATGGTCGACATCCCCGGCATTACCCCTTTCAAGCTGAAGCTGTTTAACTGGCACAAGTGGTTGGGTGTTACTTTGTTTGCGCTGGTGTTGCTTCGCATTGTGGTGCGCTTGATGTCGAAAACACCCAAGTACCCTGCGCATTGGGGGCACAACACCGTGTTGTTTGCAAAACTGGGGCACATGGCTTTGTATGTGTTTATGTTGGGGGTGCCCACGTTTGGCTACCTGTATAGCCTGGCCTCCGGTTACCCGGTGGTGTGGTTCGGTGTGATCGAGTTGCCGGTGTTGATCGACAAAGACCCGGCCTTGAAAGATCTGTTCAAAACCCTGCATGAACTTTCGGGCAAAGGCTTGGTCTTTCTGGTGGCGGGCCATGTGTTGATGGCCCTGAAACACCACGTTCTGGACAAAGACGGCATTTTGGGTCGAATGATCCCCGGAATGCGGGCCGATTAATTCACAAGCAGGCAGAAAAATGATTTATCGATTGGCCTTCACGGTGGCCAGCATGGCCGCAGGTCTGGCATTTGTAGGGTTTGCCGTCCCGGCCCTGGCGGCCCCGCTGGACGTGGCGCAAAGCGAAGTGACGGCAACTTTCAAGCAGTTCAATGTGCCGGTAAGCGGTAACTTCAGGAAGTTTTCCGGCGATGTGCAATACAACCCGGCCACGCCTTCTGACACGAAAGCCACTTTGAGTGTTGAAACGGCCAGTTATGATTTGGGCGACCCTGAGTACAACAAGGAAGTGGCGGGCAAGGACTGGTTTGATTCAAAAAACCATCCCAAGGCAACTTTTTTGATCACTGGCGTAACGGGGGCTGGCAACAATCTTCAGGCCACGGGCGATTTGACCGTTCGTGGTATTAAAAAGCCACTCAAGTTTCCGGTGAAAATTCAAACCGCAGGCGGCAAGCACACCTTCACGGGCAAAACGCAGATCAAACGCCTTGATTTCAAGGTGGGTGCTGACGGGGAGTGGGGCGACACCAGCCTGGTGGCTGACGAGGTGGTCATTGATTTCAAACTGGTGATGCCCGCCAAATAGGGTGGCGTTACCGTGGGCGTACGGCAACAAACAAGGAGCAAAGGATGTTCAAGCAGTTATCAATAACGGCAGTGGGTGGCGCACTGGCGCTGGGCATGTTGGGTGCAGCGCATGCGGCGGTTGATACCTACATGGTAGACCCAAGCCACACTTACCCTTCTTTTGAAGCCGACCACCTTGGCGGTTTGTCCCTGTGGCGTGGCAAATTTGAAAAAACCAAGGGCACCTTGACCCTGGACCGTGTCAACAAAACCGGGACGGTTGACATTGAAATTGATGCCAACAGTCTGGACTTCGGCCATGGAAAAATGAATGAAGAGGCCAAAGGTGTGAACATGTTTGATGTGGAGGCGCACCCCACCATTACCTACAAGGCGAACAAAATTCGTTTTGAGGGTGACAAGCCTGTGGAGGTGTTGGGTGATTTGACCCTGAAGGGTATTACCAAGCCCGTGCCGTTGAAAATAAATACTTTCAAGTGCATGATGCACCCCATGAAAAAAGCCGAGGTGTGTGGCGCCGATGCAGTGGCTGAATTCAAGCGCACGGATTTTGACTTGGGTTATGCCGTGGACCGTGGTTTTTTTCCGGAAGTGAAAGTTCTGATTACCATTGAAGCGGTGAAGCAGCCGAAGCAATGAGATCATTTAACACCCTCTCGAATATTGCACCAAGACTGATTCGAGCTGATGGCGCACATGTGCTACGGCAAGCTGTAAAGGGTCTTGGCAGTCAGCCCCAGGCGGAAAACCAGTTTGCCAGATCCGCAAGCCAGTTGATGATCCCACTCTTGAGATCTAACCCCTTGGTGCGAGCAGACTTACCCGCCAAACTCACAGGACAGATCTGCCAGATGAGTTTGCGCAATCTCGGAAGGCTGGGGGGTATCAGAACTTATTCCGACAAGCTGCCCCCCACCAGTTTGATTGCTCGATACAAACCGGTTTTGGAAGAAGCGGTTGCCAATCACGAGGAATTGGTTGAGCTGGTTGAGCATGACAATTTTTGTGTCGCCTCGTTTGTGATGACGGCATTGAACATGATTCCCGGGGTGTCATCCATTCAATTGGATAACGGCTACTTGATCACCGGGATCAGAGAGACGAGGCGTGTAGAAAATACCACCGCACGAATGTATGACCTTCGGGTCCAACCACCCGATACTCTGGGCAGAGCGCGAAAACCATTCGTGTTGTCAATTACAGTTTACAAAGCCGACATGTTCAATGATGCAAGGCCAGGCAATCTGAAAGTTTTGCTCGGCCTTTGTTCAACTGCAGTCAATATTCACAGAAGCAAATTACCCAGAAAACTGTACGATTCGATCAAGGTTTTTAGCCCTGCTTTTCAAGATCTGGGCAAATTGTATTCGTGTATGGGCGTTGTGAAAGAATTGATTTCGTACGGTTATGTGTCAACCCCGGCAGGATTGTTTGAGGCGATTGGCAATCGACTGAAAGCCGATGAGATTGACCCGGAAGATCATTTTGTACCACCATTGAAGTCTATTTTAATCGAGGCCTTCAAGGATAGATATCCAGGACATGATCAGGAAATCCAGCGCCTGTTGGGAAATGAAAAACCTCCTCAACAAGCTTTGTTCAGGCATGCAATTGATCACAAAGGTGGGGCTTACCGTGCCGCCATGAAACTGAATGGTTTTGCAAAGGCCAATCCGAAAGCGGGAATTTCGGCGGTATGCGTAACCCATGCTGACGAACCTGGAGAGCAGAGATTCTCCATTTTTTATCACCCAAGCCACGTTTGGATTGAACAGAGAAACAATCTGCAAACGGGGGAACTTGAAAGCCGCATTTTTGCAAAACCCGGGCAGTTGTCTGAGGCATTGAAACAAAGGGGCGTGAAATCAATCATTTCACAGTCGCTTGGAATGCTTTAAAAATTTGTACCGAAACCAGGCCCAAGAAACAGAGCGATCAGAATTCATGCACCGTACGGATTTGAAACCCGCCGGTGCATGGCTTTTATTAGCGTTGTACGGTGCTGTGTTCCGGTTTGCCTGGCGTGGTTTCTCCGCGTGTTTTCCAAAGCGAGAACACCACACCACCGGCAATCAGGCCCAAGGTGATGCTCAGTGACAGGGCGGGCGGAAATTTGCCGATGAAGTTTACGAGGAAAATTTTGCTGCCGATGAACACCAGAACCATCGCCAAAGCGTACTTCAGGTAGTGAAAGCGGTGGATCATCGCGGCCAGGGCAAAGTACAGTGCACGCAAACCCAGGATCGCGAAAATATTGCTGGTATACACGATGAACGGGTCGGTGGTGATCGCGAAAATCGCGGGCACGGAATCGACTGCGAAGATCAAATCCACAAACTCAATCAACACCAGTGCCAGCAACAGTGGGGTGGCAAAACGCACCACCTTGCCGGTTTTGGGATCGGCTTCATTGACCACAAAGGCGTTGCCGCGCAGGCCTTCGGTAACACGCATGTGCTTGCGCAAAAACTTCAGAATGGGGTTGCTGGCAATGTCGGGTTCATGGTCCACCATCAGCCACATTTTGATGCCGGTAATCACAAGGAAAGCGCCGAACAGGTACAGCACCCAGCTGAATTCTTTCACCAATGCAGCGCCCAGGCCAATCATGACGGCACGCAGCACGATGACACCCAGGATGCCCCAGAACAACACGCGGTGCTGGTATTGGCGGGGTATGGCGAAGAAGGAGAAGATCATCGCGATGACAAACACATTGTCCATCGACAGTGATTTTTCAATCGCAAAGCCAGTGAAGTAGTTCATGCCGCTTTCTGCGCCAAGGTACCACCACACCCATGAACCGAACAGCACTGCGGCGGTGATGTAGCCGCCGGAAAGCAGCAGGCTTTCTTTCACACCAATTTCCCGATCGTCTTTGTGAAGTACGCCAAGGTCGAAGGTGAGTAGTGCGATCACAATGCCGACAAACAACACCCAGATCCATGCGGCGGTGCCCAGAAAGTCGGCATGCATGAATTCCATAAAAACGTCCACTTTGTTACCCCATGAAGATTGAATTGAACACGGCGCAATGGTGTATTAGTTGTGACTTCGGAAAAATCAGTATTTAATGAAGTATTACTGCGGTTTTCACGAAGTTAAAATTTGAGGCGTACCCATGACACTGAACTATCGCCATTTGCATTACTTCTGGATGGTGGCCAAAGAGGGTGGTTTTGCCCGCGCGGCCGAGCGCATGGACATGGCCATTCAAACCATCAGCGCGCAAGTGCGCGAACTTGAAAAAGACCTGGGCCACCAGCTGTTGAAGCCGGCAGGGCGCGGCGTGGCACTGACCGAGGCCGGGCAAGTGGCCTTTGCCAAGGCCGAGGAAATTTTCCAGATTGGCCAAAGCCTGCCTGAACTGGTGCGGGCGGTGGCTGGCAAGCCGGTGCTGCATTTCAGAATTGGCCTGTGCGATGGCATATCAAAGCTGGCTGTGCATGCCCTGTTAAAGCCGGTGCTTGATACGGAAAATTTGCACCTGACCTGCCATGAAGGCGAGCCCGAGCAGTTGCTGGCCGAACTGGCCTTGCATCATCTGGATTTTGTGTTTGCCGGGCAACCGCCGCCAGCGAACCCGAATTTGCGGGTGCAAAGCCGCATGCTGATCAGTTCGGAAGTGGATTGGTATGGCGCGTCGAAATGGGTGAAAAAAAGCCACGTCAATCACTTTCCGCAATGCCTGGCCGAATTGCCGGTGCTGTTGCCCACTGGGCATTCAAGGCTGCGGGTGGATTTGAATTACTGGTTCGAGCAGTTGGGCATTGTGCCCCACGTGGTGGGGGAGTTCGAGGACAGTGCTTTGATGTCGGTTTTTGCCGCGCGCGGTTCAGGCGTGTTTCCGGTCAGCCGTCTGGGTGTAAATGACACGGGCACGCTGAGTGGACTTCGCTTGTTGGGGCGGTGCGATGCGGTGCACGAGGCAATTCACGGTGTGTGGAATGTAAGGGGCATCGACCACCCGTTGGTGGTCGATCTGCTGGAAAGGCTTGCCGTTTAAACGATCAAGCCGCAGCCACCGCCGCTTCAATTTCCGCAAAAGTGCTGGCTTTCACGGGGTCAATCACGGGGATGCCCATTTGTCGCGCAATTTGTGTTGAGGAAAACAGGCCCACGACCCGCATGCTGCCAGTGCGGTTGTCCACCACCAGTGCATGTTGCCGGTTGTGCGCGCGCAGTGTGGCAATAATGTGGCCCACTTCGGCACGCGATACGGCGCCAAATTCCAGAAACTCCAGGTCGGGAAGGCGCACCATCACATCATGGACGGTCAGTTCTGGCACGGTGCGGTTGCTGGACGATGCTTCCTTGATGGCGCGTTCACCAGCCAGGTCGTTTGCGGTCAGCAGGCCTTGCAGGTGGCCTTGTTCATTGCGCACAAACAGCAGTTTCACGCCACACACAATCATGGTGGTGCGGGCTTGTTCCAGTGTTTCGGAGCCTGAAATGCTGACTGGGTGTACACGCCGAAGGTCGGTCATGGCGTCGAAAGCTGGCGAATCGGCGGTCAGCTTCAAAGGGCGACTGGGATCGCTGACCGTGATGGTGTCAGTGGCCGCTGCGCTGATGTGTTCGAGTGCTTGATAGTGTTGTCTGATCATGTTGAACCCCTGTAGGACACAAAATCAGTCTACGCTGCTCGCGAAAAGTTTCAAGTCAGTGAAAGCCCGGAGGAAACAATTGAACACCCGCCTGTTCTGGCGATTGAAGTGCTCAAGGTTATTTGAGCGGGGTGCCCAGCGCATAGGGCAGCAGGTTCATTACTTCCTTGCTGACGCCCATGGCCAAATGGGGGGTGTCAATTTCAAGGTGTTCTACGTTGGGGCTGAAGCGGTCAATGCAGGCCTGCCAGCTAACAATCGAATCTTTCTTGCAGTACAGCGCCACGATTGGGCACACAATCGGGTGTTCGAACCGTTTCAGGGTGCTGTTTTCAATCGATTCCACGTCCAGCCCGCGAATGTCGTAGAAGGCTTTGACTGCGGTGTACTTCGGCCCGCCAATTACGGGGCTGCCAATGGTTACGATGCGGCTTACATTTTGTTGCACTTCACGTGCGGCCTCGCGGGCCAGGTAGCCGCCCAAACTCCAGCCCAGCAATTTGATGGGGGCTTGCGCGGTGTCGGAATGTTCTTTGATGTCGGCAATGACTTGTGGCAACAGTTTGCCTATTTCACCATGGTTGAAACCCGCAGACCAGTGAACGGCTTTGTAGCCCAGTGAATCGAGATAGCGTTTGATGAATGTCATGCTGCTTGAGCTTGCGCCAAAGCCCGGCAACAGCAACACGGTTTGGCCTTGCCCCACGTTTTTGCGGGCCAGAAAGCGCCAGCCCACGGCCAGTTTGGCGGCTTCAAATGGGGTTTTTACTTCGCCAAACAACAGGCTCAGTTTGGGTTTGCCGATGGCGTTGCCGTATCGTTTCTGGAATTCTGCTTTGTTCATGGGGTGTTACAAGGTTGTGTACACCCGAGAAAATACGGCAAGGCGCGGCTGCACACAAAGAGGAATTCCTCTAGTGTGGTCGCTTGGTTATTGGATCAGTGCAAGGCTTTGATTGGCCAGGCGAACGCGCAGGGCCAGTTCGCGGGCCAGGTTGTTGTGCAAAATGTGGCCCAGTTCGCTGTCGTGCCGAAGCAGCTGATCGAATTGTGCCGTGGGCATGAACAGCAGGCGGCAAGGTGTGTCGGCCCGCACGGTGGCCGAACGGGGTTTGCGGTCGATCAGTGCCATTTCACCAACCATGCTGCCGGGGCAAAAGCGCATCAGCCTTTCGTTGCTGTGGCCTGTGTGGTGCCAGGCGCTAAGCTGTCCCTGTTGCAACACATACAAGCCGCAGGGTGCTGCGCCCTCACTGAACAGGGCTTGGCCGGCGGGCAGTTCGGCGCTTTGCCAGTAGTTGGCAAAGGTGTGGGTTTGCGCTGTGGCCATGTGGTCGCACAGGTGGCTGTCGATCAGGGTTTCCAATGCTTCGGTGGGGGTTGCTGTGCTGTTGTGTTCAAGAAGCAGGTTTTCAAGGTGCCAGAAGGCATCGTCCACATGGCTGTGAATGGCAATTCCCCGCGCTTTTAAAGTGCGGTGCAAGAGGTTTTCACCGCCCATGGGTGGCTGGGAAATGACGGGCAAAACTGCCACCGTGTGGGTGCAATGCAGGCTTTGTTTTATCAGGCGTTCAATGCAGTCGCAGGCGGTGTCGTCGATGTAGCGCAGGTGGGTGAAATCAAGCACTGTGGTTTGTGCGTTTTCAAGTTCGTCTTGCAGGCGAATGGCAATGGCGGGGGCATTGCCGAAAAACAGATTGCCATCAAAGTGCACCCAGGCCAGGTGTTCAAAGGCGGTATCCAGCTGCTGGCGGTGTGCACGTGGGCGCATGCTGCGCGACCGCGCGGCGGGGTTGAATTCAATGTTGCGCAAGCCGCTGCTGGACTGCTGTTGCAAAAAGTAGGCAGCCACGAACAACACCCCCACCAAGGTGCCGATCAGCAGGTTGCTAAGGCCGGTTACCAAAATCATGGTGAACACCACCCACACTGTAAAACGTTCGGTGGGTGCCATGCGTTTGCGTTGGGCGGGGCGTGCAAACTGTGCAATCAATCGCAGGGTGTTACCTTGAATCAGAAACAGGGAGCTGATGGCCACTGCGGTGGCCAGAATGTGTAAAGGCAGTTGAGCCAGAATGGGCCAGGTCAGCAACACGAGTGCGGCCAAAAGCACCATGTACCAGCCTTCGCTTTGACGGCTTTTTGCACCCACACCCAAGCCCGCGTTGCTTCTGGAAAAGTAGTTGGAACTGGGTAGCGCAAGGGCCAAACCGCACAATACGTTCACCACAGCCAGTGTGTTCAGTTCCCGGCGTGTGTTGTGCCGGGTGCCCAGGGCTTGGTCCACCTGCAACATGGATTGCATGCTTTCCAGCACCACCAGCAAAGCCAGCACGGCGGCACCCACCAGCACTTGAAGCAGCAGGCCGGGTGTACCCAGCAATAGCGCCGGAAGCTGTTGAATGCTGCTGTAAAGGCTGGATGCTTGTGCTGCCCACAGGGGGTGTTGGGGCAGCGCAGCCACGGTTTGCACCGGCAGGGTGCCGGGCCAGGCCCATAAAAACAGGGAATGCACGGCAAAGCCGCAAGCCAGCCCGTACACCAGGCCAAGCGGGTTGGGCCGTATGGCACGGAAATACAGCAACACCGCAGTGGTAATGGCCGACACACCCAGTGCCACCGGTGAAAACAGGGTGGGTGAATTTGCGGCCTGCAACACGGTGGTGTACACCGCAAAACCCACCATGGCGGGCATCAGCTTCCAGGCTGAAAAAACACCCAGGGTGGTGTTCATGCCGATTAACACCGGGGCGGGAAGAAACTGCATCAATTTGCCCACGCCCTGTTGCTGGGCCAACGCAATGAACGCACCTGCCAGCGAAATTTCCAGTGCCAGCAGCAACATGAGTTCATTGTGATTGTTGGTGCTTTGCAAAAAGCCCAGTAGCGAACCGGCAACAATCAGCGCGGTTGAAGAACGCGGCCCGCCAAACTGCACGGGTGCTTTTCCAAATAAGGCACCCAGCAAACCACCCAGCAGCGCACTGGCCAAACCGGCGTAAATACCATAGGTCAAGCCGGCCTGCCCCAGGGGGGCGAAGGCCAGCATGCCGTAAACAATTGATTGTGCGTAACCACCGAATGCGACCAGTGCGCCCGCTTTAAATTCGGTGTTCAATGGGTGTTATTTCGAGGTCGGCATCACGAATTCGGCACCTTTCTCAATGCTGTCGGGCCAGCGCTGCATGATGGATTTCTGGCGGGTGTAAAAGCGTACACCTTCTTCGCCGTAGGCGTGCATGTCGCCAAACAGGCTGGCCTTCCAGCCGCCAAATCCATGCCAGGCCATGGGCACGGGAATGGGCACGTTGATGCCCACCATGCCCACCTGCACCTGGCGGCCGAATTCGCGGGCTACGTTGCCATCGCGGGTGTAGCAGCTAACGCCGTTGCCGTACTGGTGGCTGTTGATCAAATCAAGACCCTCGGCAAAGTTGGCCACGCGCACGCAACCCAGCACCGGGCCGAAAATTTCTTCTAGGTAAATGCGCATGTTGGGCTTTACGTTGTCGAACAAAGTGCCGCCGGTGTAAAAGCCATTTTCGAATCCGGCAGGTTTCTGGCCGCGACCATCCACTACCAGTGTGGCACCTTCGTCCACGCCAATTTGCACGTAGTCTTCAATGCGCTTGAGGGCTTCGGCGGTAACGATTGGGCCCATTTCGGCGGACAAATCCATGCCGTCGGTTACCTTCAGTGTTTTCAGGCGTGCGGCCAGTTTGGGAATCAGCTTGTCGCCCACGTCGCCCACCATCACGGCCACGGAAATGGCCATGCAGCGTTCACCCGCACTGCCGTAAGCGGCTCCAATCAAGGCGTCGGTTACCTGATCCAGATCGGCGTCGGGCATCACCAGCAAGTGGTTTTTCGCGCCGCCCAAGGCTTGTACGCGCTTGCCGTTGCGGGCGCCGGTTTCATAGATGAATTTCGCAATGGGGGTGGAACCCACAAAGCTGAGTGCGGCCACATCGGGGTGGTTCAGCAATGTTTCCACGGCCAGTTTGTCGCCGTGCACCACGTTGAAAACGCCGTCGGGCAGGCCTGCTTCTTTCATCAGCCGGGCCATCAGGTTTGCAGCGCTGGGGTCGCGTTCGCTGGGCTTGAGAATAAAGGTGTTGCCGCAGGCAATGGCCACGGGGAACATCCAGCAAGGCACCATGCAGGGAAAGTTGAACGGCGTAATACCGGCCACCACGCCAACGGGTTGGCGCAGGGTCCAGTTGTCGATGTTGGTGGAAACCTGCTCGGTGTAGTCGCCTTTCAACAACTGCGGAATGCCGCAAGCGAATTCAATGATGTCGATACCGCGGCTGACCTCGCCTTGTGCGTCGGTGAACACTTTGCCGTGTTCAGCCGTGATGATGGCGGCCAGTTCGTCGCGGTGCTGGTTCATCAGCGCCAAGAATTTGTTCATGATACGCGCGCGCTGCAAAGGCGGCTTGTTGGCCCATGCCGGCAGGGCGGCTTTGGCAGCTTCCACGGCCTTGTTGACCGTGGCCACATCGGCCAGTTCAACCTGGCGGGCAATTTTGCCCAGCGACGGGTTGAACACATTGGCTGTGCGTGCGCCGGGTGTGCTGAGGGTGTTTCCGCCAATGAAGTGGGCGACAGTTTGATCGTTTGTGTACGGTTGCATGGTTTAAAAGCCTGTTCGGTTTTTTATCTGAAGCTGATTATTGTGGCGCAATCCAGGGGTGTGTTGAATCGGTGCTTACACCAAGCTTCCGGATTTTTTTCGCACGGCAATTTACCGGGGTGTGTCGGTAAATCACTGATTTGCAATCCAATTGCATCCTTCGGCGGTACCAATTACACAAGGCGCGCCCCGATGCGGGCCAAGAATTAGAACCAAGGAGACAGCAGTGAACACAGTCTTGAAGAACAAGGCCGCGTTGCGGCGTGGGCGTTTGGGCTTGGCTGGCGGGGTAGCGGCCCTGCTGCTGGCGGGCTGCCTGAGCAACGGCGATGATGCCACGCAAAGCGGCGCTGACAGCCGAACCAACCCAAGCGAGAATGCCGGCCTGAAATACGATGTCAGCATTACCCGCACCACCTTTGGTGTGCCCCACATTCGCGCGAAAGATTACGGCAGTTTGGGTTACGGGCAAGGATATGCTTTTGCGCAAGACAACCTGTGTGTGTTTCTCGAGGACTTGTTGACCATTCGTGGCGAACGTTCGCGCTTCTTTGGCCCCGATGGAACCTACACGATCGAGCCCAATGGTTCAACGGCCAACAACGTGGCCAGCGACTTTTTCTGGAAAAGCATTTTTGCGCATGAAGAAGCGGGCGCAGACGGCGTGGTGCGCAATGCCTGGCAGCGTACCCGCGACAAAACCATTCCCGATTTCCAGAACGTGGTGGCGGGCTACGCCGATGGCGTGAACCGCTACATTGCGGAACTGAAAGCGGGCGAGCATGAATATGCGCAGGCCGATGGAAGTACAAAACCCGCACACGCAGCCTGCGCCAACGCGCAATGGCTTGCGCCGATCAGCACAGAAGACATGTATCGCCGTTTCGTGCGCCTGTCGATATTGGCCAGCAGCTCCGTGTTTGTCACTGAGATTGGCAATGCGCAGCCCCCCGGTGGTTTGCCTTCACCCACTGCGCAAGCAACTGATTCATTGGGCGGTTTGAGCACTGCCCAGCAAGTGGCCTTGCTCAAGGGCGCACCCAACCCCCTGACTGCGATGCAGAACAAAGACCACTTTGGCAGCAACATGTACGCGTTTGGCAAAGACGCCACAGCGAACGGCGAATCGCTTGTGTACGGCAACCCGCACTTTCCCTGGCGCGGCACCGAACGCCTTTATTTGAGCCACAACATTCTGGAAATGAATGGCGAAAAAACCATGGACATCATGGGTGTTGGCTTGTACGGCGTGCCAGCCGTGCTGATTGGTTTTAACGAACACGTGGCCTGGAGCCACACTGTGTCCACGGCCTACCGGTTCACTTTCTACCAGTTGCAGATCAACCCCAGCAACCCCACGCAGTACATGTACGACGGTGAAATGGTCGACATGATCCAGTTGCCCATCGAGATTGAGGTGAAACAGGCCGATGGCAGTATCACCAAACAGCAGCGCACCATGTACCGGTCCAAATTCGGCCCCATGCTGGTGCTGGAAGCCAGCGGTGTTCCCGTGCTGGGCTGGAACCAGTTGATGGCCTTCACGCTGCGCGATGCGAACCTGGAAAACGACCGCCTGATCAACCAGTTTGCCAAGTGGAACATGGCCAAGTCCCTGGAGGAATTTGTGGGCCTGCACGGCAGTGAACTGGGCGTGCCCTGGGTGAACACGGTGGCCAGTGGCCCGGGCAAACCCGCTTACTACGGCGATGTAACCGTGGTGCCGCATGTTACCGATGAAAAGGTGGCCGATTGCGCGGCCGAGCCTTTTAACAGCGTGGTGGGCCAGTTGTCTGCTGGTTTGCCTGTGCTGGACGGTTCCCGTGCCGAGTGTGAATGGGGCAGCGACCCCGATGCACCCGCACCCGGTATTTTCGGCCCGGGCAACCTGCCCACCCTGCAGCGAAATGACTACGTGACCAACTGTAACGACAGTTACTGGTTAAGCAACCCCAAGCAACCCCTGACCGGTTTTGATCGCATTATTGGCGATGAAAATGCAGAACGCACCTTGCGCACGCGCCTGTGCACCTTGCAGGCTGAACGCAGGTTGGCGGGGACTGATGGCCGCGCGGGCGACAAGTTCACGCAGGAAAACCTGAAAGAAATTGCGTTAAGCAGTGAAATTTATTCCGCCACACTGGCCCGGCAGGCTGTGGTGGACAACATTTGTCAGTCGCCGGTGTTGCTCAGCACGGGTTTGATGCCGGTTCAAACAGCCGGTGCCTGTGCCGCACTTGCAGCTTGGGATGGAAAAGCCAACCTGGACAGCAAGGGTGCCCACCTGTGGCGTGAATTCTGGAGCCGCGCAATTGCCAACCCGGGTGGTTTGCCCGTGGGCGCACCGCAATTGCATTTGCCGCTTGACAACCCAACGCCTGTTTCACTGCCCACCAATTTCTGGACCAACGGGTTTAGTGCCACCAACCCGGTGAACACGCCCAACAGCCTGAATGTGGCCAACCCGTTCACCCAGGCTGCTTTGGCCGATGCAATTCTCGCCGTGCAGGCGGCAGGCTTTGCATTTGACAAGCCTTTGGGTGAAATTCAGCGGTCGGGCGTACACACCAGTAACATTCCCGTGTTTGGTGGCACCAGCCCGGAAGGTGCCTTCACGATTGTGAGCACCCAGCCAAGCCGTTTGAATGCAGAAGGCTACAAGGTAACTTACGGCAACAGCTACATTCAGGCGGTGACGTGGGATGACAGTGGCATGCCGCAGGCCGATGCCATGTTGACCTACTCCATGTCGACCGACCCGGCCAACCCGAATTTCGAGGATTACACCAAGGCGTATTCACAGAAAAACTGGCAACGTTTGCCATTCACCAGAAGCCAGATTGAAGCAGCTAAAATTGGGCCAGCCTTGAATTTGAGGCTTCCAAGGGCAGCAAACTCAGCGCCCTGAATTGTTTAAATTGTATGAAAAATTCAAAGTAACAAACTAAGGGGGCGAAAGCCCCCTTTTTCTTGGATTGAACGGGTGCAAAGGGCGCATCGTGATGGCGTCGGCATCCTATTCTATATTCCATGTGCATTCGCTCTTTCCTTGTTCGAGTTTTGGCCATTGTGCTTTGCACCGGGGCGGGTTTTGGCTCAATCGCGGCTGCTGCCGAGCCCCGCATTGCGGTGTCCAGGTCGCCTTTGTCGCTGCCATTTTTTGTGGCCAAAGAAAAGAACCTGTTTGCAAAGTACAGAGTTGAGCCCATATTGATCGAATGTGTGGGGGGCAATCGTTGCATGAAAGAACTTGTAGAGGGGCGGGTCGACATGGCCACGTCATCTGAATTGCCTTTCATGTTTGCGGTGTTTGAAGCTGCTCCTGTTTCCCTGATCACCACGTTTGTGACCAACAAGGACGACATGCGGTTTATTGTCCGTAAAAGCGTGTTGCAGCAGGGCGGTGTCAAATCACTGACAGGAAAACGGGTGGGCTACGTTGAAAAAGCATCGTCGCATTACTACCGGGATTTGTTCCTGCTGTATCACGGTGTTGATCCCCAATCGATTGTTCCTGTGCCCATGGGCGGCGAGGCATTGGCCGCAGCGTTGGCCAAAGGCGAAGTAGATGCAATTTCCGTGTGGGAACCCTGGGGGAATTTGGCGCTTCAACTGGGTGGTGCAGATGTTGCATTGGTGGATACCCCTCGTTTGTACAGCCAGTCATTCAACCTGATGGCGCGCAATGACTATCGCGTACCGCAAGCCCGCCGGATCAGTGCCGTGCTGGGTGCCTTGCGCGAGGCGATTCAATTCATCAAAAAGAACCCCGAGGAAGCCAAACGCATACTTGCCCGTGATGCCGGGGTTGATTCCGCCATCGTCGAGGCCATGTGGTCAACCTATCGGTTCGAGCTGTCTTTGCATCAATCCCTGTTGACCACGCTGCAGGGGCAGGCGCGATGGGCAAGGCGGGAGGGGCATGTGAACAAAGCGCTTGGTGAACCGGAATTTCTAAACTATATCGATGCAAGTCTGTTGAGGAAGTTGTCAGCCAAGGCGGTTGACTATGTATACCCATGAAACCATTGCTACGACTTAAACATGGCGTTTCTATCGCCTTGATCTTTCTGTTTGGCCTGACGATACTGGCCACTGCGGTGGTGTACACCATCAACGAGCAGTGGCAGGTGCTACAGGAGCAAACTGTGGCGGCGCGAAATATTTCCCGCCTGTCCACGCGCATTTTGGTTTTGACGCACAACGTGTCCAGCAACATGAACGAAACCAACCTTCGGCAATGGTGGCTGGTTCACAATTCCATTGTGGATGAAATGGGGCGCCTGCAACTTTCTGATGACAACAGCGATTTAATCGTAAGGCTGGACGAGCGGCTTGGCGAGATTGCCGAACTATTCAGTGGATTTGGACTGATGGTGGCAGAAGATGAGTCGTCACTGGACAAGCGCCGAAGCGCAGTGCTGGTTGACCGCCTGATATCGGAGGCAGAGCAACTGGCCGAAATCAGTTACAAATTGGCGGATGTGGCCATTGAGCATCAGGAAGAGCTTCTCGAGAGGCGCAGAAGCATTGTTGCCACGTTTGCCGCGTTGTTCGCAATCAACTCGTTCTTGTTGTTGATCCTGATCCGCTTCCGGGTGGTTGGGCCTTTAGAGAAAATTGAAGGTGTTGCGAAAGAAATGCGACGCGGGAACCTGGCGGCGCGCTGTGACGTGCCCGAAGGCGATGAGATAGGCGACGTGGCGGCTGCGCTGGACAAGCTGGCTATTGAGTTGAACAAAAGACTTGCCGAACTGACCTCGACTACCCACTTGCTTGAGGTGGCGGGTCACATGTGTGGTGTGGGAGCCTGGACCCTGAACCTGGACAACAACGAGCTGACCTGGTCGAAGCAGATTTACGACATTGTCGAGGCCGATTTTACGCATCAACCCACGCTGGAAGAGGCCATGAGCCTTTACCCGGGGGACTCTGCCGCACAGTTGTCGAAAGCGATGGACGACGCCATACGGACTGGCGATAACCTCAACATCGAGTTGCAGTTCCTCACCTACAAAGGCAATTTGATTTGGGTACATGTGTTTGGCGAGGTGGCTTATGAAGGAACAGGTGTCAACCGAAAGCCGATGACGATGCGAGGTGCGTTCCAGAACATCACCGAACGACGGCAGGTGGAGGAAGAATTCCGGCAGGCGAAAGAGCTTGCTGAATCGGCCAGCAAAGCCAAAGGTGATTTCCTCTCCAACATGAGCCACGAAATTCGTACACCCTTGAACGCGGTGGTCGGCCTGACTTACATTTTGAGGCAAACCCGGCTGGACAATACCCAGCGGGAGTTTGTAGAGAAACTTGAAAACGCCGGGCGTGGTTTGATCGATCTTGTCAGTAGCGTGCTGGACGTTTCGAAAATCGAGGCGGGTGCCATGGAGTTGGAAAAGCGGCCCTTTTCTGCCCGTCAGTTGGTTGATTCCCTGGTCGATCTGATGACCGGTGCGGTGTCAAACAAAGCAATTGAATTCGTGGTCTCGGTGGCGCCCAATGTTCCAGATCGTCTGATTGGCGATGAAACCAAATTGCGCCAGGTGTTGGTCAACCTTGCGGGCAATGCCATCAAGTTCACCAAGCGCGGCCACGTCAAAGTGGGTTTGACATTGGATCAGCTTGACCCCACCAGTTGCGTGCTTCGCTTTGTTGTGCAGGACACCGGTCTGGGCATGGATCCAGCCGCAATGAAACGACTGTTTCAATTGTTCTCTCAAGCTGACTCCTCCATTTCCCGGCGGTTTGGCGGCACAGGGATTGGTTTGGCCCTGAGCCAAAAGCTGGTCGAGCTGATGGGCGGTACCATATCGGCGGTTAGTGCGCCTGGCCAGGGCAGTTTGTTTGCTTTTTCCCTGATGCTGGGCCTGGATGAAACAATTGGTCAAACGCAAGGCACCTGCGAGCTTGGTGATTATGATGTGGTGGTGGTTGATGATTTCAAGCCGCAACTGGACAGCGTGATTCAAATGCTGCAATGGTACGGTGTTGCGGCCCAAGGCTATGCCAGCGGCAGTGAAGCATTAAGCGTGGCCCGTGGCCAGCGGCCCCGGTTGTACATTGCCAGCCACAGCTTGCCAGACATGAGTGGGCAGGATTTCGCGCGCGAAGTGAAAGCGCAACTGGGCTTGCAGGCGTCGAAACTTGTCATCATGGTCAAGCCCCATGATCTGGAGCGTGTTCAGGCCTTTGTGGGCAGCGACAGGATCGATGCCATGTTGGTGAAGCCCGTGTCTTTTTCTGCATTAAGAGGCACCCTCAAAGACCTGGGCACGGGCCGGCGACAACACAAGCCCGAGCCAGTCCATTTGGGCGGCTTGAACGTGCTGGCCGTGGACGATCACAAGCTGAATCTGACGATTTTGCAAAAAATTCTCGAAAGCCACGGTGCGAAAGTGCTTCTTGCGGATTCCGGGAAGCAGGCCATTGACCTGTTGTCGCAATCAGGCAGATCCGGTGTGGATGTCTGCCTGATGGACATTCAAATGCCCGACATGGATGGGCTGGAAACCTGCGAATTCATTCGAACCCAGATGGGAATCCAGAACCTGCCGATACTGGCCTTGACGGCAGGGGTGATGGGGGCAGACCACCAGCTTGCGCTGGATGCCGGCATGAACGAAGTGCTGACCAAGCCGTTGCAAGTTGACAAGGTGCTGGATGCCGTGAAACGGTGGGGTTATCACATGGACGCCGCCCTTCCCCCAGGCTGAACGCTACAGCGCGTTCATCCGTTCTTCGTATTCCTTGCGAAATGTTTTTCGCAACTGGGCATTGGCTGCGCGTTTTATTTCCTCGGCCGAGCTTGGTATCAGGGGCGGTACCTTCGCAGGCGTGCCATCTGCATTCATGGCCACCATTGTGAAAAAACAGCTATTGGTGTGGCTGGCAATGCCCTTGTGAATGTCTTCTGACACCACCTTGATGCCCACCTCCATCGACGTGTTCCCGGTGTAATTCACGCTGGCCAGAAAGGTAACCAATTCGCCCACGCGAATGGGCTGGCGAAACAGCACCCTGTCGACCGACAACGTAACCACATACATGCCCGCATACCGGCTTGCGCAGGCATAGGCCACCTGATCAAGCAATTTCAGAATATGACCACCATGCACGTTGCCGCTGAAGTTGGCCATGTCGGGGGTCATCAATACGGTCATGCTGAGTTGGTGGTTTGGAAATGGCATGGTTTCAGTTCAAGAGTGGGCAATCAACGCAGTGTAACGCGCCTGTGCAGCGGGTGACACGTCTACAATGTTCCGAAGAAATCAAATGTGGAGAACATTGTGGCTGCAGAGCTGACCAAGTACGCCATCTGGCTGTTAAGCCCGTTGGGAATATGGATCGCCTTGACTGCGTTGGCTGGCTTGGGCCTGTTTGGCCGCAAACAATGGCGCGTCCGTGCCCTGGTGTTCGCGCAGCTTCAACTGCTCGCATTCAGTTTGCCTTGGGTGGGCGACGCATTGTTGGGCATGCTGGAAAAGGACGCCCTTGTGCTGCAAACCAGCAGGCCGTTGCCCCCACGGGTGGATGCAATTGTGGTGCTGGGCGGTGGCATGGAAGGGCGTTATGACGGGATTCGACATGTTCCCGACTTGAACGACTCTGGCGACCGCGTTTGGCAAGGCGCACGTTTGTACAAACAAGGCGTAGCCGAGCGCGTGGTGCTTAGCGCAGGCCAGTTTGAAGCCGATCCTCGTCGTGAAGCCGAAGCCCACGGCATGAAAGTGTTCATGACCGACATGGGCGTACCCGATCAAGCCTTGTTGATTGAAGGTGCCTCGCGCACTACCTTTGAAAATGCATTGCGAACACGCGACTTGCTGGGCATTGATGCAAAACACATTGCCTTGGTCACGTCGGCCTTTCACATGGGGCGCTCAGTGTTGTGGTTCGAAAAAGCCGGGTTCACCGTGTACCCGGTGCGGGCCGACATCCGCGTGCTGCATGAAAAACGTCCTTTCTGGGAATGGCTGCCCAAACCACAGGCGCTGGATGAAAGCACCATTGCCATCAAGGAATATCTGGGCCGCTGGCAACTGAAGGCAAGTGGTGTTTATGAAACAGGTGGCACAACATGAGTTTGCGAATGGCCCTTGCCGTGCTTGCATGCAGCCTTGCCTTCACCGGCGTGGCGCAGGCCGGCCCAGTGCTGGATGCCGTTAAAAAACGCGACGCAGTGCGGTGCGGCGTCAGCAGTGGCGTGGCAGGTTTTTCGGCCTTGGGCAGTGACGGCCAGTGGCGTGGGCTGGACGTGGCCGTGTGCCGCGCCGTGGCCGCCGCCGTGTTGGGCGATGCGCAAAAAGTTGAATTCACGCCACTTAGTTCGCAGCAACGTTTTGCCGCTTTGCAAGCCGGGCAAATCGACATTCTTTCCCGCAACACCACTTGGACGTTAAGCCGCGATGCTGGTTTGAATGTGCATTTTGCCGCCATCACATACTACGATGGGCAAGGCATTTTGATGCACAAACGTTTCGGTGTAAAAAGCGGCAAAGAATTGAAGGGCGCTGAAATTTGCGTGCAGTCGGGCACCACCAATGAAAAGAATTTGACCACCTATTTGGGCACGCAAGGCATCAAGGCGAAAGCCATTGTGTACGACAACTTCGAGGCGGCCTACAAAGCTTTTTTCAGTGGCCGCTGCCAGGCATTTTCCACCGACGTGTCCGCACTGATTGGTTTGAAAAGCAGCCAAAGCGGCAAGCCAGATGACTACGTGGTGCTGCCTGAAATTTTTTCAAAAGAACCCCTTGGTCCTGCCGTGCTGCGCGGTGACGATGAGTTTTTCGCCGTCGTGAAATGGGTGGTGTTCGCCATGATTGAAGCTGAAGAACTGGGCGTAGGGCAAGGCAATATCAACAAGGCCTTGCAAAGCAACAACCCGGCAGTGCAACGCTTGCTGGGCGGCGCCGAAAACCTTGGCAAACCGCTGGGTTTACCGCGCAACTGGGTTGAAAACGTGTTGAAGCAAGTGGGCAATTACGGGGAAGTATTCGAGGCCAATTTGGGCAAACAATCGCCCCTGAAACTGGAGCGTGGCCTGAACGCACTGTGGACCGAAGGTGGGTTGATGTACGCCCCGCCATTGCGTTAGGGCCGGCACAGTGAACTTTGAGTTCATCACCGACCCGGCAGGCTTTGGCTTAAGCGAAGGCTGGCTGCACATCGCCTTTGATTCACCTTACTGGCAAATCCTGTTGGCCGGTTTGCTGAACACTTTGAAGGTGGCCCTGCCCGCCCTGCTGTTTGCCACACTGTTGGGTTTGTTCATCGGGCTTGGGCAACTGGCGACACACCCGCTGCTGAAAGCCCTGTGCAAAGGCTATGTGAACCTGTTTCGCAATGTGCCCCTGCTGTTGCAGTTGCTTGCCATTTACTTTGCAATCACCCAGTTTTTGCCCATCGCCAGCCAAGCATTGTCATTTGGCGACACGGTGTTTTTAAGCAAAAGCGGTTTGGCAGTGCCCTCGTTTTCAGAAATACCCACGCGGGGCCGTTTTGCAATTGAAGGAGGCTGGGTGCTTAGCCCCGAATACCTGGCCGTGCTGCTTGCGCTGGTGGTGTACACCGCAGCATTTGTTGCCGAAGTGGTGCGCGCGGGCATACAGGCTGTGAAACCCGGCATGCGGCAAGGCGCACTGGCCTTGGGTTTGAACAACAGGCAGCTTAACCGGCATGTGGTGTTACCTTTGGCCTTGCGCGTCATGGTGCCCTCCCTTTCAAACCAGTATTTGAACTTGCTGAAAAATGCATCGCTGGGTGTGGCGGTGGGTTATCCGGAACTGGTGTCGGTCGCCAACACAGCCATCAACCAAAGCGGCAAGGCGGTGGAATGCGTGCTCATCATTCTGTTCACCTACGCGCTGTTAAGCGCCGTGGCGGCAGGCTTGATGAACATGCTCAACACGCGTGTGAACCGGGGGGCACTGTGAGGCTTTTCCTGTGGGTTGCACTTCCCCTGCTACTGGCCCCAGCTTTGTGGGCGGTGGCCGATTGGGCGCTGTTCAGTGCCGTGTTTCAGCCCGACTTGCAAGCCTGCCAACAGGCTGCGGGGCAAGGTGCGTGCTGGGGTGTGGTGGCTGAAAAGTGGCCGATCATTCTGTTTGGCCGTTACCCGCTTGACGAACAATGGCGCGCAGGTGTGGTGTTGGTGGTGTGGTCGGCCTTGATGTTTGCCACCGCTGCGCGGTTGTTCAAACCCAGGGTTGTGTTTGCCGCTTGGGCATTTGCCTTGCCCATCAGTGCCGTGCTGTTGGCAGGTGGTGCGCCCACCACCTTGTGGGGTGGCCTGCCGCTTACGCTCATTTTAAGCACCGTGGGCTTTGCCCTGGCCTTTCCACTGGCCGTGTTGCTGGCATTGGGGCGGCAATCTACCTTTGCACCACTGCGCTGCTTTTGCCTTGCTTACATTGAATTGATGCGAGCCTTGCCGCTGGTCACCGTGTTGTTTATGGCCGCCTTTGTGTTGCCCCTCTGGTTGCCGGGCGACGGGCTGGATTTGTTCACACGCGTGTTGCTGACCATTGCCCTGTTCAGCGCTGCCTACTTGGCCGAAGTGCTGCGGGGTGGCTTGCAGGCCGTGCCACAGGGGCAAAACATGGCCGCCAGGGCGCTGGGCTTGAATGCAGTTCAACGCAACCTGCTGGTCGTGTTGCCGCAAGCCATCAAGGCGTGCCTGCCCAGCCTGACCAACAGTTTCGTGACGCTGTTCAAGGAATGCTCACTGGTCACCATTGTTGCCTTGTTTGAACTCACGGGTTCCCTGAGCCTGGCCTTGGCGGGCGATGTGCAGTGGCGCAGTTTCTACCTCGAAGGGTATTTGTTCATCGGCCTTGTGTATTGGGCCTATTGCTTTGGTTTGTCGCGATTAGAAAGCAAGTTCTAGCGCAAGAAAATTATTCAGTGTACATTTGTACACAAACAAGCCATGCCCTTTGCGGAGACGTTTCATGACCAAGAAAAGTGAGCCCACCACCGGCGAGAAACTGGAAGGCACCTTAATGCTGGTGGGCGACACCATTGCCCACACCGCAACGCGTGTGCATGAATTCCACCGCGCCATCAGCGACATGCCTTTCAAGGCCGTGGGCACAGCCACCTTAAATGCCAGCAAGCCTGTTGAAGAAGTTCACAACGAAATCACTGACCTGGTGTACAGCGCCGTACGCGAAGCCGGCAAAGGCGTGTTTTCCGGCGCGGCCTGGGTGGTGCGCCAAGCCAACCAAAGCCTGGCCTCGCCGCAAATAATCGACCAAGCCATGGACGACAAACGTGTGTCCGCAATTTCCAGCGCCATCAACGGTGTGTTTGGCGACCACCTTGCCGCCACACGCAACCCCATGCAAGTGCGCATGAACCTGTATGCCAACGGGCAAGCACTGGCGGCTGATCAAGCCGCCATCATGGCGCAATTGCCAAATGCCCAAAACCACTTGGTGATATTTCTGCATGGCCTGTGCTGCAATGAAAATAGCTGGCAGATGTACTACAACCCCAGTGAGCCTGCCACCCGCCCCTATGGCGACAAGCTGGAAGAAGCCTTTCCGGTGACAGCGCTTTATTTGCGTTACAACACGGGCCGCAACATTGACGCCAATTCGCGTCAGTTCAAACGCATATTGAACCGGCTGGTGCGCAACTGGCCCGTGGCCGTGGAAAGCATTACCCTGGTGGGCCACAGCATGGGCGGTTTGATCAGTCGCACCGTGGTTGAAACCCTGACCGACGAGGACATTATTCTGCAACGCGCGATCCGCGATGTGGTGTGTCTGGGTTCACCCCATGCGGGCGCACCGTTGGCACGTTTGGCCGCTGCTGGCGAACAGTTGTTTGACCGCTTTGAATTGTCCCGGCCAATTGGCCGTGTGCTGGGTGTGCGTTCGCGCGGCATTCGCGATCTGGACCACGGCCTGGGGGCATTGCAAACCCGCGATGGTCATGCAGTGATGTTCCACCTCGTCGGGTCAACCATTGGTGATCACGGTTCATCGTGGTTGAACACCACGGTGGGCGATGGTTTGGTTACACCCGATTCAGCCCTGGCTGACGACACCGGCAAAGCGCAACGCGTCATGTTCGCGCAAAAGCATCACATGACCTTGCTCAACGATCCAGATGTGTATCTGGAATTGGAAATGGTGCTGCGCCAGAGCCTGGTTCAGAAATTGTAAGTGGAGGTTTTGCTTTCCTGCAAAAACACACGTTGTGTGGTCAGCAAGTAGTTCACCAACAAGTCAGCGTAAGTGCGCTTGAATTTTGATTCCCGCATGCCGCTTTCCACCAGGTTCAGGCCGTAGTATTTCAAGGCCAGGTGGGCCTGCTGGCATTCTTTGCTCCAGCAATCCAGCGGTTCAAGAATCTGGTTCACGGCGTCTTGAAAGCCCGTTGTGAAATTCAGAAAATCGGCCTCGTTCATCTCCTCAACCAATTCAAGCGCGTTGTGTTCCACATGCATGTGCTGTGAATGCAAACCCATGCGTGGGCGCGATTGAAAAACATTCAGAAACTGGAACAACAAGGCTTCGGGCAAATGTGAACTGGGCACCCCGTACAGCAACTGCACACGGCTAAGGTCGATTTGCAGTTGCATGGCAAAAATGCCTGACACATTGCGTGAACTCAAGGCCCAACACGCACCCAGTGTTTCGAAAAACACTTCGCGTTCGAAAGAGAATTTCTTGTAGGGGCTGCTGTGCAGCACCTGGTAGGGAGCTCGAATGGTCATGCTGAATCCAGTGCGTTGCCGTTCATTGTTTAAGTATTGTCGTCGGGCTTGGGCACATTTGGCATCGCATAGGTGAGGGTTCACCGTTTGCGGGGAGGTTCACCTTTTCGGGGGGTAGGTTTCCCCTAGGAGGGGGTGGTGGCGTCCGCTTGCTGCGTGTACCGCAACACCAGTGCAGGCCAAGCAGCGTGAATTTGATTCAGTGCGTCATCCGGCTTCAGGGAGCCATCGCCAAGCCCCTGTTCAAAAGACCGAAACAGCACATGAAGTTCCTGTTCATCCAGCAAAGCCAACAAGCTGACCAATGAATGGATTTCGCGCGCGAAGGCCTCGGGGTTGTTTTGCGTCAAGTGCGCATGCAATTTGGCAGGCAAGTCTGCGCAATGGGTCATGAACAAATTGGGCAATTGCGCAAGGAGGTTGTTTTCCTTGCGCACGGGTACTTCCTTCATGTGCAGTGCGTCCATCAAGGCGCTGTAAAGCACATCGGCTTCCACGGGTTTGGTGATGAAGTCGTCCATCCCCAGTTCAAGGCAGCGGGTTCGCGTTTCTGCAAATGCATGGCCTGTCAGCCCAATCACCGGGGTGTCCAACCAGCGGGTTTGGTCGCGCAGCCAGCTTACAAATTCGTAGCCATCCATCATCGGCATCTCCAGGTCGGTGATAATCACATCGACATGGGCCGCCTCATCCAGATCCAGCAGGTCAACGGCCTCCTGGCCGTGCCCGCACAGCGTTACCTTCAAGCCCACGGCTTCCAGCAGGGAGCGGATCAGCACCTGGTTCACCGGGTGGTCTTCAAGCACCAGCACGTGCTTGCCCTGCAGCTTTTCGCTGGCTTCCCTCTCGTTGCATGGCAAGGGGTTTGGCGATAGCTCCGCACGGGGTGCCGCGCAAATGTCTTGCGCCAACACAGGGTGCGCCACGTGGATCAGCTGTTTGCACAAACCGGGTGGCAACACCTGCAACAACGCACTGTCTGCGGAAAACAGGTCGCGGTCAATTGCCACCACGTGCAGCTTGGGTTTGAGCAATCCATCCAGCAGTTCTTGTGGCAGCGCGGCGTGGTGGTCGATCAAATCGGATTGAAGCATGGCCCAGTCGAAGCAGCCGTTATGCAGTACCTCTACAAAAGCGCCGATGGTGCTGACCTGTGTTGTATTCAGCCCGACCGAACGGAGTATAGACAACACACTGTTGGCCGCTGTGCCGTGCTGGTGAAGCAGAACCGCGTTTTGACCCGCCAACGGCAGCGCTTCCGCCAGAATGTCGCTGTTGTATGCCACAGGCACAGAAAACCGGAAGCAACTGCCCTTGCCCTGCGTGCTTTCAACGGAAACGGCACCGCCCATCCGCGTCACCAGCTCGCGTGCAATGCTCAAACCCAAACCTGTGCCGCCATACACACGGCTTACGCTTGAATCGCCTTGAGCGAATTTCTCAAAAATCCGGTCCACCTGCGACTTGCTCAAACCCGAGCCGGTGTCGTGCACCTCAATGTGTAAATCCAGCTCGGTGTCCGATCGGGTTTGCAGCCTGGAATACACGCGAATGGATCCCGATTCCGTGAACTTGACCGCATTGCTCAACAAATTGCTAAGCACCTGGCGCAAACGCGATGGGTCGCCCACCAGCCGTTGCCCCAGCTGGCTGGAATAGCCGGGCGCCACCTCATTGAGCAGAATCAGCTTTCGGCTTGCCGCCTGGCTTTGCACGGCCAGAAACGAATTGGCCAGCACCTCATCCAGCGTAAAAGGAATTTGCTCGAATTCCACCATCCCGGCTTCAGCCTTGGAATAGTCCAGCACATCGTTGAGCAGGCCCAGCAAGGATTTCGCAGCATCCTGAACCTTCATCAGGTAACTGCGTTCCCGTTCCGGCAAGGGCGATTTCAGGGTCAATGCCGTCATGCCCAGAATGGCATTCATGGGGGTTCTGATTTCATGGCTCATATTGGCCAGCAACATGCCACGGGCTTCCACCTGGGCCTCTGCACGTTCTCGCCCCATCTTTGCTTCCAGTGCCGCCAGTTCTGCAGCGCGTGTAGCATCCGCTTGTTCAAGTTCACGGCGAAATGAACCAATCATCAGCGCGTAACCTTTCAGCAGGTTCACCATTTCCGTCACGAATTTTGGCTTGGGCAGCGTCACGCTGTAATTGCCCCGGGCAATGTGCTGGCTGACCGTGTTCAGTTCATGCAGCGGGGCCACCACATACCGCTGCAACACTGCAAGGCCGATCAGCGCCATCAGGGTCACCAGCAGGCCCAGGTAGAAGTCGAACCGCGCGGTCAAATTGATGTTGTCAGCCTGCTGGGCAATTACCGTTTGAAAGCCCAGTTCAACAGCCCGGATCCGCCCCTGAATTTCAGCGCGAACAGCATTGGTCATGCCCAGGTATTCTTCGGAAAACAGCATTTGAATCGCCAGGTCTTCTCGCACATCTGCTTCGGAAACATATTTTTGCAGAACCGGGTCGTACAGCCCCTGGGTCAGTGCAAACACAATTTGCTCGCGTTCGCGCAAGCGCCTGCTCAAGGCCAGAATACTGTCCACCGATATTTTCAGGCTGTTGGTCAGTTGGGGGGCCAGGCGTTCCGGGGCCATCAAGCGGTCTTCCAGTGTGGGCCCTTGCCCAAGTACCAGTGGAACAGGCTCGGTGTTGCCGGCAATCAGTTTGCTCCAGTACACATTGTCAACGGCTTGCTCGTAATGGCGCGCACCCGCGTGCGCATCTAGTAGTTCGTAATAATGCACCAGGTGTTGGCTGTTTTGGCTGACCACGTAAGCCGCCACCAAGGTTTGCAGTGCATCGAATTCCGATTGAAGCAAACGCAGTTCATTGATGGCGTTCAGGCGTGTGCTTAGCAAGGCGGTCTGCGACGTTTGCAGTTGTTCTGCCCGCTCGCCCATCCACACATTGGAGGCAAGGCCCAGAAGGGTGGCAAACAACACAAATCTAAACAGGGCTGCCAGCTTCATCAGGCGGGAAAGGCTAGTTGCGGGAAGCTCCTATTCTTACCGGAAAAACCTAGTGTGTGTGCAGTGATTGCAAAATCAGCCAAATTGCCGCAATGATCATGACCACCGCAAAGCTGCGGCGCAGCGCTTTTTCAGGCAGGTAATGCGCAACGGCCACCCCGGCAGACACCGTGAACAAACCACCAAATGCAAGTGGCAAGCCCAATTCCCAGTTCACGCGGTGGGCATTGGCATAGGTGGTCAGCGCCATGACTGAACTGGGTGTAACCAGTGCCAGCGACAAGGCCTGCGCCGTGGTTTGTGTGTGCTTGAACACCGTGGTCAACATGGGCGTGGCCACCAAGCCGCCCCCCATGCCCAGCAAGCCCATGCTGGTGCCACCCAGCACGCCCACTATTGGCATGGCTGCGGTGTTGGGTGCATCGGCTTGCGCGTGCCTGGCACTTGGGTTGTTGCGCAGCAACAGCATGCGAAAACCCACAACCAGAACGAACAGGTTGAATATCCAGTGAAGCACCTCTTGATCCAGCCGCACGGCCAGCTTGGCGGTAAGCCAGGTTGTGAAGGTGGCTGAAACGCCAATGGCTGCAATGGCCAGCCAAGGCAGCTTGTTGTGCTGGTTGTAGCGCCACCAGCCGATCAGCAGGTTGGGCACCATCAACACCAGCGCGGTGCCCTGGGCCAGGGCCTGGTCCATGCCAAACCCGATAATAAAAAGCGGGACAGCAATAATGCCACCCCCAATACCAAACAGCCCACCGAAGAAACCCAAGGCCGCGCCCAACGACAAAACAAGGAGTAAATCTGGAAGGGCGTGCCAAGGCATGGGTTGGTGTGCTGCGTGATGTGGAAGGCCCAGTCTATTGATTCTAAAAATAACTACAATGGTGCAATATTTAAAATATTATTAACAAATACGCACGAATTGAAATTGGGGTGATTTTGTGAAACAACTGTCCGACCTGGCGTTTTTCAACGAACTGGTGCGCCATGACAGTTTGGCCAGTGCTGCCATGGCTTTTGATGTAACCCCGCCCGCCGTTAGTCGCCGCCTTGCTGCACTTGAAAAACGCTTGGGTGTGCGCCTGCTTCACCGCAGCACCCGCCGCATAGGCCTAAGCGCCGAGGGCGAGCGTTATCTGGAAGAGGGCGCACAAATTCTTCGCCAGCTTGATGCGCTGGAAGCCACCTTGCGCGCTGGCCAGGACACCCCGCGTGGCCTGTTGCGCGTAAATGCCAGCCTGGGTTTCGGGCGCAAGCACATGGCCCACGTGGTGTCGGCTTACCACGCGGAATTTCCCGCGGTGGAAGTGATCCTTGAATTGACCGATCACCCCATTGAATTGATCGAGGGCGGTTTTGATGTGTCCGTGCGTTTTGGTGAACCACCCGACCAACGGCTGATTGCCCAAAAGCTGGCCAGCAACCGGCGCATACTGTGTGCCGCACCTTCGTATTTGGCGCGGGCAGGGGCGTTGGGTACACCGGCCGATTTAACCCGCCAAGATTGCCTGGTGATTCGGCAAGAGAACCACACCTTCAACAATTGGCAACTGCGCAATGGCAAGCAGGAAACCACGGTCAAAGTGCGCGGGCCTGTCAGTTCAAACGATGGCGATGTTTCCGTGCTGTGGGCCTTGCAAGGCAAGGGCGTGTTATTGCGCTCGGAATGGGACATTCAACAAGAACTTAAAAACGGCGCATTGGTGCGCGTGCTGACCGATTGGGCAGGCGCACCGGCCGACATTTTTGCCGTGTGCCCCTACGCCAACCCCATGCCCGCCAAAACCCGCGAATTTATTCGCGTAACGCGCGAGGTGCTGGCCAGCAAGGCCGGGTTTATTGTTTAGTTATTTGTTCACGGCCACACCCAATTCCATCGGCACGGTTTTGTCGTCGCTCGCTTTGGTTTCCTTGGGTGCATCGGTTTTCACGCGCTCGGCTGGTACACCTGCAGCCGTTAATCCGGTGCTTACAAGCTGTTGCCGTTGCGTGGCCAATGCCTGCAATTGCGCGGTGCTTACTTCTTCTGAATCCTGCAGCTTTTGCGCCAACACCGCATAAAAGTTTTTGCCCTTCAGTGCGCTTACTTCGGTTTCGCTTAACTCGCGGGTGTCTTTGAACAGGTTGGTAATTTGCCCCAAGGCTTTGCCCGCCACACCTTGCTCAAGCTGGCCGGGGTTGGCTTTTCTGAAGCCAGTTTTCAGCGACGCCAGTTCACCCCCACTGACGCGTTTTTCAAACAACGCTTCCAGTGATTTTTGTGTGGCCTCGTTGTTCAAAGCCAGGGGGCCGGGGTCTTCATTGGGCTGCAATTTTTCACCAGCTTGCGTGGCCACCGCGCGGCGCATTTGCAAGTTCTGAATGGCAGTTTTATCAGCCGCAGCCCAAGTGCCTTGCACGGTCAGCGCCAGGTTGGGGCGGGTGGTTAGCGCCTCGCCAAGTTTTTTCAAGCCTTCGCGTTGAGAAGGGCTTAGTGTGTTCGCCCCGGCGGCGAAGGCAACCTTGCCCAGTTCTTCGCCAGCGCTGCCACCAAACAAGGCACCCAGCGCGCGGAAGGGGGCGGTCACGATTTTGGTCAGCACATTGCCAATGGCTTTCCACACAATGGCCCCGTAGCTGAATTGCGGGTCGTTCAAATTGCCGGTAATGGGCAGGCCCAAATCGATGCGGCCATTGCTGTCTTCAAGAATGGCAATGGCCAGTTCCAAAGGCAGGTCGCGGCCTTGCGGGCTTTGCACCCGTTCGCCCAGTTTCAGCTTGTCGACGATCACCTGGTTGCTGCTGTTCAATTGCTGGTTTTCAATGTTGTACACAAGGTTCATCGACAACTTGCCCGACTCTATTTTGCGGTTCGCAAACGTGCCGGAATAGGCGGTCAGGTTGCTCATCTCCACGTTGCTGAATTTCACCACAATGTCCATATAAGCAGTGGGGTCTAGCAGGTTCACGGTGCCCTGTGCATCGGCCTCGCCGTATTCGTCCACAGCGCCTTTCAGCGCCAGTTCACCACGCGTACCCGGCTTGTTCGACAAACCATTCACCACACCTTCCAGGTTGTGAATGCGCGTGCCGAATGGAATGAACAGCGATTCATCAGCAAAGTCCAATTCGCTGTTGGCAATGTTGAAGCGATCAATGTTCACCGCGAAAGCCGGGGTTGTATTGGTGGCTGGTTTTTCAGAAGGTGTTGTGGTTTTTTTGGGTTCTTCCTTGTTCACCAGAATACGGCTGATGTTGGTTGATTTGTCTTTCGCTATCAGCAGCGCAGTGTCCAGCCCCTCAAGCGTTAAGCGTTGAATGTTCAAGCCCTTGGCGTTGGCGCTAAGGCTGGGGGTGAACAGTTTTTTGAATTCCAGAAACGAATTTCTGGTGCCTGTTTCATTCAGGCGTAAACCCGCCACCGTAAGGCTACCCACATAGCCCTGCTGCTGCGCGTTGTAAGTGGCCTTGCCTTTGGTGTAAATAGCGCCACCTGCCAGGTCCAGCTTGACGAATTGTTTCAAGAAAGGCTGTGCCGGTTGCAGGGCCAGCGCATTGATTTCCACGTTCAATTGCGTGGCCGCTGTACTGGGGTTGATGTTGCCATTCACCGCAATGCTGCCGCCACTGGCCACATTCAGGCTTGCTTTCAGGGGCAGGGTTTTGGAAAGGTTTTGCGTTACACCACTGGTGGAAACTGCAATGTTGTTCAGGCCAATGTTCAGCGCGGGCTTTGTGGTTTGGTCTTCAATGGCGGCGTTGATGCCCGAAACGGCAAAGGTGTCCACGGCATAGGTCCAGGGCTTGGCGGGTTTTTCGTTTTCATTTGCGGCGGGCTTTTTTGTAGGGATCCAGTCGTTAATCGCCGCCATCAAATCAAGCTCGCCCTTGGCGTTGCGTTTTACATTCACCTGCCCGCCTTGAATGGTTGCGCTGCTTACCTGCGCATGCTGTTCATTCAGGTCCACTGCAATGGGGCCCACTTCAATGGTGTTCAAGCCAATCGCCTTGGCCTTGTTGCTGTGGTTCAGTTGCAGGCCAGCCAGCACAACGCCCGCCAGCTCGGCTTTGTTGGCTTGCAAATCAAAGCTGCCCTTGTTGATGTTCAGTTTCGAAAATTGCGCAGCAGCACTGACACCTTGCGGCTTGGCTGCAATATTGAATTCACGCACTTCCGCGTTGATGTTGTTGATCAACACCTTGGGCGGTACTTCTTCGCTGGCGTCTTTCAGGTTCACATCAAAATTCAAGGCCAGGTCGGCACTGCCAGCGGGTGGTGCGGTGGGTAGCAGGGGTTTTAACAGTGGTTCCAGCTTGGCAATATTCAGGCCCGTGATCGACATGTCACCCACCATCGAAGGGTCGACCAACTGAACTTGAGCGCGCAAGTTCAGTTCACCGCCCAGCCCGGTGATCGCGTTCAATACAAAGTTGCCATCGGTTTCAGAACGGGTGGCCAGGTCGCGCAATTCCAGGTTCAGCGGCGTGAAGGTGGTTTTAAGGCCATCGGGCTTGCGGCGGTCTTCAAAATTTACAGCGGCATCGGTAATCAGCAGGTGGCTGAGTAAAAACGCCGGCGGCTCGGTGTTTTCTTCTTCCTTGGGCTCGTCGGTTTTAAAGGCATCCAGCAGGGCGGTAAAATTGTTTTTACCCTCTGGCAGTAGCGCCACATTCAGGTTCAGGTTCTTCAGGTCAATTTGATCAAGCGCAACAAGCCCGGTAAACAGGTCGGTACCGGAAACATCGACAAACAAATGCTCGAACGACACCAGTTGCTCGCCTTCCGGCGTGGCCAGGTTCAGTTTGGGTATGCGCAGTGTCAGCTTGAAGGGGTTGAGTTCAGGCAGGTCCATTTTCAGCACATGGCCGGAACGCTCAAGCACCTGCTTCTCGGCTTGCCAGTGCACCAGGCGCGGCAGGCCTGCCCAGGCGAATACATAGAAAAGCACAATGATGACAAGCGGAATCAGCACCGCTTTGGACCGAATAATTTGGGTAATTTTCATTTTTATAGGCAATACGGTGGATAGTTGTCGTCAGTATCCTAGATCCCAGCGCTGGTGTACACTAACGCCTTCGCGTGCGGCTGTAGCTCAGTGGATAGAGTATTGGCCTCCGAAGCCAAGGGTCGTGGGTTCGATCCCCGCCAGCCGCGCCACTTCATTTTTCCTCGAAAGCGTCTCTAGCTGCGGATCTTGAGAATTTCAGCCGATTGAAATTCAAAGAGAACAAAAAATTCTGTGACTACGTTGTGACCATATTGTGACCAAATTTATGGTCACAACTTGCAAGTGGAGTATCGGTTTGCGAACAGGTCACACTGTGGTCACAGGCTCAGCTTTGTCAAACTCATCTGAAGATATTTCTCCATCTCATATTTCCAGATTGCTGGATGCTAATTGAGTTAAATCAGCTTCATTCAATTCGAAAAGAAAGCCGGCAAGTTCAGTGGTTACTGATTTGTTGATTCAATTTCATCCGTCACAAATTCCGCAATTTCCTCTAAACGACAGTCGAAATACTTGCATAAGCGATCTAGGTTGTCAGTCACCGTGTTGTATCCGCGATGGTGCAGCATTTTGGATAGCGTTGCTCTATTTATAGACGTTGCCTCTGAAACCTCCTTGAGGGTCACTCTCTTCCCCTCTTTGAATTGCTTTTCTGCCATTCGTTCCTGTAAATAAAACCTGATCATTGCGAATTTCTCCTCATGAGGGTCAATTTTAATTGACATTTGTCGATTCGTGGTGTAAATTTAATTAAACGTAT
>Ga0209024_1000857_pt1 | contig 36628 bp, 33 predicted proteins | sample AutmiccommunBRH5_FD_187380 | JGI IMG/M metagenome (GOLD analysis project Ga0209024, IMG submission 187380) | Deep subsurface microbial communities from Mt. Terri, Switzerland - Autotrophic microbial communities BRH/5 (SPAdes) (version 2) | ecosystem: Environmental > Aquatic > Deep subsurface >...
GCGCGCGGGCACAGGTCGACGAACTTCCCGCCGAGGAGCCTCGGGTGTTCGGGCCGACGGTCGACCCGGAAGAGATCGGGCCGGGCACGCGCGTCTGGCTGCGCGGCATGGACACCGCCGGCGAAGCCCTCGCCGAGCCGGACGAGCACGGCGAACTCGAGGTGCAACTCGGATCCCTGCGGACGCGCGTCCGCATCGAGCAGGTCGCACGCATCGATGCGCCGCAGCGCGTCTGGGTCGACCGCAGCCGTGTTGCCCTCGTGCAGGCGAGCGACGTCGGCGAGGAGATCGACCTCCGCGGCCGCACGATCGATGAGGCGCTGCCCTCCGTCGACGGGTTCCTCGACCATGCCGCGCGGGCCGGCCGTCCTCGCGTGCGGATCATCCACGGCAAGGGAACCGGTACGCTGCGCCGCGCGGTCCGGGACTTCATGGACCGCCACCCCCTCGTGAAGGGGTACGAGACCGCGGTCGCGGCTGAAGGCGGCGAGGGCGTCACGATCGCCCTCCTTGAGCAGGTCTAGCCGGCGGCCCGCAGTCACGACAGCGTGCTCCATTCGGGGCTGATGGAAGAGGACGAATGGAACCGATCACAGACGTGTGGGAGCTCTTCCCACACCAGCGCGCCGCGCGTGCCTTCACCGACCGCCCCATCTCCGATGACCAGCTGACGCGCATCCTCGAGGCGGCGACGCGCGCACCGTCCTCGCAGAACGGGATGCCCTGGCGCTTCATCGTGATCCGCGACCAGGCCCAGAAGGACGCCCTCTCGCCCGTCTACGAGCGCTGCTTCGAGAAGGTCTACGGCGACAACGCCCCCGATCGTGCCGACGGCCGCCAACCGTGGAGCGAAGTGCCTGTGCTCGTCGCCGTCCTCGTCGAGGCGCGCAACGGCCGGACGAGCATGATGACCGGCGCGTCCGTCTACCCGGCGGTGCAGAACATGATGCTCGCCGCGCGCGCCCTCGGGATCGGCAGCGTGCTGACCACCCTCTGGCGTCTGGAGAACGCGGCCATCCGCGAGATCCTCGGCGTCCCCGAGGGTTGGGAGATCGCCGCCTTCGTTCCGCTCGGCTACCCCTCGGCGCCCATGGGCAAGAACCGCCGGCCGCCGGTCGCCGACTTCGTGTTCCACGACCACTGGCCGGCCGACGGCGAGTAGCTGACACCTAGGCGGAACTGGGACTCCGAGGCGAGGCCGTGGACTACGTCGCCATCGTGCTGATCGCTGCGTTCGCTGCATTCGTGCAGGCGAGCGTCGGCTTCGGGTATGCCCTCGTGTTCGCGCCGGCGGCAGCGTTCCTCATCGCACCGTCCGAGGCCATCGCCGTCTCGATCGCCTCGAGCGCCGCAATCAACTCGCTCCTGTACGTCGAATACCGGCCGCGGACGAACCTGAAGGCCGTCTGGCCGCTGGTCACTGCCTCCGTCGTCGCGACGCCGCTTGGTCTCTGGGCGCTCATCATGGCCGACGAGGAGCTGCTCCGGCTCCTCATCGCCACCGGCGTGTTGCTCAGTGCTGCGGTGAACCTGCGCCATCCGAGCAGGCAGGGGCCGCCTCGCGAGGACCGCGTGTCGCTCCAACTCCTCGTGGGAGGACTGGGTGGCGCGATCCGAGGGGCGGTCTCCATGGGCGGCCCCCCGGTGATCCTCTACCAGCACTGGATCGGCGGCGGCGCGGCTGCGATCCGGTCAAAGATGTTCGCGTTCTTCTTCTGGGGCGGCTTCCCCGCCGTGCTGCTCGCGGTCGTCTCCGGGGTCCTCGATGCGGACTCCTGGCCGTATGTCCTCGCGGCCTCCCTCGGGCTACCACTCGGGATCTACGCCGGCCGTGGGCTGAGGCCACGGATCAGCGAGGTGCTGTTCGGGCGCCTGTCGATGGGGCTCCTCGGCGGTACCGCAGGTATGGCCGCTATCGGCGCTGCTCTCGCGATCGCTGGCTAGCGCCCGTTATCGACCGTTTCAGGTTCCGTTTACCCGATCTCTACGATCGCTCTACGGCCCTTAGACGACGTAACGAGGCATCCTGTACCCAGCATGGACGCGGAAACCTGCACCAACTGCGAGCAGCCCGTCGCACACGCCCCCGTCTTCTTCGACGGACGGCCGTACTGCTGTGTGGGCTGCGTGGCCGGTGGCCCCTGCCTCTGCACCTACGAGGAGCCCGCGCGCACCTCGTCGCCGACCCCCCGCCCGACCGACGCTGCGCCTCAGCAAGCCGCGGCGAACGGCTCATCCGCTCCCGCTGACCCGCGTCCTGTTACCCGACCCACCTCCGACGGCCCCTCGCCTCGTCCCGCGCCCGTCGCGGTGTCCGCCGGCGCCGCTTCCGAGGCATCCCCACCGCCGTCCGCGATTCCTGCCGCGCGTCCGACGGAGCCAGCCCGGCGCGAGCGTGATGAACCCGTCACCCCCGTTCGGCGCAGCACCCCTCGACCGCCCGTCGCGCGCCCAACCGTCGAGCGCGGCGCGGCTGCTGTGGCGCCACGCGAGCCGATCCCGTTCCGGCGCCCCGGCGGCATCACCGTCGTGGTCCACGTCGGTGGGTTCGCCGGACAGCACGAACTGCTGACGTTCGCTGGAATCATGGAGCAGTCACCGAACTTCAGCGAGGTCTCTCTGACGCGCGTCTCCGAGGATGAAGCCTGGATGACCGTGCGCGCGGATACTCCGGAGGACGTCGCGCAGGCGCTCACCCGACTCCCCGGATTCCCGCTGGATGTCCGCGTCGACCAGAACCTCGTCGAGGGGCGCGTCCGGGGCGCCGACGACTCTCGCCCAGGCGGTCCGCCGCCGACCACGAACGGTTCGAGCGGCGTCGATGGCGATCAACTGCTGCCGCAGCGGCCACGCTTCCGCGCGTTCCGGCCTCAATCCGAGGGCAACGCGGGCGATCGCGCTGGGTCGTCGGTTCCCCCCGTACCGTCGGGCCTCCCGCCGAGCGCCTTGCCGCCTCGTCCCGTCGAGGCGTCCGCGGCGCCGCGAGCGCCAGAGCCCCGACCTCGGCGACTCGTGCCCGTCCCGCCGGCCCCCGCGACTCGCGCGCCGAGCGCCGAGCCGCCTGCGGCAACGCAGGAGCCCACGTCGCCACCGGCGCCATCGGCGCCCCTCGCGCCGCCGGCAGCACCAGCGACGCCAGCGGCAACTCAGCCCGCTCGGTCCACGCCTGAAGCGGACATCCCGACCGCTCCGCAAGCCCCGGCATCGCCAGGGCCAGCGCGCATCCCTCCGCGACCAGCAGCGCTGGCTGCATCGGCGCCTCCGTCCCGCACGAGTCCGCGCCCGGCTGCACCGCCTCCGACGACGCCAGCCGCCCCGCCCGCAGCATCCCCCCCGCCCCTGAGCCAGCGCCCGCTGGCCAATGAGCCGGCGGACGAGTTCGTCGAGCCGGAAGACCGGCCCGGCGGCGCGGTCATGACCGTGGAGCACCTCACGCTCGTCGTGTATCCGTTCCACTCGTTTGCTGCGCTCAACGAGTTCCAGGCGGCGATCCGGACTCTGCACGGGGTGAAGAACACGCGCGTCCGTCGCTTCTACCGCGGAACGCTGCACCTCGCGGTGGACTACGAAGATATGATTCCGCTCGTGGACCGAATGGCGGATCTCAAGGACGTGGAGTTCGAGATCGCGTCGGAGTCCCGTTCAGAACTTGAAATTGTCCTGCATGACACCAGTCCGCTGGCCGCAGCAGGCGACAGCTAAGGACCTGACATGGCCACACCGGGCCGAGGCTCCCTCGCTGTCATCTCAGCAATCCTGAGTACCGGGCTCGTGCTCGCCCGCGTCGGCGTGGTCGTCGGCGTGGCGATGCTGCTCTTCCTCTTCGCCTTCCTCGGCTACTTCGTCATCCCCTTCGTGTTCGTGCTGCTGGCCCTGGGCATCCTCGGCGTGAGCAGCACGCTTCGGGAGTTCACGGGCCTCCAGGCGCGTCGGCGGAAGTAGCGCGTCGTGGCCGTATCACTCCTCGAGGCCAACTCCGCGCAGACGGCCGGACAGTACGTCGCGGTCAGCCGCACGAGGATCCGCGCGGACCTCCTCTCGCGGATCGGTATCGACTTCTGCCGGGAGCATGGGGTCCTCCCCGTCGGCGAAGCCCAGGGTGCGATCGTCTGCGTCACCACGCGCACACGGGATGCCTCGCTGCAGCGCGAACTCCGACAACGGTTCGGCCGGCCGGTCAGCCTTCGGATCGCCAGCCAGGCGGAAATCCAACTGGCGCTGATCGCGCTCGAACGACCGATCGAGGACCACGACCGCCGTCGCGTCCTCGCCGACCTGCTCGAGTCGATGCAGGTCGTGCGCGAAGACCAGATCGGCGCGTATGCGATCGCCGCGGACTCGGAGGAGTACCTCGGACAGGCGCTGGTACAGGCGGGGATGATCACCGAGGAGGAACGACTGGAGGCCGTCGGCCTGGCGTTCCACCTGCCGAGCATCAACCTCGAGCAGCACCCGCCTCAGCCCGACCTTGACGCGGTGCTGCCGCTGGACATCGTCCGACGGCTGCAGGTGGTCCCGCTCTGGACGCTCGACGACGAGTTCTTCGTTGCCGTCGCCAACCCGCCGACGGTCGACGGGATGCGACAGCTTGAGTCACTCCTCGGACTCACCATCCGACCCGTACTCGTGAGCCCGGTCCAGCTCGGTGCGCACCTCGACTCCTTGCGGAACGACGAGGAGAACGTCCGCGGGGACATCGTCCGTGCCGTGGTGAAGGCGGGCGTGGCGTCCGAAGCAAGCGTGTCGGCGGCGCTGCGGGTGTCCCAGCAGACGGGCGAGACGCCGCAGGACGCCATCGCGCGGATGTCAGGCGTGGAGCCGGAGCGCATCCGGGCCGCGCTCGCGCAGCAGGTGGGAGCGCGCTCCTACCATGGCACGCCACAGCCGGAAGCGGTGGTCGCACTCCCGTTCCAGCTCGCCTCGCGCCTCGGCGCCGTGCTCGTCGAGGTCTCCGACAACGAGGCGATCGTCGCGATGACCGAGCCGTGGGCAAGCCGCACGATCCGCGGCCTCAGCGCCCTGCTCGGACGTCGCGTACGCCCGGCATACATCGACCGGCCGCGCCTCGGACTCCTGCTCGAGGACGTGAAGGAGCGCACGCCGCTCCTGATGCGGATCGGCGACGCCGAGCGCACCATCCGGCTGCTGGCCGAGGCGACCTTCGTCACGCCGACCGATGCCCAGGCCGTGGACGTCGACCTCGAACTCCTCCGACCCACGGACCTCGAGCGGCTCTGGGCCATCATGGACAACGACAAACGCTCCGAGGCCGTGGCGCTCGACGCGCTGCTGCCACGCCTGCACCGACTCCTCCTGCGTCCGTCCCCCCAGGCGGCTTCCTTGAGGCTCACCGGCCCGGACGCTCCGTCGATCCTGCCGATCCTCCGCGAGGGCGACGTCCTCACCGTCGCGATCTCGTCCCCCGACCAGGTGGAGGCCGCACGACGCCTCGCCGGATCGCAGCAACTGGCGCTCCGCCTGGCTGTCGCCCGCGAGGATGACCTCGACACCGCACGCGTCGACCTCGCGACCCTCGACATCAGCGCGATCTCGCAGGCCTACGTCGCGTTCGGGAGACTGCTGGAGCAGTCCTACGACATCCGACGGGTGCGCGTGCTGGGGCTATTCCGCCGGATGCAGGAGACTGGCGAGCCGCTGGACGTAGCCGCGATGCGCCTCGACCTGATCGAGCCCAACGAACTCCGAGGCGCCTACGCCGAGTACCTCCAGACCGACACGCTCTCCCTCGCGCGCAGTGACAAACTGGAGACGACCACCGGCGTCGGCGGCCACATCGTGTCTCGTCGTGTCCTCGAAGACCCGGTCGACCACCAGCTCGCGCAGCGACTCCCGCTGCAGGAATGCCTCGACACCGGCGCTCTGCCCGTGCGCTACCACGAGGGCACGATGGTCCTCGCGATGGCGGACCCGCTCGACGAGGGCGCGATCACCCGCCTCCGCCGGATCCTGCGCGCCGAGTTCTACGTGCAGCCCGCCACACGGCAGGACATCCGAGAGGCCGCGCAGCGCGCGCACGGTCGCACGACGATCGGTGACCTCCTGCTGGAGGCCGACCTCCTCAGCCGCGAGGACCTGGAACACGCGATCGAGGTCGCCCAGCAGAGCGGCATCCGGCTCGGCGAGGCGCTGATCTCCACCGGAGCAGTGTCCGAGGAGCAGCTTGGCGAGCAGCTCGCGATCCAGGCGGGCTTCCCGTTCGTCACGATCCGAGGCGTGGACCTCGGGCGAAACGTCGCAGAGTTGCTGCCGGAGGACTTCCTCCGCGAGCACCAGGTCATCCCGATCAGCGTCGAGTCCGACGGCTCCGTCACCCTCGCGATCGCCGATCCCACGAACACATCGGCGCAGGAAGCTGCGAGGCAGGCGCTGGGCCGCCCGATCCAGTTTGTCGGCACGACTCGGTCAGACGTCCGCGACGCCCTCGAGCGGCTCTACCACGAGCAGTACCTGGAACACTCCGCCGGCGACCTGATGCGGCGCTCGCCGAACGAGTCCGCGCACCGCGTGCTCTCCCGCCCGCAAAAGTGGTTCTTCATCGGGCTGTCGATCTTCATCGTGGCGAGCCTGGCGTTCTTCCCGATCCCGACGCTCACGGTGTTCATGACCCTGAGCACGTTCTTCTACCTCGCGTTCTCGGGGTACAAGTTTTACCTGATCTACCGGGCCCTCTCGCACACCCTCGAAGTCCCCGTGACGCGCGAGGACGTCGAAGCGCTCGATGACCGCGAGCTTTCCATCTACACGATCCTCGTGCCGCTCTACAAAGAGTCGGAGATCCTCCCCGCGCTCGTCGCCGGCCTCTCGAGGCTCGACTACCCGCTGGAGAAGCTGGACGTGAAGCTGCTGCTGGAGGAGGACGACACCGAGACGATTCGCGTCGCGCGCGCCTCGAACCTGCCGTCGTTCTTCGACATCACGATCGTTCCGCACGGCGAACCGAAGGGGAAGCCGAAGGCCTGCAACTACGGCCTGCTCCACGCCCGCGGCAAGTACGTCGTCATCTTCGACGCGGAGGACATTCCGGAGCCCGACCAGCTCAAGAAGGTCATCGTCGCCTTCGAGCGCTCCCCGGAGCACGTGGTGTGCGTCCAGGCGAAACTCAACTACTTCAACAGCGAGCAGAACGCCCTCACCAAATGGTTCACCACCGAGTACTCCACGTGGTTCGACCTCTTCCTCCCGGGCCTTGACGCTGCGGGCGCCCCGATCCCCCTCGGCGGTACGTCCAACCACTTCAAGCTCGACGCGCTGCGTCATGTCGGCGGCTGGGACCCATTCAACGTCACGGAGGACGCCGACCTCGGGCTGCGCATCTTCAAGCTCGGCGGCGCGACCGTCGTGGTGGACTCAACCACGTTCGAGGAAGCCAACTCGGTCGTCGACAACTGGATCCGGCAACGCTCGCGCTGGGTGAAGGGCTACATCCAGACCTACCTCGTCCACATGCGGAACCCCGTGCTGCTGTTCAAGCAACTAGGGCCGGCGGGCTTCCTCTCATTCCAGCTCGTCATCGGCGGGACGTTCTTCGGGTTCCTACTGAATCCCGTGCTGTGGACGCTCACCGGCGTCTGGTTCATGACCAAGTGGGAGGTGATCCAAGAGATCTTCCCCACTTATGTCTACTACATGGGAGCCACCTCCCTGTACGTCGGCAACTTCGCGTTCGCGTACATGAACGTCGCGGGCTGCCTCAGACGCCGGTACTACTCCCTGGTGAAATGGGCGCTGCTGTCACCCGTCTACTGGGTGCTCATGTCGATCGCGGCGTGGAAAGGCTTCCTGCAGCTCTTCTACCGCCCGTTCTACTGGGAGAAGACCGTCCACGGCCTGTCGAACGTCTCGGGCCTCGCCGCCGCCGGGATCGAAGAGGACGAGTAGTTGTCCTCGTCCATTCGCCTCGGCGCGAAGTCCGGCGGCCGGCAGGCGCCGCGTCGCGAGTCGATGCTCGCCTTCCGGTACGGCTGGATCCAATTCGCTGCGACGCTCCTGTCTGCGGGCTACATCGGCGCGGCCGTCTACCTCGTCGGCGAGTTGGGCCTCACCTCCTCCGAGGCAGTGGCGCGCACCGCGCGAGCCGCGACTCTCTGGGACGGCTACGAGGTCACGATGTTCGGCTTCGGCTTCGACCGACCGCCGATGCTGAACGTCCTCACGATCCCCTTCGCCCTCTACGACGGCCTCCGCGAGAACGGCCTCGCCGCAGCGATCGGAACAGCCCTCGGCTCCGCGATCGCCCTGCCGATCGCGACGAAGGTCGCGCGTGACGCGGGACTGGCCCGCGGCCCCCTGCTGCTGTTCGTCCTCGCGTTCGTCCTGAACCCGGCGCTGGTCTTCGCGGGCGTGTTCGGACTACCCGAGATGATCTACTCCGCGCTCGTCCTGCTCTCGCTCGTGGAGTTCGGACGGTGGGTGCAGGACCGCACCGTCGCGAGCGTCATCACCTCCGGGGTCGCGCTCGGCCTCGCGTTCCTGCTCCGCTACAACGTCGTCCTGATCGCCGCCGTCATGGCCTGGGGCTACTGGTACGTGGCCCGCGAGGAGGAACAAGAAGGCGGCGAGGCTGAGGGTGCGCAGGCGAATATGCTCGCGTTCCTGGTCCCGATCGTGTTCGTCGTCGGCCTCTGGTCGCTCATCGCATGGTTCCCGCGCGGCTACATGTTCGAGTACCTCACGCTGGCCCGAGAGATCACCGCCCTCGGCAACGACGATCCGGAGGTCATCCGCCGCATGCGTGACTTCCAGGCGGATCCGCTGTCCGTCGGTCAGTGGATCGGTGGGTGGACTCTCGCCATCGGCCCTGCCTCGATCGTCGCGACCGTGGGCCTTGCGGCGTTCGCTGCATGGGCACAACGACGCGCCGAGGCGGTCCTCGCTGTGCTCTGCGCCGCCGTGCTCTTCCCGGAACTCGTCGCGCTGCTCGGCGGGTGGGGGCAGGCGCATGTCCCGCACCTGTTCGTGGCAGTCGTGCCGGCGTTCGCCATCATGGCGTACCGGGAGCGGATCCTGACGCGCGGTGCGCCGCCGAGCGCCCTCGAGGGCCCGCGACGCCGAGCGCAGTTCGCACTCACGGGTGGGCTGCTCCTCGCCTCGATGCTGTCGGTCACGGCCCTCTGGCTCATGCCCGAGACCGACCCACCGGCACCCGCTCTCGAGGCGACGATCCGCACCGGCATGGCGCCCGCGCCCGTCACCCTCGACGAGGTCGAGATGGCCGCCTACATCCGCGAACACGCCGAGGCAGGCGACATTGTCGCGGACATCAACCGCCACGCCACGCTCATGCTGCTCGTGGGCGACCCATCACGCTTCCAGACCGAGGCCAGCGAGGGCGAAGAGGCGACGCTGTACGAACCATTCGAGACGGCCAATTGGCTGCTCGTCCGGCGAGGGGTCGCCGGCCAGGGGCCGGGCCGCATCGAACGAGCGTACGAAGACCTGTTCGATGAAGGGACAGGCTCGCTCGCCCTTGAGTTCGAGCGTGGCGAGTACCGCCTCTACGCCGTGACCGGGCCAGCCCTACCATGAACCAGTTCCATCACACGGAGGCCGGTACGTGAGCGACTACACCCGCGAGATCTGGATCCGCACGGTCATCCTCGCGCTGTGGCTCGCGCTCGCCATCGGCGGTGTGTCCGCCGTCGACCCGGAGCGCGACACCGCCGCCGTCGCCGCAGTCATCATCGCCGTCACCGTCGGGCTGTCGATCCTGCGCCCGTTCCCTCTCAGTCATCTCGTGTTCGCGGCCCTCGCCGCCGGCGCCTACGCAGCCGTCCAGGGGCTCCGCGCAATGGCCGAGGGCGCCGACCCCGACGCGCCGTACATCCCGGCAGCAGCCGTTGGCGCGTTCGCGATCGTGTTCACCGCCATCGTCGGCGACCTGCTCCGCGAGGCCCTCCTGGGCTACGACGAGGAGCTCGAGGCCCGTGCGCGCGTCATCGACCAGATCGAGTCCGTCGACCCGCGGACGGGCGCGACCAAAAGCCAGCACGCGGACCGCCTCGTGAACTCCGAGGTCGAGCGCGCCCGGCGCTACGCGCGGCCGTTCACAGTGCTGATGATCGCCCCCGACGACTGGGATGAATACGTCCAGCGCGTCGGCCGGCAGCAGTCGCAGCGCATCATCGCGGAGCTGGCGCAGCACTACCTCGCTCGCCTCCGCAACGTCGACACACTGATCCAGACGGATGGCGCCCGCTTTGCTGCCCTGCTGCCCGAGACGGGCGTCGAGGGCGCTCAGGTCGCTGCTGAGAAGCTCGCAGCCGCCGGCGAGGACCTGCTCGGCGTGGAAGTTCGGACGGGCATCGCCTCGTTCCCGGACGACGAGGTGACCGCGGCGGGGCTGATGCGGGAGGCGGAGGAGGCACTCGCCTTCGCGCAGGCCGCGTCGATCCGCGTTGCCAGCCGCAGCCTGCTCACCTAGCGACTGACCTCGGGATCGGGACCACTAGAGCGCGAGCGTCGACGCGCGCGCCTTGTCTTCCAGATGACAGATGTCGTTCAGTGTTCGGACGACCGGGCGAGTCGAATCGCCCTCAACGATGGTGAGCGACGTGTTCGACATGCGGATGCGCGGCCAGACATCTTCCGGTAGCCCGAATAGGTGCGCGATGATCTGCACCAACGTCCCGCCGTGGCTCACGCAGACCACGGTCTCGTCGACGTGACGATCGAGGAGGCCGTTCACGACGCCGACGGCGCGACGGCGTAGGCCTGCGAGCGACTCCACCTCGGGGACTGCCATCGCCCAATCCCGGTGGTAGGACGCCTCGCCGAGGGGCCACCGCTCCGCCGCCTGCGTCCATGTCAGCCCCTGGGCCTGGCCGTAGTATCGCTCCCTGAGGTCGGGCTCCTCGATCAGTCCATGGCCCAGCGCCGAGGCGATGGGGCGCGCGGTCTCCCGGGCGCGGTAGAGCGGGCTCGTGTAGACGGCTGCGACGGGCTCGCCCGCGAGGCGGCGCGCGACGAGTTGCGCCTGCTCCTCCCCGACCGCGGTCAGGCGCAGGTCGGTCCAGCCCTGGATCATCCCGCCCACGTTGCCCTCGGACTCTGCGTGCCGGACGAGGATCACCGTCACGTTCGCCTCACTTCACTCGCGCCCGGTGCGCGCCGGTCAGGTCGAGGAACTGGCCCACGATCCGCGCAGTCGCACCCCAGATGACGTGTCCTTCGTACTCGAACGCCGGCGTCGGCTGCGGGACGCCCTCGTTCTCCACGACCTTCCAGACGCGAGCGCCATCGTCCTGCAGATGCGCGAGGGGCACGTGGAGCAGCTCGTGGACCTCCCGCGCCGCCGTGATACGGGGATGCACGCCCTCGGCGAGGACACCCACGTACGGCCGGATCAGGTGACGCGAGCCGACTGTCTCCACGTCGTCCAGCGCGCCGAGGACGCGGACCGCCTCACGAGGCACGCCGACCTCTTCCTCGGTCTCGCGGAGGGCCGTGTGCAGGAACGACTCATCGCCCTCGTCACGCCGCCCACCGGGCAGGGAGATTTCGCCCTTGTGGTGCCGCACGGTCTGGGTGCGTACCTGGAACACGATCTGCTCTCGGCCGACGGAGCCCACCAGCAGCAGGAGCACCGCCGAGGGCTTCAGGTCGCCGAGGGGCAACTCGAGCGGCGTGTAGCCCTCGAACGCGGCGGCGAGTGGATGCGGCGGCTCGTGCACGGGTGGCCTCCGTCTCGCGCCTCGCGGGCAGCAGCGGTTGGTGGGCGCGCCGGGATTCGAACCCGGGATCGATCGGTTATGAGCCGACTGCTCTAGGCCGCTGAGCTACACGCCCCTATGGGTTGCCATGCTAGCCGGAGGTAGCTACAGGCGCCCCAGGACGCCGGGAAGACGGACAACACCACGTTCGAGCCTTCGATTTGTGACGTCACAAATCACGAATGTCGGGCCTTTACCCTTTCTTGACGCATTCACTAGCAACAGCGGATACGCGCCAACTGTGGAACCGCGTAACGTGCTCGAAACCACCCCAGACACCACGATCAGAGCACACCACCCGGCGTGCCACGATGCAGGGCCACAGGCGGCTTGAGCTCAGACTCCAACGTCCGTTTTCGCATTGCAGCCGCCGCGGCTCGGCCGGGGGTATCGGATCGCGTCGTCGTCGCCTCGCTGGTGGACGATGTCTCCAACCGCCTCCAGGTCGTCCTCGGCTATGCGCAGATCCTCCACGAGCTGCCCGAGGGCGAACGCCTCGATGCCGTCACAGCCATCGAGCGAGAGTGCTCCGAACTGCGCGCCACATTGCGCTCATTGACTGGATGGACCCGCGACGAGGGTGGGCAAGGCCCGTGGCAGGATGGCACCGAGCGAGAGGCCGAGATCGCCGTTGGCGTCTCGCTGGATGGCGAGTCGAGCTAACCGGCTCGAGACGCCCGACCATCCCCGCTCTGACCGTCACCCCTCGCCCGGTCGGCCTGATCGAGGATCCCCGTCACCAGTGCCCGCCACTCGGCCAGGGTTCCCGGCTTCTCGATTGCGGTAGTCGCACCGGCGGAGCGGGCTCGGCGCTCGTCTTCCTCGGACAGCGCCGAGGACAGCACCACGACGTGCAGATCCTCACGCGCGCGGGACGCCTCTGCCAGGTACCCGAACGACTCGACGCCTTTCAGCATGCGATCGATGAAGACCACGGCATCCGGTTCGGCCTCCAGCAGGACGCCGGGCAGGCGACTCGGATCGGTGCAAGTATCCGTCGTGCGTTCCGGGGCGACCGAGGCGATCACCGCCCGCAGGATGATGGCGTGGTCGATCTCGTCGTCGACGATCAGGATTGGGCGCACCATCAGGTCACGCCTTCGATCGGCAGGCTGATGACGACTCGCCCCGACTCCGCTCGGACGGCGCCCCCCTGACGCTCCACCAGGATCTGGCCCACCGCGAGCGTCTCGACGGGGGTCGCGGCGTATTGCTTCAGCGATGCCGCGACGGCGTGCAGCGGCGTGGGGCCGTGCTCAAGCGCCGGCACGGCGAACTCGAGGTCGGCACGTCCGTCATACACCCGGACATGCACCTCCAGCGGGTCATCGCCCGCAACGGCGTCCAGCATCTCGCGGACCTGGAGCGGGTCGACGAGCGCGATGCGGCGGGGGAGCGCGTCCCCCTCGGACACCACGAGATACCCGCCGAGGATTACCTGTAGCGCGCCGCGCGCGGGCTCGATCTGCTTGCGACGCGCACGAGACAGGAGCATCAGGGTCTGAAGCATCCGCTCCATGTCGGCCGCGCCCTGGCGGAGCGAACTCACGGCCAGGCTCATGCCCTCGGAACGAGCGCCCTCGATCGCGAGGGCGCTCTCGATGAGCTCGGCGGAGAGGGTCATCGTGAGGAGGGGCGAGCGGAGATCGTGCGACACGGAGTAGAGCAGCGAGTCCAGGACTTGCTGCGCGTCCGGATGAGCCTCCGTGGCGGGGTCGATGGTCAACGCATCACCTCACCAGTCCCCACCCGCATCATGCAGGTCAGGGCGCGACGACACAACCGCCGGCGCCCCGGCGCGCCTCGATCAGCGCGCGTGCCGATCAGGCGAGCGGCCCGAGTCGCCGGCCGCCCAGGATGTGCAGGTGCAGGTGGTGCACGGTCTGGCCGGCATCGTCCCCCGAGTTCAGCACGAGGCGGTACCCACCCTCGACGAGGCCCTGCTCCGCGGCGATCCGCGTGGCCGCCAGCACCAGGCGTCCCACCATGCCCGCGTCGCCCTCGGTGAGCGCCGCCGGTGACGTCGGCGCGGAGCCGTCGACGAGCCTCGGGATCACCACGATATGAGTCGGCGCCGAGGGAGCGATGTCGCCGAAGGCGACGAACTCGTCGTCCTCGTAGACGCGCGTGCTCGGGATCTCGTCGCGCAAGATCTTCGCGAAGACGTTGTCAGGGTCGTACGCCACTACATCAGCCTTTCCAGGGCGGTCATGTGGTGTGATTTGCGTCCGGACTGCTTGAGCGCGAGCATCGGGCGCGACGTGACATCGATACGCACGATAGGTCACGCGGGGATCGATTCAGTCCGAAGTCGCCTAACGGCGTTCGTCGAACAGTCTCCCCGCAGCGGCCCCATGGTGGTGGCCGCGGTTGTTGGCGCGTTCGCGGGTCTCGGAGCGGTCGTCTTCCTCGAACTGATCGAGCTGGTCGAGTGGCTGGTCATCGATCAGATCTTCGGCAACCTGCTCGCAGGGACGCCGTCCTGGCTGATCTTCCTCGCCCCAGCCCTCGGTGGCCTGCTCGTCGCGCCCATCGTTATGCGCTGGGTGCCGGAGGCACGAGGTGGCGGCGTGCCCGACGTGATCATCGCCGTCGAGACGAGACGCTCCCGCATCCGGCCGGTGGTCGCCGTCGGCAAGGCGGTCGCCTCCGCGCTCACCATCGGCTCCGGGGGATCGGGTGGAACTGAGGGCCCGATCGTCCAGATCGGTTCGACGTTCGGCTCGACGGTGGGGCAGGCGCTCCGACTGTCCGAGGAGAACACGCGCCTCCTGCTCGCCTCCGGCGCGGCGGCCGGTGTGGCCGCGATCTTCAACGCGCCGATCGCGGGCGTCTTCTTCGCGCTCGAGGTCATCCTTCGCCAGTTCACGACGCGGAACTTCTCCGTGGTCGTGCTCGCCTCCGTCGTCGGCACCGTGACCGCCGTCGCGTTCCGTGGGGACGCCCCCGCGCTGATCATCCCGGCGTACCACCTGGAGCATCCGGCCGAGATCCTGTTGTGCGTGCTGCTCGGAGCAATCGCGGCCCTCGTCGCGGTGCTCTTCTCACGACTGCTCTACGCCGCCGAGGAGCTCGGACGGCGCCAGCGGCGCATCCCGCTGCTGCTCTTGCCCGCGGCCGGTGGAGTGCTCGTGGGGTTGCTTGGCCTGTGGAATAGCGGTGCGCTGGGGATCGGGGACGAGGCGACGGATGCAGCCCTCGTCGGCGCGCTCTCGATTCGGACCATGGTGCTGCTGCTCGCCCTCAAGATGGCGACGACCGTGATCACGCTGGCGTCGGGAGGTTCAAGCGGCGTCTTCCGGCCCTCGCTGATGATGGGCGCGATGCTCGGGGGCGCGTTCGGCCTCACCGCCGAGGCCGTCCTCCCGGGAGATCTCTCCCCCGCGGGCGCGTACGCGACCGTCGGCATGGCGGCGATGTTCGGCGGGGCCGCGCGCGCTCCCATCACGAGCATCCTGATCATCTTCGAGATGACGAGGGACTACGACCTCATGCTGCCGCTGATGATCGCCACCGTCGCGGCGACCGTCACTGCTTCGATGATCGACCGACTCAACATCTACACGCGACGGCTCCACATGCTGGGCATCCACCTGCGCGAGGAGTCCGATGCACCCAACGTCATGCAGGCGCTGCGCGTCTCGGACGCGATGGGGCCGATCACCCTGACCTTCGCGCCTGACGCGCCGCTCGACGACATCGCGCGTGGGTTCGCCGACGACCGCCTGGCCGTCGCGCTCGTACTGGACGAGGACGGCCGGGTCATGGGAGTCATCACCAACACGGACGTAAACGAGGCACTGATCGACGGACGGGATGGACTCACGGCCCTCGACCTGGCGTCACGGACGGTGCGCACGATCCCGGCGGACGCGTCGCTCCATGAGGCGCTCGCGATGCTCGCCGGGCAGTCGTTCACCGCCCTCCCGGTCGTGGAGCGAGACCAGCCGAGAATCCCTCGAGGCATCCTGCGGCGCTCCGACATCACGAACGCCTACGCGAACGCGGTGGAGCGACAAGAGACCAGCCATCGGCGTGACCTCCTGCGCAGCACGGTGCGCGAGGATGTCCGGTACCTGGACTACCGGGTGAGGCCGGGAAGCCCGGCGGACGGCCTCACGCTGAAGGACCTGCCGCTGACGGAGGACGCCGTCATCGTCGCCGTGCGCCACGAGGGACAGACCGTGATCCCTCGCGGCCACACGCTGCTCGAGGAAGGCGACCGCGTCACAGTGATCGCGACGGCAACGGCCGTCGAGTCGGTGCGCAGGCTGTTCGACAGCCCGTAGGCATCCCGCGTCGCTAACGCGTTCGTAGGGGGAACGACTCCGGGCCGCGCAGCAGGAACGTCCCGCCACGCTCGATCCCACCCTCACCGACCTCGATGTGCTCGTACCGGCCGAGGATCGCGCGGAAGACGATGTCCGCCTCCATCCGCGCGAGCGGCGCGCCGAGGCAGTAGTGGATGCTCTGCCCGAACGACAGGTGGCGACCACCGCCCCGTACGAGGTCGAAGGCATCTGGGTTCGCGAAGGTCTCCGGGTCGCGGTTCGCTGCGCCGAGCATCGCGAGGAGGATGTCGCCCTTCGCGATCCTGACGCCGCCGACCTCGGTGTCGCGCGTCGCGTACCGGGCGAGGCCCTGTACGGGACTGTCGTAGCGCAGCATCTCCTCGACGGCGTCGGGGATGCGGTCGGGATCCTCGCGCAGTGCCTGCATCGCCTCGGGGTTCTCGAGGAGCGCGGCAAGCCCGTTGCCGATGAGGTTCGTGGTGGTCTCGTTGCCGGCCACGAGCAACAGGATGCAGAACGCGAGGAGGTCCTCGCGACGCAGACGCTTCCCGTCTTCCTCGGCCAGCACCAGCGCGGAGATCAGATCGTCGCGAGGCTCGATCATGCGAGCCTCAATCACGCGATCGAAGTACTCGACCAACTCCGTCGTCGCCTGACGGACACGCTCGCGCGTCTCCTCGCTCTGCACGAGGTTGGTGGTCTCCGCGACCGCGTTCGACCAGTCCTTGAACTGCAGCCGGTCATCCGGCGAGATGCCGAGCAACTCCGCAATCACGATCACGGGAAGCGGCTGCGCGATCGCCTCCATGAGGTCGAACTCACTGCCCGCCTCATCGAGGAGTTCGCGTGCGAGGTCCTCGATGTGCGGTCGCTGCTCCTGGACGCGGCGCGGGGTGAACGCGCGGTTCACCAGGGCACGCAAGACGGTATGCCTCGGCGGGTCGAGCCCGAGGATCGTGTCCGCGCGCTGCAGGTCGGACTGCTGCCGCTGTCGCGCGATCGCCTCGGCGACCGGGCCGCCGGCATTCCGCGCGTCCGAGGAGAACGTCTCGTAGTCGCGGATCACGGTCACGCAGTCCTCGTAGCGGGTGAGGATCCAGGCCTGCAGCGCCGCGCTGTAGTGCACTGGTTCGTTCACGCGCAGGCGGCCGAACTGCAAGTACGGGTTCTTCTTGAACGAGGGGACGAAGGGGTTGAAGACGACGCCTGTGGTCATGGATCCAGCGTACCCCGAGCGATGAGAGCGGTCAGAGCAGAACGGCAACATCGGTGCGTTCGCAACCAACAGTCAGGCTCTCAACGGGATCGCGGGGTACGCTGGATACAGAAGCGCGGCACGCTTCTGGAGAGCACCAGCGCATGGAACCCGGCGCCCCCACGCCCCTCTTTACCCCCGAACGTCAGCTCAACGAGATGCACTCGCAGCCCCCGTACGGGCGGCTGCGTCGTTGGGTGCCCATGGCCTGGACGGTCATCCTCCTCTGGCTGAAGTGGCGCTGGCTGCGCGTGAAGCGCCGCATCTATGGCGTGCAGGCGATGACGGACGCGACCCACCGCTTCCACATGGAGGCCGCCGAGGCCGTCGTCGAGCGCGCGATCAAGCAGCAAGGCCTGATCATCAAGACCTGCCAGTTCCTCGGCAGTCGCGCAGACATCCTGATGGACGAGTACGTCCGCACGCTCTCGCTCGTCCATGACCGAGTCCCTCCGCGACCGTGGTCGGAGATGAAGCCGATCATCGAGGAAGAGCTCGCCGGCAAGATCGAGGACCTCTACGCCGAGTTCGACACGCGCGCGATCGCCGCAGCGTCACTCGCGCAGGTCTACCGCGCCCGACTCCACGACGGCACGGACGTTGCCGTGAAGGTGCAGTACCCGGGCATCGAGAAGATTGTGCAGTGGGACCTCCAGGTGATCGGGTTCCTCGCGACGGTGTGGGCCCGCCTCGAGACGGTCATCGACTTCCGCCCGGTGGCGCAGGAGATGGCCCGCAACGCGCCCGAGGAAGTCAACTTCGTCCACGAGGGCCGCGCCGCCGAGAAGATCGCGGCCACGCTCGCCGGGCGGGACGACGTGGTCATCCCCGGCATCTACTGGCACCTCTCCACGCGCCGTGTCCTGACGATGGACTACCTGGACGGCATCAAGATCACGAACGTCCCCGCACTCCGTGAGGCCGGCGTCGACCCCTCGCAGGTGGCGGACACGCTCGTGGACCTGTTCAACACGATGATCCTCAAGAACGGCGCGTTCCACGCCGACCCGCACCCGGGCAACCTGTTCGTCGTCCCCTCGGAGCGTCGAGGGGGCAAAGCGAAGATCGGCATCGTGGACTTCGGCCTCACGAAGGTGATCCCGGACGAGTTCCGCCAGCAGCTCATCGTCCTCACCAGCGCGATCGTGGCCGAGCAGCCCGACAGCGTGTACGCCAGCATGAGCGAGATGGGCTTCCGCACACGCGAAGACAACGTCGAGACGTACAACGCCCTCGGCGAGGCGTTCCTCGGCGATGTCTTGCGCTCCGGTCAGGCGTACGCCGACCAGGCGATGATGGCCGAGATCAACCAGCGGATGGGCCGCGTGCTGCGCGCCAACCCGCTCATCGACATCCCCGGCGACGTGATCCTCATCGCGCGAGTGATGGGCCTGCTTTCCGGCCTCGGCCGCGCGCTCGACTCGAAGACCGACCTCCTGGACGCACTGATCCCCTACCTCGACCCGGACGCCGAGGCGGTCTAACCGCCGGGTGCCACGGTGCCGAGGGCGGTGCGACCACGGCTTAGGTAGCGGCGTGGTCTAATCCACACATGACCGCGCACCAGGGGCCACGCACGAGCGTCGAGGACTCCAACCGCCGCATGCTGCGAGCGCGGGACGCGATGGATCGCGCGTACGCGGAGCCGCTCGACATCGCCGCCCTCGCGAGCATCGCCTGCGTCTCAGAGGCGCACTTCATCCGCGTGTTCCGTTCGACGTTCGGCGAGACACCGCACCGCTACCTCCAGCGCCGACGCGTGGAGCGCGCCATGTTCATGCTCCGCGAGACGGACAAGAGCATCACCGACGTCTGCCTCGACGTTGGCTTCAGTAGCCTTGGCACGTTCAGCCGGACGTTCACCTCGATCGTTGGTCAGACGCCGACGGCGTACCGCGAAGACGCAGTGCTGAGCCCCGTGCCGAGCTGCTTCGTGAAGGTGTGGGGACGCCCGACCGGTGCCCGCCACCAGCACTGAAGTAGAGCAGTTTCGGAGAAGCGAACCGAAACGCCCGGCGGTAGCCTCCCGGCATGATTACTGCACTCTCACTCACCCAGCTCTACGTGCTCGACCAGCAGGAGGCACTCGACTTCTACGTCGGCGTCCTCGGGATGGAGGTCCGCGACGACTTCGACCTCGGCTTCATGCGGTGGCTCACCATCGGCGTCCCCGGCCAGCAGTTCGGCGACGTCCTGCTCGAACTCCCCCAGCGTCCATACCTCGATGACGACGCGAACCAGGAGATCCGGAACATGGTGACGCGCGGCGCCGGCGGCGGCTGGCTCGGCTTCCAGACGGACGACGCGCAGAAGCTCCACGATGAGCTCGTGGCGAAGGGCGTCGAGGTGGTCGACCCACCGACCAAGCGCTTCTATGGCACGGACTTCGGCATCCGCGACCCCTTCGGCAACCCGATCCGGATCGTCGAGCCCGCCGAGGTCATGGGCGACCCGCTCGAGGGCGGCACGATGGACCCCGAGACGCTGAAGAACTCGTTCAACTAGCACGACTCGCACGGGAGAGCGCCGGCATGAAGTTCACGACGACCATCCACCAGGAGCCCGGGAAGAACCATGCCGGCATCCCCGTCCCGCCCGAGGTCGTCGAAGCCCTCGGTGCCGGGAAGCGCCCGCTCATCGTCGTGACGGTGGGGAAGCACACCTACCGCAGCAGCATCGCCTCGATGGGCGGGCACTTCATGATCTCCATGAGCGCGGCGAACCGAACCGCGGCTGACGTCTCCGGCGGCGACACCGTCGAGGTCACCCTCGAACTCGACACGGCACCTCGGGAAGTCGAGGTGCCCGAGGCGCTCGCGGCCGCTCTCGCCGAGGATGCTGCCGCACGCGAGGTGTTCGAAGCGCTCTCGAACAGCCGGAAGAAGCGCATCACGCTCGCGGTGGATGACGCCAACACCGAGGAGACACGCCAGCGCCGAGTCGCGAGGGCGCTCCAGGACCTCAAGACCGGCAAGGCCTAGTCAGACATTTCGCCTGGCTTTTTCCTCGGCGGAGGCTTGACGCTCGCGCCCGAGTGAATGACTATTCACCGCGCTGAACGATCGTTCAGTTGGGTGAACGCTCACTCAGATGGTGCCGGGCATCACAATGTTCGCATCGCAACCACTTGAGGACGGCATGGCCAAACTCCCCGACCAGTACATGGAAGCGCGCCGCCAGGAGATCCTGGATGCGGCGCGCCGCGTCTTCGTAGACAAGGGCTACGACAACGCGACCATGAACGACATTGCTGCGGCCGCGGACGTTTCCGCCGGCAGTATCTACCGCTACTTCGAGAACAAGCGCGATCTGATCGCCGCGGCGGCGAACGCCTGCGTCGAGGAGGACCTCGAGGTCTGGTCGACCGAACTGCCGGAGGGCATCACCCCCGGCGAGGCGTTCCTGGCGCTCGGTGAGCAGACACGCCACGACTTCGCTGCCGAGGGACGGACCGACGAGTGCGTCCTGCGGCTGGAGTCGTACCTCGCGTGCTACCGCGATCCCGAGCTCCGCGAGCGCATCCTCCCGATGATGGAGGAGTCCGTCCACCTGCTGGAGGGCTTCGTCCGTCGCGCCCAGGAGTCCGGCGAACTCGACTCCTCGATCGACGCCGAGCAGTTCGCGCGCTTCCTGCACGCGTTCGGCGCCGGCGTCGGCGCGCATGCCGTGCTGTACGGCGAGGCGTTCGACACAACTTCGGCCTGGAGCCAGCTCATCGAGCTGGCGTCTTTGTGGTTTACCGAGGACTTCCGGTCCCGGATGCAGCAGCGCGAGGAAGAAGCAGCGAAATGAAAAGTCTAGGGTTCACTGGCCGTCTGTCTGCGTGGAGCGCCCACCACCCGTGGGTGGTCATCGCCGCGTGGATTGCAGGACTCGTCGCGATCATGGGGATCAGTAGCGCTACTGGTTCCAACCTCACGACGGACATCTCATTCACGAGCAAGCCCGACTCCCAGGTCGCACGCGAGCTGCTCGAGGAAGCACGTGGCGGCACGGAGCAATTCTTCGAACAAGTCGTCGTCCAGTCGGACACCCTCACCGTCGATGACCCGGCGTTTGAGGCGTTCGTCACCGAACTGACCGGCGCGATTCGGAGTACTGAGGGCGCCGTCCAGCCGGAGATGGTCTTCAACTTCTATGAGGCCGGGGATCCGGCTCTCGTCTCCGAGGACCGCCAGACCACGATCATCCCCGCCCTCCTCGTCGGCGGACTGGACGAGGCGACCGAGAACGTCGTGCTCCTGGAGGAGACGCTCCACGAGTTCAGCGAGCGCGAGGGCTTCCTGGTAGTGACTGGCGGCTTCGCGTCCGTGAACCACGCGTTCACAGAGGCCGCCGAGGCGGACCTGGCCGCAGAGTTCAAGGCGCTGCCGTTCGCACTGCTGATCCTCATCGCCGTGTTCGGCGCGGTGGTCGCGGCGCTGTTGCCGATGGTGCTCGCGTTCCTGGCGATCGGCATCACCTTCGGGCTCATCGCGATCATCTCGCAGGCCTTCCAGATGTCGTTCTTCGTCACGAACGTGATGATCATGATCGGCCTGGCCGTCGGCATCGACTACGCGCTGTTCGTGATGGCCCGCTACCGCGAAGAGCGACGCCACGGCCGTGAGAAGTACGACGCGATTGGCATCGCCGGTGACACGGGCGCGCGCGCCGTCATCTTCTCCGGATTCACCGTGGTCATCGCGCTGTTCGGCATGTTCGTGGTGCCCACCAGCATCTTCCAGTCGTTCGCCGTCGGTGCCTCGGCAGTCGTGTTGGTCACCGTCGTGCAGTCCGTCACCCTGCTCCCAGCGGTGGTGGCCCTGATGGGCGATCGCATCGAGTGGCTATCGATCCCGATGATCGGCAGTGGCAAAGAGAAGAAGGACGAGGATCGCGGGTTCTGGGCCGGTGCCGCCCGCTTCGTGATGGCGCACCCGTGGCCGATGGCCCTCGGTAGCGCCGGGCTGCTCGTCGTGATGGCGATTCCCTACTTCAGCATCAACCTCGGTGCGTCGGGTACCGCCTCGCTTCCCGAGGAGTACTCAGCGCGCCAGGCGTTCGACATCCTCAACGAGGAGTTCTCAGCCGGCCTGATCCAGCCGACGGACATCGTCATCCAGGCGGACGACGTCAGCGATCCGGCGATCCAGGGCGCGATCGCAGAGCTCGAGGCATCCCTCGCCGCGGACTCGCGGTACTCGCTCGTCAGTGGTGGCGCTCAGACCCTTCGCGAAGACCTCGCGGTGGTGTCGGTCGCCGTCCCCGGCGAGTCCGCCAGTAAAGAAGCCATCGACGCGATGAAGTTCATCCGCTCGGACCTCGTGCCGGCCGCCTTTGGCGAGACGAACGCGAGTGTCTACGTGGGCGGCCCCACGGCCGGCAACTCGGACTTCTTCGACGTGGTCGCGGACTACACCCCGCTCGTGTTCGCGTTCGTCCTCGGCTTCTCGTTCATCCTGCTCACGCTGATCTTCCGGTCACTCGTGGTGCCGGTGAAGTCGATCATCATGAACCTGCTGTCCGTGGGCGCGTCCTACGGCGTGGTGGTGGCCGTCTTCCAGTGGGGCTGGCTCGCCGAGCCGCTCGGGTTCACGCAGGTGCCGAGCATCGAGGCGTGGCTCCCGCTGTTCATGTTCACCATCCTGTTCGGCCTGTCGATGGACTACCACATCTTCCTGCTGAGCCGGATCCGCGAGCGGTTCGACGAGACCCACGACAACACGGAGTCGGTCGCGTTCGGCCTGCGCCGCACGGCGAACATCATCACGGGGGCGGCGGCCATCATGGTCGCGGTCTTCAGCGGCTTCGCCCTCGGTCAGATGCCGATGTTCCAGCAGATCGGTGTCGGCCTGGCGGTCTCGGTCTTCCTCGACGCGACGATCGTGCGGACGATCCTCGTGCCGGCGACCATGCGGCTGCTGGGCGACCGGAACTGGTGGATGCCGTCGTGGCTCAACTGGCTGCCCGACCTGCGCGTCGAGCGCGAGCCAGCGCCCGTGCAGGAGGCCGCAGCCGTGGCGGCGGGCGGCGACTAGCGCCGAAATCCGCCTCGGAAGTCCCCTCTGCCCCCTGTTCCGCTCCCCGCGCGGAACAGGGGGCTTCTTCGTACTCACGATTCGTCAGTCGATCACCGAGAATCTCACCCGATCGGCCTGCACATCGTCGACGGTTTGGGCTAGGGTCGCGCCGGTTCGGTTGGGCGGGTGTCGCATCGCGACGCGTCCCGAACAGCCTTCCGGGTGCCGTGCCGGCCGCACCGCCTGTCGGCCGGCGCGACACCCCGAGGGCTGGTCTCACCTCCGTCGCGAGGCGTTCCTACTCCCCCGCGCCCACCTCGCGCAGCCGCCGCTCCAGGTACCGCCGCTCGACGTCGTTCTCGCAGAGCGCGAGGGCACCCCGGTACGCCTCGACGGCCTCCTTATTCCGCCCAGCTCGCCGGAGCAGATCCGCGCGCGCCGCCGGGTAGAGGTGGTAGCCATCGAGCGCCTTCTCGCCGTCGAGCTCGTCGAGGAGGGCGAGGCCGCGCTCGATGCCCTCGGACATCCCGACCGCGACGGCGCGGTTCAGTCGCACGACCGGCGAGGGCTGGATGCGCTCCAGCACGCCGTAGAGGGCCGCGATCTCCGCCCAGTCGGTCGCCTGTGCCGTCGGCGCCGACGCGTGGAGCGCGGCGATCGCCGCCTGCACGACGTACGGTCCGACAGTGCCAGTAGCGAACGCACGGTCGATGAGGGCGCCGCCCTCCTCGATCAGGTCGCGGTCCCATGTGGCGCGGTCTTGCTCCTCGAGCGTCACGAGGCCCCCGTGCGGCGTGACGCGCGCGTCGCGACGCGAGTGATGCAGCAGCATCAGCGCGAGCAGTCCGAGTACCTCGGCTTCCCGAGGCATCAGATCAGCCAACAACCGCCCGAGGCGAATCGCCTCCTCGGCAAGGTCGACCCGCACGAGGTCAGTGCCAGCGGTCCCGCTGTAGCCCTCGTTGAAGACGAGGTAGATGACCCTCAGCACGGAATCGAGTCGCTCGGGGAGCGCCTCTCGTGGTGGCACGCGGTAGGGGATCCGAGCGTCGCGGATCTTGCGCTTCGCTCGCACGATGCGCTGCGCGACCGTCGCCTCCGGCGTGAGGAACGCCCTCGCGATCTCCGGCGTCGTGAGGCCGCAGAGAGCGCGGAGCGTGAGGGCGACCTGGGCCTCGGGGGCGAGCGCGGGATGGCAGCAGGTGAAGATCAACCGCAGCCGGTCATCGGCGACCGGACTGTCGTCGACCGGCTCGGGCTCAATGCCCTCCTGGTCCTCGAGCAACGAGCCGAGGGCATCGAGCTTCGCGGTGAAGCGCTGGTCGCGGCGGATGCGGTCGATCGCCTTGCGTCGCGCGACCGTGGTTAGCCACGCCCCCGGTTTGTCGGGGACGCCCTCGCGCTCCCAGCGGGCGGCGGCCGTCGCCACGGCATCCTGCAGGGCGTCCTCCGCGAGGTCGAAGTCACCGCACGACCGGATGAGCGTCGCGACGATGCGTCCGTGCTCGTGCCGGAAGACGGTGGCGAGCGCCTCGGACGCCGCGCTCATCGAGGCAGCACGCTAGCCCGCACCAATGTCGCCGCGTTGGAGGACGGGGCGGACCTCGACGCAGCCCGCGACCGCCGTCGGCACGCGCGCGGCGTGGGCCAGCGCCGCCTCCTCGGAGTCGAACAGCGCGAGGGAGAACCCTCCGAGCTGCTCGCGCGTCTCCGCGAACGGCCCATCGGTCACGATCGTCCGTCCGGCCCGCACTCGGACGGTCGTGGCCGACGAGACCGGCGCGAGGCCGGCGGTCATCTGCAACCGCCCCTCTGAGGCGAGCTCGCGGCCGAGTTCCTCGAACCGCTCGAACGCCTCGGGCGTCATGAGGCCGGGGAGCAACGCCTCGTCGGTGTAGACGAGCAGGAGGTAACGCATCCCCGGCCCTCCGCCCGCTACGGCTGCATGCCGGAGAAGTCGATCACCGGCCGGATCTCGACGCACCCGGTTTCGACGTTCGGGAACTTCTTCGCCCACTCGATCGCGGCGTCCAGGTCCGGCAGCTCGAGGATGTAGAAGCCGCCCAGCTGCTCCTTCGTCTCCGCGAACGGGCCGTCCGTGATCTCCGGCGCGCCACCACGGACGCGCACCGTCTTGGCCGTGGCGATGGGATTGAGGGCCTCGCCCCCCTGGTTCACGCCGGCGGCGTGGGTTTCACCGTCCACCGCAAACCAGCGCGCCATCATCTCTTCGGACTCGTCGCTGCCTGCCTCGTTGTCGTAGAGGAGGAACGCGTACTTCATGGAGGTCTTCCCTTTCACTGCAGACAGCCCAGTGCCGCCTCGTGCTCATACGACGAACGGATACGCCGAGGATCGACACGCATCATGACCGATCTTCCTGAGGGCCGTCGCGCCGCCTCGTGCTAACTTCACCGGCATGACGACAGTGGGGCCGGCACCCGACAGCACAAGTGGTAGCGAGCGATTTCGACAGGTCATCGAGGGCCGCGAGCCATCGCGGTTCGGAACCGTCGAGACGGCCCGCTCGCTCCTCCACGCCCCCGCCTCGCTCCAGGACCTCGCCGACGCGCTGGCGGCAGGCATCGAGGGCGGCGCGAACGACGTCCTCATCGACCGCGGTTCGCGACTCCTCTACGCGACCGACGCTTCGATCTACGAGATGGAACCCGTCGCCATCGTCTTCCCTCGGTCCGCCGAGGATGTGAGCCACGTGGTGCGCGTCGCCGGCGAACGAGGCATCCCGATCCTGCCGCGAGGCGCGGGCACCAGCCTGGCCGGACAAGGCGTGAACCATGCGGTCGTCCTCGACTTCTCGAGGCACATGGCGAGCGTGCTGCACATCGATCCGGAGTCACGCACGGCACGCGTCCAACCGGGTGTCGTCCTCGACCGGTTGAGCAAGGAGGCACGGCCGCACGGCCTCCACTACCCCATCGACCCCTCCACGAAGAACCGCGCCACCATCGGCGGCGGTATCGGCAACAACTCCTGCGGGTCGCACTCGGTGCGCTACGGAAAGACCTCGGACCAGGTAGTCTCGATCACGGCCGTCCTCTCAGACGGCTCGGTCGTGACGTTCGACCGCAAGTCTGGCGACGACCTCGAGCGCATCCTCGACACACCGGGCATCGAGGGCGACCTGTACCGCGGGGTGCGCGACCTCGCGCAGGAGCACGCGGCCGACATCGAGGAGCGCTATCCGGACATTCGGCGGCGCGTCTCCGGCTACAACCTCGACGCCTTCGTGGACTCAAGCTCCATGGACCTCACGCAGATGGTCGTCGGCTCCGAGGGCACGCTGGCCGTGGTCGTTGAGGCGACGATGCGACTCGCACCGATCCCAGCGGTGAAGGGCGTCGTCGCCCTGCACTACCCCTCGGTCGTCGCGGCCTGCCACGCCGTTCCGGATGCTCTCGCCCACAACCCGGCCGCCGTGGAACTCGTCGACAACACCATCATCGAGCGCTGCCGTGCCAGCATCGGCTATTCCTCCCTCGTCGAGTTCGTCCAGGGCGAGCCCGGCGCGCTCCTCCTGATCGAGGCAGACGGCGACAGCGACGCCGAGGTGCGCGCCACCCTCGACGCCATCGGCGCGTCGATGGTCCGCGATGGCGGCGCTTACGCCGGCGTCGTGTTCACCGACCCTGGCGAGCAAATGCGTGTGTGGCGCATGCGTGAGGCGGGCCTCGGCATCCTCATGAGTGTGCGTGGCGACACCAAGCCGGTCGCCACCGTCGAGGATGCCGCCGTCCCGCCCGAGCGCCTCGGCGAGTTCGTGGAGCGGTTCGACGCCCTCGTGCGGCGGAACGGGACGACCGCGGCGTACTACGGACACGCCTCCGAGGGCTGCCTGCACATCCGGCCGGCGGTGAACGTAAAGGACGCCGACGGCCTCGCGATGGTCCGCGCGATCACCTCGGAGGTCGCGGACCTCGTGATCGAGTTCGGCGGATCGCTCTCCGGTGAGCACGGCGACGGCATCCTGCGCGGCTACTACACCGAGCGAATGTTCGGCCCCCGGCTGACCGAGGCCTTCCGCCGCGTGAAGGGCACGTTCGACCCGGACGGGATCTTCAACCCTGGCAAGATCGTGGACACGCCCGACCTGGACGACAACCTGCGGCTCGCGCCGTGGACGGTGAATGGCGACATCCCCACGGTCTTCGACTGGTCGTGGGAGGGCGGCATCGCCCGCGCCGCCGAGCAATGCAACGGCCAGGGTGCGTGCCTGAAGGACGCCGGGACGATGTGCCCCTCGTTCATGGTCACTCACGACGAGGAACACTCCACGCGAGGGCGCGCGAACCTGTTGCGGCAGGCGCTGAACGGCGCGCTCCCCCGCTCGGAGGTCACCGGCGACCGGCTCTTCGAGGCCCTCGACCTCTGTGTCGAATGCAAGGCGTGCAAGTCCGAGTGTCCCTCCGGCGTCGACATGGCCAAACTCAAGTACGAGGTCATGACGCAGCGCCACCGCGAGCACGGGCTCCCGTTCCGTGACCGCGTCTTTGGACGCATCGGCGTCGTGAACCGCCTCGCGAGGCGCCTCGGCCCGCTGCGCGTGCTGCTGAACCTCGGTGGGTCGTTCGGCCCGGCGCGACAGCTCATGCACGACCGCCTCGGCATCCACCGCGAGCGGCCGCTCCCACGCTTCGCGTGGCAGCCCTTCTCCGCGTGGTTCGAGGGCTACGCCCAGCCGGAGCCAGCTCCGCGCGGCGAAGTCGTATTTTATGTCGACTCCTTCACCGAGGCGAACCACCCCGAAGTGGGCCGCGCGGCCGTCCGCGTCCTGAACGCCCTCGGCTTCGCGGTCACGGTGATCCCGCAGCTTGGCTGCTGTGGCCGTCCGCTGATCTCGAAGGGCCAGCTCGATACCGCGCAGACATGGGCCCGCGCCAACGTCGACCGCCTCGCCCCCTACGCCGCCCGAGGCATCCCGATCGTGGGTACGGAGCCTTCCTGCATCCTCACGCTCCGGGACGAGTATCCCGAACTCCTCGAGGGCGAGGACGCCCTCGCCGTCGGCGGCCGCGCGTTCCTCGTCGATGAGTTGATCGCTCGCGTCGCCGCCGAAGACCCGTCGGTCGCCGGGCGCTTCCGCCCTGTGGCGGCGCAGGCGCTACTCCACGGGCACTGCCACCAGAAGGCGACCGCGGGGATGGAGTCCACGCTCGCCATCCTCGGGCTGGTGCCGAACCTCGACACATCGCTCATCGACTCGGCGTGCTGCGGTATGGCCGGCTCGTTCGGGTTCGAGGCCGAGCACTACGAGATCTCACGCGCGATGGCCGAGCGATCGCTGCTGCCAGCGGTGCTGTCTGCCTCGGACGATACGGAGATCCTCGTGACGGGCGTCTCCTGCCGGCAGCAGATCGCGCACTTCTCGGGACGGCGTCCCCGCCACGTCCTCGAATTGCTGGCCGAGGCCCTCGCCTGAGTCGACCCCCGACGCATCTGCAGGTGCCCGTCAGGTATCCAAGGTCATGACGTTCGCCCCCATCAGGAACCGCGATCCCGGTCGATAGTTGCTGTACCCGTACCCCAGGCACGATCCAGGACCCATCAATTTTCGGAGCAACAACATGTCGGCTAGCCTCGAGGTTCCCGCGCTGCCCGTTGCCTACGTCAAGGCGCTGCAGTTGCTTCGGTCGCCTGAGGCCGAGCTCGACCAACTCGTGCGGATCGGTAACGACGACCCGGCGTTCGCGGGCGCCCTCCTGCGCCTCGCGAACTCCGCCGAGTCCTCGCCCCTAACGCGCGTGCGGACGATCCGAGGGGCGGTGGTCCGTCTCGGGCTGCCGAAGGCGCGCCGGACGATCATCGGCGTCACGCTGACTAAGGCGTTCCGAGGCGTCGGAGGCTCGAACATCGACGAGCACGAACTGTGGCGGCACCTCGTCGCGGTGGGGATGCTCGCGGACGAGCTCGCCTGGGGACGGGTCGCCTACAGCGACGCCTTCACGGCCGGCCTGCTGCACGACATTGGCCGCCTCGCGATGGCCACCGAGGACCCGAAGCGGTACGGCCAGGTCGTGCTGGCGGCTCGCTCGACAGGGCGCACAATCGAAGAAGAGCAGCACTTCTTCGGCCTAACACACTCCGAGTGGAGCGCCGCCGTGGGCCAGCGCTGGGGCTTCCCGGACGACATCGTGGAGGCCATTGCCGACCACCACGGGGGCGAGGAGAGCGGACTCTCGTGGGTTTTGCACAAGGCCCGCGAAGAGGCCTCCGCCATGGGCATTGGCGATGGCGTCCTGCCGAGTAGTGCCCAGCCAGCGACTGCGACCGCCGGCGGGGCCGATGCGCTCCTCCAGCGCGTCGACGCCTTCGTAAACACCGTCCGTCGAGCTGCCTGACTTCCGGCGTCTCGATGCGCACGGGTCTCCGATAGACCTGCCGGTGGCCCCGCACCGAGAAAGGCCGGAGTGCAGCGGAGGCACTGAAGACTCGCTCCGTCGTGGCAAGCCTGGGAGCGCTACTCACCGGCTCTACCGTCCTCTACGCCGCGGTCTCACCACGCTCCAAAGGATGGACAACGCGACTCGTCCGCGTCGTCGCCAAGCGGCGCGGCCGTCCGACGCGCTGAGCTACAGGGTTCCTCGATCGGCGTTGGCAAGGCGTTTCGCCAGCGCGAGCGCTTCATCGCTCGTGCGGATGTCGCCGACCGCCGCGGCCTCCTCGATCGACCGCACGATGACGCCGACGAGCGGGCCGGGAGCGAGGCCGGTCGCCGCCATCACGGCGTGACCGTCCGCGAGGCGGCGCACCTCACTGGCCTGGGCGGGAGGGCGCCACTCGACGATGCGGTGGACGTGGCGGACGTACGCGGGCCAGCGTTCGCGGACCGTCGTGGGTTCGGTAGCGAGCGCGTCGGCGAGGAACAGCATGCACACGTCGGCGGTGGCATCGCCGAGGGCTTCGTGGAAACGGTGCAGCGCTCGCTCGGTCGGCGGCTCGCCGGGCGACATCACCTGGCCCGGCCGCAGGTGCTGGTCGATCAGCAGCGCGACGCGCTCGATGATCGAGTTCGGGAACCGCCAGGCACGCAGCCGCTCCGCTGCCATCGCCGCGCCCAGCTCGGAGTGCCCGAAGAAGCGTGTCCGCCCGTCCTCCTGCACCACGAGCGTCCGAGGCTTCCCGATGTCGTGGAGGAGTGTCGCGATACGGATGCAGGCCCGGTGCTCGTTGAGCACGTCCCGCAACGGTCCCCAGCGCGTCTCGGGCCACTCCGTCGATCGCCAGAACTGTCGCCAGAGCGCCGCGTAGGCGGGCTCGCCTGGTTCCACGGGGCCGAGGAGCGCGTCGAGGTGGTCGAACGCGACCACCTGGTGGCGGTAGACGTCGTACGCGTGTGACGGGCGTTGCTCCATGTCGTAGCCCTCGGCGATCTCGGGGAAGCACAGTTCGAGGAGTCCGGTGGACTCCATGACGTGCACGCCTCGGATCGACCGGTCGGCACCGAAGAGGCGAAGGAGTTCGGCGGTCACACGCTCGGGTGCCGCGTCGCGAAGCGCCGTCAGTGCCGAGGGGATGAGTTCGAGGGTCTCCTGGGCGACGTCGAACTCGAGCTCGGAGCTCAGGCGCGCCGCGCGCAGTGCTCGAATCGGGTCTTCGGCGAAGACCTCGGGACCGGTGGCTCGGAGCACGCGAGCGCCGAGGTCGGCGAGCCCGTTGTGCCTATCGATGAGGTGCGGTGTGAGCGCCACGGCGGACACGGCGCCCGCGGCGGAGAGTGACGAGAGTCCATCGAGGGCGCCGAGCGGCACGGCCATCGCGTTCACTGTGAAGTCGCGCCGGGCGAGGTCATCCTCCAGCGTTCCGTGGAGTGGTGTGACGTCGACGTGGCCACCGTCCAGCGGGATGCGGTGGAGCGGATGCTCCCCGCCGAGGACGACGACGCGCGTACCGAGGGCGGCGGCAGCGTGCTGCGCGAACGTCACCGGATCCTGCGCTGCCAGATCAACCTCGTTCGTCGGACGCCCGAGAAGCGTGTCCCTCACCCAGCCCCCGACCAGGTACACCTCGTGCGCGTCGTCGCCGGCCCAGCGCCGCGCGAGTTCGACCAGCACCGGCAGCGCGTCCTGCAGTGACGTCACCGGGCTCACCTTCCGCGCATCCTCACTGCACATGACCTCGGAGCGATCAGGCCTACGCTCAGAGCCCTCGCCCGAGTCCGAGGTTGCAACGACCGTACCGCGGTTGTCGGGATCCCGATGCTTCCGAACACGGGGCCAAGCTCATGCGACCACTGAGAGCGCTCGCGGTCGAGTCAGGAAGTGCCGGGGCGGGCATGCCTACCGAACGGGAGCGGCGTCCTGGATCGATCCCACTCGCGCTCGCCCTCTCCTCGCATGGTCGCCTCCTGGGGCCCATCTGCCGTTCGGTTGTGGCGAGGGCCGGCGAGGTGCTTGAAGAAGGCGAGCCCGACGTAGATTGCGACGATCCACGCGGCGAGGACCCCACTGCCGAGGAGTACCTCGAAGGCCACGGCCGGCATTGCCGCTCTTCGTGCGGTGCCGCCACTCATGCCGCCGTCATCCTTACCGTCGCCGGTCGGAGTGGACGTGTCGGAGCTTCGCAGGTTCATCGCCGCCTCCCTGGCAAGCTGCGGATCTGGCGAGCGGGGCAGGGTCATGCCCTCGCCTCTCGCGACCGGCTTCTGAGGAGGATCGTAGCCACGAAGTGGCGCGAGACCCGGGGGATTTGTCAGGGAATGGAGAGGTCACCTCCGTGAGACGTGCGACCTCGTAACGCCTTCACGATTGTTCGCCTGTGGTCGAGATCGTCTCGACACACGGCCCTGCACATCGTCACGTCCTCGGCGCGCACAGGGTGCCACGAGTGTCTGAGGAACTGCACCCTGACCAGCGCCGACGAGAATGAGGAAGAGGAAGTCGTACCGACGGCCGCGGCTCACATGATCGAATCCCACGGTCACGGCGATGCACCGGAGCTCCTTGAGGATGTGCGGAAGATGATGAAGGACGCGAACTGAGGGGCCTCGGCCCGTCCCCGCTTGATGTCGTCCGCATCAGCGCAGGCGACCGGTCGCTTCCACCATGCACGCGTACCACTCCGCGTGGGGGTACATCGCGCCTGAGCCGTCCCCGCCCCACCAGCAGTAGCGCACGTTGTTGATACGTCCGTGCTCGATACCCAGCGTTTGGATCGCGTCTCGATAGAGGGTGGGGCGAGGGTGACCGGGGCTGCCGTTGAGCTCGCCGTCATCCATGCAGTCGAAGGCGTGTGCCAACTCGTGAATCTCGACGCTCTCTGAGACGTCGATTGGCCGGTAGTAGGTCGCAAGTCCTTCCTCGCACCCTAGTCCAGCCGATAACTCGCGACCGTCCGGTGTCTCGAACGATCCGTTGATGGTGACGACCGTGACGACGGAGATGACGAGGGTCCAGAGTGTCGTGATGAGATGCATGTCGGCTCGGTTTCCCGCGCCAACACTTCGACACAAGGCGGGCAAGAAAACGGTGAGATGCGGTGCCGAGAGACCGTTGGTGCACTGGCACATCGACAACGTCGAGGGCGGTGGCCGCGCCGACGCGCGAGGCCGGGTAAGCCACGCGTAAGAACTCCGACGTACGCTGGGCGCATGGTGCAGCGACGAGCCGACCCCGCATCGACGCTTATGTCCTCCGCGGCCCGCGTCCTCGTGGTCGAGGATGAGCCCGTGGTCGCCGAGGTCGTCGAGCGCTACCTCCGTCGCGACGGCCACCAGGTGCGCCGCGTGGACCGGGGCGATGACGCCCTCGCGCAATTCGAGGAGTTCGACCCGGAGTTGGTTGTCCTAGACTTGATGTTGCCGGGCGTGGACGGTCTCGAGGTCTGCCGCCGGATCCGCCAGCGCTCGAACGTGCCGGTAATCATGCTGACCGCGCGTGGTGAGGAGGTCGACAAGTTGCTCGGCCTCGGCATCGGCGCGGACGACTACGTCACCAAGCCGTTCAGTCCGCGCGAGCTGGCGGCCCGCGTCGCCGCGGTGCTGAGGCGGGTCGCGAACGCCCCCGCGTCGAAGGACGGCGGCTCATCCTCGAAGGATCCGCTTCGCTTCGAGCGCCTCGCCATCGACCCGGTTGAACGCGCCGTGCTGCTGCAGGGCGAGCCCGTGGCGTTGACCGCCCGGGAGTTCGACCTGCTCCAATACCTCGCCGAGCACCCGCGCCACGTCTTCACCCGTGAGCAGTTGCTGGACGCCGTGTGGGACCGCGAGTTCAACGGCGGCGAGAGCACCGTCACCGTGCACATGCGACGACTGCGCTCCAAGGTGGAGACCGACCCCTCGCGGCCGCGCCACCTCAAGACCGTGTGGGGCGTCGGCTACAAGTTCGAGCCCTGAGCGAGGCCATGAGCCAGATCGACACCACGACCAGCCCCGGCGCGACAAGCTCCGGCGCGACCAGTCAGAGCCCGCGCGTCCGAAACGCGGCTGGCTTCGCCGTGCGCTGGGCGATCACCGCCGTGCTCTCGGTCGTGGTGGCGGCACTCGCAGGCACGTTGGCGCTGCGCCTCACCATGGCGCCCCCCATGTCCGATCTGCGCGACTTCGTGCTGTTCCTCGGCGTGACCGGCGGCGCGACGCTGATCCTCGGGAGCGCCGTGCTCGCGGTCCTCGAGCGGGCCGTGCCGCTATCGGTGCGTGCGAAGGCATTCCTGGCCGTCGCGCTCGGGAGCGCGGTGGCGCTCCTGAACGTCTACATCGTCGCGCGCCTCATGTTCATCTCCGACGAGCACGACCTGCCCTACCTGTTCGCCGCGCTGGTCTTCGCAGGCGGGGCGACGATGTTCTTCTCCTACAACGCGGCCAACGCGATGACGCAGCGCGTCCTGATGATCGCGGGCGCGGTACGCGAGCTCGCCGACGGGCGCTACGACGGCCGTGTCGTCGTGGACGGGGACGACGAGGTCGCCGCGCTCGGGCGGTCCGTCGACACGCTCGCCCTGCGCCTGTGCGAAGCCGAGGAGCAGCGCGCGCGCCTCGATCGTGAGCGCCGAGAACTGACGGCAGCGATCTCCCACGACCTGCGTACGCCGCTCGCCTCGGTGCGGGCGATGACGGAAGCGCTCGCCGACGGCGTCGTGGACGATCCCGTTGAGGCCCAGCGCTACTACGCCACGATGAACCGTGAGATCGAGCGCCTCACGAGGATGATCGACGATCTCTTTGAACTCGCGCGGATCGACGCGGATGCGCTCGTCCTGCAGCGCCACCCCCTGCCGCTCCAGGACATCGCCGCCGAGGTGGTGGACGCAATGCAGGCGTCGGCGCAGCGCCGGGGCATCGCGCTTCACGCCGAGGTCGAGGGTGCTCCCGCCACCTTAGGCCTCGACGGGGCGCGCATGGAACGCGCGGTCGGGAACCTCGTACGGAACGCGCTGGAACACACGCCGCGAGGCGGACAGGTAACGGTGCGCGTCCGGCAAGGGGGCGGGGCGGTGGTGCTTGAGGTCACCGACGACGGCGAGGGCATCGATCCAGAACACCTCCCGCGCGTCTGGGACCGCTTCTACCGCTCCGAGGCTTCGCGACAGCGAGCGGCCGACGCTGAGAACGACGGCGCTGGCCTCGGCCTCGCGATCGTGCGAGGCATCGTGCAGACGCACGGCGGCGAGGTCCGCGTCGCGTCATCGCCGGGACGCGGCGCGACCTTCACGATCCGGCTGCCTCTGTCCGAGGTGACGACCTAGCACGGACTCCTGCGCCTTCGCACTGACGATCTGGACAGGTACCTATATTCGATGGACAAGTTTGGCCGTCGTTTGACGCAGTTCTGACCACCTCGTAGGTTGAGGCCATGGAACTCGCCGAACTTGCCGAACACGCTGAGCGGCCCCCCAGGATGCAGAGGTGAGATACACGGTGCGCGCCGCCGCGAGGGCGACCGGAGTGACCGAGGGTCGCCTCCGCACGTGGGAGCGTCGCTACGGTATCCCGAAACCAGGGCGATCCGACACCGGGCGACGGCTGTACGACGACGACGACCTCGCGCTCATCCGGCGCATGGTCTCCCTCACCGACGCCGGGCTCTCGGCTGCCGAGGCGGCCGAAGCGGCACTCTCCGAGGCTGCATCCGGCGTCATCCCCTCGGGCGAACCGCCCCCCGCCGCAGAGGCCCCAGCAGCTCCGGCGATTGACGCGCTGGTGGCAGCGGCCCGTGCCTTCGACGAAGTCTCCGTCACGGCGATCCTCGACGACGCGGTCGAGGAGTTCGGCTGGCCACAGGTGCTGGACGCCGTGCTGTTCCCCGCGCTGCGACTGACGGGCGAGGGGTGGGAGACCGGAGCGCTCACGCTCGCCCACGAGCACTTTCTGTCCGAACTGGTGCGGCGGCGGATCGCGCAGCAGATCGCGGCGACGCCCGTGAACGAGGACGGCCCCACGGTCGTCCTTGCTTGTCCACCCACCGAACGTCACGACCTCGGCCTGTTGGGCGCTTCGCTGTGCCTGCGCCTCCTCGGCGCGCACGTGATCTACCTCGGCGGGGACGTCCCGGCGGTGGCGCTCCTCGGGGCGATCGAGGAGACGGGCGCGGCCGCAGTGGTACTGAGTGCCGTCGCCTCGTCGTCGCGTCCCGACCTCGTCATCGTCGCCCGAGCAGTGGCGACGGCACGACTGGGGCCGAAGGTCTTCGTCGGCGGATCCGCCGTCCACGACCTCGGGGGGCGGGCGGAACTGATGGGCGTGCGCCTGCCGCCGTCGGTCGCGGAGTCGGCCCGCGTCGTGGCGTCCGAGGTCGGCCTCAAGGTCTAGCGGCGGCGCCACACAGTCGAGCTAGGCCTTCGCGTGGACGCTGCTGAAGAAGCGCTCCATGTCGCTGATCACACCCGACATGACGAGGATGTCGCCCGAGCGCAGCGTCTCGCTGGGCGAGGGGTAGACCGTGACGCGCTCGCCTCGCGAGAGCAGGAGCAGCGTGACGTTGAAGTCACGGTCGAGGATCGCCTGCTGCACTGACTTCCCGATGAGCTCCGCCGGGACGGCTGCCTTGCTGATCGCGTAGCCCTCGACGACGTCGAGCGAGTCCGTGATGTCGATGGACGACCACGAGTGGGCGACGCGGACGCCGGTGTCACGCTCGGGGTAGACGACGCGGTCGGCGCCCACGCGCTTGAGGATCTCGCCATGCGTGTCGTTCCGCGCCTTCACCACCACGCGCTTCACGCCGAGTCGCTTCAGCAGCAGCGTGGCGAGGATGCTGGTCTCCAGGTCGCCGGTGATCCCAACGACGGCCGCGTCGAACTCCGAGACGCCGAGGCGGGCCAGGGATTCCTCGTCCGTGGCTTCCGCCTGCACGACGTGGGAGAGCTCGGTGGAGAGCCGCTGCACGGTGCCGATGTCCG
>Ga0209024_1000860_pt1 | contig 36445 bp, 32 predicted proteins | sample AutmiccommunBRH5_FD_187380 | JGI IMG/M metagenome (GOLD analysis project Ga0209024, IMG submission 187380) | Deep subsurface microbial communities from Mt. Terri, Switzerland - Autotrophic microbial communities BRH/5 (SPAdes) (version 2) | ecosystem: Environmental > Aquatic > Deep subsurface >...
TGACGAGATCCACGCATGCTCAGACTACCTTGCGCAACAAATAGCAGCTATTGGGCCAAAGCTAATCCTCGTGCTAGGGCAACTAGCAGGGCAATCCCTGCTTAATCAATCACTTCCGCTGCATCAGATGCGTAATAAAATTCACACCTACCAAGGCAAACCACTTTTAGTAAGCCATCATCCTGCTCATCTTTTACATAATCCTGCTGATAAAAAGACGGCTTTTGCTGACTTGATTGAGGTAAAACGATTGATTAGTGGTTGATGTGTTAAGCAACAATAAATGCACCGGATTTACGCTGCTGGAACTCTTGGTGTGCATGGCGATAGTTGCGGTGATGCTGTTTTTTTGTAATCCCTTTGGGCAATCAATTAATAACAAAAATCGTATGCAAATAGCAGAAGATGAGATTAAACATGCTATCCATTTTGCGAGGTCGCAAGCATTGTTGCAGGGTAAAAATTTGGTGCTTTCGCATCTACCAGATACTAACGATTGGTCTGCAGGGATGTTACTGTTCACTGATAATGCAAGTCATCAGCATGAGCCAGGGGCTACACTTATTCATGAGTGGCATTGGCAGCATAGAGGCATCCATATTACCTGGCAAGGCTTCCAATCTAACGAGCATCTACTTTTTGCATCTGATATTCGGCACAGTGCTCTAAATGGTTATTTTTTAATTCAGAGCAACACACAACAACGTAAAATAATTATTAATCGTTTAGGCCGTATTAAGCAATAGTAGCAGCTATACCTGCCTATAACTTGGCAAATCAGCCACAACGCCTTTATCTTGCCTTGCTGAATCATTAGAGGGACGAGAAATCCTGTTAGTGCTTAAAGAAATATATAAAGAAAATACTGATCTCACTCCTCTAATTGATAAATTAATTGCCCAAGATCTCCAAGCGCCAGGCGCATTAAGCCCAGAATCGGGCGGTTTTGGTTTTTTCCAGAAACCATCAGTATCAGACTCAAGGCATAATCATTATTGTCGGGATGAAATGCGACGAGGTTTAGGCTAGCAGCAATATTTTCATTTAGTAGGGGCTTTATCTGTCATGGCTGAATAAATAACCTATAATTTATATACGGGTTATATGTTGTAACTGCTCGCCCTGTCATCTGGAGGAGCCAGATCCTTCGCTAGCACTCAGGTTGACGGCAAGGTTGGGCTAGCAGTTACTGTGTGTTTATCTTTTAGGGTGGATAAAATGCAGTCTGATGGTTTTACATTGATTGAACTGATTGCCGCTTTGTCGATCGCTGCGATATTTATTATTATTGCAGTGCCTGGGTATTATTCCTTGATTCAAAATAATAAGGTTGTCAGTGTCGCAAATCAATTATCAGCGAGTTTTAATCAAGCGCGGATGGAGGCTGTTAAGCGGGGTGTTCGTGTTTCTGTCTGCCCGGCGGGTAATGCGTCTTTTACAGCATGTGGAAGCAACACACAATGGCAGCAAGGCTGGATTGTATTTACTGACGCAGATAATAATAACGCCATTGAATCAACGGCTGATCTGGTGAAAATTGCTCATGCATTACCCAGTGGCATAACAATCACTACCACCAGTAATATGGTCAGCTATGATGGTACCGGCTTTGTTACCAGTGGTTCTGCGAGCCTGTTTCTCAGTGCAGCAGGCTGTAGCGGGAATAATGCACGTACAATCAATATAGCAGCAGGGGGGCGGCTTAGTATTGTCAATGCGGCTTGTAGTTAAGGTAGTACTCATTTATACAGACTACAGTTCAACCTCGATTTGATGTAATATTAGGCAATAATACGTATTTACTGCTGATCATGCTAATTAACCCTGATAATTTCTTAACCACAAATAGTAGTGTTTCCTCCAGATTGCAGCCCTGGATTACCTATCAAACTTCGTTAACTGAAAAACTTAAAAAAATCGCCGGTGATGCTGATTTGCAACTCCTTAAGCAAGTCTGGGAGCAAGCTGACTGGTGGGATAAGCACGTGTTGAAAATAGCAAATGAACAGGTTATGCATCGAGAAATAGTGATGTGCGCGAAGAAAAAACCTTGTTGGTATGCCCGTACTGTTATTCCACAAACCACGTATTCTTGTGATACGGTGTTTTTTGATAGGCTTGAAAATGAATCCCTGGGAAAGTTGATATTTGAGGGCAACAAGGTAAAACGATTTATGTTGATGAATTACTCGATCAATCCATCATGTATTGAGTATTATTGGTTAACTGAATGGATGCATCGCCATGAAACAGAACTCTGGGTGCGTTTGTCAGGCTTTACTGTCAGCGAACGATTTTCTTTTTTTCTTGTTGAAATTCTGTTGCCGGAGCTAGCGAGGTATACCAATTGAAATTCATGGCTTATTTTCGACTGATGCGTTTCCATAAGCCCGTTGGCATCCTGCTCTTATGGATACCGACGGCATGGGCATTGTGGATTGCTAATCATGGTAAGCCCACGTTGGCATTAATAGCCTATTTTTTCTCAGGCACGGTTTTAATGAGGGCTGCAGGTTGTGTTGTGAATGATATTGCTGACAGGCATATTGATCAACATGTCAAACGAACCCAAATGCGCCCGTTAACAACAGGTGAAGTAACCTTGCTTGAAGCCTTAAGTATTCTGTTCTTATTAATTTTCTCAGCATTCTTAATTGTGATGCAATTACCTGTTGCCTGTTTTTACTATGCCGTAATTGCTCTTTTTGTAACGATTTTATATCCTTTTTGTAAGCGTTTTCTTGAAGCACCGCAATTGATCTTAGGTGTTGCATTTTCCATGGGGATTCCCATGGCCTTTTCTGCCTCTGGCGTTATGCCTGACATGGCAATGTTTACTTTATTAATAATTAATTTCGCCTGGATTGTTTCATATGACACGATGTATGCGATGGTTGATAGAGAGGATGACTTACGCATTGGCGTTAAATCTACGGCTGTTCTTTTTGCACACCATGAACGCCTGATTATTATGCTATTGCAAATTTCATTTCATGTTTTATGGTTATTTTTAGCCATCAGACTTCATTTTTCCTGGTTGTTTTATGCAGGCTGGTTAATCGCATCCTCTATTTTAATTGTTCAGCAGGCATTGGTTAATCGCCGTGATACGCAAGCCTGCTTTAAAGCATTTTCCATGAATGTTTGGTATGGCTTATTGATGTGGATAGCCCTGGCTAGTAATTGGGGAGCTTGAATCAGCTCTCTCGTTGGGTCGTTTTCAACTCGGCCACGAATTGCTTCACCAGGTGATTTAATTTTTCAGCCGCCTGGGTTGCCATTTGTACAACGGCTTCATGGTTATGGCTGGTATGAGAAAGGCCTGTGGCATAATTGGTAATCGTAGCAATCACTGCAACTTTCATGCCGCAATGATTGGCAACCAGGACTTCAGGTACAGTTGACATGCCAACCGCATCAGCTCCCCAGATCCGAAATGCCCTGATTTCAGCAGCTGTTTCATAATTTGGGCCAAGTACTGAAAGATAAATTCCCTGATGTAGTGAGATATTTTCTCTATGCGCCAGCTTTAACAATCGTTCACGCATCGTGTGATCATACGCATTATCAAGTGGGAAGAAGCGCGGTCCAAATTCATCATCATTTGGGCCAACAAGTGGATTTCCCGGCTGCATATTGATGTGGTCAGTAATTAGCATCAACTCACCTGGGCCAACATCCTCACGCAGAGAACCAGAGGCATTTGTTGCTAAAAAATATTCACATCCTAATAATTTCAAAGTACGTACGTATGTTTTAACTGTCTCATGATTATCTCCCTCATACGTGTGAGCGCGGCCTTGCAAGCACACGACACCGACTCCTGATAGATTACCTAAAATCAGGTTAGCACCATGGCCATGAACGGTGATTTTTGGAAACCCGGGCAATTGATCATAACTGATAGAAACTGCATCATCTAATTGCTCTGCAAAGCTACCCAATCCAGAGCCAAGTACAATGCCAATGGTGGGTTTAAATGAGGGTAGGCGTTGTTTGATTTGTTCTGCTGCCAAATGTGCCTGAGTTAAATTTTTATGTGTCATTACTGTGTTCCAAAAAAGTTATCGGAGGGTTAGCAAGCTTTTAAGCGTTACTGCGTGCGCAGTGTAAATGCCATGGGTAACAGATCATCAATGGTCATGGTTTTTAAAATCATTTTTTTATTACATAAATAAACACGTGTCTCGGGTGTGGAAAACTCATGTATTCGTTGACGGCATGCACCACATGGGGAGCAAAGCGCATTATCGCCCGCCAGGATGACAATAGATTTAATGCGGAGTTTTCCCATTGATACCATTTGAGATATAGCGGAGGTTTCAGCGCATACTGTAAGCCCATAAGCGCAGTTTTCAACATTGACCCCGGTAAATAAAGTATCATCTTCACTACATATGCAGGAGGCAACTGCATATTTTGAATAAGGCGCATAAGCATATTGAATTGCCTGACTTGCATTTTCCATCATTAATTTCGTTATGTCGCTCATGGAATATTCCTGGTATCGAAGGAAGGGAACTATACTAATAATAGTTTTCACAAACAAGGTTGCAAGGGGCTAAAATCTTCGTCGTCTGATAATACTTCAATAATCGCTGGTTTCTGTTGGATAATAGGCCTTGATTGAGCTTGTACGGGTGCATTTTCAACCGTGTTAGCAGGTGCTGTAGGTAATTGCTCTGATATCCTGGCATAAGTTGGTTTTATAGCATCAGGCTCATATTCATGAGACGCGCATTTGTTCAGATAATAAAGAGAAACCAGTGTTAAGGCATTGCCAACAATGGTGGTAAACATAAGGGAAGCAAAGGCTAATTCAGGCAAGGATAAAGCAATAGTGCATGCAAGGGCTGTGATTGAGCTGATAGTTATTATTAACAGAACATAACGAAGATAGGTCGATTGCCTGTTGCTGGAATAGTGTGGATCATCTTGGGGTGGGTTTTGTATTTTATGATATTCACTTATACCCCATATTAAGTTACTTACGGTATAAATCCAGACCGCATAAATAATCAGCGAAGGGAGCGTAAGGCAAATAACGGTGGCAATGGTTCCAAGAATAGCTGAGATTTGATATTGCTCTTTAATTGATAGCTGGTTATACCAGGCATCTTTTTTTCCAGGAATATCAGGGGAAAAGAGTGTGGCCAAGAGCCAGGCAAGGTATCCAATAAGGTAGGCAATGAGTGATACTAGATTTAAAATTGGTGCGAAGAGAATAAATGGGATACTTTTCATCTTAGAGGTGATCAATCCCACAAGAAAAAACTGCCCGCTAAGTTTATTGAGACGTGCCGCATAACCTTGCAAATTAAAGCCCCTTGTTTTTTTAGTTATTGGATCATAGTTAAAACCTGGATAAATTCCAAGATAACGACCCAGGGCAAGAGCAGTATATGATAGAAAAATAGATATTAAGTAGATATTAAAAAGACAATTTATATATCCAAGATATAACGGATATAAAAGAGAATATGGGTATAAATCCCCCCTTTATAAACGGGGCATGAACATACCCCCCTTTATAAAAGGGGGGCCAGGGGGGGATTTTTTAAACTCCAGCGATGCAGACACTACACTATACGTGCCATAACAAGAGGTAAGTCACTCCATTGCGTAGTGTAACCTGGTGATTTCTTATGCCGCTTCATGGACCATGGCTTTTTACTACCTTCAGCGGCTAAATACAGCGTATGACGGCCAAATTTATGATTAATCGCATCAAAAACCGACATAACTTGTTCAGTTTTAGCCAGTACTGCATCACTGGTTTGATTGAACAAGTCCATTTGACGATGATTTTTATCAATCAGATCACCCAATAAAACACCAGCTTTTTGATAATGAATGCCTTTTTTATATATTTTTTTCAAGCAAAATTTAGCAACACGGGTTAAATAGCGTAAATCATCGGTTGCCTGAACAAGCCTAAAATCAATGCGATTATGGTAAGCAGGTAAATCGTTGCGAAAGCGGCTGGATTGTACAAACACGGAGAGATGTTGTGCAATTAATTGTTGTTGACGCATTTTTTCATAAGCACGAGCGCAATGGCTACTAATGGCCTCGGCAAGATGTTCATATTCTGTCTGCAAGCTACCAAAACTTCTGGACGATACAATGCTTTGCTTTTTTTCAGTTTCCTCAAGTCCCGTACAAGAAATACCACGTAATTCCAGTGCTGTACGTATGAGCACGACATTAAAGCTGTTTTTGATAAATGTCGAGTTAGCGCCGGCCAAATCTCCCGCGGTATAAATGCCATGTTGCACGAGCTTTTTATGCCATTTTCGACCAACCCCCCATACCTCACCCACATCAATTTTATCAAGCCAGTGCTGCTTATCACAAATATTCACCACTGGAATTTTCAGTTCTTTTTTAGCTATGTGATTGGCGATTTTGGCAAGCGTTTTGGTTCTTCCAATGCCGATTGATGTGGGTATGCCTGTATGTTTTAGGATTCGCCTCTGCAAGTCCTGACAAAAAAGGTTATGCATTGCAACTGGCATGGTGCTTAAATCAAGGAAGGCTTCATCAATAGAGTAGACCTCCACTGCAGTCCAACTGTCTTCGATAACACACATGACGCGAAAAGACATGTCACCGTAAAACGCATAGTTTGAAGAAAAAACATGTACCCGATGCTGTGTGCATAAGGCTTTAACTTTAAAGTAAGGCTCACCCATCGTAATGCCTAAGGCTTTTGCCTCATTAGAGCGCGCAATAATGCACCCATCATTATTAGACAAAACAACAATAGGCTGATTGCGCAAATCTGGGCGAAACAGGCGCTCGCATGAAGCGTAAAAATTATTGCAGTCAATAAGGGCAAACATCAACTCACCATATGAATAACATGCGTGACCACACCCCAAATCACTAAATCGTGATCAGCTGTAATATCAATAGGATCATAATCTGGATTTTCGGCCAGTAATTTGACGTGCCCGCTCTGACAGGATAAGCGTTTGACGGTTAACTCACCGTTAATAGCTGCAATGACGATTTTGCCATGTATTGCCTCAAGGCTCCTGTCAACGATAAGCATATCACCGGATTGAATACCTGCATTTTGCATTGAATCACCTGAGGCTTTAACAAAAAACGTAGCAGCAGGGTGCTTAATCAAGTGTGTATTTAAATCAAGTTTGCAGTCAATATAGTCATCTGCAGGGGAGGGGAAGCCTGCACGAACGGTGCTTGAGTAAAGAGGTAGAGCCAGCGAATCACTACCATCAAGAAACGCTTTCACACCAGCAATACGGGATAATGGGATGCGAACAGGTTGTGTTGCCTCGCCATATGCATTACGACCTTTAGGACGACCGGCACCTGTTCTTTTTCCACCATGCGCCATCAGAACCTCACTATTTGATTAATGTACACTAATTGGATGGTAGAATTAAAAATCCACTCTGTAAACAGCGTGATAGAAAAAATATCAACTAAATTGCACACCGTGCGCCACAAATGGTAATTCCCCTTTTTAAATTCACCTATTCACGGTTATAATGAGCAACTATTTCTAATGCTATGCGAGTATTTATTGAAATTAAATCAGCTGGTACTGATTGTTGCCTTACTTCTGTTGCAGTCTTGCCAACAAAGCAATGAAGCAATCGACGAACCTGTAAGCAAAAAATACAATCGTGAAGAGGCCTCTTCATATAATACGCAGCTTGGTCTGGCTTACTTAAAACAAGGCGACAGACCACGGGCAAAACGTAAATTGCTGATGGCACTCGCACAGGCTCCTGACTCGCCTAATGCGAATGCTTCAATGGCTTATTTCATGGAAAAATCCGGTGAAATATCGGAGGCGCAATCCTATTATCTAAAGGCGATGTCACTTGCGCCAGGAAATGGGGCACAGCTGAATAATTACGGTACTTTTTTATGCCGGCGCGGGCAATATCAACAGGCTGAAGCGTATTTTTTGAAAGCAGTTAAAGATGTGCAATATGAAAATTCAGCTGGTGCTTACGAAAACGCCGGTTTGTGTGCCATGGCTATTCCGGATTATACCAAAGCAACCAGCTATTTTGCGAAAGCACTAGAGCAAGATCCTGCGCGCAAGCAATCACTATATGAATTAGTAAAAATTGAAATGAAACTTAATCACACTAACGAGGCATTTTCCTATTTGCAAAAATACCCTATTCTTTCTCTACGCGATCCCACCTTGCTAAAATTAGCAGTTGATATTGCTCATAAAGCAGGAAAAATTGAACTTGAAGCAGACTATAAACAACGTTTGCAGCAGTTATCGGACAATATCGGAGTAATAAAAAATGAATACAACAGTGACAATGGATGAAGTTGACGAGCGCGTCCTGGAATTGCCAGGTGCGCACTTGGCTAGCGCGCGAAAAAAAAAGGGCTATAGTACTGAGTACGTGGCTGGCAAACTGCACTTGCGTGTGCGCATTATCGAGCTATTAGAAGCTGACGATTATAATAGCTTGCCAGAGCCTGTGTTTATCAAAGGATACTTACGTGCTTATGCAAAATTACTGGATGTACTACCAGAGCCTTTGCTGGAAACCTTCAATGCATCGTTTTTACCCGAACGAAAAACAGAAAGAGCCTTGTGGCAAAGTCGTCGGGAAACACATAAAGCCGAGCATGCTGTTCGTTGGCTAACTATATTTTTTGCCATGGGGGTTTTAATTGCTGTAGCGATATGGTGGCATAAAAATAAAGATAATGAGCATGTATTTCCTGCCAATGTAAGCCATAACGAACCTATGCCTAACAAATCAGAGACCGAAATAAGATTAACCGACTTATCAAAAATGCGCTCATTACTGTCTTCAGGCAATCAATACAGTACACAGGAGCTGCAGGGTGAGTGAACGAATTCAAGCAATACGGGGCGTGAATGATGTGTTGCCCGATGAGAGTATTGCCTGGCGATTTTTAGAACAATCCTTTGCTCATTGTTTAAGTCAATATGGCTATCAGGAAATTCGTCTTCCCTTGCTGGAGAGTACGCAGTTATTCAAGCGCACCATAGGTGAGGTCACCGACATTGTTGAAAAAGAAATGTACACCTTTAACGACTTAAACGGTGACAGCCTCACGCTAAGACCTGAAGGCACTGCCGGGTGTGTGCGTGCCTCGCTAGAACATGGCTTATTGCATAATCAACAGCAAAAGCTGTGGTATTGCGGTCCTATGTTTCGTCATGAAAAGCCCCAAAAAGGCCGCTACAGGCAATTTAATCAGCTTGGTGTGGAAGCGTTTGGCATAGCGGGAACTGCCATTGAATTAGAGCTCATCGCTATCTGCCGGCGTTTATGGAACATGCTTGATATCGCAGATGCGGTGCACTTGGAAGTAAATACCTTAGGTGAGTCAGATGAGCGGCAAGCTTACCGCGACGCGTTGGTTGATTATTTAAAACCTAATTTTGACAAACTCGACGAAGACAGCAAAAGACGTTTAGATAAAAACCCACTACGAATTTTAGATAGCAAAAAACCGGAAATCCAGGCATTAATTGCAGCAGGGCCAAAATTGATTGATGTAGTAAGTGAAAAGAGCCGCCAACATTTTTCAGATTTTTGTGAAGGGTTAAAGGCACTAGGTATTCCTTTTACTGTCAATCCATTTCTCGTACGCGGCTTGGATTATTATGGTCATACTGTGTTCGAATGGGTCACAGACAAGCTAGGCAGTCAAGCGACTGTATGTGCTGGTGGTCGCTTTGATAAATTAGTTGAACAACTGGGTGGAAATCCCACGCCAGCGGTTGGCTTTGCAATGGGAATTGAACGGCTATTGCTCTTACAAGAAAAACTTGCTTTAAATCCTGTGGTAGAACCACCACCAGTTGCGTTTTTTATTGCCGTAGGCGATAAAGCGTTACAGCAAGCTTTGGTGTTAGCTGAATCACTGCGTAATGACAACCATGATTGGAAGGTTGTTGTTCATACAGCAGGAGGAAGTTTTAAAAGCCAATTTAAAAAAGCTGATAAAAGCGGGGCACGATTTGCATTGATTCTTGGTGACGATGAGGTAAATCAGCAGAAAATTAGTGTTAAAGATTTACGAACAGCCGAAGATCAGAAAATTATTCCTCAGCATGAATTAAACCAGCACCTGAAAACCCATTTGCCGTGACGTAAGGAGAGAAAAAACATGTCAGTTTATATGACAGAACAAGAGCAGCTTGAGGCCATAAAAAAATGGTGGAAGCGATATAACAGCACTATAACCATGACGGCCTCCATTATTTTATTGCTGTTTGCAGGTTATAAATACTGGTATTGGCATCAGGATAAAATTAATCAACAAGCATCCAATACCTATGAGCACCTAATGGTTTCCTTATCTAATCAGGATAACAAAAGCGTTCGATCTTACGCCAATGTATTACTAAAAGAATACGGGAGTACTGTTTATGCAGATGCAGCACGTCTGACACTGGCAAAGCTTTTTGTTATACAATCAAAACCACAAAAAGCACAAGAACAACTACAACAGGTAGCCACGCATTCAAAGATGACCGCTTTGCAGCAAGTTGCCAAAATACGTTTGGCACGATTACTCCTTGCTGAAAAATCATTCGATAAAGCGCTGTCCGAATTAGAACAAATAGCAGATACTGCTTATATGCCAGCCATTAATGAAACAAAAGGTGATATTTTTGCAGCATCTGGTCAATATCCGGAAGCCATTGCATCTTACCGCAAGGCAATTACTGAGGCACAAACACAAGGAATGGGGAATTTGTTTTTAGAAATGAAAACAAATGAATTAGCAGCGCTTGCCCAATCAATGAAAACAAATACACCGCACACGGCCACAATTTGAGGTTTTATGATTGTTATGAATAAAAAATTGGTTATTTTAGGTTTTTGTACGTTATTACAAGCCTGCACTCAAGTAGATGAATACATGCTGGGGAAAGATAATACACCTAAACCCGCAGCTCTTAAAGCAATCACACCTAAAATGGATTTAGTTGAGAACTGGTCTGTTCCGAATGGGAAATCCACCAAATCAACTACGTATTTAAAATTGAAGCCCGTTATACGCAACAATATCGTGTATACTGCTGATGCCAGTGGCTATGTGCAGGCTATTGATAAAGCAACAGCCAAGGTATTGTGGTCAAAACAACTAAAACAAGGTGTGATTAGCGGGCCAGCTATTGCTGACGGGTATATTGCGCTGGGAATGAACCGATCAAGTATTGTGCTGTTGAAACAATCTGATGGCAGCGAAGCATGGCAGGTAAGTGTGTCTAGCGATGCATTATCTAAACCGGTTATTGCGAACCAAAAAGTCATTGTAAAAACCATTGACGGTAATTTATATGCGTTTAATTTGCTGACTGGTGAAAAAATATGGGTGTATGACCATGGCGCGCCGTCATTAATTTTAAAAGCAAGTTCCTCTCCTGTCATTGTCGGGAAAATTGCCTTGGTAGGTTTTTCCGATGGCAAGCTGGATGCGGTCGATCTGCAGACTGGTGCTTTAGTTTGGCAACGCAGTATCGCTTTTGCAAGTGGTGCAAGCGATGTCGAGCGACTAGTTGATATTGATGCGGATCCACTGGTTAGTGGTAATATGGCCTATCTTGCCAGTTATCAGGGCTACGTGGGTGCGCTATCCCTGGTTGATGGTCAATTTGCATGGCGAAAGCCCGCATCCACCTATAAAAACCTGGCAATTGATCCACAAACACTTTATATGACAGACAGTGATGACATTGTGTGGGCGCTTGACAGAAAAAATGGTCAGGTAAAATGGAAACAGTTGTCACTAAAAGCACGCGGTTTAACAGAGCCTGTATTAATGGGTAATCGTTTGATTGTAGGCGATAAAACAGGGTACCTCCACGTACTTTCCACACATAACGGTGAATTGATTTCACGCACTCAGCTCAGCGGGCCGATTACTATCTCGCCTGCAGTTGCAGAAAAGAGCGTGTATGTTATGACCGCAAATGGTAAATTAAATCGTTTTTCAGTGAGCTAATATAATGATTCCCGTAATTGCCTTGGTTGGTCGCCCAAATGTGGGTAAATCGACCTTATTTAACCGTATAACCAGAAGCCAGGATGCTTTGGTAGCCGACTTTCCTGGATTAACGCGTGACAGGCAGTACGGAGAAGCGACGTTTGAAGATAAATCCTTTATTGTGGTTGATACAGGCGGGGTAGGGGTTGATGATGCCGCTGTTGACGCATTGATGTCGAAACAGTCAGAAATTGCCTTGAATGAAGCTGATTTTATCTTCTTTTTGGTGGATGGGCGCGCCGGTTTAACTGCCGTTGATCAATCCATCGCTATGCGTCTTAGAAAAACCAGCAAACCAGTCTATTTGGTTGTGAACAAAACTGATGGATTAGATGAAGAAATTGCTTGTGCCGATTTCCAATCCATTGGATTTCCCGATATACACGCCATATCAGCAACGCATGGGCGTGGTATGCAAGCCTTGCTGCAAACGGTAACAGCGAACTTCGTACCAGAGGAAGAAATTCCACTGATTAACAATGCTATAAAAATTGCCTTTGTCGGGCGTCCAAACGTTGGTAAATCAACGCTGGTTAATCGCATTCTTGGTGAAGAGCGTGTAGTTGTTTATGACTTGCCAGGTACCACCCGTGATAGCATCGCGATTCCTTTTGAGCGCAGTGATAAACACTATGTGCTTGTTGACACAGCAGGTATCCGCAGACGGGCGAGAGTTAATGAGAAAATTGAAAAATTTTCAATTATTAAAACATTGCAATCGATCAAAGAATCACATGTTTGCCTAATGCTTGTTGATGCAAAAGAAGGATTAACTGATCAGGATCTGCATTTATTGGGTTTTATTATTGAGGCAGGTAAAGCGCTGGTCATTGCTGTCAATAAATGGGATGGCTTGGATGAGGATCACAAAGAGCAGGTACGCCATGAAATGACACGAAGACTGCATTTTGTCCAGTTTGCCAAAATTCGGTTTATTTCTGCGTTGCATGGCAGTGGTGTTGGGTTGTTATTTAATGACATCGAACAAGCCTACGCCTCTGCCACACAAAAATTCTCAACCCCGATGTTGACGCGCTTGCTCCAGGATTTGGTAACCCAACATACGCCACCTCTAGTAAATGGCCGGCGTATCAAGTTACGTTATGCCCATGCGGGCGGACACAACCCACCGATTATCGTCATCCACGGCAATCAACTGGATGCATTGCCTGACAGTTATAAGCGGTATTTGGCTAATGCATTTACAGCAAGTCTCAAGCTGGTTGGAACACCACTTAAATTAGAATTTAAGGGTGGCCAAAACCCATTTAAAGACAAAAAAAACAAATTGAATGCACGACAAATCAAGCATAAAAAACGCATGATGAAGCATATTAAAAAGCGTTAGTATAAATCCAGCCTACTCATGTTCGATAATAACAATGGATGCTTGTTGTAGCTGAAGTTTGATATGTTATTATGCTTATCACTGATCACGATAATCAATAGCCAGTTTAGTTGCCGGGCCGGATAATGCCTTTATGGTATTTGCGTGCTCATTATCGTTTGGTGGGTTTCATTAAAATGTAGGCCGCTTCAGTGTGTCATTACATTGAAGCGCCATTAATAAACTTATTATTAGTAGGAATTGTGCCATTATGGATGATGCTAAACGTTTCAAAAATACCGTGGTGCTTGGCACCGCTCTTGCTGCCTCTTTTATTGGGTATGGTAGACGGGCTTATAGTGCTTGTGTTCCAGGTCCCACTGGAACCTATACCTGCAGTGGTCATTTTGATAGCACCGTTTCATTTACACGCACAAATTTTTTGAATATTTTATTCGCAGCAGGTTCGTCTGTGAATACTACTGGTACCGGTGGCAACGGTGTCTATGGGAGGACCGATGGTGGTAATGGTAACCTTACTATTAGTGACCAGAATCATGGAGTTAATATAACAGGTGCTGCGAATGGTATTGCAGCTAGAGTAGATAGTGTTGGTGCTTTGTTCATAACAACATCAGGGAATGTCTCGGGGCAAGGGGCATTGGGGTATGGTATCTATGCCATTAATGCCACGTTTTATGGAACTGGCCTGACTATTAACGCGGCTGGGCAGGTTTCAGGGAGTAGAACTGGCATCTATGCCGCTACTGGCGGTGGTTCTGGGGCTATGAGTATTACTGCATCAGGGAATGTCTCGGGTGCGACAACGTATGGTATCTATGCTAGAAACAAATTGAAATCTGGTGGCCTGAGTATTAACGCGGCTAGTGTTTCAGGGGGTCTGGAAGGTATCCGTGCCTTAAATTCTTATGGAGCTATGAGTATTACTACATCAGGGAATGTTATTACTACATCAGGGCCTATTCCAGGGGCTTCGCGGCGTGGTATCTATGCCGTTAATGAGGCGGGCACAACTGACCTGACTATTGCTGCGGCTGGGGTTACTGGGGGTACGGATGGTATCTTTGCTAGTAACCGGGGCACTGGGGGCTTGAGTATTACTGCATCAGGGAATGTCTCAGGCGCTACGGGGTGGGGTATTTATGCCGATAATGCGGGGACTGGCCTGACTATTGCTGCGGCTGGGGTTACGGGGGGTACGGATGGTATCTTTGCTAGTAACCGGGGCACTGGGGCTTTGAGTATTACTTCATCAGGGAATGTCTCGGGTGCGGCGGGGCGGGGCATCGATGCCGATAATGCGGGGACTGACCTGACTATTGTCGCGGCCGGGGTTTCGGGGAGTACAGATGGTATATTTGCAATTAACCACGGTCCTGGGGCTTTGAGTATTACTTCATCAGGGAATGTCTCAGGGGCTGCGGGGCGGGGTATCTATGCCAATAATAATTCATTGGCTGGAACTGACCTGACTATTGCCGCGGCTGGGGTTTCAGGGAGTACGGATGGTATCTTTGCTATTAACCGCGGTACTGGGGCTTTGCGTATTACTACCTCAGGGAATGTCTCAGGGGCTGCGGGGCGGGGTATCTATGCCTCTAATGCGGGAACTGGCCTGACGATTGATGCGGCTGGAGTTTCGGGGGGTACGGATGGCATCGCTGCTCGTAACAATGGTTCTGGGGCTTTAAGTATTACTACAAACGGATTAACTCAAGGCGGCACAAGTGGAATTAATGCATTTTCTGCGAATGCCGGCATAACAATTACCAACTCCAGTACTGGCATCATTCAAAATTCAACCGGTCTTTCAACCGATTTAGCCATCACGACATCCGGACAGCCAACGACTATTACGAATAATGGCATCATTACCGGCACAGTCGCGCTTGATGATGGTGGTAATACCTTTAACAATCATGGCACTTGGAATACTGCAGGCGACACAAATGATTTCGGTACTGGTGTTAACACGCTCTTTAATGCTACTGGTGGCGTTATCAACGTTGTAAATAGTGGCACACCAGTGATAACAAAATTCAGCGGAATAACCGTGACCAATGCGGGTAGCATTACCCTGCGAAATGGGATCGCCGGTGACCGGCTGGTAGTTGAAGAAAATTTTATCGGACAAAATGGCGCCGTTCATCTGGACACCGTTCTTGGAGCTGATGCCTCTTTGTCAGACCAATTGGTAATTGATGGAGGCGCGGCGACTGGCACCACCCGGCTCTTTATTAGCAATGCCGGCGGAGCCGGGGCCCAAACAACCGGTGATGGCATTAAGGTGGTCGATGCCATCAATAATGGCACAACCACATCATCTGCGTTCAGCTTAGGAAACTACGTGGCTGCAGGTGCCTACTCCTATGACCTTTTTTACGGCGGAAACGCTTCAACAGGGGGAGACCCAAATGACCAAGACTGGTACCTTCGCAGTAAACACCGTGTCGAGGTAGCACTCCATAGAGCACTACCTCTCTTGGCTCAACAGTTCGGCTTAAAAATGCTCGACACCCTCGATGACCGTATAGGAGCTCGCGTAAGCGGCTGCCCTGGCTCAAGCACAGTGGGGCCCTGGGCTCGCGTGCTTGGACAAGCAGGTGGCATCGATCATGGGCTGCATGCCGATGATGCATCGACAAATGGTCCCTCGTATGACTGGACCATGGGTGGTGTGCAGCTTGGGATGGATATTATTCGAAAAACCTATCAGAACGATTCATCCGACATCGCAGGAGTTGATTTTGGCCTGGGGCACACCGATGCCACTGTAAGGCAATCGCTTAATACTAATAAAGCCGGTGATTCCAGCTTAAATGGATTAACTTATGGCATATACTGGACTCATTATGCAGCTAATGGCTGGTACACTGACGCGGTGATTCAAGGCGCCCACTACCATCAAATTAACGCAAACTCCGTGAACGAGGAGAGTCGCCTCTCAACAGCAGGACGAGGCGTTCTCGCATCAATTGAGACAGGCTGGCAACTAGCACCCACGTATAGTGGTCTTTCTTTCACACCAGAAGCTCAAGTTATTTATCAACGTATAAGCATTGATGACGACTCTGATGCGTTTGGCATCATTCGTCATGATACGGTGGGTATGTTTTATGGCAGGCTCGGCGCGCGAATCGCTAAAAACTGGACTATGGATAAAAGCACCTCGAACCAGCCACTTGTAACCTGGGTCCGAGTTAATGTCTGGGGCAGTTCAAACAACCAGGCTAACACGACCTTCGCCGGTCTTTCAGGCGAAAACCCTGTGACTTTTTCAAGCGATCTAGGTAGTGGCTGGGCGCAATTGAGTCTCGGTGTGGCAGGACCTTTAAAAACTAATTTTGGCTTGTTCGCCACGGTGGATGGTTCTGTGCCTATCTCAGGATTCCAAGGCTATATGTACTCGGGTCGTGTGGGGCTTAAATACATTGCTTAATCGAGGATAGTTGCATCATGGTAAAAGAACAAGTAACAACAGACATGCAAACACTCCAGGAGGGGGTTGAGCCTCAATCTCCTCCTGAAAAACCAAATGAAAATACAGTCACCTATTCCATGTCACCTGGATTTTGCGCGCTACTGGCAAAATTAAACGCCTCAGTGGCATTTTCATCATATCAATCAGGAAAGTTCTACTTGTTAGGCCGTAATCCGAATGGTGGACTCATGGTCAATGAGCGGGTGTTTCCCAAAGCCATGGGTATTTGTGTTGAAAATGGCCGTATTATTTTGGCGACCTTATTTCAAATCCAGTGCTTTGAAAATGTACTCGAACCAGGTCTGTTGGTTAATAATACCTTCGATGCCTGTTTTGTGCCGCGAATAACCTACACTACCGGTGTTTTGGATGCCCATGATGTGGGTTTACTGGACAACGGTGAAGTTGTCTTTGTTAACACTCGCTTTAATTGCTTGGCCACTTTGTCCAAAAAAAACAGCTTTACGCCAATTTGGACGCCGCCCTTTATTTCTCAAATTGTGGATGAAGACCGTTGCCATCTTAATGGAATGGCAATGGAGAATGGGGCACCTCGTTATGTGTCCGCTGTTAGTCGCTCAAACACTATTGATGGCTGGAGAGATCGGCGAACAAATGGGGGCGTGATCATTGATGTCATTACAAATGATATTGTTTGTGAAGGGTTGAGCATGCCTCATTCACCGCGTTTATATAATGGGCGTCTTTGGGTATTAAACTCCGGTACCGGTCAATTGGGCTGGGTTGATACAGAAGCCAAATCATTTTGTCCGATTGCTTTCTGTCCAGGGTTTCTGCGTGGGCTCAGCTTTCAGGGACGCTTTGCCTTTGTGGGTTTATCAAAACCGCGCTATCAGCGTTTTGAAGGCCTGCCTTTGGATGCCAAGCTACTTGAAACAGATTCAGAGCCATGGTGTGGCGTGCAGGTGATTGACCTGGAGTCTGGCGCCTGTGTCGATTGGTTCCGTATCGATGGCGCCGTGGCTGAAATTTATGATACAGGCATTGTTCCTGGCGTTGCATGCCCTATGTCGCTGGATTTTGCTACCACAGATATTCATACCTTTATTACTCGAAAAACTGAACTTGAAACAGCTCTTAATGGCGTAGCAAACGCTTAATATATGGGACTTCTTCATTACTTGCAGTAAGCGTCTTCAGCATGCTTATATCATTATCTGAATGTAATGTAAGGATAATCCCTGAGCTACCGCCTTTTCGACAAGCTAAAAGCGAAGAATATCGACTAAAAAATTTATCTAATTTATCTTATGAAAGCTGTTGGCAGGAGAAGGGCATTTCTGTTCCAAAATGGACTAAGCAGGTTAGCGGGTTATAACAGAAGCTGTCATTCTTGAAATACAAGTTTGCTCGCCATCTTCATTATAAATGTCAATATGCCAAATTTGAGTAGTCCGACCCAAGTGAATAGGCCGGGTAACTGCGGTGACCAAGCCTTGTCGAACAGATCGAATATGATTAGCATTTATTTCCATACCAACGCAAAAAAATTTATCCAAATCAATCACCGCATTAGCAGCGGTACTGGCAACGGTTTCTGCTAGTACCACATTAGCACCGCCATGCAATATGCCAATCGGTTGCCTGGTTCGCTCATCAACTGGCATTGTTGCGGTTAACGAACTTTCCGATATTTTGATAAATTCAATACCTAAAAATTCCGCCATGGTATTTTTCCCACGTTGGTTAAGATAATCGGTAGTAAATTCTTTAAACCAGATAGTCAATTAGATTCTCCCTCGTGCTGTTTAGCAGAAGAATAGTATAAAAGCTGCTCTTTATCTACTTCAGCGGTTTCCTTTAAATAAACCTAATAAAAACCCACTAAGTCTGATTATTTCGATAATCAGACTTAGTGGTATAACAGGAATCATAGTAATCTGAATTACTGAACGGCTTTTCGAATCTTAGATTCCATCTCGGAGGTTATCTCGGTTGAGCGAGGAGGAATATTTGTCGTACCACGCGCGCCATTGTGTTCAATGTCATTAATGAGCAGTTTCATCACGGCTATTTCACGGACTTGAGCCTCAATTATCTGGTCTGCCAGTTTACGAACACGGGGGTCTTTAATGGTTGCCTTTCTAGAGTCATTAATAGCAATGGAGTGATGAGGAATCATTGATTTCATGAAACTGATGTCACCGATTAGCAGTTGGCTTCTATTAATAAACAGCAAGATAACACCCATTGTTGCTGCGGTGATGAGAACAGCAATTTTTACGCCTATACCTTCATACATCGACCACATAAAACCCAGCATCACGACAGTCATGACGCACCCCATCACTAATGAAGCAATCATTCGATTTAGACTAAACATGGCATGATCAAACGAGTAGACAAGTTGGTACATTAGGAAAAACATAATAAAAGTAGAGACTGTAATCATTGCAGCAAATCGACCCCAGCCCATACTTGCTCTTTGCTTTTGTTGCTCCATTTCCAATCCTTTTTTTGTAGGTCATTTTTCATTATAGACACTAAATCTAAAGGCGCATATTTATAGTTTATGTTTTTATAAGGCCGTTTAAAGCCTTGGGATTATCTGTGTAGAATTTTCAGGTTCTAATTTTTCATCTGGAGTTACAATATTAAAATCCTCAATATAAATAGCATCCTGCAACGGCTCGGTAGATCTATTCACAGGCCGTTCCGCTGGAATTGTAGTAGTTTAAAAACGAATAGATAATAATATGTTTTGGAATTAATACATTTAAATAGGCTGCTCAGTATGGACATAATTTACACACATTTGCATACAATAATTATTAGTCTCCTTATAGCTGGTTTGGTTATTTTCGTAATTACTCAATTTTTGCCACGCCCTTTTATACCCTCTTACCAACAAGTCAGAATGCCCAATGGAGCATTATTAGAGGGGCCTGATAAAATGCTCGGATATGGTGCCTTTGGTGCCGTGTGGAAATATAATTTAGATGATAGATTAGTGGCGGTTAAAATACCACACAGCTCCGAAAACAATGAGCTACAGCTGCGTGAGCTTGACCTTTTAAAAAAAGCTAGCCATCCCAATGTTATCCAATACATCGGCTATATAGAGGTCAAGCGTAGGTTATGGATTGTAATGGAGTTAATGAAAGGTTCTGTCCGGGACTTATTGGATAATAACCCAGGCTTGTCAACAAAAACAAAACTATCTATTGCTATTCAAATGGCAAGAGGCGTTACTCATTTACATAATTTCCAAGGACGATGGCTTGTGCAAAAAGCGATTGTTCATCAAGACTTAAAGCCAGATAATCTTTTAGTTAGCACGCTTGAGGATGATCCAGCTGCACAAGTTAAAATTAGTGACTTTGGTATTGCAAGACAACGTGAGCAATTTAAATTACCTGTTTTAGGAGTACTATCATCTAAATTGGACGGGGGAAATCCTATGGGGACATGTGCTTACTCAGCCCCAGAACTTATTGCTGCAATGCGCACAGAAAGTGAGTGTTGCACCCCAAAGTCCGACGTATTTAGTATGGGGTTAGTTTTCTGGGAAATTACAACAAGTCATCGGCCGCATAGATCATGGGAAGAAATCAAGCAGGGAACATTTGAAGAATTTGAACGCGACAAAAAAGCCGTTCCAACTTGTCCACGATCTTCATTTTTTGGGCCTGTTATTGAGAGATGCATTCAACCAGAGGAAAAACGGTATTCAGCGCATGAAACACTTAGAGCGTTAACAAAAATATCCACTTAAAATCGTAGCCTTGGTGATGCGTTTATCCTACCCTACCCCTCTCGACATCATGGCTTGGGAGAGGGTTTTTCGTCCACCTCGGGCACAGCTATAGCGGGAGAAGTAGCGAAAAAGCCATATTTTTCAAGAGGACGCGCTCCTAATGTCTTCTCAACCGTGGCAAGTATGGCAAAAGTTACACCAGTCAGACACATTCTTAATGGTGCTTGTACAGCAAATTCCCTTGCAAATCGCTCGCTTGCTTCGACTATTCCCGCGTGTTTAACGTAAGCATAGAATTCCTTTGCAACGGTCAGCATACCAGGAATAAGTAGCTTACCATTTGCGCCTGCATTTGCCTTGGATAAAACATGATCGCGAAAAATACCAATTGGGCATGTCATTGCTGCGGCAGTCATCCCACTGAGGAGCCCGGCAGTTCCATGGCGCAGTTTTCCATCAGGGATAAACGTCATCTTACGCGCATAAAAATCTGTTACCATGCAAAGTGCACCATAGTTAGCAAATGAGGAACTAAAACGAGCACCAATACCCGTAGTAGCTAATTTTGTAACATTGTTTAAATTCATCGGGTATTCCTTCACACCAAATTTGGCTAGTTTTGATTTTGTATCGGGAATTTGAGTAATAATTACATCCCCTAGCGCCATTGCACCAACAAAACCTGTTTGTTTCGTGGCAGACATGGGTCGTTCTTGTCCTCCCTCTTCTGTTATGGATCGTCTAGATCCAGTCACATAAGCAGATCGCATAGTCGTTCCACCTAAATGAGGAAGCGTGCCGGCATATAAGCTACGCACCGCTGCTAACCAGCCTGCTCGCAAAGAAGCGGAGGGTATGGCCACACCGGATTTCATGAAGTTGGCCATGAGACTGTTCAAAGGACTTTGAACGACAACAATTAAGCCACTCGTTACCACGACAGCGGTGCTCAAATTAGCAGCCTGCCATCCAAGATCAGTCAATCGTTGTCTGGATGGAACATAACGAGAATTACTCGTTGGTGCTTCTTGATGAGGAGATTGCTTGGTTTCTTTTGTCATTTGAATTACCACAATGCCTGCTATGGGTTCACTCATCATAACGAATAAACATTAACACAATATTAACCGCATATTTTAATGTAAGTCTGGTAAATTTAAGTAGTTTCATGTGAGGTGGCAGGATAACCATACGTGTGACTTAAAAAAGGACACATATATAGGTAGGGTGGGCAAAGGCGCGTGAGCGTCAGTGCATAATAATAAGGGTTGATTGCGCGCCTCCTGCTGGGCGAACGGATCCGGGAGTGGGTTAGGTTCTCTGATTCGTGGCTTTTAAAATACCGCGGGCGGAAAAAGCAATAGCGAAAATCCAGTATCTTCATTTCCGATGGGTATATACGATTGGCTCCAGGCTTGTAAAAGCAATACGAAGGTAATAATTCCAGCGCCGAATGTAAACCAGCAATAGCTCATGAGCCCGGCAGATGGCAGTTCCTCTCTAAACACATTCAATAACACAGAGCCTGCCAGGAAGGCGAGCATAAAAGCAATCATGACGACATTGACAGGATCAAATATGATAGAACATAACCAACCAATCAATAGAAAAAAAATTAAGACATAACGCCCTGTGTGGTTAAATTGCAACGCATATAAGCGGGAAAATTTTCGATCAGTCAAGACAAAATGTAGGGCCATAGAAAAGGTAAACAGGATAGTCGCACTGATGCTGGTCTGAGCGCGCAAGGACATCGTGTAGGTGATAAGAAAATTGTAAAGACAAAACATTAGCAAATGCAGCCGATAGACTAGGCTATGATTAGGCGCTGATACATTAGCCCGTTCCGCAATAAGTTCTAATCCGTAATAAGCTAAAAAACCTAACAGGGCAACGATATAAATCATCAACTCGGAAAAAGGCGTTAACCAGCCAGTGTTTATTAAAAATTTTCCGATGGGTTCATTATATTCTACCAGATCTGGCAGCATGTGAAGAAAAACATAAGCCACGGCAGTACCGCCTGCAAAAGAGACGAAGGCTTTACCGTTTCCTGGAAGATGATTTGCAAACCAGGGGCTAAGGTAGTGAAATAGCATGAGAATGAACGTTGAGGCGAAAGCAACCCATAAATGGGTTTTGCTAATCCAAATCACAAAAATCCTTTTGAAAAGAGAATATACGCCCTATTATATACTGTACGCGATTATATACCCATCGGAAATGAAGCTACTGGATTTTGGTTATTGGTTAGATTTTTAAAATCCCCCCTAGCCCCCCTTTTATAAAGGGGGGGATTGATTTACACTTTGAAGCTACTGGATTTTGGCTATTGGTTAGATTTTTAAAATCCCCCCTAGCCCCCTTTTATAAAGGGGGGAATTTATTTACACCCGTTTTAAGACAGTAGCTTCATCTCCGAGTGGCATTTACCCATTCGGGTACCTAATTCACACGCGAACCCGTTCGCCCTGAGGAGGCGCGCAATCGACTCTTATTATTATGCGCTGACACTCCCGCGCCGTCTCGAAGGGTTTACCAATATCACGTTTGAGTTAGACACAAAAATCCAGTCCTCTAAAAATTAGTATCTTTAGATCCGTTGGGTATAAGTGTATTTTTCTGTTACAAGCCGGATGTTGTCCTGCATGGATTTACAGAATGTCTCTTTAATAAAAAAACGGGTAAGGATAACTGCTGTGATTAAAAGTGCAATCATCACCATAAAAGCCCGTTGATGATTAACCAAGGTTGATAGAGGGTGATGCACTTCTAACTGAGACAGGATAAATCCTATCAACGGGGCGATAATTGCTGAAAAAAGAACAATCATGGCATTATTAAAACCTAAGCCCACTGCAATGTAACTTTCCTTACACTGCTCAGCCATGATAGCAAAACCAATGCTCTGACCGCTTGTACCAACACCCAGCAGTAAAAAACTCACAGCAGTCATAGACTCCCCTAGCGGCAAGTAAATAATGCTTGTTAACGCAATTAATGCCATCACTGCACTATTGAGCATAAGCACTTTGCGACGTTGTATTTTATCAGAGATAAATCCTAGAAGTGCACAGCCGACAGCATAACCTAGCCAGGCAATTGTTATCATGTAAGCAGAAAAATGCGCGGAGAACCCCTTGCTCATTAGGAATGCTTTGCATTCATTTTCGGATAAATACTCAAGACTAAAATAAACACAGGCAGAAAATATAGCAATAAACCAAATTTGTTTTTGGCGTACGAGTTGCAATAAGGTGCCTGAAACACTGGATGGACGCATCAGAACAACACGCTTTTTCCTGTTCTGCTTATTTCTGTCAACAATGAATAGAACTAAAATAGCAATGACTAAGCCAATAACTGCAAGATACCCAAAAACAGCGCGCCAACTCACCGCCGCATTCTCTGACAGTGCATCTAACGGCCCTGCTGCCATCATTGGGCCTAACGTGCCTATAAATTGTGATAAACCAATAAATAAAGCAACATTTTTCCGGGGCATCCAGTCATAGACAGTAACCAGAAGGCATACGAAACCAAATGATGAACCAAGACCCATTAGTGTCCGAAATAATACTGCAACCCAAAATGTTGGCGCTAAGGCAAACCCTGCGTCGGCAATTACACAAAAAATAACGGCAGTAAATAAGGTTTTTTTTAAGCCGTAACGTTCAGTAATTAACCCTACCGGAAGTTGCATTAATCCATATATCAGCTGATATGCGGTTGAACTCAATAGCGCAAAGGTAATTGGCGTTAAGTGTAACTGGCTCATAAGAGGCGACTGAAATGTACCAAGCACCGTCCGTAGCAAAAATTCATACATAAAAAATAAAGCACATACAAGCCAGACCGCTAAGCCTCGATAAGTTATTTTATTTGTTGATGTCATCATTCTGTAAGACTTTCATTCCATGCTTCAAGAGCAGTTTCAGCTCGATCGTTATCAATAAAGGAAGCTATTTTAAATATCGTTTGTCCCTCATGAATCAAAGGGTGACGATTAATTCCTACCACGACACCATCTCGTGGGGATTTAACAGGATCGATGGTGTTAGTACTGAACGGGTCACTAATGAGCCCCAAAACCTGCCTTTTTTTAATCATTTGACCTAATACAATTTCACTATGCAATACGCCGCTATGATGGGCTCTAAGCCAATCTTGATCTTGAGAAAAAATAGATTGATACGGGCTAGTGTTAGAGGCAGGAATCTCTTCTAACATGTCAAGATGACTCAACACATTTTGGATTCCGGAAAGACCAAGTGCAATTGCTGATTCATCAATTCGCATCGCCTCTCCTGCCTGATAAACCAATTGTGGAATATTTAAATTTTCAGCGGTTTGCCGTAACGAATTATCATGAATATTCATGTTGGTTATCACGGGTGCTGAGAAATGCTGAGCTAAACGTTTACTTTCTGGATTATCCAGATTGCAATAGATCTGCGGTAAAATATCATGATTTAATGAGCCGGTTTGGAGCTCTATACAATAATCTGCCTTACATAATATGTTTTGAGTAAACAGATGTGCAATACGCTCCCCATAAGATCCCTGCTCATGTCCTGGAAAGCACCTCTCCAGGTTTGTTTCATAAGATAAGGTTTTAGGATGATTGATTAAACCCAACACATTCAATACCGGAATAGCAATTAAGGTGCCACGTAGACTTTCCAGTGGTTTTGACTTCAGCAAACGATTTATAATTTCAAGCCCATTTAACTCATCCCCTTTAACGGCTGAAAAGATTAACACACAGGGACCAGCTTCTTTTCCATGCATGATTTTGATGGGCATGTGAAAAGAAGAACAAGAATAGAATTCGGGCAGTGGTAATGCAAGATTCAGCATTTCCCCTGGATGGATGGTGGTATTAAAAAAGGTTAAATTTGAATTTTTCATCGGTTTAAATAGGCTTCCATTAATGCTAGAAGCTACACATGATAGCAAATTATGGGTCTATGCGCAAAAACCAGTCTGCTGAATGCTGAAATGTATCAGTTAAAAACACTCATTTACACCTCATGCTAACAATGCGTATTATGATATTTTTCTTTGTACTACAAAGGATATTTTTCAATGTATATTGCGTTTTTTGTGCTTGTTTATTAATTCATATGACAATCGTTCGCGTTTTTTTTGGGTTAATTCAGTATCAAGGTAATTCAATAAGGCAGATAGCCTGCATCCAGCCAGAGCCAGACGCTTTTCAGTAATTTTTTGTACAGCTCGCTGATAAGCTTCATCGGGTATTTCACCATTGTGCAGTTGATAGGCTTTCTCTACTGCCAAATCATGTGACTCTTTAGCCCAGTTCCCAGGCTCTGGTTTTATCCGACTTAACCTGCATGGCCAGTGCTTCTCAATGCCTGATGCCATGGCACTGATTTCTGCCTGACTATATGTCGCTTTAGCGCTCAATACCCCACCACCTTTATCCCAATACGCATGCAAATTACCTGCTACTGGATTTTTACCAAGCTTGACTAAGTTGCCAGCACGGTCGCCGTCGGGATATTTTTTGCTGACTCTCGTTACTGCATGCATTGGTTGGTGAATATCACCGATAACATGTATCAACACACGCAAACTAATGCCTTTGTCAAAATTGCACGCTTTAGCGCTTAATATTACCCGTGTTGCTTCTTCAATTCCCCAGACAGCATTGATTGCCGGAACAGGTGGAAGCGGACTGTGATCATGGGAAAAAGGCAGGTCTGAATAGTGGATAGACGTAAACCAACCAACATCACGAAATCTTAACTCATCAAGCCAGGTTGCTGCATTAACAAAGGTCCGGGACGGATATATTTTATCCAGGGCATGATTGTAATGATTAAAAGCATGCCTGGCATGTGGCGTCAGGTGTTGATACGCAATTTCGGCGATTAATTTATGGCCTAACGCATTCCATGCAAATACCTGAGTCAGGTTTAGCATGCAAAACATTGCGAATGCGTAGCGACCGTGCTTTAGCATGCCATCTCCGAAGGAATCGCGCTAGCAGATCATAGATAAGGCGACCAGGAAGGCTCTTGAACATCACCCTCGCGAGCAGGCAACTGCATCTTGGTACGACCATCGATGGATACCATTGCAAGTATTCCTTTATTATTAATATGCGTTGCATACAGGATCAAACGCCCGTTAGGTGCCACGGAGGGTGATTCATCCATTGATGACGAGGTCAGTGGCGTAACATGCCCCGTCTCGATGTTTTGAACCCCAATATTGAATTTTTTGTCTTCGCGATGCAACATGACAATGTGATTTTGGTCCGGCGTGTACGACGCGCGCGCATTGTAATTACCGTTGTAGGTAACTCGGCTAATTTTTCCATCGGCTAGCGTTATGCGATAAACCTGAGGTGCGCCACCTCTGCCTGATGTAAATATCAACGAGCGACCGTCTGGTGCATAGCGAGGCTCTGTATCTATTGAGCCACCAAAGGTTAATTGCTTCATCGTCCCCGTGGACAAATCAACAGTGTATAATTTAGGCGCCCCACCTTTTGAGAGAACCACGGCCAGTTCACGCCCATCGGGAGACCAGGATGGTGCACCGTTAATGCCAGGGAAATCCGTCAATAAACGTCGTTTGCCAGTTTCAACTGATACGGTAAAAATTTGCGCGCGTTTTTTTTCAAACGAAACATAGGCTATTTGTTTACCATCGGGTGACCAGGTGGGTGACATAATAGGCTCTGAAGAAACCAATAAGCTCTGTGGGGAGTTACCGTCAATCTCGGCAATTTCCAACGAATACCTGGCTCGTGCGCCATTCCGTTGAACTAAAACATAGGCAATACGTGTAGAAAAAATGCCACGATCACCGGTTAATTTTTGATAAACTTCATCACTGATATGATGAGCCAACGCACGTAAATCATTGCCCCCGACTTGATAGCTTTTTGCTAGTAATAATCGGCCGTGGGCGGCTGCATCAAGCAGTTCAAATTTTACATCATAACGATTACCACCAATTCGGGTAACTTGCCCTGATAACACGCTATCAGCCCCAGCCTGTCGCCAAAACTGTACACTTGCTTCAGGATTTGTAACAGGAATAATCCTAAATTGACCTGACAGGCGTAAATCACTTTCAATTACACCTGCCAGTTGTCGTCCGTGTTCTTCACCACCAAATGCATTGATGGCGATAGGTAATGCTGCATTAATTCCTTGCGTCAACTCCAGATCGAGTGCCAATGCACTGTTAGCAGCAAGCAATAAAAAGCACGCGGCGATGAAACGATTAATCACAAGTTACCCCCTGGCGCTTTCTGGCCGGACCGTTAAACTAATATCACGAAATAAATCAAACGTAGCAGGATCACTCGGAACTGGCAGTGGCGATGCTTTATAAATTGCAGATTGGGCTGATCTATCCAAAATAGCATCACCACTTGAGCGCAATAAACTCACCTCTAGCACAGCTCCATTAGGTGCTAACCGAATACGAAATTGACTAGACAGACGGCTGTCAGCATTCTCAGGTAATATCCACTGTCGGCTAATTGCACCAATAATCAATGCTTTGAATTTATCAACCTCACCTGCAATTCTGGCATTTTTCTCAGCGTCTGCAGCAGCTTGCAATGCTTCAGCCTGTCGTCTTTGCTCAAGCTCCAATTTAGCTTTTGCTGCACGGGCTGATGCCTGACGTGCTTGTTCATCTGCCTGTTTCTTCTTTAATTCAGCTAATTTTGCAGCCTCTTCCTGCTGTTGTTTTTGTAACTGTTGTTGTTGCTTTTTAATGTCAGCAAGGCGTTTTTCTTCATTCTCTTTCTGCTTGGCCAATTGTTTTAATCGGTGCTGTTCCTCAGCAAGTTGCTTTTCACGGGCGATGGCGAGTTTGGCTGATTCATTTTTTAATTTTTCCAGACGTTGCTGTTCCTCAACACGCTGTTTCCGTGCTGATTCAGCCTGCTGCATTAGTGCGCGCTGCCTACCTTCCTCTGCTTGTTGCTGGCGTATACGCGCCTGTTTTAAACGATTAACCGTTTCCATCACTTCCTGGCTATCAACACTAACTGCTTTAATAGCTTGCTCTTGTGGAACAACATCCATCGGTTGCGGCTCGCTCGTTGTATTTTTGGCAGCGAGCATGAGTACTGGTCTCTCACTAGTGGATTCAGACAACAGTAATACAACAATAGAAAGATGCAACATGACAGCCGCAACAAATGCAATACGATAACTTCTGGATTGCATCATGCCACATCCTCCTGCGATAAATTAACCGAATCAGTTAACAAACCTACCTGAGTCGCCCCCGCTTGCTTTAACAAGCTCATGGCCATGACCACCTTACCATAAGCAACCCCTTGATCACCTTTAACCAATACATTTAATGTTTCACCAGATTGGCGCGATAATTCCAGCTCGGCGGCAACGCGTACCATCAGTGCTTGCGGTGCGAGTGGGCTGTTAGGATTGGCATCGATGTTTAAAAAATACTCACCCTCTCGGTTGACAGAGACGATCACTGGCTCACGCTGAGAGGATTTGATTGATTCGCTGGCTGTTTTAGGTAGATCAACCGTTACACCTTGAGTCAACATTGGGGCTGTAATCATAAAAATAACCAGCAATACCAGCATCACATCAATGTAGGGAACCACGTTGATTTCGGCAATAGGCCGTGTGCGTAAGGCTTTTTTTCTTATCATTCACTTATCCTCTTGCGGGCGATGCCGTTTGCTGTGAAATCAAAGCGATTAGCTCCTCTTGAAACAAATCATAACGATCAAGAAGCGTATTAGCACGCGTGGTATAGCGATTGTAAGCAATTACGGCAGGAATCGCTGTAAATAAACCTAAAGCAGTTGCCACAAGTGCTTCAGAAATACCGGGTGCTACCATTGCAATGGTAGCTTGTTGGGCATGACCTAGTGCCTGGAATGACGTCATGATCCCCCAAACCGTGCCAAATAACCCGATATAGGGGGCTAATGAACCGACGGAGGCAAACAGCGGCAGGTGATGCTCAAGACGCTCTGCCTCTTTAGCATGACTTATCTGCATAACACGCTGAATAGGCTCAAGTACAACGTCACCCTGCTTTCTAATACGTAGAAACTCTTTAAAACCGGCATGAAAAATTGCAGCCAACCCATGACGCTCTTCACCATGACCGTCAATATCAATGAAAAGTTTACTCAAATCAGTGCATTCCCAAAACCGCTTGCTAAACGCGTCATATTGTTGTTTTTTTAATTTAAAATACCATGCCCGCTGCAGAATAAGAGTCCATGAAACCACAGAGGCGATGATTAGGATGATCATGACAGTTTTTACAACAAACCCTGCCTGTATAAAATAGCCTAAAACACTAGCATGATTAACCACGTTTTATTCCTCCAATAATTTTCTCTGGTAAACGCTTTGGCTTTAAATTGTTGTTAACACATACCACACGAATAATTGCATCAGATAGCATTTTACCTGCTTGATTATGCATCACTTGTTTAAACTCCAAGCTGCTTGACCTGATGTTATCACTGCTGGTGGTAATGGTTAATACATCATCTAGCCGAGCCGGGTAATGATAGCGAATTTGAAGTTCATGAATGGCGAAATGTGTATCATGTGTTGCCATCATAGTCAAAGAAAATCCACTCTGGCGCAGCATTTCTGTGCGTGCACGCTCAAAAAAGCACAAATAATTGGCGTGATAGACAATACCCATCATGTCCGTATCTTCTGCATACACGCGAAAATCAACTGAATAGTTGGAATCTAATCCCATTGTGTTAACCATCTTCAGTAATTGCAAGACCAAAATGCTGATAAGCCAATTGAGTAGCCATCCGCCCTCTTGGAGTTCGCATTAAAAAGCCTTGCTGAATAAGGTAAGGCTCGAGCACGTCTTCGATAGTACCTTTTTCCTCACCGATCGCTGCGGCAATACTGTCAACACCAACGGGCCCACCTGCAAATCGCTCAATCACAGCCAGTAATATTTTCCTATCCATCACATCAAATCCATGCTGGTCAACATGTAGCATTTCCAGAGCCAGATGCGCTGTTTCATGGGTAATCGTTCCATTGCCTTTCACCTCGGCATAATCCCGCACTCGACGTAATAAACGGTTAGCAATGCGCGGAGTGCCGCGCGCGCGCATGGCTATTTCCACAGCACCTTCATGTTCAGTTTCAACATTCAGTAACTTGGCAGAGCGTTTTACAATATGCGTTAAGGCCTCGACGGAATAAAACTCCAGTCGTTGAACAATGCCGAAGCGATCGCGCAAGGGAGACGTTAAGGAACCTGCTCGGGTTGTCGCGCCGATTAGCGTAAAGGGGGGCAATTCCAATTTGATTGAACGTGCCGCAGGCCCTTCACCAATCATGATATCCAGTTTGTAATCTTCCATTGCCGGGTAAAGAATTTCTTCTATCACAGGACTTAGGCGATGAATTTCATCGATAAATAAAACATCATTTTCCTGTAGGTTGGTAAGAATGGCGGCTATGTCCCCTGCCCGCTCAAGCACAGGCCCTGATGTTTGGCGTAAATTGACACCCATTTCGTGCGCGATGATGTTAGCCAATGTGGTTTTACCCAAGCCTGGAGGACCAAAAATAAGCACGTGATCAAGCGCGTCCAAGCGTTTAATGGCTGCATCAATAAAAATTCGCATTTGTGATCGAACTGCATCCTGACCAATATATTCATCAAGACTTAATGGTCTAATCGCCCTATCAATGGCTTCTTCGGATGCCGTTGCCTGTACACTTATTAAACGGTCACTTTCCAGCATGAGAGGTACTAGGTTGATGATGTGTAATGCATTTTATCATAGCTTTTCGACTGTGGCTTCTTTCATGAAAAAGGAGTTGCAGGCAGACCATGTGACGTGAATATAACAATCACCCAACATCTTTGCAAAACAAGATCAGATCAATTAAAATGCGCGCAGTAATGATTTTTATTGAACAACTACAAAGCGAATAATTTTAATGAATATCCCTGAAATCCTCTACTATAAGAAACAAACGGCCAACGTAGAATATACTCATGTAAAAACAAATGAGCTAGATGTTGGCCGCTTCATACAAGGTAAGCCTTTTTGGAGAAAATCCGTTTCTAGCCATAAGCGGTTATGCAAAAAAATTATTATAACTGACTGGACTGCTAGTGATTGGCTCCCCACTAAAATTGAAACCGTTTGTGAGACTATTAACACGTTAAAAACACAGGGGTTTGATGTTTATGTTTGGCAAGGTAAGCATAAAGAAATCATCCCAATAAATGATCCTGAACTTTTCTTTTTTAATTCTTCTATAAGGCGTAAAATTCAGCCTTTTAATCCCTCGGAACTACTTCGCATTGGGAGTGATAAACTAAATACACCAACTGATCAAATCCATTTGCTAGATGATTATTGGATGAATGAGTTATTAGGCTCTAATTTAGAAAGTCCAAAAAGGCAAATAAGCTTACATAGTTTTAATCAATTAAATAAATCTGCCCAAGAAGAAATATTATCGTACTTAAAGATGCAAATGCCTCCTGTCACGATACTTGTTGATGATGATATTTCACCAGAAAGGGATTTTGGATTAGAAACTTTACGTGAACTGCCTGGTATCACGATGGTTAAATCCACTCCATATGCAATGACAATTGACCCATCGCAAGCTTGCACCGATGAATTTGCGCAAATACTGAAAAATACCAGGACTCTTCAATTTACTAAACCCATTACTCAAGAGCAGATGCACTGGGTACTATTAGTAAGTGCAAATCTGAGTAGCTTCAGTGCCTGTCTCAATAATGAAGATTTACAGTTTAGTTTTGAACCAAACAGCCTACCATCACTCACTGAATTTAATGTGGAGCATTTTGGACAAAATAGAAAGGCACAAAATTTAATTGCCTTGTTAAATGCTGCGCCAAATCTCATCCGTATAGAGACTCTAGACATTTATTGGGAAGCTGATTCATTAGTGCAAATATTAAAAGACCAAAAGTACCCTAAGGTGAAGCAGTTAATTTTGGGTGATTTGTCGTCTTTAAGTGACTTAAGTGCTCTGCTCAATGCATTTCCTAATATCGTCCATCTCAAAGTTAATTCTGAGTTGGAGGAATTTGTAGATCTAGAGGAGGATACTCTCGAATTAAGCCCAGGAAGTCTGCCCAATCTTAAATCACTTGAACTGGAGCTTTCTGATTTCGACCTTCTTAAGTCAATTCTGGATGCAGCACCTAATCTTGTTCGTCTTGAAAAAAAAGGAGTATACGATTCACATACATGGGGTAATGATGGTTTCATTGAAGAAAACAGCCTTCCCACTATTCGTGAGCTTATTTTTAAAGAGTTAGAATGCCCAAATTCCCAAATGATCGCTATGATCAGCGCATGCTCTAACCTAGAAACACTGCATTTGCATCAATTAAATTTTTCTTGTGTAGGAATGGACGAGGGAGACATCCTCTCACCTCCTCTACAAAATCTTATTATTGGCCAGTTAAATCTAGTAAAAGATGAGACATATTTCCAAAAATTTTTTAATAATATCTTAAAACAAGGCCAACTTAAAAAACTATATTTTTATGACAGCAAAATATCCAATCTTGTACTGGAAAACATCAAAGAAGTGGAAGAAATACACTTCATTAACTGTAGATTCTCACTGATTGCTTTCAAATCCATGGTTGAATGTTCCCCTAAGCTTAAGCGGCTGGTATTGTTCAATTCTGTGAATGCCCTATCTGATGTATTTCATCAACAACAAGAACTACCTGTCAGCTTACCAGGTGTTATTGTTGAAGTATCACAACATGAATATAAATCCATTGAAAAAATTGAATCCATCATTCGCGATGCCGAAATAACTAGCATTCCAGCCCCTTATATAAACTCAGAAGCCACCACATTAGTACCCGCTGATCCTGTGCATAATACGCATGAATTTATTGATTATCAGCCGCCAGGAAATAAGCCTTTTAATTTTACTAATGCTAATCAAACAAAAAATCAAGAGATGATACAAGATAAGTTATGCCAATATTTAATTCTTTGTCATCAAATCGAACTACAACAAAATCCGCATATTATTTCAACCATACAAAATGGTATATGTAACGCATTGGCTTATTTTTTTAAAGAACAAGATAATTTAGACGATTGGGGGCAATTTTTAGAGGATGCATTACGCTGGTCTGGTGAGCTGCATGATCTTACCGATGACTTAACCGTAAGATTTAACCGATTATATCAAATTATCAATCAAATTTATGTATCACCATCTCCACATGAAAATAATGAATCAGAATACGTTGATAGTGAACTTTTTTTCTCATTACTTCGTGACAAGTTCTCAGAAAAACTTCAGTTTATTAATATTCTTGAAACAATACTAGGCCTCAGTAAAGTAGAGGCTATCCGTAGTGTTGGGGATTTTCAGAAAGACAAATATATTGTTTGTAACCCTTGGCATGCCATTGCTATCGTTGGAAGAGATGCCTACTCCTGGGTTATCTACGATCCATATTTTATTGATGGCGCAAAAGTGTTTGATGTCACTACTGCTATAGGCCAAAAGAATTTTTTTCAAACGATCACTGATTCACTAGGCACTGTATTGCTAATTCAGGCTGAGCCTCCCAAGGATGCGATTGATATCAGCATGCTCCATCACCCTGCTCCTTTATTCATTGAAGTTTCCGATACACAACAATTTATTAAAAAAGGCGGCCTGTTAGCGCTGCGTTTTGCAAAAAATAGGGATACCGTTATTGAATCAATAATGCGTGCTGTTGATTTTGCTAACGCACTGGATAACTCCTCTCTAAAAGGTATCTTATTGCGAGATGCCTCACGGGGTCGGCCTGCCTGGTATCATGGCATTAATTTACTATCCTCAAAAATCCATGTTTTGACTTGGGAATTATTAGCACAATTTATTATCAAAAACCCCAATGATTTTATTCCGCAGTTAAAAGATAGCTTATCTCTTATTGAACCGGAGGAGGTTGATGCGATAATGGCTTTCGTGGAAAAGTGGTTATGTTCTACGAGACCCGAACTAGAAAAGCTATTTAACCGACTTGCAATTAGCAATGAGCTTGAGAAAAAGCTGTTAATTTCACAAAAAAATGAAGATCATCTGACACATAATATTGATGAAAATCCCACCACAGAGCCTTCAAAATTAGCAAGATTTTGTATTGAGCGCATTAACAGTGATGTAAAAAGGCGCTTGATAAAACTCAACTCAAGCAAATCGATACTTAGCTTACAACTTGCTTTTCAACGTTTTTGTCTAGATAGTAATCGTCCATTATTCATCATTTCTTCACCCGATGATTTAGTTTGCTCCGCTTCATTTATCGAGCCGCACGGGCGCACAGGGGTTCTTCGTAAAGGCCCTGGTGGCCCCCTGCATGCTTTTTTAAAGAAAAATAGAAATAACAATCCAGTGATAATAATTAATTTTAGAGAAAGTGTTATTGCATGTAATAGCATTATTGATGATAAAAATCCACATGCTGATGGAACGCCTCTTCCTGAGAACATCACCATTATAGCGTTTATAAATACAAGTAAACCTGATTGTTATTTAGGTGCCGATTTTCTTTCTCGATTCGATATAATCGAAGATGGTGGTCCTATACCAACCAAGGAGCTTGAGCGCGCACTCCCCGAATTACCTGTCCATTTTACCGATAAATTGATAGGACCTGATGCCATCAATTTATTTTATGCCTCCGGCTGGGAAAACCGACTATTGGGTCAGTGGGTATTGGACCAGCAGCAACTTATCTTTCAAGAGGGTGAGTTGATTCGTGCATTAGCTTGTGGCTCAGCACTTGAAATTGGCCGCGGACTTTGGGATGACCTTAATTTCCAGCGCTTTTGGCAAGAAGCCCTTCTCTATAAAAGTATCCACTATGCAGGAAAATCGATTGCTATTCCCGATGATCTTCAACTGATAGGCCATGATAAATACGATTGGGAAAGACTAGTGAAGCAGTTAACAGTCGCATCTATTTTTCCTGGGCCAACCGATATTGTCATTAATCCACATCAGCTTAATACCTGCTTTAGTCGCTATGATTGTGATAATGCCCGCAAGGAGCTTATTCATCATGATGGCCTTATCAAGGCGAATGCTCAAGCAGAACTAGCCGTGAATATAACGCGCTCAATAAGTGAGGATCAATGGGCAATGTTACTTACGGAATGTGAACGCCATGGGGTTAACCTAACAGCCTATTGCGCACCAGGTGTCATTATACCTGAGGAACTTGCCAAACAGATCGAAAGCAGCATGGCTATTGATTACGCCATACAACCTTGGGATCCCTCCACTCTTGCTAAAACACAAATCATTGTAAGCACTGATGTAGACACTACCGTTGAAATGCTCGATAACCAAGGCCATTGGCAAATCATTGATATTTCTGAATGCAAGCCTTCTGATTTATTGACACGTATTAATGGCGCATTAAATCAAGACACATTACATTTTGAATTTAACACTGACGAATGTGCTTTATTACACGCGTTAAAAAATAATTGCCGTGTTATTTTGAAAGGTCAGTTTTCTGAAGAACTAATTGACAATCTGGCACCGCTGCTACTCGCCCGACTCACAGATGAAAACCCCTCAGGTCAATTAATCCTGGTGAGCGATGATCCATCTGCAGAATTATTTACATTTTACCCAGTCAGTGAACACGAGGTGAGTCTGGAAGAAAAAGCACAATTTCTTAACTTGTTTTTTAACGAACTAGAACCGTTTCTTGCTGAAGAATCACTAAGCGAGCTAAGAGCGCGCCAACGCTATTTAAAAGCTTTTCCTGACGGAGATAGCGATAATACATGGTTAGGTTTTCA
>Ga0209024_1000862_pt1 | contig 36329 bp, 24 predicted proteins | sample AutmiccommunBRH5_FD_187380 | JGI IMG/M metagenome (GOLD analysis project Ga0209024, IMG submission 187380) | Deep subsurface microbial communities from Mt. Terri, Switzerland - Autotrophic microbial communities BRH/5 (SPAdes) (version 2) | ecosystem: Environmental > Aquatic > Deep subsurface >...
CGGTAATTATTGGCTATTTAAGCTTGATGATTTAAAAGAAAAAAATTTAGAAAAAAAATTACGTTATTTAAGTTATTGGTTACTAACTGCAGAACAACAAGGCGATTTTTATAGTCTTCAATTAAATAATGCTCCTACTAAATTTGGGCGAGGCAATCAGCATCTGCAACGTTGCTTACGACAATTGGCTATTTATCAATGAATACAAATCGCCCGCCAATACCTTTATTACTTTTAACGCGTTATGCATTGTGCGTTATGCTGCTCTGTTATCTTCCTCATTGGGTTAATGTGCCATTATGGCTCTCTATTTCTATTCTAATTGCTGTAGGCTATAAGCTACTTGCTGATTATTTTGACTATCCAAAATTTCCATTAATTATAAAAATTATATTAGTTATCGTTGCTTTATTTGCACTTAAATTACATTATCAATCCATTATAACCAGTGGTTTTTTTATTGGTTTCTTTTTGCTTTTTGTGGGCTTAAAAAGCATTGAAATTAACAGTGCAAGAGACATTAAAGTCATTATTATTTGTAATTTTTATTTGATTTTTACTGCGTTAATTTTGAATCAAGATTTGTGGATTATCGCTTATCTATTAATGGCTATCTTGGCTAATCTTGTTCTGATGTTCAGATTACATGCTCCTAAAATTACTTTTAAACAGTTAAGCAGTCAAAGTATTAAGCAGCTACTTTTCGTTATACCGCTTGGTTTATTACTTTTTTATGTTTTCCCGCGTTTTGCTGAGCCACTATGGCGAGTCCCTTCACAGGCAACTAGTCAACTTGGTTTTCCTGATACCATGAGTCCTGGTTCCATTGCAGAGTTGGCTCAAGATGAGCGTATTGCATTTCGAGTGACCTTTACTGATAAGCCGCTGCTAAATGCGTATTGGCGCGGCTTAGTCTTGAATTATTATAACGGTTTTAGTTGGGTGCCGCGGCCTGGTAAGTTACCTTTTTACAATTTAAGAGATCTAGAAGCCAGCGAACAAGGCGATTATGAAATTATTATAGAGCCGCATCAGCAGCCGTGGTTATTTTATTCAAAGTTGCCCGTTGAAGCTCGGCCACCATTGCAATTTTCTCAAGACTCAGGCTTAAAACGCAGCAATAATCACCCCATAGAGCAACGATTTGCTTACGCATTAAAAGTGCAAGAAATGCCTCCTTATCAGTCATTAAGTCAGCAAGCATTAATACAAAACTTGCAAAAGCCCATTAATTCAAATCCTCGCTTAGTTGCCTGGTCTAAAGAGCAATTTAATAAAAACAATCTTGACCCCCAAGCTTTTATTAGTTTCTTAAAGCGGTATATTAAACAACAACCTTTTTGGTATACCTTATCACCTCCTAAATTAGCCGCGCCTAATCAAATGGACTATTTTTGGTTTACGACGCAAAAGGGATTTTGTGAACATTATGCAAGTGCTGTTACTTTTATTTTAAGAGCGGCAGGAATTCCTGCCCGTGTTGTAATAGGTTACCAGGGTGGCCATTGGAATCCTGTTGCGCAATATTTGACTGTGTATCAAAATAATGCCCATGCTTGGGTTGAATATTGGCAAGAAAATCGTGGCTGGCAAGAATTTGATCCAACGTCTTTTATAGCGCCAAATCGAATTGATGAATCCGTCCAAAATTGGAATGCAGCCGATTCAAATTATGACAGCTTTGCGTATTCCACTCAGTTATCTTGGTTAGAAAATTCGCGATTAATGTTGGATTCATTACGTTTTTATGCTGATCGTTGGTTGCTTTTTTATAATCAAGAAGCGCAACGTGATTTACTAAAAAAAGTAGGGCTTCAGCAATTAACGATGACGCAATTATTACAAATAGCAATTGCTTGCTTTATTCTATTTATCGTCTTCATTGGATTGTTTTATAAATATTTACAAACCAGAAAGCTAGATAGATTAACTATTGAATACGAGTTATTACAAAAGCAATTTCGACGATTACAAGTAGTAACCCCATCCTCAGCTACCTTGCATCAGCAGTGCGGAGCGCTGATAAAAAAAATACCGAGGCTGGCTCCGACAATAACTACTTTTCTTTTTCATTATGAAAAATTACGTTTAAATAAAACCAGTAGCGAAATGAAAAAAAATAAGCAAGAGGTTATTGCTTTAATGAAGAAGCTAAGAAAGCAGTTAAGTAACATAAAATTAAAGAAAAAGCGTCATTAATGCATACCTGGACTCTGTACGGTACGATTTTTAAAGCCGTCGTTGCGAGGAGCGAAGCGACGAAGCGATCTAGCGACCTTCGTGCATGCATCTGACTTTATTGAAGTAGCTCACTGATTCATTGATAATCCATATTTTTTCCGCTAGGAAAGGACATGGAGTCATGAACATCAATGAGCTGATCCGGGCTACGCTATCGGTAACAGTATTTATGAGACAACTCAGGCACTTTGGGAGTAGTGGAAGAACCCTCAATCATGAGTTATACTTTTTTTACTGATATCGTAAGTGAGGCTCATCATGGGACAAGGAACTCCAATGGAATTAACAAAAATTAAAAAAATTGTTGCTGAAATCAAAGAATTTCCAACTAAGATTGATTCCACAGAGCTAGCTAAAAATGCTCGACACTTACTGAAAAAATACGCATTATTATCTGAAAAAATCGAAAGAAACGTATTAATTGGTGCCGCGCATCAAAAGGATCTTGCTAAAATTCGTACAGAAGAGTTCAAAACTATAAGACGTACATTAAAAGAAAAAGCAAATTCAATCCTACATGCAAAAAACAACAAAAATGTTAAAAGTGAAAAGCTTGCGAAAAAAACTGTAAAAACGCCAGCTCCCAAAAAATCCTCAAAAGCTGCTGACGTGCCAGTTGCAAAAGAAACAAGCTCAAAAAAAACCGTGAAAAAATCATCACCTAAACCTAAAAAAACAACCGCTCCCAAAAAAGACGCATAATGTGGTTCTGTTGAAAAGTAAAAGAAGCTTTATTTTATGGCTGACTTAGAACACAGTCACACTGAAGATTCAATCGCGAAGCGTTTTTCCAACCCTCCATCGCAAAGTTATCTGCGTGATTGGGTTTATGGAGGGGTTGATGGTGCCGTTACCACTTTCGCAATTGTATCAGGCGTTGTTGGAGGCAAGCTGTCTTCGCTTGTGATTTTAATCTTAGGATTTGCTAATTTATTAGCCGATGGATTTTCAATGGCCGCCAGTAATTATTTAGGTACAAAGTCAGAGATAGATCAATATCGTCATTATGAAGCAGTTGAAGAAAAGCATATCGATACTGTACCAGAGGGTGAAAAAAATGAAATAAGGCAAATTTTTAAAAACAAAGGGGTCAAACAAGCTGATTTAGATACGATTGTTCAAGTAATTATCCAAAACAAATCGTTATGGATCAAAACGATGTTGCAAGAAGAATATGGCTTACCTGGGTCTATTCGCTCACCATTTAAATCTTCCCTTTGTACTTTTTTATCATTTTTACTCTTTGGCATGATTCCATTAATCCCCTACATACTTAGTTTTTCTCATGCTTTCGGGTTGTCTTGCCTTTTCACGGGAGCTACTTTTTTTGTCATTGGTTCTATTAAAGGTCGTTGGTCACCCAGGTCTTGGTATTTTTCTGGATTCGAAACACTCGTTATAGGCGCTGCAACGGCTGCACTTGCTTATTATATAGGGTCGTTTTTAAATTGGTATTTAGTTGGTTAAAGATAGGCTAAATCATTGTTCTTACCACACCGAAAACCACCCAAGACCCCCTAAACAAATCTGGAAAAAATAAAATATAGTAATATCAAAGACTAGTGAGTGGACGTGTTACTATACAAAATATTTTTCGAGGTTTTTGCAGGATCAAATCCTTGCTCTACTGTTGCACTTCCCTGTTGAAGCAACGAGCATAAAGGATTTTGTATTTATTAGGTGAGCCTGGTGATAAAGGACAAGTCTTTAGGTCAAATTTTACGCAGTATTCTTGCTATAGCAGTACCTATCAGCGCTGGTAGATTGTTAAATATTTTTGCAAGCGTTGTCACAATGATGATGGTTGCTCGAGTTGGCAGGCAAGAGTTGGCAGCCGGTCTGCTTGCTGTTTCAAACACCATCATTATCATGACATTAACGTCGACCATTTTTTATGCGGTTGGTATTCGTATTCGTTATCAGACCCAGGTTTCTTCTCCTGTTGATATTGGTGTATTAGCGAAAAATGGCTTTTTTCTGGCCGTACTTATTGCGGCACCTGCAGCACTTGCAACCGCTCAAATGGACCGCGTCTTGTTAGCGTTCCGGCAAGATCCGCAATTAGTATCATTTACGGTAGATTATTTTTACTATGCGGGTCTTAGTATGTTTCCGCTATTAGCTTTGATGGTTATTGGTCAATTTTATATTGGCATAGGTAAACCATCTTTTGCCCTAAATATCGAGCTAATAAGTCTGCCACTTACCATTTTGGCATCTTACGGTTTCGTTCTCGGCCATTTTGGCCTACCGAGGTTGGGGTTAAGCGGCGTCGCTTTGGCGAATGTGTTAGTTCAATCGATTGTGCTGATAGTGGCTATCATCTATTTAAACTACAAAAATCAGGCATATCAGTTGTTTAAAGCACCATTTTTCCCCAATTGGCAATTATGTCGTAATCTTCTGACACTGGGTCTGCCTATTGGTATTCAATTTGGAGGAGAGCTTGCGGCGATGGCTGTGGCTGTTTATTTCATGGGGTATTTTGGTATCGATGCTTTGGCGGCTTTACAAATCGCTAATCAATATTCAATTATGGTGATTATGCTAAGCTTTGGGTTGGCTCAAGCACTGTCGTTAAAAGTCAGTGAGTTATTTGGAGATAATGAGTCAGGCCATGTTCTAATAAAGCAATATCTTTATGCAACATTGCTGTTGTTAATGGCTTATATATTGCCGATTATTATTTTATTCTGCACGATGGCGAGTGGATTTGCCAGATTCTATCTGGGAGTCAGCTATTTAGCGCCCGATTTTTTATACCAGGTTCGCATGTTTTTTGCTGTTAGTGCCATTTTTCTTTTTTTAGATGGGATACGAATGATTTTTTCAGGCGTGTTACGTGGACTTCATCATACCAGCACAGCAACCTGGATAAATTTAGCCTCGCTCTGGCTGATTTCATTACCGGCCAGCTGGTTTGCAGCGTTTGTTTGTAAAGGTGGCCCGATTGCACTTCGTGTATGGTTTTTAAGTGGGTTTTTGGTAGCGGTAATCTTACTTGCTATGTATTTGTATAAAAAATTAGTGACAGCAGCGCATTCTTTGACAGGTCAAAAAACACATTTTATGACCGCATAGGTAAACAGGGTTGTTAATATGTCTAATTCTAAGGGTATTGTTTGGTTATCTTCCTATCCTAAATCAGGTAATACCTGGTTTAGGATTGTACTTTCTCGCCTGCTCATGCAATCAACAAATTTAAGTTACATCAATGATATCGACAAAATACTGGGTTCACCAATGGTTGCGAATCGCCGCTGGATGGATCAAACGTTAGGTTATGATAGCGCCTCGCTCACCGATGATGAGCTGGATAAGTTGCGGCCGATGCTTTATCAAAAGCATGCCGAAAAGCTTAAGCAAGTTGACTACATCAAAATTCATGATGCATATACCTTATTGCCTGATAATACCCCAATTTTTCCTGCAACAGGCTGTCTGAAAGCGGTCTATTTTATTCGTAATCCTCTGGATGTGGCTATATCTTTAGCCCATCATGTTAACTGCCCAATTGATTGGAGCATCTACATGATGGGCAACAAGGATTTTTCTGTGCCCTTGAAAGTAAGTAAGGATACACAAATTCGACAAAAGCTTTTATCTTGGTCGCATCATGTGCAAAGCTGGGTATCTAATCCATCTATTAGAGTATTGGTATTGCGCTACGAAGACATGTTTTTTAATCCATTAGAAACCTTTGCAAAGGGGATGGCTTTTTTAAATTTGGATGTTTCAGAAGCTGCGTTGCAGCATGCCATTGAGGATACGTCTTTTGATAAACTGCAGCATTTTGAACAACAGTTTGGTTTTAGAGAGGCACTAAGTGCTGGCAGACCATTTTTTAGAAAAGGAGTTGTTGGCGATTGGAAAAATACGCTTAATAAGACACAAATTCAGCGGATCATTGAGGATCATGCTGAGGTCATGCGCGCCTATGATTATCTAGACACGCATTGCGGCTAGGGAAATGGGATTTTTGCCAGATAGGCATTTTCCCGGGTAATTCCTAATTTTTTTGCATACAGGTTTTCAAAATTTAATGTTTTAGTCAGCGACATGTGCGCGAAAAAATCAGGGCTCATGATTTTGGTAAAATGTAGATTTAATGATCGATCATAGAAATGATAATAATAAATATCGGTCGTTAATTCTTCAAGTTCGGTTAAAATGTCTTGATAGCTGAAAATCCTGACTGCGTGTAATTCATCGAGAGTCGATATTTGAAGGGGTACTGGTTGCTTGAAAAAAGGAATCGTCTCTTTTACGCCGCGATAATTACATTGCTGAAAACTAAGATGATAGCCTGAGCCGGCTTTGTTCTCCAGACCACTGGAGCATTCCATGTTGTACAAGAAGGTGTAACATTGATAAAGCTCCTCTAATGAGGAAATCAATGCTTCTTGTAACGATAATCCACTGCTTGCGCCAATAGAATATTGCACCATGTCTTTCTCAGAGTGGGCAAAATAAAACATGATGACACTATGCCCAGGCAGTTGATTGCCATTTGCAAAAATATGCAGGCTGCCATTTTCCAGTAATTTATCAGTTAAATCGGAATAAGGCGTTACGTCTTTTAATAATGCCGGATTGATGGCGTATTGACATGTTTGTGAAAGCCAGCTGCCTAACAGTGCTTGTCTTTCTAAAAACTCCATCATTGAATTATACAATGCTTTTTGCTTAATCGGGTGAGAGGCACAAGCACAGCTGTCGCAATACCCCAAGTACGGAGCATCTTCTTTCAGACCATTTAGTGAGATAGCATTATAAAAATAATCCTGCAATTTGTTATCAAACAAATTATGAACTTTGGTCAATGAAAATAGGTGCTCTTGATTTACTTCTGACGTTTTAGGGTTCTGACTACAAAGAGTCAACAACTTGTTTTGAAATGCTAGCGGCTCAACACGTGAGAGTGGTTTCTTCTCATCAATAGGTACTGCGGTGAAAAGATGATTACGCTCAAAATACTCCCCATACGCTTTGCGCGGTAAATTAAGTCCAATACCTGTGCTACCGCCGTAACTGATAATGCCATCTATTACTGCTGATTTGGGAGCAGACAACATGCTTTCGGTGCATATTTTAAATTTGGTAGCATGGTGAATCGATGCGTGGGTGGCAGAGCAATGAGGCAAGTGATGCACTGAGTTTATCTTAATTTGATTCATTCTAATTCACCATAACCAAAAAGCTGCATCGTCAGTGGCATATAGGTGCCATAGTCAAGATCGAGGGCATAAAGCACCTCATGTTCGCCAAATGTTGACCATACTGTACTGCGAAATCCCATTTGTTGTGACGTGAACATTGCTTGTTGATACATAGAGCCTGCCTCCATCACAGCTTGGCGGTAACCGCGATAACGATATTTAAAAATGGCTTTGCCAAGGTGAGCCACATACAAGATGGCAAAGCAAGGGTAGCTATCGGGTGCAATTAGGCCATGTAATAATTTATCAAAAAAATAAGTGGTCGGAATTTTTTTGATAAGTTGCAACGCTTTACTGACAGGGCGAAAATGATAAGCACCAGAAATAATTTCTTGCCTACTTTCCAGGCGCTCCTGAAATAAGAAAACCAGCGGCTCAACAGGGTACAAGCCGCCGGCTGATGGGTAAGGTCTACGCTCATCATGAGCAGGGGAAAATGAGTTGACCAGCATGGTTTGAATAGCAGAAAAATCGGCTTTTTGGATTGAGAAGCGTGGTGTCGATGGCTTGCGTAAAAACAAAGGGTCTTGCTGAACATCGCAGTCATATTCGTGATGATGGAATGGTGAAATTTCGCACTCAGTAAATTCTGCTCGGCTAATAGTTCGTTGGTCGACATTCGTAATGGCAACATTAGCGAAATCCAGCAGAGTAATGCATTCCTTTGCATGCGTTTGCAAAATATCCTGATAGACTTTGACGTCGATACTTCCTTCAACCAAGCCGCTAATAAATGGTTTTTTGACCTCTTGACTCATTATTTACTCCACTTCCTGGGCGCACATATTTTGTAAATTGACTCTCATGTCATGTTCTGAAAAAGGCGAATGAGTAGCAATTTCTTGATGCACGCTGAAGTTGGTTAAATCCGCATGCCAGAACCAGTTCACTTTATCTAAGGGGGTGGGGGCGTCCCATAAATTGGTAAATTGCGAGATGAATTGATGAAGGCAATAAGCGATATACCCTCTCTGGCAAGCATTGATTTGTGGTTCAGGAAATTGGTCAATCTGTTGCTTTAGTAGTTCCCGATAAAATAACAACCAATTATTTTTGGTGGCTGGGATATCGCTATTAAGATAAGCCATTAATTGATGCAAATTGGAGAAATGAGTAGGTAAGCCGCTCCCTTTAAAATAAAGGTTATCAATAACCAGCAATTTGTGCACCACGCCTGCGGTGATTAAATAGATGTCTTCATCTAACTGTTGGTAAAGCGTTTTAAAGTCTTTATTTGAGTAGTTTTTGCGATAAAAAACTACCAGGGAATTGGGCTGGAAATCACGGTATTGCTCAGGCACAACATGGCAATGATACTCTCGACTTAAGGTGCTCTCTAATAGCTCAACGATCAGTGTATCGTCAGAATGAATATAAATAGCAGGGAACTTTCTTGACAGCATCGGTTTTAGCACATTGAGTTGGTTTATCAGCACTTTCTTTAATGACTCAATATCAATTTGGTGTTGATTGGCCAGAACGATAAGTTCTTCATTGGATATTTCCAGTTTGCTTTGCTCTCTTAAACAATTTAAGACAGTACCTAGCACTTGGCTGGAGATTTTTACTCCCTTGCCATAATTGCTTAAATATAGTTCTGACGCGGCTGCAATCAGTTGGTAATCGTTGATGACATACACAGCATAGTCCTCATGCAAAATATCAATTAGACGCCTGAGCAGGTTCAGGCTTTGGGAGCATCCTGCGCTACCCTTTTACTCGTTAGGGGCTGGAGTAGACGGGTAGGCAAGCACTACTACTTTTTTTTCTATCAGGGCATTTAACGTTGTTTGAGTGTCTGAGTCCAGTTGATTTAAATTAAATGCGCTATCCTTTTCAAGTCGTTTGACCAAATCTATTTCTGCTGTTGTGCATAATGTTTTATTTAAAAAACTGCGCTTGTAGTTTAATTGCAGGCCCTTATCACCGGGCTTAATGGATGCAATCGTCGGTGCCAGTGTGATTTTAATTTGGCTTAACAGGTTGCTTGTTTGTGTCAGGTCATAATAAAGCGGCTGGCCATTGTGATAACACCGCTGACAACCCGCTAAGGTGGCAATAATCCAGCAGCCTGGATCTGATAGTGGGTAGATGACTTCATTATGGGTATCGATGAGCAACGTATGATAATTACTGTCGATTTTCATGACGTGTTTCAGTAATGAAGAGAGCAGTAATGCTAATTTTTTTTCTGTGTTTTGGGTGTATCCAATGGGTGTAACAGTAGGATCTGCCGAGCCATAAAGAATCAGATTTTTTGCAATGTAGCACGCCTTGGATGATTCGGTTAAATTACTTTGCTCGATGCCTTCTGATTTAGATGATTGATTCAATAAAGCCGCTCGGAACTGGAATGGGGTTTGTATCGAGCGGTCAACTTGTATTGAGCATTGGTTTATTAACGCATGTATTTTGTCATACAAAAATTGATTGACCTTGTCCTGCGCCAGTGGGTTTAAAATATCAGTGATTTTCTCCTGGCATAAAATTAAGCGCGGGCGCCAGGAGAGCGCGTATTTATTGTTGAACGACAGCCAGTAGATTGCCGCTTTAACCCAAAAAAACAAGGCCGTTTCAATACGCCCTGCCGCTTCATGAACACTGCCTAGGTTCATGTGATAATAAATCCTATCTGAGGGAGTATACCCGCCGCCACTTATTTCCTGGTAGGCTAAATCATAATAAGCCAGCGCGTTGTCATATTGACCGGCTTTTTTGTATAAACGGGCTGTGTTGATAAAATTGACGTATTTAAGACCCACTGTGTTGATTTTATTTTTTTCAATAAATGCTTTAATTCGAATTTCAAGCTCAAAGGCTGTATCAGCTTTTCCACGTAGAACAAGAAATAAGGCATACAGGTTTAACCGATAGAAGGAGTTTTCATCGGTTAATGGCAGCTGTTCGTTAATTCCACATTTTTCAAAATAAGTTTCTGCAACGGCCAAATTCCGACATAATGTTGCTGAATAGGCTTTGATAAAATTAATACTGATGGCATCGTTTGTTTCGAGGTAGTGGAACTGATCGGGAAAAGATTCCTCGGTAACTGCTTGGTATTGATGTGATAGAAAGCGCGTCAGTTGCAAATGCATAAATAGCTGCTCACGAATTAGCGCCGGCAATTCAGGTTTGTTTAAAGCCCTCATCAGCACATCGGCTCCAATCTCATGTGCGCCAGATTTGAGGCATGTCCAGGCATACCCTATCAGCAATGGTACATTTTCTTTATTTAAGACTGTTTCCTCGCACCATTGGTTGCAAAAAGGAAAGCCAACGGTCCGTAATATCTGGTATCTGTTTTTTTCCAATTGTGTTGTATTAGCGATTTGTCTAGCGTCCTGCTCCCATATGTCTTGAGGTATATAGTCAATATTGACATTATTTTTGACTGACAGCGGTGACAGTAGTTGTTGCAAATGTGCTTTATATTCTGGTTTGACGGCAAATAAAAGCGTAAGAGGCGTTTCGGCAAGAAATAACAGTGCATATAAATTATCACTCTGTAATCTTCCCTCAGGTAAATAAATAGACAACTCAAGGCGGTCAATGGCACAAGATTGAAAGAGTGGCTTAAGCACGTGAGTTAGCATTTGGGCACGCAGTGCGACAGGCTTTCCCAATGACTCTAAATTAATCCAATCGTTAATCGAATTAAGTTCACAAATTGGGGAGAAAACAAGTGGATTAAATCCTGGTGAGGCCTGAGGGAGTTGCGCGTGAATATCGATTAAAATTTGAAATGGGCAGAGAAAATTTCCGTTCAGATTGACAGTTAACTTCATGTTATTACCACTTGTTAGAAAAAAGGGGCATACAACGCCCCAGAATCAGATTACTTATACAAATTTTAGAAAACCCACAGTGTCAGCTAGCACTATCCTCAGATGATGTTTCAGAGCTTGCCGCAGTACAGCAACAACAGCATGATGACAACGATGGCTCAAAACACACACTGTCATCAAATAAAACTTCTACGTCCAGGTTTTGTTGATTATCCATAATAATATTCTCCTATTTAATAAATTAGACTGGGAATGCGTAGTTAATGCCTAGATTTAAATTCAGGTCGCCCCGGGCAAAAGCATTGTTGGTTGGAATTTGGTACTCAACATTAAACTTGGTACCAAAATTATTGGCAAAGCGATACATCACAAACCCTTCAACCAATGGCGCTGTGTGCGTGCGTCCTGCTAATGATTCAGAGGGGGGGTTATCTGTGCTAAGTGCGACTTGAGCATAGCCTTTATTAACAGTTTCAATCACAGCACCACCACCGAGACCATAAGAAAGTTGGTTAATATTCCCCCATACTTTATCTGCTGTGAACGTAAGTTTGGCAGGTGCTAGTTTAATGATTGTGCCAGCCCGATTATTTGCTTTTCGCTCACTTCCATAGAGGTTGTATCGAGCATTCAGCAACCAATCAGGAAAATAAAATGATAGTCCCGCATAACCACCAAAATAATCATTGGGATAAAAAGAGCTGGGGTTAATAGAAAAACCTGTTGGAGTAACCGCCGTATATGACTCAGGAAAAACCACATTATTTTTATAGAAGGTATGCGAGTAGCTAACGCCGCCCTCTAAAATAAACAATTTTTCTGATGGAGCCATCCCCATAGAGCCTGCAAACAGGGAGCTTGAGGTTAAGGCCAGTGCTAAGAAGCTAATTTTATTCTTATTCATGCAGCATCCTTCTATGATGATAAGTTAAATAACTAAAAATACCAAAAGCGTAAAATAATCTAACGTATTGAATCCTATGATTTTTGACATCCAAGTGTAACTAGATTTTAGTAACAACGAAAGGATAAACTATTAATTAATTTAAAATTGAGGTTACATTTTTTTCTTCCCTGGGAGGGAGAGTCCCCAAGACGTCTATGAGCTGAATTTAAACAGGGAGGGATTGATAAATCAAATACAGCTTCATCCAGGAATCTTCTATTAGCACTTCTGCTTCAGATAAGTCTCCCCGTCAAACTTACACCGAGGCAATGAGTCTTTTTAAAGAAGGATGCCTTTTGCAAGCCGTTCAAAAGCTAAGCACTTTTCGAATATCAATGCCGGGTTTTACCTGGCATGTAGCTTTTTATGCTGTTGACTCGAATGTCTATCCAATTTATGAGCATCAAGCTGCCGATGGGTATAGGTATATCCATTGTTCGAATCAACAGTAAAGAAGACCGCTTAGAAGCGTCCAACTTATCGATTTGGACTAAGTTTAATAGGGTTTGATTCAACGTACTCAGAGTTACCATATTGGCCTATATTTCTGGTTTTACCGTTCAAACTATACCGAACAAAATCCATATGATGCCCAAGTTTCTCAAGGCTATAGTTGAATAACTGTATAAAACTATCAAGCAATTGGACGAGATAGCACTCGTACACGGTGCGTGGTTGATGTGAGTGGCCTTCAAACTGTAACCAAGTGCAGGTTTGCCCGGCATCATTTATTGTCTTGCCAAGTAACATCTCATTAAAAACTGTTTCGGCTCGCAAAGAATAGTCGGGTTTTGCCCGGTTAAATTCATCAGTAGCCATCTGTGTAGTCAATGATGGGTTGTCGCGCAGGTGGGCGCGAATTTTATTGTTTTTGTAATGAGAGCTAAAACGCGGGGATAAATTCTGCTGTTGGATTATATAGTCACACAGTGCCCCATTATCTTCAATAAGAATATGCCCTCCTTTTATCATTTCTTCTGCCACTTTTTGCGGGCTAAAAAATCCATTGGGTGTTGGTTGTGGGGTATGGTCCTTAATACATGTGTCAATTATTGATAGTAAAACACGTGTATTGATAAGTGCTTCTTCAGCCGCACTTTTTAAACTGCCAGTGCGGTGAATCCGCAATTGATAAATATTGTCAATGTTGCGTCGTAATGCCTCTATGCCCGGACTATTAGTAAATATATTATTCATTGTATCGTGAATAGCGTTATAAAGCGCAGAAGGATCTGCACTAGCTTGTTGTCTCCATTCCTCTAACTGTTCTTTTGAAAAACAATGCAGTACAGCCATTATGAGCTCCTTCTAGCGTCTAAATAAAGCCAACAGTTGAACATGTTGAGAATAATTTGTCGGCATGTGTTTTTTGGCTTGATTGACTTTTTCTTGTCGAAGAGCTGCCTAAATAATTTAGATAATTCTAACCATATTAGCTCATGGCTGGCAAAGGTATAAGGCAATCAGCTCTTTGCTAGATGTACATCCCAGTAGCTCCATGGTCTTTGCAATGTGACCTTCAACTGTCCTATAAGAAATATCGAGCTCACGAGCAATTTCTTTTGCTGTTTTCCCACCAGCTAATAATTTTAAACAAATAGCTTGCTGCTCAGGTAATTCAATTGGCTTATGCGTGAGCTTATGATGCATGGTTAAATCACGGTTTTCAAGTTGGATCACGTCATTTGCTATCACAGCGTTTTGCAGCGCGGCGTGTTTTAACACAGCCTCTACATGACTATGTAATTCATTGTCATCTGTGTTGATGGTAATATCTGCCACTTCGGTGAACAAGTTATCACGTTCATGCATGTGTTCTAATAATTTTTTCAAATTGCTATTTATAATTAATGGTGCAGTATGCCTTGAGAGTCGCTCTAATTGAGCTGCTAACCCCATTGTAACAAAGATGACATACTCGGATTTCAATAAATTTCTATTTTTTTCTGAACAGATAATGCCGGCATCAGTCACCATGACAATGTTTTCTTCATTAAGATGTTGCGTGATGATTTTGTGTTCGCAGTTTCGAAGTTTGCTAGCACCCTCGACACCTAACATGTCAGTAATGGTAAGGCCTGTTTGAAGTTCTAAGCCAAAATCAGCATCAATGAAAGTCCACCTAAGTTTTTCCGCAATCGTTTTTCCTAAAACAGTTTTACCTGCACCTGGATGTCCAACAATTATAATTCGCTTAACTTGCTTCATATAAATTTACCTCGTGAATGAAAGTTGAGATTTTTATTTAAACAAATCGTATTAAATCTTATTATAAGACGGTAAACAAAAAGTGTATATGCGTAGAAATACTTAGGGAAACAGAATCAAAAGCGATGCTATGAGTGAATATAGATAAGCCAATTCTCAACGATCAACACAATTTAGTGGTGATCCAGGTGCAAAAAGCGATAGCATGAACCCAATATCTTTATGTCTGATGGGTATAGTCAACATGATTTTAATAATCAAGTAGAATGGGGAATGATGTGGCCTGGGATCCTGAGCGATATGTACACGGGAACTATTTTCAACATGAAATCAGCGAAATATTTCGAAAACGCATTCAAGCTAAATTATTTGGAATGATTTTGGATGTTGGCTGTGGTGATGGGCAATATAGCCGCCTATTTGCCGATAAGGCTCACCAGGCAAAAATTCTTGGTATTGATAGTTCGGTGGATATGATTAGGCATGCTAATCATCTTTGGTCTTGCGAGGGCCTTTCTTTTGAGGTTCATTGCATAGAAGAATTCCAACCTGAATTTTTGTTCGATTTTGTTCTGTCTTTTTGGTGCTTGCATTGGACAAATATTGAAATTTCGTTTGCTAATATTTTTCACGCATTAAAAAATGGCGGTAAATTGTATGCAGTGCTTTCATCGTTTTCAGATAATAGTATTTTACAAACCTGGCATGAATTAAGTAAACAAAGCCGTTATCACCATTTAAAAGAGGAATACCCGGACACCACTAACAAAAGCTATTTGTATCAGGTGATTAGTGCCTTGAATAAACTACCGTTTAAGCAAGTCAAAATAGACTCCCAGATAATCCGGATTCAATTTCCACATATCGATTATTTTAAGAATTTACTGCTAACCATGCCCTTCATGAAAAAATACTCTGTTGAAATGATTGAAGACATGGTTAATGCATTTCAAACGATTTGTCGGCGAAAATATGGGGGGGTATTGTTTTATGAAACAAGGCCTATCTTTTTAGAGGTAATCAAATAAGATGACATGCTAGGACGCGGACTAAGAGAAAATACATGAATGTCGACATGAATATTGCATCTCACATCAATATACCTACCGTGATTGCCTCATCTCATCACTTGAATGCAGGTAAAACATCATTACTGAATCTAATCCAGGCACATCGCATTGAGCTGATAGAACTGCTCAATCAATATGGTGCGGTTTTATTTAGAGGGTTTGCATGCGAGGATGCTACATATTTTTCAGACGTTATAGCACGATGTAATCTAGGTAGCCGATGCAGTACAAGCGACTATAATATCCCAAGAACGTTATTGCCCAATGATATTTATACCTCAAGCGATCTTGCCGCCCATATCCCCTTGTTCCTTCACCACGAAAAACCGCGGTCAAAAAATCCACCCAATCATCTCTATTTTTGCTGTGTTACCCCAGCCCAACAAGGAGGGGGAACAACCTTTGCCAATGCAGAGCGTATTTGGCTGGATTTACCACAAGCAATTCAAGATAAAATTACAGCGCATGGCGTTCTGTATAAACAATTTCTGCACGGTAAGACAATGAAATACCATTGGCTTAAAAAAATCCTGGGTACTGCCTATGTCCAAGATTGGTCGCAATATTTTGGTACGGATGAAAAAGCACAAATAGAGAAAAAACTAATAACGGATGACGTGAAATGGACATGGGCAAATAAAGGCCATGATTTAATACTTTTGAATCCTCTACCCGGCGCATTAGAGCACCCCGTCTCTAAAAAAATACTCTGGTTTAATTCATCAGCTTATTTAAATTATTATACTCATTTAAATAAGCTGCGCCCTTATCAATACCTTGCCAATCAGTATCTGATATTAAGCGACATGTCCCCGATGGTATGCCATTACGGTAATGGACAAGCTTTTTCAGCAGATGAAATTACAGCCATTAACCGAACCATCCAAAATCACACGTGTGTACTAAATTGGCAAAAAGGTGATTTTATGATAGTGGATAATTTTACTTTTATGCATGGAAAACAACCTCATCAGGGCGATAGGTTATTATATTCATGCATGACCAAAAGCAATTAAACCCATCTTGCCCTTATTTAGACTAAAGGCTGGAATAAACCAACATAGGCCGAGGTTGGATCCCGAAGAATTGCTATCAGGCCTAATCCACGTATGGTTTGAGTGTCTACTATAAGTTGAGCACCGAGGTGTACCGCTTTTTCAAGGGTATCCTGAATATTATTCACTGTAATGTAACTCATCCAATGGGGACGAATCTCCTCATTTTGTGCTTGCCACTCTGGTGCTAACTCCATTAGACCAGCTATATTTCGAGTGCCTAATTTAAAAATGAAGTACGGCATACCGTTCAAATCTACTTCATAGGTTTCCCAGCCAAATAAACGATTGTAAAAATTTTTGGCAGCTGGGATATCGGTGCTCAACAATCGGTTCCAGCCGATTTCGCCCGCTTTTGGTGTTTGAATAGTCATTGTTTCTGGTTCTCCTTTATGAACACATTTTATTAGATTAGCATATTTTGATTGATAACTATGAGTCTTTAATTAATGCCTCAATACGTTGTTCACTATCATCGACAAATTTTGAAATAATTTGATTAAATCCATTTGCAATTTCATGTTTGCAATCTGCAGTTAAAGGGCCGTTGATAGACAATTGGTATTGATCATGCTGATCTTTTGAAAAATAAACCCATAGCGTTTGATTGCCAATCGGTCTATCCACACAGCGAAAATGGCTAGAGAAGGAATAATCAAGATCAGCAAACTGTCTGTTTGGAGGCTCTTTAGTAAAAAAACTGGGGGTGATGCTAATTAGCGTGCGCAATCGCATGGGTTTTTGGAGTGGTCTTTTCCACTTAAATAATTGATTGAACTTATATTTAATGACAATGTTTTTTCTTATTGCCATGAGCCGGCTTAAGTGCTTTAAATAATAGTCAATTATTATGGAATGGAGTTGGCTTTCTTTGAAATGTTTAGTGAGAAAAAATTTGTTAAATTTGAACGTTAAATGCTGCCCAATTGATAGTCTGGAACCAATTAGTCCATTATCTTTGATGAAATGCGAACATTTCTGATAGGGGGCTGTTTTTAACAATTGTTCTTCAATTGAATGGATGCAATCAATTAATTTATGTGATTCATTGATGCAAATATTTATTCTTTTATATTCCGAAAATAAGCCAACGCTTAATTGGTATTGACTGCCTTCTCTGCCGCTGTGAATGAGAATAACAGGGGCTTTATCCTGGTAGTTTATCTTGTAAAAAGCAATCTGGCACGCAGCAACTAATCCGGTGCTGATATTAATATTGTTTTCTTGATGCCATTCCATGAATTTTTTAATGGCTTGCGTTGCTAGGGGGAAATGAAATAAGTGTTTTGATTGATGAGCTGCATCAGGTAAATGATGGGCATTACCAAAATGTAACATTTTAATATCTTTGTTATATGTTCGCCAAAAATCGACTTTGTCGGGTAGGTTTTTTTCATGATGATGATTGTTATATTGAATGTAATTAAAATAAGATTCTTTTTCTGGAATTTCGATGAGGCTTTTCCCCAGAGTCAGGGCTTGGTAATTTTTTTTGAATTGATCGAATACAATTTCACAAGATTTATCGTCGACAATAATGTGCGGGATGACTATGTGCAACTCATGCAAATTATGATTCACTTGGTAAAGATAAACCTTGATGAGTGGCTGTTCAGTTAAGGGAATTATCTGGAATATATTGTTATAGAATTCATTATTAAGCACTTCAGGGTCAGGATTTAAAGAAATGTCCTGGTAGACTAGTTGAAATTGACCCTGCCTCTGCAATCGTTGTGTTGGCGTATCTTTGTCAAAATTTATCCAGAATGCACTGTTTTTCTTTATGACAAAATCAAATGCTTGCGATACATATTCTTTATTGAGTTTGCCGCGTAGTTGTATTTGCATGCCGAGATTAAAACTACTATCCAGTTTATTGATTACCCAAAAAAGGTATTGAAAATCACATAACGGGATAATTTTTTCCATTGAATCTTCGGGCGGATTCAGTTTTTCTGGATTATCGAAGAAGGATTGTAGTTCGTCAGCAATGTATCTTGCAATGCTATTAATGGTTGGGGTATTAATAAAATACTCTATGGGTAAACTTAAAGTTTGGCACTGTAATTTATCATGAATCCGATTTCGTATGTCCATTGACATAAGTGAATCTATCCCCATGGAGAACAAATTATCGCTTGCCTTGATTTGTTCGATATCATCAAGTGCTAAAACATTGGCTGTGATGTCACGTAAGGCATGGGTAAGTTTAATGATGCGCTCTTCTTGTGTGCATTGCCTAAGCGCGTTTAAAAAATGCTGGCCGGGGGGTGCGCTAGCCTTGACTAGATCGGATAGCAACGTTTGTTTTGGGTTATGTTTGCAATAGGTGTCCCAATGGATAGGACATGGTGAAATTTGAGTGAACTGATTTTTCAATAAAACATCTAAAATATCGAGGCTGTCTGTATCCAGTGGGATAAACCCAGGTTGCTGGATGGTTTGTGCTAGCTTGGTTGTCATTCCAAGGCGATGAAAAGGCCCCCAGTTAATTGCAATGGCAGGTAAGTCTTGTTGTTGACGCAAGTGGGCTAGCCCATCTAAAAAGCCATTGGCTGCTGCATAATTTGCTTGCCCTCTGGCGCCTAGCAAAGACGCAGACGATGAAAACAAAACAAACCAATCCAGTGGTGTTTTTTTAGTTAACTGATGCAAGATGAGCGCGCCATCCATTTTTGCATTCAGAACAGATTGGTTATCTTCGTTATTTAAATTGATTATTAATCCATCTCGGACAACACCTGCCAGGTAAAATACCCCCTTCAATGGATAAGGGCTATGTTCGATCGCTGCAACAATGTTGTTCATTTGCTGATAATCGCTGGCATCAGCGGCATAATGCTGAATACATACTTGTTTTTGTTTTGCGCTTTCAATCAATATGTCTATATCAGTCGGGCAAGCTGATCGACTGGTCAGAATAATCTGCTTAACCTGCCTATTTATTAGATATTCAATCATGGGTTTTGCAAGACCACCTGTACCACCTACGATGAGATAACTTGCGTTACTCATAAATAAGGGTGCTTGCACGTCTTCTGGAATAGGCAGCTGTTTTTTCTTTAACCTGGGCGTATAGATGATGTCTCTAACTGCAAATTGCTTCTCAGCACTATTGGTTGTGAAAATATAGTTTAACGTAGTTGTCATGCTGCTATTGCGGCTTAAATCAATGGTAAAATTTTGCTCCAGGCCAAGTTCATTGCTAAAACTTCTCCAAAAAGAGCTGGCCATGGTATGGTATGGGTTTACTGGGTGGTTATCTTCAATGGCGTATGCATTTTCTGTCACCAGGATAAAACATTTAGGGCGCAATTTAAATAACAGTTGACAGCATTGAAATAGATCAGCGAACTGTTCTTGTTCGTATAAAAAAATTATATTTTTATTCGCAGAATCGATTAATTGTTTGCTATCTGTGATGAGCTGGTAGTTAAGCGTACTTAATATTTTTTTAGCCTTGGTTTTATCTTTTGCAATCACTAAAAATTCAGGCAATTCTGCTGCAGCGCGTGGGTAGGAATTAAGCGCACTCCATTTGATGTGATATAGTTGATGCAGACCGGATTCATACGAAAGAAAATGACCTCGGGTGACCTTTCTTAATTTAAGTTCATCCATCTCAGCAATCAACAGACCTGAGCTATCATATAAGCTGATATCAACGCAAAGTTCGTTCGTATTGCTCGCCTCGTACTTGGTTAAACGCACCCAAATAGTTCGCGGCGCTGCTTGAAAAACAGTCATTCGCGCTAAGGTATAAGGAATATACGTGGTATTTTCAGCGTTATTGTTGCTAAGTAACAAAATGCTTTGCATCGCACCGTCAAGTAGGACCGGGTGATAATAATACCCTGATTCATGGTTTTTTTTAGTTAAGGAAATCTTGGCAAGCACGCTGTTTGATTTCACATAGCCTTCTTGTAAAACATGAAAATCCTCACCATACAGTAAGGATCGATTTCTAAAATTTTCATACACTTCTGATAGATCAAGGCGCTCACCAAAGGATGACTTTAGTGTATCTATATCAATAGATGTTGGTGAGGATAAAGCGTTGGCAAGCAGTTCCATTTCGGCAAATGGCTGCCAATGGTCTGCTTGCTTGGCAAAGACATTTAATTTGTAGTGTTCATCCGCTATTGGTTTTACTTGTAATTGAAAATCCTGGCCTTGTTTTGGACATAATGGCCGTTCAATATTAAATTTTTCAATTCTAAACGCACTACACTTCAATATTAATTTGGCAGCCATTAATCCAGATTCAACATAGGCGGCGGCGGGAAAAACCATTTTTTCAAAAACATGGTGTTGCTTGATGTAAGCCAAGCGTGCCAGGTCTAGTTTTTGACTAAATAGATATTCATTACCGGGCATGGAAAGCATTTGCCCCAAGAGGGGATGGACTCCTTCCACATCAGTAATGTTTTCTGGCTTTTTATCGAACCAAAACTCGCGTCGATCAAAGGGATAATTAGGCAAACTGACCTTGATGAGCTCCTCTCCACAAGTTTTGTAGTATAACGCCCAGTCGATTGATAGACCTTGTAAGTAATCGCTAAGTAAAGCGTTAAGCGTGCTGTTTTTTGGCAAATCAAGCGCACCATTTTCTTCGTGCGAGTATGCGGCCTGGTTTGTGGCTAATAGCTGGCAGGCCTTTGCACAACTTTCTGCAGCGATCGCTAATCGATAAGCATAGTGCTCACGGCAAGTGGCCGCAGTAAAACAAATGTCGCCAAAATAATACGAGGTTGTTTCTAAATACTGTTGATAGCGCGCAGCTAAAGCCTGTAAGGCAGTTTTGGATTTAGCTGATAAAACCAGCACATGGGTTTTAATGGGATGAGTTAGCCGCAGACTTTGTGGATCAGGATAGGCTTGGAGAATAATATGCGCATTAGTGCCACTGAAACCAAATGCATTAACGCCTGCGCATTGGTACCTTGAATTAGGGTTCCAATCGACTGGTTGCATTGCGATGCGTGTGTTATTTATCGTTATATTAGGATTTAATTGTTTGAAATTTAAATGCTTGAAAATTTTTTTCTTTTGCAAGCTGATGATGGTTTTAATTACGCCTGCAACACCGGAAGCGCTTTCAAGGTGCCCAATATTCGTTTTAACAGTGCCAATGTATAACGGATTTTCATCGCTACGCTGGTTGCCATAAACATTGTTAATGGCATGAACTTCTATTGGGTCACCTAGCGGTGTTCCCGTGCCATGCGCTTCAACATAACTTATATCCTGGCAGGTTAAGTTTGTCTGGCTTAAGGCCTTTAGCATCACCTCTTCCTGGCTTTTACCGTTAGGAACTGTCAAGCCAGCTGATTTACCATCGTTATTAACAGCGGAGGCTTTGATGACAGCCAAAACAGGGTCTTTATCCTGTAAGGCATCTGTTAATCTTTTAAGGAAGAGTACCCCGCACCCTTCTGCGCGAACATAACCGTCTGCCGTTTTATCAAATGTTTTGCATTGGCCATCTGGCGACAAGGCCCGGGCTTTGCAAAGCGTGATATTAGAGTCCGGGTTTAATAAAATATTCACCCCGCCAGCGAGAGCATAATCGACTTCGCGATTTTTTAAACTTTGACACGCATAATGAATGGCAACCAGGGATGATGAGCAGGCAGTATCAATACTGATTGATGGCCCTTTAAAGTCAAAAGTATAGGCTACCCGACCTGGGATTAGATTCAATACGTTGCCTGTGATGGAATAGGCGCTTAATTCTTCATTAGAAATGCCCGACTTTTTTAATTGAGAGTAATATTCATTGGGTCCTATGCCTGTGAAGACGCCGGTTAAACTGCCACGCAATGAAGCAGGAGGGTAGTTCGCATTTTCCAGCGCTTTATAACTGCATTCTAAAAAAATTCGCTGTTGTGGCTCAATAAGTTTGGCTTCACGCGGGCTAATATTGAAAAAATCAGCATCAAAGCATTTAATCTGATCTATTAATCCAAGTTTATTTACATAGGATTTGCTTGGTGTGTCCGGGTTGGCATCATAATATTTTTGATTGTCCCACCGTTCGATTGGTATATCTTGAATGCCGCTTTGTCCTTCTTCAAGCAATAGCTCGAATGCTGCAATATCCGGTGCATTGGGTAGTGAGCAACTCATACCAATCACCGCAATGTCGTCATTGGCTGGATGGGGCAATGATACAGGCAAAGATTTATTACTTAGATAATTATCCAGCTCTGATTGGATATATTTTGCTAGTTTGCTGATGGAAGGATAATCAAAACCAATATTGACGGTAACGCTCAGCGCTGGCGTAAGTGTTTTCTTTAGGTTGGCCGCCAGTTCGGTAATCATCAATGAATCGAAACCAACTTCAAAAAAACCTTCCTCTGTGTCCAGCTCTTCTGATTCATGTAGCCCCAGAATGTCCTTGCAGAGTGCACATAACATCTGCATACAGGCTTTCAATCTCATATCACCAGCCAACTCATGGTAGCTTGTTAGCCAAGGTGATGAATTGTTGTTTTCCGGTGGTTTGATTGTTACGAGATCATTGGCTAAATGGTGATAAAATCCAGGTAGTGGTTTAGGAATAAAATCAAGCATGAACTTGAGGTAGGCCGGCGAGATAATGGCTACATGGTTTAGTTGACTATGCAGTAATATTTTAACCAAGGCATGGCCTTGTTCATTACTGATTAGTGCCTGTTTTAAAGAGGAATCGCGGGAGCGTTTTTTTGCCATGCCCACCTCGCCCCATGGCCCCCATTGGATAGCTGTCCCAACCAGGCCTAATCGTTGACGTTCAGCAATCAAGGCGTCTAAAAAACTATTGGCGGCACTATAGACAGACTCTTTATTGCTGCCAAATATCGAGGCAATTGACGAGTAGACAATAAAAAAATCTAGCGCAAGGTGTTGGCTTAGCTCATGCAAATACCACCCGCCTTGTACCTTGGCAGCAAATAAGTGGTCAACATCTCCATCTTGATGATCAAGTAATGGAGCCTTAATCACAGCCCCCGCCGCATGAATAATACCTTTTAATAAACCATCCGCGCTAATATCTGATAGCAAGTCGCGTAAATTGTTTTTATCTGTAATATCCATACTAACCGTGCGAATAATGCGATCGGGATAATAAGCCTGGATTTCTTTTAAGGCCGTGGTTACCTCAAGCTTATGGGGGTTTCTTGAAGTAAGAATCACCTCTTTGGCACCTGCTGATAATAGCGCTTGCGCTGTTACCAGGCCTAAACCGCCGCAGCCGCCGGTGATAAGGTAGCGCGCTTGATTATTTAGGGTGTATTTTATTTCATCGAGTGGAATGGGTTCTAAACGGGCAACGAGGCGTCGATTATCACGGTATGCGATGACATGCTCGTAATGTTGATCATGACTAGAATGAATTTCATTTATGATATGAGCAGAATTACGTTCATTATCCGGTTGATCTAAGTCGATGAGAATAAGCTTAAATTGGGGTAACTCTAATGCCAATGTCTTACAAAATCCCATTAAGGCACTATTGCTGGTGTTGAATTTATCAGTTCCGAGCTCGGCAATAGCATTACTTGTCAGAATAATTAATTGCAATTCAATGGCATGAAGGTGGAGCATTTTCACTAAATTAAGTAATTTTTTTATAGTTTCCTTCTGAAATTCAATACTGGCATGCAGGTCCGTTTGCGGAGGGTGCATTAAGCCCAGGGCAAAAATAATGCCTTCCAGCTTATCTAGCGGGTAGTTATCCGCCTCTTCAACAATAGGTAGACCTTGATTGGTTAACTGGGATGCTAACTGCTCGGCACCGATTAAAAGCCAGGGATTGTTTGCTGTGTTACGATTTTTTGTATCGCATGCCTGGTGCTGCCATTGCAGTTGAAACCCCCAATCTTTTGGTATTGGTACCTCTTTAAGCCTCGCACTGGCAGAAAACCAATGAGTTTCACGAGCAAATTCATACAAAGGTAATTTAACTTTTTCAAATGGATAAGCTAAAGATTGATAAAAATCAGACCAGTGAATACTAAATCCTGCTTGATAAGCAGTTTGCAATTGCTCGAGTGTGAATGGCGGTTGATATTGAATTACATCATATTTTTCTTTTTTAGTTTGGTAGATGGTGTATGCTTTTTTTTCAAGCATGGCGGCAGCTTGCTCGGCAGAAGTCGCTTTAATTGCCACACGGAATAAAAAATGAGCACGGCATGTTGCTGCGGTGTAGCAGATATTAGCAAATTCATCAGACGTACTGGCTAAATAGGTTTGATAACTTGCCAGCAATAACTCAAGTGCTACTTTGCTTTTTGCCGATAATACTAATAACGCCTGTGTTGGTAATACGTGCTTTGCTTTATTTCTACTGGGTGCTTGTTGCAATATCACATGAGCATTAGCACCGCTAAATCCAAATGAGCTGACTCCAGCATGCCTTAAATCACCTGGTCTTTTATGCCAGTCTAAAGTGCTTAATGGAATGACTGTATTTTTTAATTCAATGTTTGGGTTGAGCGTTTGGAAGTTGAGGTGTTTGAAGAATTTTTGAGTCTGTAAACTTAAAACTGCCTTGATAATACCTGCTACACCAGAAGCACTTTCACAATGGCCTATATTTGTTTTTACTGAGCCAATATACAGTGGTTTATCTTCACTATGATGTTCACTAAAAATTCTAGTCAGTGTGTTCACTTCAACAGGGTCACCTAATGGTGTGCCTGTTCCATGGGTTTCGACATAATCAATTTCAGCAGGCGATAGCTTTGCTTTGGCCAGCGCATGACGAATAAGTTTTTCCTGAGCGCTACCATTCGGGATGGTAAAACCACCACCTTTACCATCGCTATTGACGACAGCGCTTTTTATAATAGCCTGGATGGTATCTTTATCCCGGATGGCAGTACTCAAGCGTTTTAATATAATCACGCCACAGCCTTCACTGCGAGCATAACCATCTGCCTTTTCATCGAAGGTTTTACAACGGCTTTCAGGCGATAGCATCCGCGCTTTGGATAGCGTTACATTAGAATCAGGGCTGAGTAATATATTGACGCCGCCTGTAATCGCCATATCACAATCGCCAGACTGCAAGCTCATGCACGCATTGTAAATAGCTGTCATCGAAGAAGAACAAGCCGTATCTATAGCTTGTATTGGGCCATGAAAATCAAAAGCATAAGCAACACGGCCAGCTAATGAACTTGAAACATTGCCTGTTGCAAAATAGATGTTTCGCTCATTTAAATTATCATCATAAGCATCTAATACACGGGGATATTCATTGGTTCCACAGCCAACAAAAACACCGGTATTGCTGTCTTTAATCGAATCAAGCGATAGATTTGCATTTTCCAGCGCATGATAGCTTGTCTCCATGAAGACGCGTAGCTGAGGTGACATCAGCTTTGCTTCACGTGGGCTGATATTAAAAAAATCAGCATCAAAATTTTTGATATTATCAATTAAGCCCAGTTGCTTAATGCATAGCCGACCCACCGCATCCAAATCAGCATCATAATATTTTTCATTATCCCATCGCTCCAATGGAATATCGACCATGCCGCTTTCACCTTGCGCTAACAATGACAAGAACTCATCAATATTGGCAGCTTTGGGCAAACGGCAACTCATACCGATAATGGCAATCGGTTCTTCATTTAAAACCTGAGTCGATGATTGATCATGAACGGGCGGGGGTATGAGTGTACCCTGAGTTTGATTGATAGATTTTCCAGGCTCATGCCAGTAAGTTTTTCTATCAAAATAATATAATGGTAAATCAACTTTATTATACGGCGTATCATTCAGATCTAATTCTGGGTTCGCTCCTGATAAATAAACGTCATAGGCTTGCTGGGCATTACTGATTATTTTGGTATCTTTTTTTACAAGTACTTTGTTTATTGGGTAATTGCCCGACATAATTTGTTCAATCAATTCATGTTTATTATTTACAATCAAGGCACAGCGAAATTTATAATGGTCTCGACAATGCATTAAGGTGTAACAAATATCACACAAATTTGCAGGCGTTTCTTGTAAAAAGGGCACATAGTTTGCCAGCATTTGCTTTAATGAATACTCACTCTTGGCTGAAACAACAAAACAGTACGGCCCATTAATTGCAGGCTTTGGTAGATTGAATCCAGCATTGGGTGGTTCTTCAATGATGGCGCTAACGTTTGTTCCGCTAAAGCCGAAATTAACGATTTGCGCATACCTTTTTTTATCTTGATGTTGGGCAAAAGGTATAGACTGCACTGGGAAAATGGCGGGGATGCTTTCAGGATCAATTGATTCATTTGGTGCTTCGTAATGTATATTAGGTGGAATCATTCCATGTTTTAATGCACAAACGATTTTAATCAGTGATGCAAGCCCAGAGGATGAAATGGTGTGCCCTAAATTGCTTTTTAATGCCCCAATAATGAGTGGTTTATCGCTGGTGTGCTGGCCAAGGTGAATGTGTTGGATCGCATTGAACTCAACTGCATCGCCAAGAGGCGTACCCGTTCCATGCGCCTCAATATATTCAATATCGCATGCAGACAAATGGGCGCGCGCTAATGCTGCCTGATGCATGGCAATTTGAGCCTTAATATTCGGCGCCACCAAGAGGGTTCCATCATCACCATCTTGGTTCATGACAATGCTGTTTATAACGCCATGAATAGTGTCGCACTCTTTTATGGCATCACTTAGGCGCTTAACAATGATCACAGCACACCCTTCACTGCGTGCATAGCCATCGGCTTTCTTATCGAAACTGCTGCATTGATCTGTGGCTGATAACATGTGAGCTTTGCTAGGACTAATAAAATTATCCGGGCAAAGACTTAGATGGACGCCACCGACAATTGCTATACGGCATTGTCCAGTTTGTATGCCCATCGCTGCAAGATAAAGAGCTGAGAGCGAAGAAGAACAGGCGGTATCAACTGCAAGACTTGGCCCTTTTAAATTCAGCAAGTGGCTAAGCCTGCCTGCAGCGGCACTATTACTGGCTCCAATTGATGTGTATGCATTAAATTCTATTTGGTCTTTATAATTCAGTTGACTGTAATCATGCGTTGAAATACCACAATAAACTCCTGTATTAGAATCATTTAAAGAATTCATGGTAATATTTGCATGATTTAATGCGCGAATTGCAACTTCTAAAAAAAGCCGGTGTTGCGGATCCATTTGCCTGGCTTCAGTAGAGGATATTTTAAAAAAAGTGGCATCAAATAAATGAGGATTGGTTAAAAACCCGCCTTTTCGGCTAATTATTTTATTGGTTTTTTTTCTATCTGCATCATAATACGCATCAATATTCCAACGATTTTCAGGCACATCTTTAATAGAGGTCTGTCCATTGAGGAGCATCTTATAGAATGCATCCACGTCTTCAATGTCTTCATCAGCGCCAGGAAACTGGCAATTCATTCCAACGATTGCAATCGGCTCGTGCAACATATCCATGGTAAATTTTTGCTCTACTTCGGTCACGTTTTTTTAACCTCATTCATTCCTGCATCTACACGGGGTTTTCTGTTGCCTATTACATGTAAGCAATTGTCAATAAAAATTACGACTTACTCCAGCGATGGGTCGAATTCAAAACCATATTAAATGGTCTGGATGTTTTTGACCACCTCAATCCGGAGCTATCATGAATGAAAATAAGTTCTCTAATGCAACGTAATGCAACGTAATGCAAAAAATAATATCATCCTGCAATCGTGCTTGCTGAAATAAATAATTTCACACGGTCCAGAGTCTAAAAAGTGTATTTCGATTTCTAAGGTGTGTATATTTATCCTGTTATGAGACAGGCTTGAATTGAGTAGCTGTTATGCGGCTTTTAACAGCGATAGCGCTAAAATCTACATTAATTCAGCATAAAAAAGGCAGGAGCATGAACCCCGTGGAAGACGCACAAGCTAATAAAAAACTAGAGAACCGCATTGCTTTCTTTGCAATCTCAATGGCCTTTTTAGCCTGGATGGCTGTAAAATTACCCATGCCAGCCTTGCCTTTTCTTACCACTTATTTTGATGCGGGTAATCAAACATTAAAAATTTCCGTGACGTGCAACTTACTTGCTTTTGCTGTATCGCAAATTTTTTGGGGTCCGTTATCTGATCGCTATGGGCGAAGAGTCATCTTGATCATTGCGTTTACCTTAGCTTTATTTGGAACAGTGGTTACAATGCTTTCCAATACCGTGTCCATTTATATTGTGGGTCGCATCATAGAAGGCTTTGCTGTTGGCAGTGCCGCCCCCATCGGGCGTGCCATCATGACTGACAAGCTTGAGAAAGTGACCATGGCGCGTATTTATTCCTGGTATGCCATCGCGGCTTTACTGCCGCCTGCGATTGGGCCTGTTATAGGCGGTTATTTGTTAGTGTATATAGGCTGGCGTTCAATATTCGCATTCTTTTTTATACTCGCCTTGCTGTTTGTTATTGCGTGCATCAAATACATGCCTGAGACAAATGATCACCCAATAGCCAAACTGGAAGTAAGTAAGATTTTCGAAAAAATAAAGACAATAGCCTCTACAAATCATTTTTGGGCTCATGTTTTATGTTATGGATTTATCAATGGCTATATGATTGCTTATTACGCCGCGATGCCTTATTGGTATGTAGTACAATTTCATTTGGGTGAATCCGTCTATGCATGGCAAGCGTTTTTACCGATTGGAACCTATATTCTTGGCTCCTTACTTACCAATAGACTGTTGGCTTTTTATAGTCTAGATCGCATGTTATTGATTGGCCTTAGTTTGACTATTATAGATGGCCTGGTCATGCTGTTGATAGCTCCTTTTCAAGCCCCTTCTTTAATAAGCCTGAATGCCTTTATTTGTGTATTTTCTTTTGCCTCGGGCATTGTCACGCCTATGACCAATGCCAGCTTGATGCATGCTTTTCGGGACAAGGTCAGTGAGCTTTCTGCGATGATGTCTGGATTGCGCGTTGGCGGGGCGGCACTGATAGTGTTGATTTCAACAAATTTACCAGTACATTACTCATTTTTTCCTTTAGCAATCTATACCTTGGTCATCTCTATTTCCGCATTTTTTGCGTACCGATTTTTTTCACGGTGAATTGCCAATAACTGGAGGAGCGCCTCTCCTGTCTTAAATAAGTCAGCTTACTAGGGTGCAAATGATAAGTGCTTAGTTTTTTGTTACAATATTAATTTTTCAGAAGAATATTTATAGGAATTACATTCGTGCAATCCAAAATTTCCATCGCATGGTTATTAAGCTATATTTCCATTGCATCCATATCTGCCGCCATTATCACACCAGCCTTGCCAAGAATTCAATTACAGTTTGCCTTGAGTACCGGTGTGGTGGAATGGGTCGTCTCTGCTTTTTTAATTGGCTATGTGGTGGGGCAGTTAATTTACGGACCACTAGCCAACGCATATGGTCGTTTAAAAGCGCTTCGCCTAGGTTTAAGCATTAATATTTTCGGCTTATTCATTTGTTTGGCGGCCAGTTATTATGACCAATACACACTGCTTGTACTGGGGCGATTGATTACAGGTCTTGGAGCCGCTGCAGGACTTGCGTGTACTTACATGCTAATCAATGAATGGTTACCGGAAGAAAGCCGTAAAACTGCAATGGCCTATTCTATTTTATCTTTTGCTTTAGGAATCGGATTTGCAGTGATGATAGGTGGTGTCATCACAGAATATTGGCATTGGCAAGGTTGTTTTGTGTTTTTAATGGCCCATGGTCTTTTGATGTTAGGGGGAACTTGTGTATTTAGTGAGACATTAAGCCTGCCCAAGCCAATTCAAATCAAAACGATATTTCAAGGTTACCTGCATGCTCTTTCATCATCAAAATTAGTGATTTTCTCGATGCTGGTGGGAACCTGTTCGATGATTGGGTACTGTTTTTCTGCAGCGGGGCCGCAAATAGCGCATGATTATTTGCATTTATCGGTGGCTGATTATGGTTATTGGAATGGGATTAATATTATTGGCATGCTGACAGGCGGTTTATCTGCTCGTGAGTTTTTGCAACGTTTTTCCACCTATCAGGTCATTGGATTAGGCTTTGCAGGGTGTGGCTTGGGTGTTTTAAGTCTAGCCGCAATGTGGCAGGTTGAAAGTCATTCTGTTGTCTGGTTTTTTCTGACGACTGCAATCCTTTATTTATTTAGTAGCTATTTATTTGCGGGGGGTAGCTACATTGCATCAAACGCTTTGGAAGATAAAGCCGGCGCATCATCTATGATGAGCTTTGTTAATATGAGCTTTGCAACCTTGAGTGTAATTGTGATGGGCTATTTATCCCTTGATCCATTTGTCGCTTTTATCACAATATTAGTCTCAGCATTGGTGTTGATGCTTGGACTGGTAGGCTTGTTTTTAAGATTTTTTCAGAGCAATAAAATTTCCCGCTAGGATGTTGATGGTGACGACAAAGAATCTTGTGTTACTTGAGTAGTCTCAGGCGGTTTGCGAGGAACTGGTTTAAATAATCTTGAAAACCATGGTATTGTGGGTGTTTCGGGTTTGGCTTCAACGGCTAACCCCGATAATGCAGATGAGATTGAAGTGAGTGAAGAGATTGACGAGGCTGAAGGGGAGGATGACACACTGACGGCAGAAGGTTTCCGCTCGTAAAGTTCGTTTAAAGCTTCAAGACTTTTCCGAAAGCTCTTTTTTCGCATCGATTTTTCTACTTTTTTTTCTTCTGGGGAAAAATACCGTTCCTGGACCTTAAGTTCTCCCAGTTCTGCCCAAGTAGTATTTTGCTCCTGCATGTGAAGAAACATACCCGCGGCTCCAATTGATTTTGCATCCACAGGAAAAAAATCATGTGTAAACGTTTCTGGAGTCACCAGTTTTCCGTTGCAGTCTTTGCCTGTCCAACACCGATAGCTAGGTACACTTGTTGATTCAGTTCGGGAACGGCTCTTTCTAATCTCAGCCAAATAATCTTGATAGGGAGTGGGAAAGTTATCATCCCCTTGCTCAGGTGCATATTTATCACTGACCCACTCATCCCCTCCAATGGGATTACTGTCAATGGGTGAGATAAGTTCTTTCTGAAGAAGTTCTGCGATTTGAAAAGATAAGATAACGGTCATTGAGCAGGTCAGTCCTCGCCCAATACCATCCAGTCTTGTTCTTACCCAGGGTAGACGAGTACGAGCCGCATATTTCATGGCTCGATAAACACCTGCTTTGCGATAATTTTCTTCACCTAGCACTTTAAAATCATGTGCATCTAGTCCTTCAGCTTCCAAAACTAGTTTCCTATTAAGGCGATCTTCATCGTAAGGGATTCTGTATCTGACCTGGTTCATCAGCATACGCAAGGCAAGTTTCGTAATGTTAGGATCCAGTGTATTGCGAAAAACAAGAAAACTCACATTGTAAGGAACGTCTTCAAACCCTTGTTCCCGTTGTACTTGATTCTTTAGTGCTCGTAAGGTAGTCACACATAGCCCAGAGGCTTTTTCCGGATGATAATGGCCTGAATTACTAGAAATACTATGAATAATCGTCGGGTGCCCTTGACTGTTTTTACCTGCATACATAGCAACATGATCGATGTAACTATAGGGCGAGTCAGTTTGATAATCATTTTGAAAAAAAATAATATCGCCTATTTGTAGCTCATCTTCTGTCATGTTATTGCTACCCACATATTAATTATGTTTTGTGTCACTATTTACGCGGAAGTTGAAGAGATAATCCATGCTCATAAAACCAGCAATCATAGCTTGTTGATAATGAATAATGCGTTCAATTACCACAAAATATATGTTAATATATCACTTTGTGCTTATTTTGTAAATGATTGAGGCATTTAAAGCGGTGCTCTTTATCATGGCTTTGTTGTGTGACAAAACCCTCAAATTATTTTGTTGCAATTCCTGGTTTTCAATAGCAAGGCCCTGCATTCATACTCGGCCACATAGACTCGCCGATTGTTTGCCTTTGGCCCACAAAGATTTATTATTTGTTTGTTTTTAATTGCAGCGTTATATGATGCATATATCAGTGTACTTTAGTGGAACAGGTTTTCCAATCAATGATGGACGTTTTTTAGCAGCTTCTTTACACAAAAGAAAGTGAATAATAGGGGTCACCCATTAGAAAGTCTGCGTCAATAGGCAAAGCTAGCCCTTTTGGTTTTTTTACCAAGTTTTTGAATGAATATGTTTTTGTGGGATGCCTATAAAAACCCTCACCCGACGCTGCGCGTCGACCTCTCCCGCAAGTGGTAGAAGTAAACATCGGTTAACCGCACTTTTAATCACACCCGTTGTAGCTATAAAATTTTGACAATAGAATGATTACAGGTAAGATCTGCGGATGAAAGCCACTCTATCATCAGAAGTCTGGTCCTTAGCTTGGCCAATCATGTTGTCAAATATTTCCATTCCGTTACTGGGTATAGTTGATACAGCTGTTGTAGGTCATCTACCTCGGTCAGATGATATTGCCGCTGTGGCCTTAGGAACAATGGTTTTTAATATCCTATTCTGGTGTTTTGGCTTTCTGCGGATGTCAACTACCGCTTTAGCCGCGCAAGAATCAAATAGCAATCAGATCTATTATCAAAGCAGCCTTGTTGCCATCGTGATTGCATTGCTATTAACTATCAGTAGCCCCTTATTGAAACAAGGGGTTTTATTCTTTATTCATACAGATGTGCGGGTTGAGCAGCTATTAGGTAGATATTTTGACATTCGCATTTTTTTAGCAATTCCTACACTAATCAATTATGTAAACTACGGCTTTTTCTTTGGCCGCCATAACACCAAAACGCCGTTAACCTTGTTATTGATAACCAATGTAACGGCGATGTTATTAGATTATATTCTGGTTTGGCATTACGACTTGGGAGCTGAAGGTATTGCTTTAGCTAATCTCATCACCCAAATCATTGGAGCCTGCTTAGGATGTTGGTTAATATATAAATACTACTTGAAACAATCACTACCCCAAAAACACCTACGTTTATTCTCAAAGCAACGTACCATACAATTATTTTCGTTGAATACTGATATTTTTATCAGAACTTTTTTCCTGGTCTTAACCACTTCTTTTTTTACTCGACAAAGTGCTTATTTAGGTGTTGAAATTGTTGCCGCTAATATGATTCTGATGAACCTACAATTACTAACCAGCTTTGCTTTGGATGGGTTTGCTATAGCCGCAGAGACGCTGGTTGGTCGAGCTGTCGGGAAGCGAGATAAACAAGATTTTTACCATCAAGTGAAAGCCTGTATGCAATGGTCTTTGATTTTTGGCCTAATGTTTATGGCTGGTTATTATTTTTTTGGTTCTACTCTTATTTCCCTGATGACTTCGTTAGCAACAGTAAAAGCCACAGCGTTTCATAGCTTACCTTGGGTGATACTATTAGCCCTTATCTCTGTACCAGGATTTCTCTTAGATGGGGTATTCATTGGCGCAGCTTGGTCCAAGCCATTACGTAATGCTACCTTATTTTCCAGCCTCATTGTCTTCTTCCCTATTTGGTATCTCTTCCAGCAACTACTCAACCAAGGGCTTTGGTTAGCTTATACCTGTTTTATATTGGCAAGGGGGATATATTTAACATTTGAATTAAGCAACAAGCACAAGTATTTATTAAGAAATTTCACTTGAATACTCTGTACCAAAAATGTATTAATTGTCTTTTCCATCGGCCAGCATAGAGGCGGCTGGAATCGAACCCGCGACAATTTTTTGTAATCTATTGATAGTACTGCATTTTATTTTTAGAGAAATTTTTTTGGGAAGATATTGGGTAATTTTTTGTTAACAATTGCGTTTTTGTTCAGCTCAATTCCATATATGGGAATTGAATTTGTTCTCTTACAATCGCTATGTTTTTTAATTAACCTTTAGCGTTACTTGATAACCCAATTTATGGCTAGGTGAGTGGTCATAAAAAAATTGTTCTACCGTCATTTGTTTTAATCTCCAGTAATAGGTAAGTATTAGTATTTAATTGAGATAAAAGTAAATATCATGTGGTGTTACTGGCCTTCAATGTTTTGAAAACTCAAATAACAACCCTCTTTTTTCCATGGCTAACAATTAAAACAGGGTGCTGTTTTGTTGGTTTTTTAATTAAAACAACCGTCTGTTTTATTGACTTAAATATATTGCCACAGGAAGCCTAAAGTCATTACATGTTTTCATGGGATTAAAAAAATTACCTCTCGCCATGCGAATTAATTCTGACTATCCAAGTAAAATTAATGTTGATGTAAAAGATAATTTAGGGAAATCCGTAAACTATAATTTTATATCCATTCCCTTTTATCTTGTAGGGCAGATACATAGATTACTTAGTTTGCTTAACTCACTATCCGATCCTCGTGGTAGTGCCCATGCTTAAATTCCAATCATTGACTGGCTGATATCCAGCAACAGACGATTTATCAGGTATCCACCGCCCATAATGTTTAATGATCATTTCTGTATCTTTATGCCCCATCTGAGTAGCAACCCACAAAGGAAGTATTGGGCGAAAGACAATTAAAATTGTCACGCAAGAAATCGCGTATGGGGGCGATTACAGATTCATTTCATTTTTTGGGAATATACTATTCTCTGACACAGCCAGAGAATCACATCAGCGTTAAACAGGCTAATGATGATGCAATAGCAACAACCCAACCTGCTCAATCTTTGTTCGAACTGGGGGCCATTGATAAACATAAACAGCCTGTCGCTTTGCGTATCACACCGCATGCACGGACGCTCCGCAAAGCGCGCGAGAACCTAAGACTAATGATCGCCGATCAGGTCTCTCCTGCAAAGATCAAACGTTATTTTGTTCAATGGGCGCGCTGGTGGGTAAAAACAGCAAACACATGGGTTTTTCAAAGTCTAGTGGAAGAGTTTATTCGCACGTGTTGGCAGGAACCGCCAACCTTGATCGCTCGAGATGTCCTCTCGCACTACATTACAGAATTAAACAGCGATCGCTGGCAACCTCTGGCTGTATATTCTCCCAAGTCCGCTGTTTTTGCTCGACATAAGTTTTGAAAACGGGAAGCGGCAACCTCGGCCACGCCAGACCAATGGTATTAACAACGCCAACCCCACAGCCCGCATACTCATAACCCAGACCAGAACAAGAATCAAATGACAGCGGGAAAATCGCACCACCGGCAGATCTAAAATCGAAACTGCGCCTAGATTGTGCCTTCTCTTCTACCCGATTATAAAGCCCCTGAGCAAAATCCATCGCTAGGTTGGCGGGCAGAAACCGCTGTATAAAACCTACTACCTGCCGCCAAAATAAATCTCGTTGGTGCCAGCTCCACTCATCAAATTGGCTATGATAAAGGTCAAATGCCTTGATGAAATGTTGTGGGTTAAACACTGCTTCTTGGAATGAGTGTTGCGTGAAATCCGCCCTAAATTGCTCAAGCTTTTCCCAGAGTACTGTCTGGTTAGGTAACTCAAGGTCGAGTGATTTTTGCACATCTTCATCACTGCTTTGACTAATTATCTCCACGATTTGACTGACGTCAAACGGGGTTTGTTCTTGATAATACGTTTCATGCCCTTCTGGAAAAATGTCTTGATACTGACGGGTCATTTCCTCTGCTTGCATGTAATTGGCCAACATCGCACAGAGTTCATCATCCATAGCGCAAAGCGCTGCCTGAAAAGCAGTCTTTTGTCTGACCTTACGGTTTGAATAATCAATGACTGTGACTTTTTCTGTGAGTAGTGTTGCTAATAAGGATGGATTGGATTCAAGTAAGGCTTGTGATTTTGTGAGGTTCCCATAAACAATGTATTGCACTAATTGACTCGCCAGAGGAGAAGGTTTC
>Ga0209024_1000868_pt1 | contig 35930 bp, 34 predicted proteins | sample AutmiccommunBRH5_FD_187380 | JGI IMG/M metagenome (GOLD analysis project Ga0209024, IMG submission 187380) | Deep subsurface microbial communities from Mt. Terri, Switzerland - Autotrophic microbial communities BRH/5 (SPAdes) (version 2) | ecosystem: Environmental > Aquatic > Deep subsurface >...
CCAACCTCTTGGGCCAGACGCACAGTCGCCGCGTTCAGTGACTGCGCAAACGCCTGATCCATGCGCACGCGACCCACATAGTTCCCGGCATAGTTTTCGGGCCGCCAGTCGCCGATCTCGATCGGGGAGTCGAGCAGGGCACTGTCGAGCGCCCAGCCTTTTCGAAGCGCCGCCAGATAGACGAACAACTTGAATGTGGACCCCGGCTGGCGCCGTGCCTGCACCGCCCGATTGTACTGGCTGGCTGCGTAGTCCCGGCCTCCGACCATTGCCACCACGGCACCGTCAAGTGTCATCGCAACCAGCGCGACCTCTAGCGGGCTGGCGTCCGCCGTGTCGGCCAGCTTCTCGCCAATGACGCGTTCTGCCAGTGCCTGCGACTCTGGGCGGAGTGTGGTCTTGGCACGGACCGAGCCCAAACCGGGTCCGACCATCGCCGAGGCCTCGCTCAAGACAAAGTCAGCAAACCAGCTGCCACCGTCCCGGCTTGGCGCACTCGTGTTCGGTGTCGCTGGCGCAGTTCGCGCGGCTGACGCTTCGGCTTCCGTCAGCACGCCGGAATCCACCATGGCGCCCAGCACCACACTGGCGCGTGTCTGCGCGTCTTCAAGGTTATGCAGTGCATTGGCCTTCGAGGGAGCGCGGATGATCCCGGCCAGCATGGCGGACTCGGCAAGTGTCAGATCGCTGACGGATTTGTCGAAATAGGCAAGCGCTGCAGCCCCGATGCCGACAGCACCGCCGCCAAAGTACACATTGTTCAAATAGCGCGTCAGAATCTCGTCCTTGGAAAGCCGCGCTTCCAACCGCAGCGCGATCAAAGCCTCGTCCGCCTTGCGCTTCATCGTGCGTTCACTGGTCAGGAACTCGATCTTGGCGAGTTGCTGGGTGATCGTGCTGCCGCCTTCGACCACACCATTGGCACGAAAGTTCCGCCAGGCCGCGCGCGCCACTCCGCGAAAATCAATGCCGCCATGGTCAAAGAAACGCCGGTCCTCGATGGCTACGATGGCTTTGACGAGGTGATCCGGAAGATCTGCCCGCGTCGCCGCAGTGCCGCGCAACTCGCCGCGCAGCCCGATGAGCGTGCCATCTGCCGCCTCGACAATGACCGCCGGTGCTTCTTCAGTTCGATCAGTAGCAAGATCAAGCGGGACCGCATAGACCAGCCAGGCCAATGTGCCGCCGCCAACGAGCGCAATGACCACCGCCAGAGCCAAAACAGCTTTCATGATCTGTCGACCACGACGACGTTCGGAGCGGAGGGGAGGAGGGGTGACGGGCGGCGGAATTTCGGTCATGTCACCTGCTTTGATAACGGTCGGGCTCGCAGGGCACGATCCACTGGTTTGCGGGACTTCCTCCAAACCATGAAGACTGACAAAACACCATCGCAACTGCGAGAATCCCGATTGTCAGATCGAATGACCATTCTGCCGTCCGGCACCATGTGTCAACGCAAAGATCGGTTTGGCACAGGCGATCCCCAGTCGGCACAATCGCAGCTTCATGCAGCCTGCTTTGTTGTTCACTGTTGATCTTTTTCCTTGAAGAGATTTGCGGCGTGCTCGGTGCTGGCGCTTTCTGGAGTAAAGTGACTTGATTGGCCGTTTCCTGCACTCCCGCGGCCATGGACTGGGTCGCAGCATCCTTGTTTTGCGCTGGTTACGGTATTCGCTTGAAGCTGAATATGATCACGGTTCTGGGTGGGGCAGCGGCGCCTGGGGTGGTTCTGCATCTGATTGGGCTGTTTTGACTCGGGTCAGGCCGCCAGATTCAGGGTTATCCACGCCAGCACCAAATAGCGGCCACCCTTGCCGAAAGTGACTATCAGCACGAACCGCCATAGCGGTTCGCGCAGCACGCCAACGGCGAGCGTCAGGGGATCGCCGATCAGCGGAAGCCATGGGCCAGGCAGGCTCCAGTGACCCCAACGTGCAAACCAGCGGGTAGCTTTGGCCATCTGACGCTGCGAAAAAGGGAACCAGCGGCCATCTGATAACCGGTTGACGAACCGTCCCATCGTCCAGTTTAGAACCGAACCAAGCACATTGCCGGCGGTCGCCACAATGAGGAGCAGCCAAACCGGATGACCGGTGGACAGGATCAGCGCGACTAGCACGGCTTCGGACTACGCGGGGCTGCAAGAAAGAGTCCGGCCAGTTTAGCCATGGTCAGGCTGCACGCGGCCAGCGGCGGCGCAGGTCGTCGATCACGAAAGGATGCACATGATGCGGGCCGTACTCAGGACCGGCCCTTGCTGCCCGGTGACCATGCGATCATCGGCACCTTCGCGCTGGATGGGCCGGAAAACGCGCAGTGGACTTCCGGTTGTCCGTTATGATGCCGCGCGGCGGTCTGAGTGGTTGGGCAAGAGTTACCTTTTGGTCCAGTCCCTAACCCCGACCACACGACACCCAGGGGCAGTGTGCAACGGTTTCATTTCAGACTATTCCGCAAGGCATGATCCCAGGCGAGCGGCGGTCTGGTCAAAGGCTTTGCCCGGTCACGGAGCGGAACTAAGTCACGGTCGGGACGCTATGTCCCTGAAGCCTAAAACAGGACTATGACCATGAAACTTGCCCCCAGCCTGCTCGCCGTTGCCCTGATGGCGTTTTCGCCTGTGATGACCGCTGGCGCTGCTTTCGCTGACTCGAAAGGATGCCCTCCGGGACTGGCCAAGAAAAACGCGCCCTGCGTGCCGCCGGGGCAGGCCAAGAAGGGTGTGACCACCGATCAGTGGCTGAACGGTGACCGGACGGGGGATGTGATAGACCGAAGTGATCTGATCTACCTGGACGATTTCGTGCGCTATGACCTGCCGCCGCTGCCATATGGACAACGCTACGCGGTCGTTGACGATCAGATCGTGGTGATCGAAGCTGAAAGCTACAAGATCCTGCAGTTGATCCGGATTTTCACTGCCATGGACAACTGAACCGTACTGGCGCATTCGTCAATCGACGGGTACCCCTTGTGATCGACCGGCCTGAACCTTCGAACTGGTTCGGGCCATGTCGATTTGATGTAGTTGAGGATCGACCCGCGCCTGGGAAGCCGCACAGTGCTGAGCATAGAGCGCGCGGCCCGCGTTGGTTGATCACAGTCTTGGCGATGCCCCTGTCTACAGTGGCGTAGCCACCTCATTCTTTGGCATGCCGGTCTCGATATTTTTCGAGTGCTGCGTCGGATGCCGCGGCGACAGTGCATCCATGATCTGGCGATAGGGCGTGCGCGCGGTTCGATACTGCCCCGGCTCGGCCGGGGCGCGTGAGGACAGCTTGCGGTGCTGGTCCGCCCATTCCGCACCGGTCAGATCCGGATCCGGCCGCATCCCCGGCGCCAGGCGCACAGCAAGGCCTCGGCGCCGTCGAAGCCCAGGTCGAGACCCTCCGTAAGATCGTCCGCAACCAGATCGTTTGCCGTCAGATCAGTCGCATCGTCTCCGTCATCCGAGGGAGACGTGGAGGCGGCGAGGGCGCCCAGCTGCCCTCTGACATTGGTTCCAGCACCCTCTGCACGACTGCAGCCTCGATCGTCGCCGGCTTGCCGGACTGCTGCTACACCTCCGCTGCTATCTCGGCCGCCATCAGCGCGTGCCCTTCTTCTTCTGGATCGCGAGCTGACGTTCCTGTGCCTGATAGACCGTCGGCGCGGTGCGGGCCTTGAGCTAGTGACCTGCCACGGGTCTTTCATCCAGCCACGATCGGAGCCCTGTGCGCCTTCACGCCTGTCGGCGCGGTTGAAAAGCCGTCCAGCGCTCTGAACTCATCGCGTGTAGCGGGTCGGGCGATGCCGGTGGTCAGGTGCAGGGCGAAGCCTGCCGGGGTCTGGTAACCGAGGGCCGAGTGGGGCCGTTCGGTGTTGCAGTCGGTGAGCTACAACCCGGTCAGGCGGCATTCACCGATCGCCTTCCAAAGCCCCATCGCCTACGAGCGAAAGGCACGGGACGTGAGCCAAACGCTGTCCACCAAATCCGGGCAAGTCCATCCTGACCCTGGAGGGAGGGGCCGCAGAGGTTCAATGAATAGCAAGAGCTGCGGGCTGTGAGCGTCCGAATCAGTCAGGAGTATCTTTGGAAAGCCCGAAGAGCTGGCTGCGCTGGTCGTGGATCCAGGATCTGGAATGCTCGACAAAGGCCTTGTAAAGCTGCGTCCGCTCGCTTCCCTTTGTCATCAGGATCCCGAGCTTCATGGGTCGCAAGTTCCCGTCCAGGGGAACGTATCGCATCGGGCTCCCATCTGGCGCGGCATCATGTATCGGCCGGACATTCACGATCGAATAGCCGAAGCCGTTGGCAACCAGGCTGCGCACGACTGCCATGTCACGCGTTCGCTCGGTGATGTTGGCAGTCAGGCCGGCATCGCTGAAGAACGACAGGAAGTAGTCCGAGCTCAGCGGAAGGTCCAGAAGCACCATCGGATAGGGTGCCAGTGTCTCGATTGAAATGGACGACAGCTGCGCCAGGGGATGGTGCGCGCCCAAGGCCACGATCGGCGGCAGATCAATCATCGGGACAAACCGCAGATCGCGCGGCAGATCCAGGTCATAGGTCAGCGCAAGATCGATCTTGGCCTGGCGCAGCAGACTGAAAAGTTCGACCTGATCGGCCTCGATCTGCGAGATACGCACATCGCTGTACCGCTCGACGAAGCTGCGGCGCAGTCCCGGCAGGGCAAGATGGGCGAATGATCCAAGGCAGCCAAGCGCCAGCGGGCCGCGCACGAAACCGGACAATTCGCCCGCCAGATCACGCAGTCCCGCCGCCTGCCGCAGGATCATCTGCGCCCGGTCAAGCAACTGGTGCCCGACAAGCGTTGGGGTCAGCCCCTGTGCGTGATGACGCACGAACAGCTTGACCCCCAGTTCCTCTTCCAGCTGGGCAATCCCGGTCGAGATCGAGGGCGACGAGACGTTCACCCTCTGTGAGGCTGCAGAAATGCTCCCGGCCTCTCCGACGGCAACGAAATATTCCAGCTGCCGCAAGGTATAGCGAAGCTGCATGATCTTCCCCGGCAGGATGCGCGGAGCATCCGTTGACTTGCGAATTGCCCCATGGCAGCGGCGCGCGCGGACCACCGGCCTGCCTTGCGTCCCGGTCGGAACGCAGTGACCGCTACCTTACCCGAGCGGCCGGCCAGCACAAGGGCCGGTCCCGCACGGGCGTCATCGTCAGGCCAGACTGTCCAGCACCCGGTCCAGCATGCGGTCACAGGCCGCCAGCTGGGCAACCTCCACAAACTCGTCGGCCTTGTGGCCTTGCGCCTCCATATCGCCGGGGCCACAGACGACGGTGGGGATGCCCAGCTGGCTCAGGTAGCCGGCCTCGGTCCCATACGCGACCTTGATCGGCCGGTCTTCCCCGCAAAAGGCGGCCACCTGACGGCACGCGAGATCATCAGGCAACAGGGCCAGGCCGGGATAGCGGTTGGTGATCTGCACCACGATATCCGCCGCAGGCTCGATGCGTCGCCAGGCTGCAAGCGTCGTCTGGATGTCCTGGTCCAGCCGCTCCATGAAGTCGCTGACGGAATCGCCGGCAAGGTGGCGCAGTTCAAACTCCAACGACGCCCGGTCCGGCACGATATTCAATGCTGTTCCGCCCTGCATCCGGCCGACATGAACTGTCGAATAGGAAATGGCATAGTCCGCATCCTGCTGCGCGCCTGTCGCATATCCGTCCTGGATGCGGCGAAGGATACCGATGACATCCGCTGCAAGATGCAGGGCGTTTACATACTTGGGTGCAAGCGCGGAATGCCCGGACGATCCGATGCAGGTGGCGGAGAAGGCGGCCTTCCCCTTGTGACCGATCGCCGGGCGCATGCCGGTAGGTTCACCGACGATGCAAAGATCGGGACGCCAATCAAGATCGCGGATCGCAGGCAGCATCTGCCGAATACCGGTGCAGCCGACCTCTTCGTCGAAGGAAATGCACAGCATCAAGGGCTTTCTCAGGTCTTTTTGGCCTGCCCTCTGGGCGCAGGACAGCATCGATGCCAGAAAGCCCTTCATGTCGGTGGTGCCACGGCCGTAGAGCCGGCCCCCATCCCTGACCAGGCGAAAGGGCTCCCGTGTCCACTGCTGCCCCGCCACGGGAACCACATCACTATGCGCGGACAGCATGACACCGCCCGTGCCGGGGCCACTTCGCGCCAGAAGCCCGGCTTTGGTGCCGGTGGCATCAGGGATTCGGCGGGTTTCGAACCCTGCCTGCCGCAACTGCGCCTCGGCAAAACTGATGAGCTGCAGGTTGCTGTCTGCACTGACGGTGGGAAATCCTACCAGATGGTCAAGCAGGGCAAGGGTCTGCGCATAAGGAAATGTCACGTGGATGCCGCCTGCTGGGTCACCGGGTTTGGTCTGCACAGGGCGAGTGTCGCGCATGACAGGCGCAAAGTGAATTTGCTTGTTCCGTTGCCGTGATGTGGCAGAAACTAACCCCACGCGGTTTAGGCTCAGCCTAACGGCTGCTGAATCAGAACGTATTTTTCGCCCGTCAAAACCCCTTCTAGAGTGAACCCGGGCCGCACTCTCAGCCACGGCCGGACAAGAGGACGCGGACATGCCGGTTGAAGAAATCGATACCTTGGTCATAGGCGCCGGGCAGGCGGGTGTCGCGATGAGCGAGCAGCTCGGGGCCGCGAATATTCCGCATATCGTGCTGGAACGTGACCGTATCGCTGAACGCTGGCGCACCTCGCGGTGGGACTCCCTGGTCGCCAATGGCCCCGCATGGCACGACCGTTTTCCGGGGCTGGCGTTTCCCGGCTCGCCCGATGCCTTTCCGACCAAGGACCAGGTTGCCACGTATTTTGAAACCTATGCCAGACAGATCGCAGCCCCGATCCGCTGCGGGGTGGAGGTCAAGGAGGTGCGCCGGAATTCCGGTGAACCGGGCTTTGTGGTCACCACCTCGGCCGGTGTAATCAAGGCAAGGCGCATCGTCGCGGCCACCGGCCCGTTTCAGAAGCCGGTCATTCCGCCAATCATCCCGGATGGGTCGGGCGTGGTCCAGATGCACTCGACGGGCTATCGCAACCCTGCCCAGCTGACCGATGGCGCCGTTCTGATCGTGGGCGCGGGATCGTCAGGTGTTCAGATTGCCGACGAACTGCTGCGCGCCGGCAGAAAGGTCTATCTGTCGGTCGGACCCCATGACCGCCCGCCGCGGGCTTACCGCGGTCGCGATTTCTGCTGGTGGCTGGGCGTTCTGGGCAAGTGGGACATGGCGGCTCCGCTGCCGGGGACCGAACATGTCACCATTGCCGTCAGCGGCGCCCGCGGCGGCGAAACCATCGATTTCCGCCGTTTGGCACAGCAGGGCATGATCTTGCTGGGCAGAGCCACCGACTGGCAGAATGGCACGCTTGTCTTCGCCGATGACCTGTCGAAAAATCTGGACGGGGGCGATGCCAATTACCTGTCCCTGCTGGACGAAGCTGACGCCTATGCAAGGCTGAACGGCCTGGATCTGCCTGAGGAGCCTTCGGCCCGCGTCCGGGTGCCCGATGCAAGCTGCATCTCCGATCCAATCCGCGATCTTGACCTGGCCGCCGCGGGAGTCGCAACAGTGATCTGGGCCACCGGGTTCACCGTCGATTACAGCTGGATGAAAATCGACGGCTTCGACGACAAGGGCCGGCCGATCCATCAGCGGGGCGTATCGGTCGTGCCGGGGGTCTACTTCCTCGGCCTGCCATGGCAGTCGCGCCGCGGCTCCAGCTTCATCTGGGGTGTCTGGCACGATGCCAGGCACATCGCAGAGCAGATCGGCATCCAACGCAAGTACATGGACTATCACGCCAGCGCCTCCCGGATCGTGGAGAACGCCTGACGCTGCTGACGCTCCCGACGACGCACAGGATCATTCACGCGTGGGGACGCAGATCGCGTCACCAGCCGCAAGGAGGCCTTCATGGCACATCACCGCATCCGCAAGTTCAACACCAAACAGACCTATCCCGAACAGAACCTCGACAATGATCTCTGTCAGGCCGTCGTCACCCGGGGCGGCAGGATCGTCTGGCTGCGGGGGCAATGTCCCCAGAACCTGGATGACGCGAAGAACATCGACAGCCATGATCCGGTCGTCCAGACCCACAAGGTGATGCAGAACATCCGGCAGCTTATCGAAGAGGCCGGCGGCAGCATGGAGCACCTGGTCAAGGTCGTCGTCTATATCACTGATGTGCGCCACCGTGAGGCGGTCTATCGCACCATGGGCGAATATCTGAAAGGCGTGCATCCGGTATCGACCGGGCTGGTCGTCCAGGCGCTGGCCCGGCCCGACTGGCTGGTCGAGATCGACGGCACCGCCGTCATCCCGGATTGAGGCGATGACGTTCTCGCTTGTGGCGCGGTGCCCCCTTACCGGCATGTTCGGCGTTGCGATCTCCTCGTCCTCGCCTGCGGTTGCGGCACGATGTGCCTATGCGCGTTCTGGCGTGGGGGCGGTCGCTTCGCAGAACGTGACCGATCCCAGCCTCGGTCCGCTGACGCTTGATCTGATGCAGGGCGGCATGTCCGCCAGCGACGCTGTCCATGAGGTCACACGCCGGGGCAAGTTCATCGACTACCGGCAGGTTCTGGCCGTGGATGGCCAAGGCCGCACCGCCATTCATTCGGGGCCGAACTCGCTTGGCATCTGGACCCAGGCGCAGGCCGAGGATGTCGCGTCGGGCGGTAACATGCTGGCGAACGCGGGCGTTCCCCAGGCCATCGTCGACGGATATCTCTCGGCCTCGGGCCATATCGGGGATCGTCTTGTTGCAGCCATGCGCGCGGGCCTCGCTGCGGGAGGCGAGGCCGGCCCGGTCCATTCGGCGGGGCTGAAGATCGTGGACAAGGTGTCCTGGCCTGTGGCGGATCTTCGCTGCGACTGGACCGAAGACTGCCCGATAGGGGCGGTGGCCCAGCTTTGGGACATCTACAAGCCGCAGCTCGAGGCCTATGTCCAACGCGCCCTCGATCCGCGGCAGGCGCCGTCCTATGGCGTGCCGGGCGACGAATAGACCCGCCTCGACGCGTGACCATCCCGCCTGCAGGGCGCCGCGCGCCCTGCAGGCAGCTATTCGCCCTGCGGGGCTACCGGAACCGAGGGGGACCCATGCAAAACGTCGTCATCATCGGGGCGGGCCAGGCCGGTGCCGCCTGCGCTGCAAAGCTGCGCGCGCTCAGTTTCGACGGCACGATCACGGTGATCGGCGACGAACCCTCGCCCCCGTATCAGCGCCCCCCCTTGTCCAAGGCCTACCTGCTGGGGGAGATCGACCAGGAACGGCTGTGGCTGCGCGCGTCAGAGTTCTGGACCTCGCATTCCATCGACCTCAGGCTCGGTCAGGCGGTCACGGCGATCGACACGGGCGCGGGCACCGTCACCTTGGGTCCCGAGGTTCTACCCTATGACGCGTTGGTTCTGGCCACCGGGTCTGTTCCGCGGCGTCTGCCGGCGTCGATGGGCGGCGATCTGGCCGGTGTCTATACCGTGCGCACGCTTGCAGATGTGGATCGCATGCGAGCCGAATTCGTCGCGGGACGGCGACTTGTCGTCATCGGCGGCGGCTATATCGGGCTGGAGGCTGCAGCCGTCGGAAGAAAGCTTGGGCTCGAGGTCACCGTGATCGAAATGGCCCCGCGGATCCTTCAACGCGTCGCAGCCCCCGAAACGGCCGCATACTTTCGCAGGCTGCATGGCGATCATGGTGCAACGGTCATGGAGGGTGCTGCGATCCTGCGCCTGACGGGCGACAGCGCCGTGCGAGGCGTCGTCCTGCAGGATGGCCGGGAATTGCCTGCCGATTTCGTTGTCGCCGGGATCGGGGTCACGCCTTGCACGCACCTGGCCGATGCGGCCGGCATTGCGGTTGAAAACGGCATCCGCACGGACGTGCAGGGGCGCACCTCGGTGGCCAACGTGTGGGCTGCCGGCGATTGCGCATCGTTTCCGTTGCACGGCCAGCAACTGAGGCTGGAATCGGTGGGCAACGCCATCGATCAGGCCGAGCTGATCGCCGAAAACATCATGGGCGCGGCGAAGGACTATGTCCCGAAACCATGGTTCTGGTCGGATCAGTATGACTGCAAGCTGCAGATCGCGGGGCTGAACACGGGGTATGATCAGATCGTCACCCGGCCGGGTGAGGGTGCGTCTACCAGTGTCTGGTACTATGCCCAAGGCCGCCTGCTTGCGGTTGATGCCATGAACGATCCCAGGGCCTTCATGGTCGGCAAGCGCCTGATCGAAAGCAGCAGGACGGCGGATCCCGCAATGGTCGCGGATCCGGCCACCGATCTCAGGGCGCTGATGCGCTGATCCCTGAAAGGGGACATTCCGCAGGCGCTGCCACTCCGCGCCGGCTCAATGATCCTGCGGGCGCTCTGCCAGTGCTGCGAAGTGCTGGACGGTGTAATCGGCAAATCGCCGCGCGATCAGGCCCTCATGCGCGCCTTCGCGGGAGGCCAGGACCACACGAAGGCTGCGGACATCACCCTCGATGGCCAGGGTGCGAACCTCCCGGCCCTCGTAGGTGGTCGGTGACGGCGGCCGCATGACGAGAAGGGTGTACCCGAAACCCGCCGCCACCGCGCTGCGGACCGCCTCGAGCGAGGTCGAGGTATAGGAAATCCTGGGCGCCAGGCCATTTTCCGCAAGCAGTTCGTCAAAATAGCTGCGGCTGCCGGGACCATCGAACATGACATACGGCTCGCCCGCCAGTTCCGACAAGGCGACCGAGCTGCGTCCGGCCAGCGGATGGTCGGCGGCAACGACCGCCATTGGCCGCAGCACTGCCAGTTTCAACAACGTCAGGCCGGTCGCATCGACACCGCGGTCATAGGTCAGGGCAAAATCCACCGTGCCGTCGCGCACTCCTTTGGCCAGGCTGTCCAGCGACATTTCCCGCTGACGGATCTGGACCCGGGGCGCCATGTCCCCAAAACTGCGGATCAAGCCGGCGGCATAGAACGGTGACAGCGTCCAGAACACACCCAACCGGATCTCTCCGGCGGTTTCGGCAGCGAGCACCGCAGCCTCGCGTTCGACCTGGTCGGCCTGCCGTTCAAGCCCGACCACATGCTGCAGGAACATGCGTCCCTGAAGGGTCAGCGTCAGCCCGCGTGCATGATGGCGGTCGAAGAGCACCAGACCCGTCACGTTCTCAAGCTTTTCAAGCGCCTGCGCGACCGAGGGCTGAGAAATGTTCAACGCGCGCGCGGCCTGCGCAATGCCGCCGTTTTCGGCAATGGCGCGGAAATAGGCGCACTGGCGCAGCGTGAACCGAACCATATTTTTACTTCCTTATACATCGGTTATATGAATTTTTCTTTTAGCTCGTTTGGGTGCACGCTGACCACAGAAACCTCCGCGCGACCGGGCCCGGAGTCTCGGAAAACCACCCCCACTATTGGAGCTAGCCATGTCATTTGTCGCGCCCGCTGAAGAACTGCACAGATCGGCAAGCCGCCCCATCCTGGACGCGCGCGCAATGCCACCCTCGGTCTATACCAGCCCCGAATTCCTGGCCCAGGAAATCGAGCATATCTTCGCCAAGGAATGGGTCTGCGTCGGCCGTACAAGCAGCCTGCCGAATGCAGGCGACTATATGACCTACGAGCTTGCGGGTCAGCCGGTCGTCATCTTGCGTGACCGCGAGGATCAGCTGCGCGCGTTCTCGAACGTCTGCCTGCACCGGATGTCCACCATCGTCGAGGGCTGCGGCAACAAGCGGGTTCTGGTCTGTCCCTATCACGCATGGACCTACGGGCTGGACGGACAGCTGCGGGGCGCACCGTTCATGACCGAGACGACGGGCTTTTGCAAAGAGAACTACCGTCTGCCCGCGATCCGCTGCGAAGAGTGGCTGGGCTGGATCTATATCACCCTGAACGATGAGCGCCCCAGCGTCGCACAGGATCTTGCCGAGCTGGAACAGATGATCGCGCCCTATCAGGCGCAGAACTATGTCGAGTGCTTCCGCGAAACCCATGTCTGGGACACCAACTGGAAGGTGTTGGCCGAGAATTTCATGGAAAGCTATCACCTGCCGGTTTGCCATGCGGCGACCGTCGGTGGCCATTCCAAGCTTGAGGAGATGGACTGCCCCCCGGGCCTGAAGAATTTCAACTATCACTGGATCACCAAGGAAGCGTCGCTGGCGATCGGCAACGCCCATCCGGACAATACCAGACTTGAAGGCCATTGGCGCAAGACCACGGCGTTGTTGACCCTGTATCCCAGCCATCTGATCACCCTGACGCCCGGATACTTCTGGTATCTGTCGTTGCAGCCCAAATCCACAGGACAGGTCGCGATGGTGTTCGGCGGCGGGCTGTCGCCTGAATTCATGGCCGATCCCCGCGCCGAAGAATACAAGCTGGCGCTGAAGACGCTGCTGGACGAAGTCAACGTCGAGGATCGCGGATGCACCGAAAAGGTGTTCCGCGGGTTGAGCGCGACCGCGGCTGAACCGGGCCACCTGTCCTACCTGGAGCGGCCGATCTACGACTTCATGCAGTATATCGCAGAACGGACCGCAGGGTTCGAACGCACTTTCGCCGTCGCAGCAGAATAGCTTCATGGAACCGAACAACATGAGAACGATCGACAACATGACAAAGACGCTGCGCGACGTCGCGGCGTTGCCGGAACCCGAGGCGCAGTGCCTGCCCGGCCGGTTCTACACCGACCCCGACTATTTCCGCCACGAGGTTGACACCTTCCTGTCCAAGGAATGGCATTGCCTCGGCCGGGCCGACGAGATCCCCAATCCGGGTGATTATTTCGTGACCCAGTTGTTCGACGAGCCGCTGCTGCTGGTTCGCGGTGACGATGGCGAAGTCAGGGTCATGTCGAACCTGTGCCGGCATCGCGGCATGCCGCTGGTCGAGGGCACCGGGTCGACCCGTCGTTTCGTCTGCTCGTACCACGCGTGGACCTATGGACGCGGAGGCGAGCTGATGAACGCGCCGCGCATGCGCGACAAGGGCGTTACGGCCGAGAACTGCAGCCTGCCGATCTTCCGCAGCGAGGTCTGGAATGGCTTCATCTATGCCAATCTGGACAACGACGCGCTTCCCCTGTCCCCGCGTCTTGCACAGCTGGACCATCTGCTTGCCAACTATCGCTCCTCAGAAATGCGCTTTGTGCGCAGCTTTGAGGAAGACTGGCACACCAACTGGAAATGCCTGGTTGAAAACTTCATGGAGGCGTATCACCTGTCGGTGGTTCACCCCGAAACGCTGCACCCCTACACGCCCACCGGGCTCAGCCGCAAATCGATGTCGGACGACAGTTTCACGTCGTATTGTGCGAACTACCCCGAGACGGCCACATCGCGGGGCCAGGGCGCGCCCGGACTGACCGATGAAGAACGTCGCCGGTCGACCCTGTTCAACCTGTTCCCGACCCAGATCGCCAGTCAGGCTGCCACGCTGCTGGTGTCGTTTTCCATCATGCCGCTGGCGGTGGACAAGATCCGGGTGCGCTGGACCATGTCCACCTACGGTGACGAGTTGACGCAGGACGAACTGGAAGACCGGATCGCCCTCTGGCTGGAAGTCAATCGCGAAGACCGCGAAAAGCTCGAGCGGATGCAGAAGGCTCTTTCGTCCCGATACGCGCCGTCAGGCCAGCTGGCGCCGAGGGATTATGAAGGCACGATCTGGGACTTCTACCGCTATCTGGGCCGACAGACCCAGCCGGCGCAGCAGCCCCTGCGAATAGTTGCTGACGCATAAAAGCGACATCTGGCAGGGAGGCATTGAACTGCGTCCCTGCTTGCCATTTCCAGATGCGGGCCCTGGTTTCTGGCTCGTGCCTTCCAGTGGACTATCACGGGTTCGGCCTGCGCGCGTCCGCGCCGCACACCATATGCCTTCCCGTCCCACGCCCCACCGGCCCCGAAAGACCCACGCCTCGACAGCATGTCGGAGCGTGGGTCTTTTCAGGCGATCCTTCCCTGGATCAAGCGCCCGTCCGATCAGGCCTCTGTCATGCCGTTCAGGCGTTCGCTGCGGCGGCGCAGCAGCTCGACCGTCGTCAGCAGAAGAACCGAGAAGATCACCAGAAGCGTTGCCACCGAGAGAATGGCGGGGCTGATGCTCTCGCGGATACCGTTCCACATCTGTCGCGGTATCGTCTGCTCGTCCGGGCTTGCGATGAACATGACCACCACGACTTCGTCAAATGACGTGACAAAGGCGAAAAGCGCGCCGGAAATGATACCCGGGAGGATCAGCGGCATGGTGACGGTTCGGAAAATGGTGATCGGCCGCGCCCCCATCGATGCCGCAGCGCGGGTCAGCGAGTGATCGAACCCTGACAGCGTGGCAGTCACGGTGATGATGACAAAGGGAATGCCCAGGATCACGTGCGACAGAATGATCCCGAGATAGGGAATGCCCCATTCCTGGATCCTGATCGACGAATAGAAGAAGAACAGACCCGTCGCGGTGATGATGATCGGCACGATCATCGGAGAGATCAGGATAGCCATGATGGTGCGGCGGAAGGGCATCTCTGGTCGGCTGAGGCCAAGGGCGGCCAACGTTCCGAGCATCGTGGCAATCAAGGTCGAGAAGACCCCCACGATGACCGAGTTGCGCGCCGCCGCGACCCAGGTCGCATTGTTCCAGACATCCTGCCACCAGGCCAACCCCCGTTCGGCCCCGGGGGCATGCATTCCCGTGGTCAGCAGCCTGTCATACCAGATCAAGGAATAGCCCGACGGATCGAGCGCCATCATCTTTTCCGTGAACGTGAAATACGGCTCGGCGTTGAAGCTGAGCGGGATGATGATCAGGATCGGCGCGATGAGGAACACGAAGACCAGCGCGCAGATCAGCTTGTTGGCGTGATGCCACAGCTTTTCCAGCGAAGAAGCATAGGTCGGTAGCGACATGATCTTATCCCAGCTTGAGGTTGTCTATGCCGACCAGACGGTCGTAGAGCCAGTAAAGCAGCAGGACCGCCACAAGCAGGATGGCCGCAAGCGCAGCTGCCATGGACCAATTCAGGCTTTCCTGCATGTGGTACGCGATCAGGTTCGAGATCATCTGCCCGCTGGCACCGCCGACCAGGGCCGGCGTGATGTAGTAGCCAACCCCCAGAATGAAGACGAGCAGCGCCCCGGCTCCCATGCCCGGCAAGGTCTGCGGCAGATAGACCTGGCGAAAGGCCGTCCAGCTGGACGCGCCCAGACTGCGGGCCGCGCGCACGTAATGCGGCTTGATCGGACGCATCACGGAATAAAGCGGCAGGATCATGAAGGGCAGAAGGATGTGGACCATCGCAATCAGGGTGCCGGTCTCATTGTAGATCAGCGGCAGGCGATTGCTGTCATCGATCACGCCTGCGGCGACCAGCGTACTGTTGACAACACCCTGTTCTTGCAAAAGCACCATCCAGCTCGTTGTCCGCACCAGGAGCGAAGTCCAGAACGGCAACAGCACAAGGATCATCAGCAGGTTGGATTTGCCGATTGGCAGCGTTGCCAGCAAATGGGCCACGGGATAGCCCAGGATCAGGCAGATCAAGGTGATGACTGCGGAAAAGACGAAGGTCTTGACGAAATGTGACACATAGATCCGGCGATCTTCTTCAACGCGGACGATGCGTCCCGCGTCGTCCCGCGTCATGTCGATCGCTGCAAGATAGAAGTTGGCGGTATAGGGGGAGGATGCCCCGCGCATGACCTGCCACAAGGCCGGGTCCCCCCAGCGGGTGTCCAGGTCAAGCATCGCCTGGCGATAGGGCGGGCCCAGGTCATCCGCCCGCCGCGCGGCAGCGGTAAACAGGGACCGCGTCCCCGACAGGTCATAGTTGGCGCGGGTTCCGACCAGGGCGGCGGTCTTGTTGATCTTCGCCTGCCTCAGATCCATGACCAGGGCGGCATAGGCGGCTTCGTCAGGCGGGCTGACAGGATTTTCTTCGAACCAAGCCTTGAGACCCGGCATGTTGGCCGAAAACGCGTCGTTATGGACCGATCTTATCAGCAGTTGACCGATCGGCATGACGAAAGCGACCACGATGAACAGCAACAGAGGCAGCACCAGAAACAGCGCTCGTCGCTTCTGTCTGCCCTGAGACGCTGCCAGCGCCCTTTTCAGCGACCGTCCGTCCTTGGTCACCAGTTCGGAAGATGGGGAGGTCGCCGGCGCGATATCGTCCCCAGCGGAAATATACGCCACGAGCATGTCTCCAGTTCGGTGCAATGATGGGGGCGGGAAGAACGAGCTGCGTTTCCGCAGCTCGTGGTCAGTCGTGCCGTCAGTTTGACAGGGCCTGGCGGATCAGTTCGTCAGCCAGGTGTTGAACCGCTCGCTGATCTCGACATCGCGGTCGACCCAGAATTCGTGCGAGGATTGCAGGGCATTGCTGACATTGACCTCGGCGGTCGGCATATGCGCGGCCATCTCGGTCTTGCCGTCTTCGAAGAGCCCGACCAACGGCAGCGACGACTTCCGGGCGGGGCCATAGCTGATCCATTTGGTCTGATCGGCGAGCCGCTGCGTGGATGTGGCGAACTTGATATATTCCCACGCCTCGTCCTTGTTGGGCGCGCCCTTGGGAATGGCGAAGAGCTCATACTCATAGACCTGGCCGTCCCACACCACCGCAAACGGCTTGTCCTCGGCGACCATCGCGGTGAACAGGCGGCCGTTATAGGCAGTGGTCATCGCGACCTCGCCATCGGCCAGCAGCTGCGGCGGTTGGGCGCCAGCATCCCACCAGACGGTGTCGTCCTTGATCTTGTCCAGCGTGGCAAAGGCCCGGTCCAGGCCCTCGTCCGTTTCAAGCAGCGCGTAGACCTCCGACGGGGCAACGCCGTCCGCCATCAGCGCCATTTCAAGGTTGGCCTTCGGGTTCCTGCGCATGCCGCGCTTGCCCGGGAAGCTCTCGATGTCGAAAAAGTCCGCGATCGTGCTCGGCTGCTTGTCTGCAAACTTGGTGGTATCAAAGCCGTAGACCGTCGAGAAGACCATGGAACCGACAGCGCAATCCGTCAGCGCACCGGCGCGGAAATCGTCGATTGCGGGCGTGCCATCAGGTGCCGGGGGCAGCATGGTCGCGTCAAGTTCTTCCAGCAGCCCCTCGTCGCAGAGCCGGATCGCATCGGTATACTCCAGGTCGGCGACATCGATCGTGACATTGCCCGCCTCGACCATCGACTTGATCGGGCCGGCGGGGTTGTCGGCAGACGTCATCATGATGCCGATGCCGGTTTCGGCCATGAAAGGCTTGTTATAAGCCTCGATCTGGCTTCGCTCATAAGCACCACCCCAGCTGATGATGGTGATGTCTGCGTGGGCTGCACATGCCAGCGAAGACATCATGCCTGTTAGAACGGCGAGTTTTTTCATTTTTTTGGAACCTCCTTGCGGTGTTATGTTGTCCTGTGGTCTTTCTGGACGCCGCCCCAGCTGGCTAGATCGGGTTCAGGACACGGGCATCTTCGGGATGCCACCCGATCTCGATGATTTCCTGGGGCACAAGGATGCGCTGACCCAGGGTGTTGCGGCATTTCATGACGAAGTCAGACGAGCCCGCCACCTTCATGCGAATGCGGAGAACATCGCCCATGTAGATGACCTCCAGAACTTCGGCGCTGATCCTGTGGGCCCCGGGGGGCATCATCTCAGGCTTGAATTCGACGCGTTCGGGACGGATCGACACCAGTATGTCCTGGCCGACGACGACAGGGTTGGCCGGCGTGGCATCGATCAGCTCACCCGTCGTCAGGCGGACGGTCGCCACGTGGCGGTCGACGGTCTCGATCCGGCCCATGATCTTGTTGTTCTCGCCAATGAACTGCGCGACGAAGCTGTTCGTCGGACGCTCGTACAGGTCGGCCGGCGGGGCGAGTTGCTGGATGCGCCCGTCATTGAAGACCGCGACCCGGTCCGACATCGTCAGCGCCTCGCCCTGATCATGGGTGACATAGACCACCGTCACACCAAGCCTGTCGTGCAGGCGCTTGATTTCGAACTGCATCTGCTCTCGCAGTTGCTTGTCCAGCGCGCCAAGGGGTTCGTCCATCAGGACCAGCTCGGGATCAAACACCAGCGCACGGGCCAGTGCGATGCGCTGCTGTTGACCGCCCGACAGCTGGGCGGGCCTGCGGTTTCGGAATGCGCCCATCTGCACCATGTCCAGCGCGCGCAAGATCTTGGCGTCCCGCGCAGATCTGTCCAGCCCGCGCACCTTCAGCGGAAAGGCGAGGTTCTCGGCCACCGTCATATGCGGGAACAGCGCGTAATTCTGGAACACCATGCCGATACCGCGCTTGTGCGGCGGCACGGAATTGATCGGTCGACCGCCAAGCCGGATATGGCCGGACGTCGCAGTTTCGAAGCCAGCGAGCATCATCAGGCAGGTCGTCTTGCCAGAGCCCGAGGGCCCCAGCATCGTCAGAAACTCACCCTTTGCAATGGTCAGGTTCAGGTCCTTGACGACGAACGTTTCGCCGTCATAGCTTTTCTGGACATGCTCGAATGAGACGAAGGCGTCGTTTCCGGCATTCCTGTCCAGGCCAGAACTGGTGGCGACGGCGGTGGTCAAATGTTGATCCCCTGTCAGATACTTGGCCACACGTTCAGACAGGCTTCGAGAGCCGGCCTGGCACGATGGGCGTCGTGATGAGTTCGCTGTAGTGGTGGATTATCTGACAAAACGCTCGATCCACCTCAGCCATCATCAATCATACGGGCAGGACGTAAATTACGTTTTTTGGTGTCTTTGCTTAGGGTAAAGCTAAGAGTCGCGGGGCCCTTCAGTCGGCAGCGGCGTCGTTCGTCGCGGGCTGCAGCGGGAGCGAGCGGAAAAGTTGACGTCGAGCGGGGCGCCGCAGCATCGCCCCTGGGGCGGGCGCTCCTTAACCGAGAGAGCGTGTTGCGCCGGTGGATGCGGGAACTGACCGCAGCCCCTGCCGCAGCATTTCTGGGCAACGGTCAGATGCGGGCCGATCTGGTCGAGATTGCAGCTCTGAAGAAAGAGATCGCCCGGCTCCGGGCGGAGCGTGACATCCTGAAGAGGGCGGCAGCTTCTTGAGCTTGCCGCTCTCGTTCTCGAGCGCCCTCAGCCGGCGGGCCAGGGGTTCAGCGATTGTAGCGGATGAACGGCGTCAGTTTACCGATCCGGTCATAAAGCCGGCGCCCCGTGGCGTTGAAATCCTGCGTCAGCCAGTAGACGGCGGGCGTGCCATTGGCATCGGCTGCGGCATAGACTGCCTCGATCAGGCGGCGGCCCAATCCGGTGCCACGTGCTGCCGGATCGACATAAAGGTCTTGCAGGTAGCAGACATTTTCCACCTTCCAGCAGTGGCGGTGCATCAGGTAGTGAGCCAGCCCCAATGAACGGCCATCGACCTGGGCAATCAGGCCGTTGAAATCCTGCGGATCATCGCCCAGCAGCCGCGCGAAGCTTGTGGCATAGACTGCCTCGGGGACCGTGGTTTCGTAATAGTCCAGATACCCGGTCCACAGGCGGCGCCAGTCGGCCTCGTCTGTGGCGCGCAGGGGGCGGATGATGACTTCTGGCATGGAACCTCCAACGAGAAAAAGACCGGCCCCGACAAGGCGGGGCCGGTCAAGCCTGTGAAAACGTGCTACTTGATCAGGTCGGCGACCGGAATGGGAGCCGAAATCGTCCACTCATCCACCACGCCCGGCTTGCCGTTGTTCGTCTCGACGATCAGGTAGCGGGCCTGGTTCTGGTGATGCAGCTCACTGGTGAAGGTGCGCGGGCCAAAGAGTGTCGGCTCACCGTTCATCTTTTCCAGCTCGGCCACCACTGCGCTGGTTTCCGTGGTTCCGGCGCGTTCAACCGCCTTGGCCCAGACGTCTATCATCACATAGCCGGGATAGGTGTATTGCGTCGAAGGTTCGCCCCCGGTCACTTCCAGAAACTTGGCATTGAAGGCGGTGACATCGGCGTTCGGGTCGTCGCCGTAGATCGAGCCCTGCACCGGCACGAAGAAGTTCGACAGATCGGGTACCGCCGACAGCCAGTAGCTGCCATCCACGCCCGAACCGTTGAGGATCATCGAGTTGATGCCCGCTGCGCGCAGCTGCTTGATGGCTGAAACCGCGCCCGGCATCATGGTGCAAAGCATGATCGCATCGGGTTCTTCCGGCAGCGACTTGATCCGGGTGATCTGCGCGGCGATCGAGGCGTCTTCGTTCAGGAACGTGTCCTCGCCAACAAGGGTCGCGCCGGCCAGTTGCGGAAGCATCCAGTCGAAGCCGTCGCAGATGCTCTTGTTGTATTCCGTCCAGGTGTCGAGCAGACGGTAAAAGCTGCGAGCCTCTTTCTTGTTATAGGCCCATTCCGCCATCGTGGCGCCCTGGACGGGCCCAAGGACCGAGGCCGAGAACGAATTCGGTCCCACGCCCTGAATGCCGGCCTTGACCGATTCCGCGCACAGGAAGAACGAGATCATGGCGTTCGATTCAGCCGCCAGCGCGGCGGGTGCGCCGAAGTCGTAGTCGCAGGACACCACCACCATGTCCGCGCCCGCGTCGATGACGGAAAGTCCCGCCTTGGCGCCTTCGGCCCGGTCAGTCTTGGTGTCGGCGTTCACCACCTCGATCTGCTTGCCCAGAAGGCCGCCAGCAGCGTTGATTTCCGCGATGCGGATCATGGCGGCGTCCTGCGCAGGCTTGTCATACGCCTGCATGAAGCCGGTTTCCGCCGTGGCAAAGCCCACGATGATGCGGTCGTCATCGGCGAAGGCCGCCCCGGAAAGGCAGGTCGTGGCGGCAAGAATTGCTGTCAGTCTTTTCATCAATCTTTCTCCCGTTGGTTGATTTCAGTTCGTCCCGGGTTGGCCCGGTTTTTCCGTCCGGGCGCGGCGCCCGGTCAGTTCGCTGTTGCCCATGATCCCGGCGGGCCGGAACATGAGGATTGCGATCATCACCACGCCCAGCGCGATCTCCTGAACCCCGCCCGGCAGCGCGATGGTGCTGGTTCCCACCTGCACGCCGGCCTCCAGCCAGCGCAGGCCCTGGATCAGGCTGGACAGGATCAGGACCCCCAGCACCGCGCCCGACAGGCTGCCGATGCCGCCCACGACCAGCATCGACAGTGTCGTGAAGGTCAGGCCAAGGTAGAAGGTGTCGGGGGTCACAAGGCCGATGGAATGGGCGTAAAGCGCGCCGCCCGCCCCCATGATCGCGCCCGAGATCACAAAGGCGATCAGGCGCATCCGGGTGATGTTCACCCCGCTGGCGGCGGCGGCGGTGGGTTCGTCACGTGCCGCGCGCAGGGCAAGGCCATAGCGGCTGATCGAAAAGGCCCAGGCGATGAACACCGCAAGGATGGCGGCAATCAGATAGGGCCAGATGGTGCGGATGATCGGGATGCCGACGACCGAGGAGGTGGCGGCTGTCACGCTGCTCCAGTTCGAGTAGATGGAGTTGACCATGGCCAGCATGGCAAAGGTCGCGATCGAGGCGGCGATCCCCGACAGCCGCATCAGGACAGCACCGAACACCAGCGCCCAGAAGGCCGCGAAGCCCCCGCCCGCCAGCGCCGCTGCCCAGAAGGGGATCTCAAGCTGCATCAGCCAGTCCGGCAGGCCGGGCATGGCCATGCCCTTCATCATCGGCTTGATTGTGGTCCAGGCCGCGACATAGCCGCCAAGGCAGGCAAAGGCGATGTGGCCAAAGCTGATCACGCCGGAATTGCCGACGAAGGTATAAAGGCCCACGACGAAGACAACTTGCAGGAAGATGTCGATCACGGTCTGGTTGAAAGGCCGCGACCCGGCGAACCAGGCCACGAGCGCGAAGGCCATCAGCAGCGCCGACAGGATCAGCGGTGTCGCGATGGTGCGGCGAAGGATTGACGGGCGGGCCATCACACACGCTCCTTCGTGCCGCGGCCCGCAAGCAGACCTTGTGGGCGCAGGATCAGGACCAGAATGACGGCGCCATAGACGAAGGCATCCCGAAAGGCGCGGGCGTCGGGCGGCAGGATCACCTGCATCACCGTGGCAATGGTCCCAAGCGCAAAGCCCGCGATGACAGCACCGGCAAGACTGCCCATGCCGCCGATGACCGTGGCGATGAAGGCCATCAGCATCACGCTTGCTCCCATCATGATGTTTGCCGTTCCGGTCTGCGACCCGAGGATCAGCGCAACCGCTGCCGCCAGCGCGCCGGATAGCGCGAAGGCTCCCATGATCACCCGGTTCGCCCGCACCCCCAGCATCCGTGCCATGGTGAAATTCTCGGCTGCGGCGCGCATCTCCAGCCCAAAGCGCGTGCGGCGCAGGAAGGCGGTCAGCCCGATCAGCACCCCGATGGTGACGAGGATGGTGATCAGCTGCAAAAGCGGGATGCGCGCGCCCAGAAGCTCAACCGGTTGGCTCAGCCCCGGCAGAAGCGAGATGCTTTTCGGCCGGCTGGAAAACAGCATCAGCAGGAAATACCGGATCACGAAGCCAAGCGCGAAGGATGCGATCATCATCGTCGCGGGGTTGGCGTGACGAAAGCGGCGGAAGACCACCATTTCGGACAGCACCGAAAGCCCGGCACCGACCAGAAGGGTAAACGGAATGAGCAGGAACCACGGCAGGTTCCCGGCAAAGATGATCGCCACCGCATCGACCGAGGGCCAGAGCAGCGCGAAGACCGAAAAGGCGATGACGTCACCATGGGCGAAGTTCACCAGCCGCATCACGCCGAAGATCAGCGCGATGCCAAGCGCGCCAAGGGCATAAAGCGACCCCAGCGACAGTGCATCGAAGACAACCTGCATCAACCCGCCCATCAGTGTTCCCCGTATCCGAAATAGGCCGCCTGCATCGCCTCGCTTTGCCCCAGCGCACGGGCGTCGCCGTCCAGCACGATCTCGCCGCCGCGCATCAGCATCATCCGCCCGCCAACCATCATCGCCCGCGTCGAGGACTGTTCGACAATCAGGAGCGTCAGCTTGCGTTCCGCCCGAAGTGCGATGAGGCGTTCGTAGACCTGATCGGTGATGTTCGGCGCAAGGCCAAGCGAAGGCTCGTCAATCGCCACCAGCCGGGGCGTCGTCATCAGCGCGCGGCCGATGACCAGCATCTGCTGCTGCCCGCCTGACAAAAGCCCCGCCTGCGAGTGGCGGCGGTCCTTCAGGATCGGGAAAGTGGCATAGACGGCTTCCAACTCGGTCGCGGCCCGCGCCCGCCAGCCACGCATGGCTGCATGCATCCCGGTGCCGACCATCAGGTTTTCCTCGATGGTGAGCGAACCAAACACATCGCGCCCCTCTGGCACCATCGACAGACCAAGGCGCGCGATATCCTCGGGTGCCTGACCGGTGATGTCATGGTCGGCGAAATCCACCCGCCCGCCGGCAGGTGGCGTCACACCGGCGATGGCCCGCAGCAACGAGGATTTTCCCGCCCCGTTCGGCCCGGTGATAAACAGGATCTCGCCCTCGGCCAGCGTGAAGGTTACCCCCCGAACCGCTGTCAGCCGCCCGTAGCGCACCGAGATGTTGGACAGGGACAAAAGGCTCATGCCTCTACCTCCAGCACTGGAAGATCGGTGTCGGCGGCGCTGCCCATATAGGCGTGGCGCACCTTTTCGCTGGCGCGGATGGCATCCGGTGGGCCGCTTTCGATCACCGATCCGCTGTCCAGCACGACGATATGGTCGCACAGCCCCAGCACGAGGCCGACGTTGTGTTCGATCAGAAGGACGCCGCAGCCCAGCTCGCCTGCGATGCGGCGGATCAGGGCGGAAAGGTCGGCGGCCTCCTGCGCGCTCATCCCGGCGGCGGGTTCGTCCAGCAGCAGGAACTGCGGCCGCCCCATCAGCGCCCGCCCGATGGCGACGCGGCGTTCGTCGGTATAGGGCAGGGCGCCCGCGATCCGTCCCGCAAGCGGGCCGATACCGACCCAGTCCAGCATCGCCTCTGCTTCGGCAATTGCCGAGGCGCGGGACTGGCCAAGGCCGACGCCCGTGACCTCCAGGTTGTCGATGACGGGCAGATCGCGGAACAGTCGCCCGCCCTGAAAGGTGCGGGCAATGCCCCGGCGGCGCACCTCATGTGGCTTCAGGCCGGACAGGGGCTGCCCGCCCAGCAGGACAGCCCCTTCGGTTGCGGCCTGAAACCCGGTCAGCACGTTGACAAGGGTCGTCTTGCCCGCCCCGTTCGGGCCGATCAGCCCGACGATCCGGCCGGGGGCCACTGTCAGGTCCACACCCGACAGCGCCTTCAGCCCGGCAAAGGCCACGGATATCTTGTCAGCGCGAAGATCGTTCATTTCGCTCCTTTCCGGTCACGGGTGATGAGGTAGGAGCCGCTGGCATCCAGCCGTGCGCTCCAGCCCGGTTCGATCACGATGGTGGTAGTGACTTCCTCGATCACCGCCGGCCCCTTGATCACGGCGTCGGACCCAAGCGGCGTGCCGTCATAGATCGGCGTCCGCGTCCGCTTGCCATCGGCGCTGAAGACCGCCTCGCGGTGGCCTTTCAGCGCCTTTTGCGCGGAAACGCCCTTGCCGATGCTCATGCGGGCGGGCTTGTCGACCAGGCCGAAAAGCGTGCTTTCGATGTTCACCACTTCGACGGTCGAGGCAGGTTCTGCGTAGGTGTAGAGTTCCTTGTGGCGTTTGTGGAAGGCGTCCCTGATCTTCCCGATCGACTTGGCATCGACCTTGAAGGTGCCGATTTCCACTGTGCATTCATGCACTTGTCCAACATAGCGCATGTCAAGGCTGCGCTTTGTCGCGATGTCCTTGCCCTTGAAGCCGTCGTCCTTCAGATGCGCCACGCCCTGCGCCTCGATCTGGGCGAACAACTCGTCAATCCGCGCAAAGGCCGCGTCGTTGTCCAGCCGCAGAGGCGCGGTCGCCATGTAGTTGTATTTCACGTCGCTGATGATCTGACCAAAGGCACAAAGACCGGACGCCAGTTTCGGCAACACGATGGTGTCAATCCCGATGGCATCCGCCAGCGCGGTGATATGCGCTGCGGTGGCACCACCTGCACCCACCAGCACGAAGTCGCGCGGGTCATAGCCACGTTCCACCGTCACCCTGCGGATGCCGTTCACCATATTGGCGTTGACGATGGTGAACATGCCATAGGCAGCACGTTCGACGCTCATCTTCAGGGGATCGGCAAGGTTCGCCTTGATCGCCTGATGCGCCTTGGCCGCGTCCAGCGGCAGGCGGCCACCCACCAGACCGTCGGGGTTCAGATAGCCCAGCACAAGGTTTGCATCCGACACGGTGGGAAGTTTTCCACCCTGACCATAGCAGGCCGGGCCGGGGTCCGATCCCGCCGATTGCGGCCCCATCTGCATCAGCCCCATCTCGTCGATCCAGCCGATACTGCCGCCACCGGCGCCCAGAGTTTCCACCTGGATCATCGGCACACCGATCCGGTAGCGCAGGAAGTCGATGTTCTTGTTGATGTTGGTGGACCCGTCCTTGGTCAACGTGATGTCGAACGAGGTGCCGCCCATGTCCACGGTGATCACATTGCGATGCCCGAAAGGCTCGCAGACATACTGCCCAGCCGCAGGCGCTGATGCCGGCCCGGAGTTGATGGCATAGACTGACCGATCCGTCATCGCCTGCCCGACGGCAAGGCCACCGTTCGACTGGTAGTAGCGGACCGGATGCTTCGCGCCCAAGCTGCGGAAATAGCGGTCCACCGCTTCGACATAGCGCTTCATGATCGGCGACAGATAGGCATTCACGACGGCCGTCGAAGTGCGGGTGTATTCCCGCACCTGCGGATAAAGTTCCGACCCCAGTGTCAGCACGACCCCCGGGAGCATCTCGCGCACGATCTCACCCGCGCGGCGTTCGTGATCGGGATGCAGCACCGACCAGACAAAGCTGATCGCCACCGTCTCGACCCCTTCAGCGCGGAACAGCTCGCAAGCCGCGCAGACATCGGCCTCGTTGAGGGCCTCGCGGACGGACCCGTCCGACAGGACCCGTTCGCGCACGCCCCGGCGCAGGTAGCGCGGCACCAGCATCGTGGCGGGCGGATAGTCCGGATCGTAGCGGTAGCCGTCTTCCTTGTGACCAAGCCGGATTTCAAGGCTGTCCTGATGCCCTGCGGTGCAGATCAACCCGGCCTTTGCTCCCTTGTGGGTGATCAACGCGTTCAGGCCAACAGTCGTGCCGTTGATGCAAAGATCGCAGTTCGACACCACCTCTTCGGGCGAAACGCCCAGTTCCTCGGAAATCAGCGCGAGGCCGTTCTTGATGGCAAGCGTCGGATCCTGCGGCGTGGACAGGGCCTTGAACAGCCGCACCTGGCCGGTCTTGTCGGCCAGAACGAAGTCGGTGAAGGTGCCGCCAGCGTCGATGCCCAGTCTGTAATCGGATTTCATCTTTCGTCCCCCTTATTTCGCGGCCATGGCGGCACGACGGTGCGCACGCAGCTCTGTGGTAGCGTTGATGTCCACGTGCAGCGTGGCGGGGTCGGTGATGATGACTCCGTAGTCCTCCCTTGCTCCGTCGATCGAGACGAGGTCGTTCCTTACGTCCCAGACGACCTTTTCGACGGCACGTTCCATCGGATTGCCATAGCCGCCACCGCCGGGGTTCATGTTGGTGATCCGGTCGCCCGGCTTGATGACCTTGATGACGTTTTCACGGATGGTTTCCGCGTGGTCGCCCTCGACCAGTTCCAGCCGCCCGACCTTGGTGTCGATCATCGTCGAGGCCGCGCCCGCAGCACCGACCGCCGGGATGCGGCGACCTTCGCCAAAGGTGATAAAGGTCATGTCGTCGTTCAACGGCTCGACCTCCCACGCCGTGCCGGACCCGCCGCGGTTCTTTCCCGCGCCGCCGCTGTCGGTCATGAGGCTGTAGCGGTGGATGATGATGGGATAGCTGTATTCCAGCAGTTCCACATCGCCCGAGGTCAGCGCACCGAAGCAGCATTCCGGGCCGCAGGCGTGCCAGCCGTCCTGGCTTGGCGTCGCCCCCGCCCCGCTGATGATGGTGGCCAGCACCATCGTCACATATTCCTCGTTGTGCCGCTTGTCCCAGCCGGCGATGTTCAGCCCGTTGGCATGGCCCCAGGACGCACTGACCTTGGACGGAACCGCCTTTTCGAATGCAAGCCGCACTGCATCGGTCAGCGTCTCCATCGGGGTCGTGGTGCAGTTCATGTGCGGGGCGGGTTCCTGTGCGTTGCACAACGTTCCCTTTGGCCCCATGTCCACCGTCACGCAGCGGTAAAGCCCTTCGTTATAGGGGGGCGGCAGCTGGGCAAACATCATCAGACCAAGGTAGACACCCGAATAGCTGTTCCCTTCGTAGCTGTTGATGAAATAGGGAATTTGCGGCGGGCTGGAGATTTCGATGTGGCAGGCGTCGGCCTTGATCGTCACCTTGGCGGCGATGGTCAGATCGCCAAATCCGTGACCTGCATCCTCCACAATCGCCGATCCTTCATAGGTGCCGTCCGGTATGGTCGAGATCAGGGTGCGCATCTGGCGTTCGGCCATGTCGAGAAGCGTGTCGATGCAGGCATCGACCGTTTCCTCGCCGTATTTCTCCAGCATTGCCAGCAGCGCGCGTTCGCCCACCTGACAGGCCCCGATCAGCGCGTTGAAATCGCCTTCCTGATCGCGCCGGGCGCGCATGTTGGTAAAGATGAAGTTCAGGACGTCCTTGCGTGGCGTCCCCCTATCCCAGACCTTGACGGGCGGAATACGCAGGCACTCAGCGTAGATTTCCTTGGCGTTGGGATTATACCCCGCAGGCACCGGGCCGCCGATATCCGTGAGATGGCCCTTGCAAACCGTCCAATATTTCAGCTTCCCCTTCCAGAACACCGGCTTGTAAAAACAGGTATCGATCGCGTGGCTCCCACCCCAAGCCGGGTCGTTGTGGATCAGAAGGTCGCCTTCGTGGATGTCGCCCTCAAAATAGCCCGCCACAACCTTCATCGCCGGGATCAGGCTGCCAAGGTGGATCGGAATGTCCTGGCCTTGCAGGATCATCTCGGGACGGTGGTTGAACAGCGCCGTTGAATAGTCATGCGCCAGATTGAACACGCTGGAGCGTGCGGTCTTTTCCAGACTCAGCGTCATCTCGCGCTGGGTCGTTTCAAGGATCCCGCGCACCACCGACAGGGTGATGGGGTCAACCTCGATCCTTTTCTTTCTTGGCGTGTCCGCCATTACGAAGCCCTCCGGTAAGGGCCGCGCAATAGGGTAGGGGCTGGGCAAAAAGCCCATTTGTCGCATCCACCAACCCTGTCGCGCGGCGTCTGTTGCGCCTTTGATCGGAGAAGGCTAGCGGTGCCGTCGCACCCTCGTCTTTGCACCGGATGCACGGGCTTTTGTCTTTCAGTGCAGGGGGGGGAGATGCCCGCTTGTCCTGCTCGGGCGCCCGTGGCCTGATGGGTGAAAGGGGGAAGGACGCGATGAAAAGCACCATTACAACGCGTGGGGTCGATCAGGCGGGCCGCAGTCGGCACTGGCACGAGACGATCGCGCGGGCCTATTTCCCGCTGGACCTGACATTTCCGCGGCCCGAGACCTTTAATGGTGAGCTGACCTCGTGGGATCTTGGCGGTGTGTCGCTGTCGCGGCTGACCTCCAATCCGCTGCTGTATCGCCGCCTGCCGAAGCATTTCCGCGGACCGGGGCCGGAAGAGTTTCTGGTGACGCTGCCCGCCAAGTCCGAAGTCCGCTTCGCCCAGGGCGGCAAGGAGGTCCGTGCAAACCCCGGTGCCTTCTTCATCGAACGCAGCCATGAGCCTTATGAGTTCAGCCACGCCGAACCCGCCGACCTTTGGGTCATGAAGCTGAGCAAGGACATGCTTGGCGGTCGGATCCGTGCGCCGGACCGCTTCTGCTCGCTGCAATTCGATGCGACAAACGGGGCGAATGGCCTTTTCGTGGACATGGTCCACCTGATCCCCGCGCGTTACGACAACATGACCGAGGAAGCCCGTGCCATTGTTGGCCGCCAGCTTGTCGACCTTCTGGCGCTGGCCATCCAGTCGGACGAGCGCGTGCTGACCTCGGGTGCTTCCACCGTCCGCGCGGCGCATCTGGCGCGGATCGAGGCCTTCGTCCGACGCTACATCGGCGACCCTGATCTGGGGCCCGACGAGGTGGCGGCAGGATGCGGCATCTCGGTGCGCTACCTGCATGAGTTGTTGCGCGACACGAACACGACGCTCGGCCAATGGATCCGCGATACCCGCTTGCAGGCCGCGATGGAAGATCTGCAGAACCCCGCCGACCGCCGCGCTATTGGCGAGATCGCCTATGCGCGAGGGTTTGCCGATCAGGCGCAGTTTTCCCGCGCCTTCCGGGCGCGGTTCGGGGTTACCCCGAAACAGGCCAAGGGGCGCTGAAGGTCTGCTCATCGCTGCGCCGAATGCGCTCTTCGCGGTTGCGCGACGTGGGGCCAAGGGCGAACGATGAGCGGTCGCGTGCATCACCTCCCCACAAGATGACGCACGCGTTGCAGGGCGGCCTGCCGGTCGTGCCGTGCCGCCATCGCCTGATCCATCGTCACCTCGACGAAGCGCGCCGGGGAATGTGGTTGCAGCTGGCCGATCATGTCCATGTCGGCGCTGATCACGCAGCCGACCATCATGTAGCCGCCGCCCGAGACTGCATCACGGTGCAGCACGATGGGTTCCGTCCCGCCCGGCACCTGAATTGATCCGTAAGGATAGCAGGCGTCGACGATGTTCGATGGATTGCTCCCTGCGCCAAAGGGCTGTTCGCGCGGGACGAAATCCAGCGCCGTGCCGCCCTTGAAGCGATAGCCGATCCGGTCCGCCTCGGGCGCGACCTTCCAGGTGTCGGCAAGGAAGCGTTTGCCCGCCTCGGCGGTGATCCGGTGCCAGTAAAGGCCCGGCAGCATCCGCAGTTCGGCCGGATTGCCCGGCAACCGCCGCAGGGCGGCAGGGACGCTGCCGCCTCCTGCGCCGCCCGCACCCACAGGCAGCTCGTCGCCCGCCTTCAGGGCGCGCCCTTCGTGGCCGCCAAGCGCGCCAAGCGTATAGGTCGACCGCGACCCGAGTTTGAGCGGCACGTCGATCCCGCCCGACACCGCGATATAGGCCCGCGCGCCCCCCTTCAGGAACCCGAAGGACAGACGGTCGCCCGCCTTGACCGGGAAGGCTTCCCAGCCCGCGCGATCCTCGCCATTCAGTTTCGGCGGCAGGTCGCCCCCGGTCACCGCGACCGTGGCGGCGGCGGTGAATTCCAGTTCCGGGCCCATGAACACGGCTTCCAGCACCGCGGCACCTTCGTCGTTGCCCACCAGCATGTTGGCAACCCGCAGCGAGAAACGGTCCATGCCGCCGGAAAGCGGGATGCCCAGATGATAAAAGCCCGGGCGCCCAAGATCCTGCACGGTGGTTGCCAGGCCAGGAGAGATAACCTTAACGGCCATTGAGAGCCTCCATCAGTTTGGCGTTGGTCCCGGCCATGTCCTTGTTGAAATCCGAAAGCGAGAAGGTCGCCGGGCGGATCACCGGCTCGAACCGGTTTTCCTCCACCGCCTCCAGCGCCGCGTCGTATTCGTCGCGGTTGATCGGCTTCCACTTCACAATGTCGCCGGGCCGGAACAGGCACATCTCGTCGCGCAGATAGCTGACCTCTTGGTTCGGGTCGTAGATCGGCATCGGCGTGATACCGAACATCTGGTAGCCGCCCGCCCCACGGACCGAGTAGATGCAGGAAAAGCAGCCGCCATGGCCGACGGTCAGCTTTGGCGTATCGGTGCGCGGCCGCAGGTATTTAGGCACCTGCAACTGTCGCTTGCGTTCGACCATCTGGTAAAGGAACGGCAACCCGGCCACGAAGCCCACCATCGACACGAACCATGGCTGGCTGGAATGGGCCTCTATGAAACTCTCGACCGTTCCCAGCCCGTTCACCTCGGCGGCATATTCAAGGTCGGTCCTGGCCGGATCCTGATGCCTTTCGCGAAAGCGCATCAGCGTCTCATGCGTCCAGGGGTCCTGATAGTAGACCGGGATCTCGATGATCCGGGTCTGGAGGCTCGCATTGGACTGCGAAGCCGCTGCCTCCATCCCCTGCATCTCCTTCAGAAGATCACCCGGCTTGATCACGTCGGGGTCGAACTTGACCTGAAAGCTGGCATTGGCCGGGCAGATCTCGGTCACGCCCTTGATGCCGGCTGCCTTGACCGCGTTGGTCATGGACAGCGAGGTGAAGAAGGCCTCAAGCGACATGGACTCGGAGACTTCGCCGAAGATGTGCTCGTCGCCCCCAAAGCTGAAACGGATCGACATGGTCCCTCCTAAAGTTCGAGTTCCGGCACCAGCCGGGCGGAATGGGCGTTCAGCCAGCCTTCAAGCCAGCGGGTGTGAACGGCATTGGCCTGCACGTCCGGGTCAGCGGCCAGTGCAAGAAACAGGGGCCCTGTCGTGCAAAGACCGTCGATCCGGGTTTCCTTCAGTGCGCGCACCAGCCGGGTGATCGCCGCCTCGCGCGTTTCGGCATGGACCACAAGCTTGGCCAGAAGCGAGTCGTAGAACGGCGGCACGGTGTAGCCCGCGTAAAGCATCGATTCGAACCGCACCCCCGGCCCCCCCGGCACCCGCAGTGCCGAGACCGTGCCGGGGAAGGGCGCGAAATCGCGCGACGGGTCTTCGGCGTTCAGGCGCACCTCGATGGCATGGCCGCGCGCCACGATGTCGCGCTGTTTCAGCCGCAGGGGTTCGCCGCCCGCAATGCGCAGGCCCTCGGCCACAAGGTCGATGCCGGTGATCATCTCGGTCACCGGGTGTTCGACCTGAATACGGGTGTTCATCTCGATAAAGTAGAAATGATCGGCCGCGTCGTCGTAAAGGTATTCGATGGTTCCCGCGCCGGAATAGCCCACCGCCCGCGTCAGCCGCACGGCGCTTTGGCACAGCTCATCCCGCACTCTGTCGGACAAGGCACTGGAGGGCGCTTCTTCCCAGACCTTCTGACGGCGGCGCTGCAGGGAACATTCCCGTTCCCAGCAATGCACGGCGTCGGTGCCGTCACCAAGCACCTGCACTTCGATGTGGCGGGCCTTGGTGACAACCTTTTCAATGTAAAGGCCACCGTCGCCAAAGGCTGCCAGCGCTTCGGCCGCGGCCTGCGGGAAGGCGGCCTCGAACTCGACCAGATCATTCGCAATGCGGATGCCCCGGCCGCCGCCCCCGGCCGCCGCCTTGATCATCACCGGAAAGCCCGTGTCGATCAGGATGTGGCGGGCGGCCTCGATATCGGCCACGCGCCCCAGGCTGCCCGGCACCACCGGCACGCCCGCCGCATGGGCCGCCGCTCGTGCCGCGACCTTGTCGCCCATCGTGCGGATCGCGTCGCCCGACGGCCCGACAAAGGTCCGTCCGGCCGCCTTGCAGGCATCGGCGAAATCGGCGTTCTCGGCAAGGAAGCCATAGCCGGGGTGGATGCTGTCGGCCCCGGTAGCGGCAGCGGCCTGCAGGATCGCCGCCTGATTCAGGTAGGATTTCTTCGCCGCCGGTGGGCCGATGTTCACCGCCTCATCCGCGATCTGCACATGCAACGACTCGCGGTCCGCGTCGGAATAGACCGCCACGGTCGCAATCCCGAGGTCTTGCGCCGCGCGGATTACCCGCACGGCGATTTCCCCACGGTTGGCAACCAGAAGCTTCTTCAGCATCAATCCACCTCGGCCAGAACGGCGCCTGCCATCACGGGCTCTTCGTCGTCGACGTCAAAGCGGATGTTGGTTCCGGCCACCTCCGAGCGGACCTCGTGGAAGGACTTCATCACCTCGATCAGGCCGATCACGTCACCCACGGCCACGGCATCGCCGTCGGCCTTGAAGGGCGGCGTGCCGGGGGCGGAGGAGCGGTAGAAGGTGCCGGGTAGCGGAGACTGGATCTGGGCCATTAGGGTGTCCTCTCAGGTGTAGGGCTGGACAGCGGCCCGTACGGCGCGGGCGATGTCGATGGCGTTAGGCGTGTCGGAGTGAATGCAAATCGAGTCGCAGCGCAGGGGGATGTCGCTGCCATCCGTCGCCGTTCCCTTGCCTTCGGTAATCGCACGGATGCAGCGCGCGGCCATCAGGGCGGGGTCCATGGCCTCATGCTCGCGCGTCACGATCAGGCTGCCATCGGGGCGATAGTCCAGATCGGCATAGAATTCTGCGACGAAGTCATGCCCGCGCAAGGGATAAACCCTCTCATGCAGCGTCCCGGTCATCCCCAGGAGCGGCACCTTGAAGACATCGGCCGCATCGCAGACCGCCTGCGCAATGTCCTCCTGCCGGGCGGCCATGCCATACAGGCTGCCGTGCGGCTTGATGTGGTTCAAATCCATCCCCTCGGCCTTGAGGAAGCCGCAAAGCGCGCCGATCTGATAGATGATGCAGTTGGCCATCTCTTCGCGGCCCATCTTCATCTCGCGCCGGCCGAAACCTTGCAGATCGGGAAGGCTGGGATGCGCCCCAACCTTCACCCCGTGTTTCTTCGCCAGCCGCACCGTGGCGCGCATGTGGTCAAAATCGCTGGCGTGAAAACCGCAGGCTACGTTCGCGATGTCGATCATCGGCATGATCGCTGCGTCATCCCCCATGCGCCAAAGCCCGTAGCTTTCCCCCATGTCGCAGTTGATCGTGATCGGCATCCTACCCCCTGCTGCTTTTCGATCTTCGCTCAGCTTCGCCTCGGCACGCCTTCATTGCAAATTCGATTTATAGAGATATCGTATCGAAAATTTCGATAGAGAGTGCCATGTCGCTGACCATCCGCCAACTTCGCTATTTCATCGCCGCAGCCCAGACAGGACAGGTCAGCCATGCCGCGATGGAGTTGAACATCTCGCAGTCCGCCGTGACATCAGGTATCCAGGCGCTTGAAGCGACGCTTGGAGCTCGATTGTTGTCTCGAAGCGCAACCGGAGTTTCTGTCACACCCGAAGGCGCGCGGTTCCTGTCTCGGGCCAAGGCCATCATCGCGGCGGTGGAAGAAGCCACGCGCAGCCCCTTGGGCGAGGAAACCCAGGCTGTCGGCCGCCTGCGGCTGGGCGTGACCTATACGGTGGCCGGCTATTTCATGGCCCGTCACTACGCTGCCTTCCGGCGCATCTATCCCGGCATCACGCTGGAACTGTCCGAACAGCCACGCCCGGCGATCGAGAATGCGCTGGTCTCCGGCGGTCTGGACCTTGCAGTCATGCTGACCTCGAACCTTGCAAACACCGGCGAACTTGCCTCCGAGACCCTGTTCCGCTCACGACGGCGCCTGTGGCTCCCGTCAGAACACCGCTTGCTCGCCGCGCCCCAGATCAGCCTTTTCGATGTGGCGCGCGAACCTTATGTGATGCTGACCGTGGACGAAGCCAGCCGTACAGCCGGGCGCTATTGGGACAAGTACGGACTGGTGCCGAAGACGGTCTTCACGACCTCCTCGGTCGAGGCGGTGCGCTCGATGGTTGCAGCGGGGATGGGGGTGACCATTCTCAGTGATATGGTTTACCGTCATTGGTCTCTTGAGGGACAAAGGATAGAGCAGCGCCAGACGGTCGAGCCGATACCGTCGATGGATGTCGGGCTTACCTGGTCGAACGACCGCCCGCTGTCTGCTGCTGCAAAGGTTTTCAGTACCTATATTTTCGCGACCCTCGGGGCGGGCACCTGACGGGCGGATGTTCGGTCTTCTGAAACTCGCGAGCAGGACCATCTGCAAGCCTCTGGAACGCGATGTCCGAACCGTCAGCGTCGCGGAGAGCCAGCCAGGGTCGATCGAAATTCATCCAAGCCAGATCATTGCGGCGGCGAGATGGACGAAGCCGGTGAAGTGGACGGTGCGTCGGTCGTAGCGGGTGGCGAAGCGCCGGAACTGCTCGAGGCGACCGAAGCTGCCTGCTGACGCTGACCCGGCACGGCTATGCCGACTGGGACGGGAAGTTCTTCACGTTGACGCCGCGGGTCCTGCGGCTTGGCACCGCCTGCCTTGCCACCATGCCGCTTCCGCAGATCATGCAGCCCCTGCTGGATGCACTGTCTGACCGGATCGGGCAAAGCAGCTCGGTGTCCATCCTCGACGGGGCAGAGATCCTGTATGTGGCGCGGGCGGCGCAGAAAAAGGTGATGTCGATCAGCCTGATGCCTGGCTCGCGCCTGCCTGCCCACTGCACCAGCATGGGCCGCGTGCTGCTGGCAGCCCGCCCAGAGGCCGAAGCGCTGGCGATCCTTAGCGCGCAGCCGCCGCAGGCCCGAACTCCCCGGACCCTCACCGACCCCGGCGCCATCATGGCAGAGCTTGCCCGGGTGCGCGCCCAAGGCTTTGCCATCATCGACCACGAGGTCGAACTTGGCCTGCGCTCCATCGCGGTGCCGCTGATCAGCGTGCATGGCAAGGTTGTGGCGGCGCTGAACGTCGAGGTGGCGCTGACCTGCCACTGGTCTTTCATCCAGCCGCGACCGGAGCCCGTTGGTCATTTACGCCTTTCGGCGCGGGTTGAGCAATCGCCCGGCGCGCAGAACTTTCATTGCGTGCAGCGGGTCGGGCGATTGCGGTGGTCAGGTGCAGGGCGAAGCCTGCGGGGGTCTGGTAGCCAAGCGCGGAATGCGGCCGCGCGGTGTTGTAATCGGTGACCCAGGCCGCCATCAATTCGCGGGCATGGGCGAGGTTGCGGAACAGCGTCTCGTTCAGAAACTCGTCCCGCATCCGGCCGTTGAAGCTCTCGACAAATCCATTCTGCATGGGCTTGCCGGGCGCGATGTAGTGCCATTCGACCTTCTGCTCGGCGCACCACTTCAGGATCGCGTTCGAGGTCAGTTCCGTCCCCCTCGCCATTGTCCTCGGACCAGTGGCGGACAATGGCTCGATCCGAGACGATCATCCCGGGCCTCCCGCGCCGTTCGATCAGCGCCGTCAGTTCCCGGGCTACGCGGCGGCCTGAGATCGAGGTGTCGGGGATCGCCGCCAGGCATTCGCGTGTGACGTCATCC
>Ga0209024_1000871_pt1 | contig 35888 bp, 31 predicted proteins | sample AutmiccommunBRH5_FD_187380 | JGI IMG/M metagenome (GOLD analysis project Ga0209024, IMG submission 187380) | Deep subsurface microbial communities from Mt. Terri, Switzerland - Autotrophic microbial communities BRH/5 (SPAdes) (version 2) | ecosystem: Environmental > Aquatic > Deep subsurface >...
GTGGTAGAAATTGCTGTGGACGATGATGAAATTGTCAAACGCATGAGTGGGCGTCGTATACATCCTGCCTCTGGCCGTGTTTATCATGTTGAATACAATCCGCCCAGGCACGATGGTATTGATGACGAGACCGGTGAGCCATTAATACAGCGAGAGGATGATCGCGAGGAAATTGTTCGAAAGCGGTTGGATGTTTATCATGAGCAAACGGAACCTGTAATTTCTTATTATCAGGCTTGGTCAAACAGCAAAAAAGCTAGTGCGCCTGCGTTTCATCGCATTGCTGGAACAGGTAGTGTGGATACTATTTTTCAAAGAATTTTAAGTGCCATTGAATAAAGGGAGGAAGCATGGCAGGAAAAACTACAACACCATCCATAGATAGCAATCATTTTGAATCACTAATACAAGATAATGATATTGTTTTTATCGATTTTTGGGCTTCATGGTGTGCGCCTTGCAAGCAATTTGCTCATGTTTATGAGCGAGTTGCAGCGCTTCATGACAACATAGTGTTTGCCAAAATAAACATTGAGGAAGAAAGTGAGCTAGCCGAAACTTTCCAGATTCGTTCGATACCACATTTGATGGTTTTCAAACAAGGCATTGTTATCTATTCTGAAGCAGGGAGCATGCCTGAATCAACATTAAAAGAATTAGTTCAACAGGCCTTAGATGCTGATGTGGATGAAATTCGCGCTCAATTAGATAATGGTATGCCTGAGTAACGCATATAACGGGCTAATTCGGCTTTACTTGTCTCATTAAAATTAAGTCCTAATTTTGTGCGCCGCCAAAGAATATCATCAGAATTAATAGCCCATTCTTCTCGTTGTAAGTAATCCACTTCCACCTGATAAAGTGTGTTAGTAAAGTTGATACCGAGATCAGCCATTTTTTTGCATTCCGATAAGATAAGCTCTGTGCGCGTGCCATAGTTGTTTAAGTAGCGGGTTAAAATTTCTTCATCTAACCAATGGTATTTTTCTCGCGCATGGATTTTGTAATTTTCAAAGCGCATGGTGTTTAGATTAGCACCTGGCAGCGGGGTGGTTTCTGTGTGTGACTTGGCTAAATCAGGAAATACGGCGCGTAATTGATCAATTGCATGTTTGCTTAACTGACGGTAAGTGGTAATTTTACCGCTATAGATGGTGATTGAAGGCGCTGGATGATGAGTAAAATGGTAGGCATAATCACGACTAATTGCATTTGGTGTTTTTCCTGCCTCGGCTAATAGCGGCCGGACACCACTCCAGCGACTGATGATATCATGCTCATGCAATTGTATCTTGAAATAGTTATTGATTAACGTGGTGAGGTATGTAATTTCTGCAGGTTCTATGTCGATATCATCAAGAGATCCGGTAAACGTCACATCAGTCGTGCCAATCATGGAGTAACCATGATAAGGGATAACAAACACAATGCGGTTGTCTTCATGTTGCAGTAAATAGGCGTGTTCTCCCTCATATAGTTTTTGCACGACTAAATGACTGCCTTTTATCAGTGTCATCGCGCGAGCTTGCGGGATTTGCAGCAATTGGTTCATGGGTTCAACCCATGGGCCGGCGGCATTGATAACTGTTTTGGCTTTAATCTGGAAACAATAACCTGCCTTGGATTGCATGGTTAATTGCCATTGCTTATTATTTATTTGTGCCTGGATTAATTTAGTTTGGGGCATGATAGTGGCACCGTGTGCTTTTGCTTGCAGCGCATTAGTTATAGTGAGCCGCGCATCGTCCGTTGCTGCATCATAAAAAAGAAAACCTTGGGTTAAATTATCATTCAGTGGCTCGAAATAATCAGCATGCTTGCGACGTTTAATTAATTTGGTTTTAGGTAATTTATTTTTACGGCTCAAATGATCATAAAGAAAAAGGCCTGTCCGCAAAAACCAGATTGGGCGCATGTTTTTTTGATGCGGTAGTACAAAAGGCAGGGGATGAACCAGATGGGGTGCTAATCGCAACAGGTTTTGGCGCTCATCCAATGCTTTTTTCACCAGGGCAAAGTCAAAATACTCTAAATAACGTAAGCCACCATGAATGAGTTTGGTGCTGCTAGACGATGTTTTTGAAGCCAGATCGTCTTGTTCACAGAGGAAAACCGACAACCCCCGTAAGGCTGCATCAGCAGCACATCCGCAACCATTGATACCACCACCGATGATTGCTACATCATAAACACAATCCATGTGATAGCTCCGCAATTTTTTAATTATTTCTCAGTGCACGGCAAAAAATTATACATTCAAAATTTGTCATCCTCGCGAAGGCGGGGATCCAAGCTGGCAGTAGCATTGTACTATTTCAAAAATGGATTCCCGCCTTCGCCGGAATGACAATATCATTTTTGTCCGTCACAAAGATGTATGAAAGATAAAGTATATACCTAAAAGATGTTTTATTTTAAGATAGTTACATAATAATCAGGATAAAAAACAATGCAATACCTTCTTGCAATTGATCAAGGAACCAGTAGTACACGCGCTATGTTGTATTCACTGCAAGGTCAATTACTCAATACAAGCCAATCACAATTGACCCAGTATTACCCAAAACCAGGCTGGGTTGAGCATGATCCAGAAGAGATATGGCAAAAAACACTCGCCGCTATTCGAGAAGTAATCGCCACTGTTGATGCAAAGCAAATTATTGCTTGTGGTTTGACTAATCAGCGTGAAACGACGTTAATCTGGGATAAGCAAACAGGTGTGTGCCTATCACCTGCTATTGTATGGCAAGACAGGCGCACACAAGATTTTTGTCAGTCATTAGCTTCTCACCGTGACATGTTACGCAACAAGACAGGCTTGCTGCCCGATCCTTATTTTTCAGCCAGTAAATTGCATTGGCTGTTGACTAATATCCCCGATGCACGGCCACTTGCATCCAAAGGCCGGCTTGCCTTTGGTACCGTGGATAGTTTTCTAATATGGCGACTGACTGGTGGTAAGGCGCATTTAACCGATATCACCAATGCATCGAGAACCTTGTTATTTAATATTTTTGACCAGTGCTGGGATGAGGAGTTACTGCAACTATTTGATACTCCGAGAACCATTCTTCCGGAGGTATGCGCCAGTGATTTCCATTTTGGTGTGATTGATAAGGCGTTATTGGGCGCATCTATTCCTATTACCGGTGTGGCAGGCGATCAGCAGGCAGCGCTCATTGGTCAGCGTTGTTTTGATGAAGGGATGGTTAAGGCAACGTTTGGTACGGGTGGTTTTTTATTGTTAAACACAGGTGAGAAGCCAGTTTTATCCAATCATCATTTATTAACCACCATCGCATACCGTATTTTGGGTAAAACTGTGTATGGATTGGAGGGAAGCCTTTACCAGGCCGGCACTACCGTCAAGTGGCTGCGTGATGAATTGCAATTGATAACTGCTGCAAGTGATACGGAAGTCTTGGCAAAAAGCCTGGACAGCAATGAAGGAGTATACCTTGTGCCCTCGTTTACGGGGTTGGGTGCACCGCATTGGCTTGCAATAAACGGAGCGATGATTATTGGCCTGGCGCGTACCAGTAACAAAGCACATTTTGCACGGGCAGCACTTGAAAGCGTCTGCTATCAAACACGGGATATATTGTCCTGCATGCGGGAAGACAGCAACATGACATTATCGCTCCTGCGTGTGGATGGTGGTATGGCGAGTAATCAATGGTTCTTGCAATTTATGGCGAAACAGTGTGGCTTACTAGTGCAGCGCCCACATGATATAGAAACAACGGCATTAGGAGCTGCTTTGTTGGCAGGGATTGGTTGTGGTGTGATCGATTCGTTGCGGTCTTTACAACAAAACTGGGTCTTTGATAAACAATTTATACCTGTCGATGACAGCGAAACAATTGAAACAGATTATCAAGGTTGGCAACGCGCTTTACGCATGCTTAAAGCAGGTGTTTCGTAATCAAGGCTTTCCTTTTTCCCTTATTTGGTGAGCAGAAAACTTAAGTGCAGTTATTTACAAATACAATCAAGGCATTGTTGAATAAGAGGTATAAATTTGTTCTCAAAAGATAGTCCACCCAACGGGTTGAAAAAAGAATTAGACATCGCGATTGCACTTGCCAGGCAAGCAGGGGATATTGCGCAAAGAATTCGAGATAAAGGGTATGGGGTTCGAGAAAAAAAGGGAGGATTAGGCCCTGTAACTGAAGCCGATGAGGCCGCTAGTGACCTGTTGGTGCAAAAGATTAGCCAGGCTTTTCCTGACGATCTAATTGTCTCTGAAGAGGAGCCTTTATCACATGCGCCTAGTTTGAACAATCGAATATGGTTTATCGATCCGATTGATGGAACAAAAGAGTTTATCGCAGGCCGAGCCGATTGGTCTGTTATGTTAGGTCTTGCTATTAATGGGATACCTTGTGTTGGCGTGGTTTATCAACCTGATATAGAGCAGCTTTATTATGCCATAAAAGGTGGTGGCTCTTTCTCATGCCTTGCTGGAAAAATCCAAAATCTAAAGGTGCGATCAATATCTGATCCTCGTGACGCTGTGCTAATTCAATCGCGCAGCCATGGAAGTGTAAAAGTTGATCAAATTGCCAGGGAATGTGGGATCAGTAAAACGATAAGTTCAGGCTCTGTCGGGGTGAAGTTGGGGATGATAGCAGCAGGGCATGCGGATCTTTATTTTAATTTTTCCGGCCATTGTCATTTATGGGATCTGTGTGGGCCGGAAGTAATTCTTCAGGAGGCGGGCGGTAGGATTTTGTCTGCTGATGGTAAAAAAATTCGCTATAACCTGGATGAGATGATTTTTCAACAGCCTTTTTTAGCTTCAAATACTGCTTTGTTAGCTAAACTTGGTTGTTTTTTAATATGACCGTGCGCACCCACAACTACAAGGGATGTGTTGTGGTTTATAAATAAAGTTGACGGTGTTGTGTGGTGCTGTAAAATACCCCTTAAATCAAGGGTTACCTATGTCTACTACAGCACAAATTAATAAAGCCTGTGATTTAATTTTATTTGGTGTTCTTGGTGATCTTGCTTCACGCAAGTTATTGCCAGCGCTGTATCAATTAGAAAAATCAAGGTTGCTGCATCCTGAAACACGGATAATCGGTGTCGCCCGCGAAAGCCTGTTAAAATCCGGGTACATTGAATTCGTTGAAACCAGTTTTAAAAAGTTCCTAAAAGAACCAATCGATGCGGAGGTCTGGCAACGGATTCAACAAAAGCTTGATTATGTTCAAGCCGATCTGCGTAATCCCAACGATTTTGAGCAATTGAAGAATTTGGCGGCGCCTGATTCACGCATTACGATCAGTTATTTTGCAACGCCTCCTTCCTTGTTCGGATCAATCAGTGAAGGGTTGGCCCTGGCAGGACTTGCAGCTTGTCCCGCACGGGTCGTAATGGAAAAGCCAATTGGTCATGATCTGGCGTCTTCTAAAGTCATTAACGATCAAGTCGCGCGCTTTTTCAAAGAAAGCCAAATTTATCGGATTGATCATTACCTTGGAAAAGAAACAGTTCTTAACTTGTTTGCACTGCGTTTTGCCAATGCCATTTTCGCATCCAATTGGGATCACAATGCCATTGATCATGTGCAAATTACTGTTGCAGAGGAAGTCGGTGTAGAAGGGCGGTGGGGGTATTATGACGAAGCAGGTCAAATGCGCGACATGATCCAAAATCATCTTTTACAAATATTATCCCTTATCGCAATGGAGCCACCGGCAAGTCTGGATGCTGATAGCATACGTGATGAGAAACTTAAAGTATTGAAGGCATTGCGACCTGTGACCAGAAGTAATGTGCTGGAGAAAACAGTTCGCGGACAATATGCGAATGGTTTTATTGGTGGTCAACCAGTGCCCGGGTATTTGAATGAGCCGAATGCACGCACAGCCAGTCAAACGGAAACGTTTGTTGCTATCAAGGTGGAAATTGATAATTGGCGCTGGGCGGGTGTTCCTTTTTACCTGCGCACAGGCAAGCGCATGCCTAAAAAGCTCAGTGAAGTCGTCATTTGTTTTAAACCGCAGCCGCACAATATTTTTCATGAGCACTACAAGCAATTGCCTGCTAATAAACTAATTATTCGTTTGCAACCTGATGAGGGTGTTGAAATTCAAATCATGAATAAAACCCCAGGTCTTGAAGAAACCATGCGCTTGCAGCAAACAAAGCTGGATTTAAGTTTTGATGAAACATTTAAATCACAACGAATTGCAGATGCTTACGAGCGGTTATTGTTAGAGGCCATGTTAGGAAGCCAATATTTGTTTGTTCGTCGTGATGAGGTTGAGGCTGCCTGGAAATGGGTGGATGGCATTATTGATGCATGGCGTAATCAACATGAATCACCGCGTGCCTATCAAGCCGGTACCTGGGGTCCTGTTGCCTCCATTTCTTTGTTAGCACGCGATAACCGTAATTGGGATGAATAGAATGAAGGTTAATCAATTTACCGATACTCATGCGCTTAATCAGCGCTTTGCAGCAACGTTGGGAGCAATTTTAAGCCAGGCGATTGAAACCCGTGGCCATGCTTATTTAGCGGTATCAGGTGGTAAAACACCTGCGGCACTGTTTACTATTCTGGCAGAAGAAGCGCTGGATTGGCAGCGAGTGACTATTACGCTATGTGACGATCGTTGCATCGCACCCGCCGAAAAAGATAGCAATGAACGCATGGTGAAAGAGAACTTGTTGCAGAACAAGGCAGCACGTGCCAATTTTATTAGTTTATTTTCCGAGAAAGACAACGATTCGGCGTATGTTGCTGACGTTAAATCACGCCTGTTAGGAATGCCTGCGTTTGATGCAGTGATTCTTGGCATGGGAGAAGACGGGCATACTGCATCTCTTTTTCCTTGTAGCCCTGAGATAAACGCAGGTTTGGCAGATACGGATGAGGTTGTGTTAATGGTGACACCGAAGACGGCACCTTATAAGCGTATATCATTGACTAAAAATCGACTGCTTAATAGCCGCGCCATGTTTCTACATCTGGTTGGTGAAAATAAATTACAAGTATTAAATGCAGCACTTGCCGGAAATGATGTTTTTCAGATGCCGATTCGTGCCTTTTTAAATAACCCTGTCACCGAAGTACAGGTTATGTACGCACCCCAGTGAGGTTGTCCATGCATTCAGTTATACAGCAAGTTACCGAGCGAATTATCGACCGTAGTTTAAAAAGTCGCAGTCTTTACCTCGCGCGCATAGAAGAAGCGCGTTTAAAAGGACCTCATCGTGGCGCATTGCATTGTGGTAATTTGGCTCATGGTTTTGCAGCATGTGCTAAAAATGATAAATCAGCGCTTCGCGGCATGACCAAGGCCAATATCGCTATTGTTTCATCCTATAATGACATGTTATCTGCACACAAACCGTATGAGTCATACCCGGCACTGATTAAAGCTGCCATCAGTGAGGCTGGTGGTGTAGCTCAATTTGCCGGTGGTGTGCCTGCGATGTGTGATGGTGTGACACAAGGTCAGCCAGGCATGGAATTAAGTTTATTGAGTCGAGACGTTATTGCTATGTCCGCGGCAGTTGGTCTGTCACATAATATGTTTGACGGCGGCTTGATGCTGGGAATTTGTGATAAAATTGTACCCGGTTTATTAATGGCCGCACTCAGCTTTGGTCATCTGCCGTTTATTTTTATACCCGCAGGTCCCATGCCTTCCGGTATTCCTAACAAAGAAAAAGCACGAATCAGGCAGTTATATGCAGAAGGCAAGGTTGGAAAAGATGAGCTGCTTGAGGTAGAAGCCGCATCGTATCATTCAGCGGGTACTTGTACGTTTTATGGAACAGCCAATTCAAATCAATTAGTTGTTGAAGTCATGGGATTACATCTTCCTGGCGCGGCTTTTGTCAATCCAGGCACGCCATTGCGGGATGAGCTAACCAAAGCTGCCGCGCGCCAGGTAACTGCCTTAACTGATTTGGGTGAAGACTACCTACCGATTGGTAAATTGGTAGATGCCAAATCCATTGTTAATGGCATTGTGGCACTACTGGCAACTGGTGGATCGACTAATCACACCATGCATTTGATTGCAGTCGCTCGTTGCGCTGGTTTTATTGTTAACTGGGATGATTTTGCAGATTTATCGAAAGTGACTCCTCTCATCGCGCGTATTTATCCCAATGGGCAGGCAGATATTAATCATTTTCAGCGTGCAGGAGGGACTGCGTATCTAATCCATACTTTATTGGATGAAGGTTTATTGCATGACGAAGTAAGCACAGTTGCAGGCTTTGGCTTACGCCGCTATACGCAAAAGCCCATATTGCAAGAAAAAAACCTTACCTGGGTCGCAGGGCCTACAGAATCTTCTGACCCAGATACATTGACTTCGGCCTCCACGCCATTCACACCACATGGTGGCCTGAATGTGTTGTCAGGAAATATCGGACGTGCCGTGATTAAAACATCAGCACTTTCTGTAGGTACGGAAGTAATAAAGGCACCTGCCATTATTTTTTCAAATCAGCATGATTTTGAAGTTGCGTTTAAGCAGGGTGAATTAAATCAGGATTGTGTTGTGGTTTTAAGATTTCAGGGGCCTCGTGCATGTGGTATGCCCGAATTGCATAAACTCACCCCACAACTGGGCTTGCTGCAAGACCGTGGTTATCAAGTTGCATTGGTGACTGATGGACGGATGTCAGGTGCTTCGGGTAAAGTGCCTGCAGCTATTCATGTTACCCCTGAAGCTGCTGATAACGGGCCAATTGCCAAAATCCAAGCTGGTGACATGTTGCTTGTTGATAGCATCAATGGGGTGTTGCAAGTATTGGTGGATGACGAAAAATTTGCCCAGCGTGAGCCTGCCAAATCAGCGTTATCTGACTATCACCACGGCATGGGAAGGGAGCTGTTTGGCGGTTTGCGTGGGCAATTAACCGGGGCAGAGTTTGGCGCTTGCAGTCTGTTTGTTTGTGATGATAATCCAGATGAATAGTCAGCATTTTTTTTGTGGAACGAATCAATATGCAATTGTAGCTGATATTGGCGGTACGAATGCTCGTTTTAGTCGTGTTGATTTAATGAATATGGATATTGACAGGATCGAGGTATATCGCTGCGCTGATTTCTCAAGCCTTGCCGGTGCTTTGACGTTTTACCAGCAACAGCAGGGATCACTTTCATCAAGGCAAATAGCCATTGCGATTGCTTGTCCTGTGACGCATGATCTGGTCAACATGACCAATTTTCATTGGACGTTTTCAATCAATGAGATGAAACAGGAAATGGATCTGGATCATCTACATGTGATGAATGATTTCACTGCTGCGGCGATGAGTTTGCCGTCATTGCCTGCCGATAAAAAAATTCAGATAGGTGTCGGTTGCACAGATTCAACCAAACCGATGGTGGTATTGGGTGCAGGAACGGGTTTAGGTGTGGCCCATTTGATTCCGACAGCGAATGGTTTTATTCCTTTACCTGGAGAAGGAGGGCATGTCGATTGGACAGCCCAGACCGAACAGGAATGGTTTATACAACGGTTTTTGGCAAATCAGTATGATCATGTATCTCCAGAGCGGCTACTATCAGGCACGGGGCTGGAAAACTTGTACTTGGCGATTGCAGCCTATCAAAAATTAAGCGTCACCATGCTGCCAGCAGAAGAAATAGCGCGTTTGGCATTAGCTGGCCAGTCACCATTAGCCATCGATACCGTGGCTCAATTTTTCGCGAGTCTAGGTGGTTTTGCGGGTGATTTGGCGTTGACACTCAGTGCGTTTGGCGGCGTTTATATTGCGGGTGGCATTGTGCCAAAGTTATTACCTCTAATGCATGATAGTGAGTTTAGAAGGCGATTTGAAGCAAAGGGGCGGTTTAGTGGCTTTAATCGTGAGATTGCAACTTATGTGGTAACTGATGAACACCCTGGATTATTAGGTGCGGCAGTTTATCTTAAACAAATGATGGCGAGCAAAAATCATGGCATTTAAACATTGGCAACTACAACCTGCAGCAATTTTTTCTCACGCCACTATTATCCCTGTGATAGTCATTCAGGATTTGGCCCAGGCAGTGCCACTGGCTAATGCATTACTTGCTGGTGGAATAAAGGTGTTGGAAATAACCTTAAGAACACCAGTGGCAATGGATGCGATTCGGTTGTTAAGGCAGGAAGTGCCTGATGCAATAGTTGGTGCAGGAACAGTTACCTCACCAGCTCAATTGGCGCAATGTATTGAGGCAGGTGCAGAATTTGCAATTAGTCCTGGGTTAACCTGCGAACTATTACAAGCAGGTAAAGAAGCGAATATTCCTTTAATCCCCGGTATCATGAGTATTTCAGAGCTAATGCAAGGAAGAGCTTTAGGCTATCGCTATTTCAAATTTTTCCCAGCAGAAGCTGCTGGTGGCGTTAACATGTTAAAGTCTATTTATGGGCCATTTCCAGATGTATTCTTTTGCCCAACCGGTGGCATCAACCAAAAAAATGCGCATGACTACTTAGAATTACCTAACGTAAGCTGTGTTGGTGGCTCATGGATATTACCTAATGAGGCAATTAAGCAAGGCCAATGGTCACAAATTACCGCATTATGTCTTGCTGCGCGAAGTAAAATAACTGGAATAGAACAGATAGGAAACGTGTAAATTACGTATTTTCAGCAGTTTGTACTGGCGCACGGAGTACAAACAGGCGAAAGCCATAAAATGCGCCATACATGATACCAATTGGAAATAATAGTAAATAAAATGCGGTTTGTCCGCCGAATAGGGCGAATAAACGACCCGTAATCAAACTGCCTGTCGTGCCGCCTGCTGCAGAAAACACCACAATTAACCCTGTCATAGCAGCATGTTGTGATTTAGGCAATTTGGATAACATGACTGATGTAATTGCCGGGTAAATAGGCGCCATAAATAAGCCAATGATAGGCAGTAAAAATAAGGTTAAAGGGGCGTTATGCCAGTTTAGTTGTGAGACGAACCGTATTTCTCGGGTGAGCGGCAGCGATAAAAGGATTAATGCCCCCATGGCGGCAAGGCAGATAGTCAGCAGCGTATACCAATGTACTCTTTGCAATATCACACCAGCGATTAACCTGCCTAAAGCTAATGAACCTGCGAAAATACTGGCAGCCTGCACACTCATGGAGCGTGGAAACTGTAAGACCTCATGATTAAATGTAGGCAACCAGGTTCCAATGCCCTGTTCAAGTAATACGTATAAAAAAGAAGAGGCAATAAACACCAGTACTAAAGGCTGGGTAATAAGTTTTAACATCTTGTTAAAATCACGCCAGGAGGAGTGTTTTATCGCATACGTAGGGCATGGGAAATCAACAAAACTCAAGACAATCAGATTAAGGACACATAGCCCGCTTATAAACCAATAAATAGATAACCAGTCATTATTTGGAAAAGGCGCATCGGTGATAAACAGGCTAAATAACCAATAGCCCAATAAAACCCCGAACATGAAAAAGCCTTCAATGGTATTTAGCAGTGAGGAATGCTGGTTCTGGTCGTTAGTTACTAAACCAATTGTGGCGTAAACAGAGACTTTCACTAATGCAAATCCTGCGCCCACGGCAAAAAACATGAATTTAGTCGTAAGAAAACCCGGCAAAATAGGCATGGCCACGCAAGCCAGTGTTGCCAGGCTCAAACCAACTTGTAAGGACTGCTTGTACCCAAAACGGGGCAGGAGTGATGCCAGTAAAAAAGAAACAACAGCTATCGGAATATCTTTAAATCCTTCCAGAACGCTGGCATTTTGTTTTGCAACGGCAAAATGGTGTATCACCTGCAAAATAACGGTTCCCACACTATTTAATAAGATGGCAAATATCACGTATGTCAGGATCAGTGACATCACAATGGGCCATTTTTTCATAATTACATCCTTTGTCAGGCTCATTGGCCAATTTGTACTATGCTGTTTTATGTCTTTGACTATCAAAAACCCAGTATCGACTCAGTTTAAACAAAAAAATACTTTTTGCAATCAATTGCAAAAACAGTAAGATGACTTATTATTACCGACTCGATTTGATTAAAGACTATATTTTATGACTTCTCATTCAGAAAAACTTTTTGACGCAGAACCCTGGCGCTTACGTGCAGGGGAGTTTAATCCCAATCAGCAAATGTTACTTGAGACCTTATTTGCGCAGGCAAATGGCTACGTGGGTAGTCGTGGAAGTTTTGAAGAGCCATTATCAGACAGTATTGTGAGCTGTGAAGGTGTCTATTTAAATGGCGTCTATCAACAAGAACCAATCATTCATGCTGAAACCGCTTACGGTTTTGCAACGCATAATCAGAAAATGGTTCAAGTACCTAATGGCAAGTACATAAGGCTAACATTGGATGGTGAATGCTTAAGTGCTTGTGGGGCGGCCGCTAGTGGCGAACGCTGCCTGGATTTTAAATCGGGTGTACTAACACGTACTCAGCACTGGATAACCTCATCAGGCAAGCGCATTGCATTGAAATCGCGGCGCTTTGTATCGTTAGCCAACAAACAGTTAATGGCGATTGAATACCAGCTTACAGCTGAAAATTTTAGCGGTTCAATACAGCTAGATTCATCGCTAGATGCCAGTTATCGGTTTGCTGCAAATAAAGATGATCCGAGAGCAGGGCAGTTATCGCTTGAAGACAGCTTAAACTTGGTAGAAAAGCATCAAAGTCCGCAAATTAATGCATTGTTGCATCATGTAAGAGGCACTGATTTCCTGGTTGGTTCTTTGACATTGGATGTGGTGCCTCCTGGTGCTGAACGTCTGGAAACAACTGATTATCAAGGGAAATATTTAAGTCATAGCTATATGCTTTCGCTAAAGCAGGGCGAGACAACAACGTTTTATAAATGGATAGCATATGATCACAGTCGTGAAGTAAAAAAGGATTTGTTGCCTCAACTACAACACGTCGTGGAAAGTGCGGCGCTTGCAGGATTTTCAGGTGCGCTAGATGCACATCAGCAATATTTTGATGCTTTTTGGGATACGGCTGATGTAGAAATTGAAGGTGATGTTAAGCTACAGCAAGGAATACGTTTTAATCTGTTCCATCTCTATCAATCAGTCAGTAAAAATGCTCACGCCAACATCGGTGCGAAGGGTCTAACCGGTCATGGCTATGATGGGCATTATTTTTGGGACACAGAAATATACGTAATTCCGGCACTTTGTTTTAGTCAACCAGAGCTTGCCAAAAAATTGATTGAATTTAGAATTGGCACACTTTCCAAGGCGCGTGAGCGTGCGCGGCAAATGTCGCATGAGACCGGTGCTTTGTATCCCTGGCGCACGATTGGTGGAGAGGAGTGCTCTGCTTATTTTCCCGCAGGTACGGCGCAATACCATATTAATGCAGCGATTGCCTATGCATTGAAATGTTATTTTAATGCCACGGATAATAGGCAATTATTATGGCAGGGCGGTGCGGAAATGCTGTTTGAAACCGCCCGTTTATGGTTGCATTTAGGCCATTTTAACAAAAGACGCGCAGGCAAGTTTTGTATTGATGCAGTGACAGGCCCTGATGAGTATACAGCAGTGGTGAATAATAATTTCTACACCAATGCCATGGCTCAAATGCATTTACGCTTTGCTGTGGAAATATCGCAGGCATTAATGAAAGAGGATGAGCAGCTTTATCAACAACTGGCAACACGTATTAATTTAACAGCAGAAGAAATAAGCCTATGGACTCAGGCTGCAGAACAAATGTATTTACCGTTTGATGAAACATTGGGGATACATTTACAAGATGATAGTTTTCTTGATAAAGCCCCGTGGGATTTTGCCAATACACCGGCTGATAAATACCCCTTGCTATTACATTTTCATCCTTTGGTAATTTACCGCCATCAAGTGCTAAAGCAGGCTGATGTCGTATTGGCCATGTATTTATTGGATGAAGAGTTTGGTGCCGATCAGAAGATGCGTAATTTGAGTTATTATGAGCCCATAACGACCCATGATTCGACATTATCAACTTGTATACACAGTATTGAATCTGCTGAAACTGGTGATCATTTAAAGGCATACCAATACTTTGAAAACACTGTGCGCATGGATTTGGATAATTGCCATGCAAATAGTGAATATGGGGTTCATATTGCCTGTATGGCAGGATCCTGGTCAAGTATTGTGCATGGATTTGCAGGTTTTAGAGCAAGAAAAGCCGGGCTGTATTTTAAACCTTGGTTGCCCAAGCAATGGCAGGGCTATTGTTTTAATTTATCCTACCGTCAAAATAAATTAAAGGTGCGTGTATCGGTGGATGGCGTATTTTATCAATTATTAGAAGGTCCTGGTTTAACGCTGACACATGTCGATGAATTGTTTGTTTTAAACCCTGCAATGCCAAAACATACTATTTCTTGGGCGCATACCAGCAAAAACAAGCAAAATCATTGTGAGGGAATTGAATCATGAGTATTCGTGCAGTCATATTTGATTTAGATGGTGTTATTACAGACACGGCTGTCTATCATGCTCAAGCATGGCAAACGTTAGCAAACAGCTTAGGTATAGCTTTTGATGATAACGACAACGAAGCATTAAAAGGGGTTGATCGCATGGCATCCCTTGATTTTATATTAGCTAAAGGGCAAATTGAGAAGACTATTTTTGAAAAACAAGCACTAGCCGATCAAAAAAATCATCATTATCGCTCCCTTATCGCCTCTATGACGACAACAGATATATTACCGGGTGCCGCGCAGCTCCTGCAGAATCTTCGCCAGCATGGTCTATTGCTGGGACTTGCCTCGTCCAGTAAAAATGCCGCGCTTGTGCTAGACAGGCTGGATATTGGTCATTATTTTGATTACGTCGCTGATGCGCAACTGATTAAAAATAACAAACCTGATCCGGAAATATTTTTGACTGTAGCAAAAGCCCTGCAGGTACCTGCCAGGTATTGCGTTGGTATAGAGGATTCAGGTGCGGGCGTTAAAGCAATTAATGCGGCTAATATGTTGTCGGTGGGCATTGGTAATCATGCCTATCTGAGTCACGCTAATCTTATTTATTCGTCATTGGAGCATTTTGATTTGGATGAGGTAAAGCGTACTATAATATCAACAGCTATAATTTGATGATTCTTAAGTCTTTCCTATAAATATAAGAAGGATTGCATGAGTAATAAGGATATAAAACATGCTAAAAAAAACAGCGTTACATGGCTTGTCGTCGCGGCAATAGGTTTTTTTGGGCTGATTTTGCTTATCTACTGGGCTTTATTTACGCGACACCATGAACGACGTGATTCTGTCACGCCGAGCCTGACTGTCCAGGCAGTTCCTGTTACTGAGCGTATGGTTATGCAGGTAGTCGAGGCGGTAGGTACTGCGAGGGCCATTGAATCGGTGACCATTGCAGCCAATGTCACTGAATACGTTGTTAAAATAAATTTTCATGATGGAGATTGGGTTGAGAAAGGGGATGTATTAATCGAGCTAGACCCGGCTACAATCAGCGCACAATACAGGGATACCTTGGCACGCAGTCAGGAAGCTGCATTGCAGCATGAACGGATAAAGCAACTTGTTAGTCGAAAATTCGCTACAAAAGCAGAGCTTGACACCCTCGAAGCCAACATGAAAAGCACGCGCGCTCGCCTTGATGAGTTTGAAGCAAGACTCAAATATTACCAAATTGTTGCACCATTTTCAGGCGTACTCGGCTTTCGTCAAATCAGTCTCGGTGCTCTGATTGAACCTGGAGATGAAATTGCAACCCTGGATAAAATTCAGCCTATAGAAGTTGATTTTACCGTACCGGAAAAATATTTAAGTTATTTAAATCGCGGACGGGTGCTGACTGTTAGTTCCGTGGCATACCCAGATGCTGAATTTAAAGGCAAAATTCAGACCATACTTAACCGTATTGACGAGCAGACGCGTTCCGTCACTGTTCGTGGCAGGCTCGATAATAATAAGCATTTATTACGACCAGGGATGTTATTGAGCATTCATTTACCCCTTGGCAAGCAGAAGTCCCTCAGCGTACCAGAGGAAGCATTGCTGGCAGAAGGAATGCAGCGTTATGTTTTCATCGTTAAGAATGGACTAGCTAAAAAAATCTTTGTGGAGATTGTTAATAGAGACAAGGCAGACATTGCTGTTCGTGGCAACCTAAAGCCAGGTGAACTGGTTGTTACTGATGGTGGTTTTCGACTAAAAGATGGACAGCCAGTGAAGGTAGGCAATGAAGCTCGCTGACTATGCAGTAAAACACCCCGTCTTTGCCATAGTGATGAATTTTTTGCTGCTGGCTTTTGGCTTGATTGCTTTGAGTCGCTTAGCGCTGCGTGAGTTACCTGATATTGATCCCCCTGTGGTATCGATAGAAACACGCTACGAAGGTGCTGCGGCACAAACCGTTGAAAATCGAATTACCAAAGTGTTGGAGCGCCGCATCAGTGGTATTGAGGGTATCCGCTTTATAGATGCCAAAAGTACTGATGGGCTTTCCACTATTAGTATTGAATTTAAGCTTAGCCGTAATATTGATAATGCAGCAAACGATGTGCGTGAGCGTGTTTTTAGCGCGATAAGCGACCTGCCTGAAAATGCCGACCCCCCTGAAGTATTTAAAGTCGATGCAAACAACAATGTCTTGATGTGGTTGAATTTAACCAGTGATCGCCTGAATGCAATGGAGTTAACTGATTATGCAGAGCGCTACCTGGTTGATGTTCTGTCCGTGGTAGATGGGGTTGCTCGCGTGCGAATTGGTGGTGAAAAACGTTATGCCATGCGTGTCTGGTTAGATCGCTCCGCCATGGCAGCCAAAAAAGTTACCATAGAAGACATTGAAAACGCTTTGCAATCTAATAATCTGGAATTACCTGCCGGTCGAATTGAATCAGAACAGCGTGAATTCCCAGTATGGGTAGAGAGGCAATTCAGCACCCCGGAAGAATTTGGAAATTTAGTGATAAGGCAGGAAAGTGGCGGCCATTTATTACGCCTTAAGGAACTTGCCAAGGTGGAGGTTGGTCCTGAAAATCGGCGGACTGAATTACGCGGTAATGGCATCAACATGATAGGTCTTGGTGTTATCAAGCAATCACGTGCGAACACACTTGAAGTGTCTTGGGGGATTAGAAAAGCCATTGAGTCGATCAAATTGCCCAACGACATTCGCTTGGTGCAAAGTTATGATGCATCGGTTTTTATCGAACAAGCAATCCTTGAGGTGATAAAAACCTTTGGTATCGCGTTGCTACTGGTAGTATTGGTTATTTTTGTTTTTTTAGGCAATCTACGTTCGATAATAATCCCATTTGTGACGATTCCAATCTCCATAATTGCATCATTTATAGCACTTTATTTAGCTGGTTTTTCACTTAATTTATTAACGCTGCTTGCTTTGGTATTAGCAATAGGATTGGTCGTTGATGACGCTATTGTTGTGCTCGAGAACATAAACCGTCATATTCAATTTAATGAACCTCCGCTGCTTGCGAGTTACCGTGGAACCAGGCAAGTAGGCTTTGCTGTTATCGCAACAACCATGGTCTTGCTTGCAGTCTTTCTGCCCATTGCACTGCTAGAAGGGAGCGTCGGGCGTTTATTCAGAGAGTTTGCTTTTACGCTGGCAGCGGCTGTATCTTTTTCGACACTGGTATCCCTTACTTTAACGCCCGTCATGTGTGCCAGTTTGTTACGTGCTAAATCAAATACGCCTGCATGGACAGATCGTCTCATGCGGGGAATTGATGCAATGACTAACCAGTATGCGCGAACATTAAACTTTTGTTTAAAGCATAGTTACGGATTTTTGGCGATTTTTGTTGTAATAATTTTGTTTAGTGCCTGGATCTATCCAAAAATCCCGCATGAACTGGTTCCTCCAGAAGACCGCGGTTCTTTTTATGTGTTACTCAAAGCACCAGAAGGGGCAAGTTTTGCGTATAGCCAGCGCTACATGCGACAGGTTGAGCAGGAAATGATGCGATTTGTGCATTCTGGCGATGCAACACGCGTCATCACGATTGTGCCCCAGGGATTAGGCAGTGCTGATCCTGTAAATTCAGGTTTTGCAATTCTTGTGATGGAGGATTGGAAGAAAAGAGCGGTTAACACCTTTGATGTGATGCGTGAGGTTGGAAAAAATCTGGCGGATTTGGCAGGCGTGCGAGCGATTCCTGTGATGCGAAGCGCTATTGGTTCAGGCAGTACAACTCAACCTGTCCAAGTCGTACTGGGTGGGATGGATTACCGGGACTTGGTCAATTGGCGAGATATTATGTTGGCTAAAGCGCGTGAAAATCCTGGGTTACTAAATCTGGACAGCGACTATGATCCTAGTAAAATTCAACTCAATGTTAAAATTAACTACGAGCGTGCTAGCGCTTTGGGCGTTACTATCGAATCAGTAGGTCGAGCATTGGAGGCCTATCTTGGTGCTCGAACTATAACGACTTATATTGATAAGGATGAAGAGTATGATGTAATTTTAGAATCGAACCTTGAGCAGAAAAAAGGCATTAATGATTTGAAAAACATCCATGTTCGCTCAACCACAACCAACCAGCTTATTCCGCTTTCTAACCTCGCCAGTGTGGTTGAAACAACTGTACCCAATGCATTATTTCGTTATAACAGGATGAAGGCCATTACAATTAGTGCGAGTCTTGCTAAAGGTTATACCTTAGGTGAGGCACTGGATTTTTTCGCGCGTGTCGCGGCTGAAAATCTGCCACAGGATGCTCGATTGGATTATAAGGATCAATCGCGGGATTATCACGAGTCCCAACGTGGTATCTATTTTACATTTGCTCTTGCACTTTTGATTATGTATTTGGTTATGGCCGCACAATTTGGTAGTTTTATTCACCCGCTGGTCGTCTTTGTCACTACGCCGCTTGCGGTCGCAGGCGCTATATTTGGACTCTTCGTTACTGGAAACAGCTTTAATATATATAGCCAAATCGGCATGATCATGCTCGTAGGGATTGCGGCTAAAAACGGGATTTTGTTGATTGAGTTTATCAATCAGTTGCGTGAGAAAGAAGTGAATTTCATGCGCGCTGTGGTTCAAGGCGCCAAGCTACGTTTTCGTCCAATTTTAATGACTGCTATTTCAACCATGTTTGGAGCAATTCCACTGATTATTGCCACTGGCGCTGCATCAGAGAGCAGGGTTAGCATCGGGATTGTGATTGTGTTTGGTATTACGATTGCCACCTTGCTTACATTGTTTATTGTGCCTATGGTTTATATTAAATTAGCTGCTAGGACGAAGCCGCGTAATGCGACTGAAAAAGAGGTAAAGGCGCTGGATGTCAAAATTAGTTCGCGCCATTAGGGTTATGGCAGGGTTATTTTGTTTTAAAATAATTAAAAATTAGCCAGTAAATATATGAGCCTAATACCATACTAATTACGAAATAGAGTGGATCCATACTAAATGTGGATAATGCTGTTATCGCTGGTCCAGGGCAATAGCCTGTGGAACCCCAGCCTATGCCGAAAATAATGTTGCCAAAGATAAGTTGTTTGCTGATTTTTGTTTTCTCAGGAATATAAAATGTTTCTGCTAATTTCGGCTTTTTAGCTTGAAAAACAAAATGATAGCCAATAAAGGTAGTTACCAAGGCGGTAATCATCACGACAAGTAACGTTGGATCCCAGTTGCCAAAAAAATCCAAAAAATTCAGAATTTTATATGGGTTTGTCATATTCGAGATGCTTAGCCCGGTTCCAAATAAGATACCTATTAAAAAAGCGGATAATTTATGCATAGTTAATAAACTCCCAATAAATAGCGCATAATTAGCGTGGTGCTGACGGCGGAGATAAAAAAGATCATCGTGGCAATAATGGAACGTCTCGATAAACGTGCCACACCGCAGATGCCGTGACCTGCAGTACAACCTTGACCCATTCGGGTTCCAAACCCTACACAAAGACCACCTAAAATCAACACTAAAATTGGAAAGTTAGTACGTAGAGGAAATTGTATGATGGGAAATAACTGATAAGATAGGCCACCCACGATAAGGCCAAAAAGAAATGCCGCGCGCCAATAGTCTATTTTTTTACCAGGCGGGGTCAAACCATGAATCAAGCCACTCATCCCTGCTATTCTGCCATTTAGCCACATGAGCAACACAGCACTCAGTCCAATTAAAAAACCGCCAATCAAACCTTTGTAGGGAGTAAAAACTGTATATTCCATTATTAATCGCTCCAAGGAATTTCCCTAAAAACATAACATAATATATTCCAACTACTATAATCACATCAAGAGTGGATGAAGGGAGTTTTAGTTATGTTTATTGAGCAATTTTATGATGAAGGCCTTGCGCACTTGTCTTACATAGTAGGTGATGAAGATCAAGCAATAGTAATTGATCCACACCTTGACGTGAATAATTACCTTGATTTGGCTCGTAAGAAACAAGTACGGATAACTCATATTTTTGAAACGCATCGAAATGAAGATTATGTGATTGGATCACAGTCTTTAGCCGCGCAAACCAATGCAAAAATTTATCATGGAAACCAATTGGATTTTAAATATGGAAACCCCGTTAAGGAATGTGATGAATTTCGTGTTTCTAATATTTTAATTAAAATATTAGAAACACCGGGACATACGCCGGAAAGCATTTCCCTTGTCCTTTATAATACGACTGCTTGTGATGCACCTTTTGCTGTATTTACAGGGGACGCACTATTTGTAGGTGAAGTTGGCCGTACTGATTTATGGAAGTCTCGTGAAGAAGCGGCCGGGTTTCTTTATCACAGTATTTATCAAAAATTATTGCAACTGGGCGATCATGTTTTAATTTACCCGGCGCATGGTGCAGGGTCAGTTTGTGGGGAAGGGATGGGTACACATAATTTCTCTACTATAGGTTATGAAAAGAAATATAATAAATCATTACAAAATTTGAGCAAAGAAGAATTTATAGAGAATCAACGTCGCAGACAGTTCGAGCATCCTCCATATTTTCATGAAATGGAAAAAAGAAACCTGCAGGGTTCGGGTATATTAAAAACACTTCCTCAACCAGGCATATTAAATGTTGATGATTTAATAAAAAATAAAACTGCACAAATTGTTGATGTGCGCCCACCTGAAGGGTTTGCCAGTGTTTCAATACCGAATAGCTTCGCTATTCCTCATAATATGGTATCTAAATTTGCTGGATGGTTTTTAGATTATAAAAAAGACATTATTTTAGTTGCGGAAAATGAACAAAACATGAAAGCTGCAGTAAAACAGCTCATACGTTTGGGGTATACCCGAATAAAAGGCTGGTTACCAAGTGTCCTTGGGTGGGAAATATCAGGAAAACAATACTGGCATATTCCGGTTGTGCAGGCACAGGAAATAAAAAATCGTATTGAGAAAAAAAAGCAATTCGTACTCCTTGATGTGCGAAAAGGCAGCGAATGGAACGAAGGCCACCTACCTGGTGCAACACATATATTCATTGGTGATTTACTTAAACGTATGAGCGAGCTACCTAAAGAAGCAGTTATTACAACTTTTTGCGGAAGTGGCCGCAGAGCTACAATTGCTGCTTCGTTGTTAAAGCAAAAAAATTTTAAGCAAGTGGAAATTTGCTTCGGATCTATGGCTGCATGTAAAGCAATAGGATGTCCGATCGAATAAATTGTATGTGGGTAAGGTTCGACGGTGCTACACGGTGTAGGAAAGAGCTTATTTCTCACATATCCAATTTTATTTCGTCTATTTTTGCAGCGATTCTTGCCAGCAGCAAGTGATTGTTTTTGGTGATTTTTTTGGCCTGTTTTAATTGATTTAGTGCACCTTTTTTGCGGCCTTGCAGCAGTTCGCATTGGGCTTGTGTGAAATAAGCGTAATCTTTTTGATGGGCATTGGCTTGGGCTTGAGCAAGCTGCTGGCAGACGGGTAGGTCTTGTTTAAACTGCCTGCTGGCTTTAAGCAGGATGCTTGCAGCTTGTTCAGGTTTACCTGCGGCCATCAAGCTTTGGCTGAATGTTATGATTGCAGCATAATTATCAGGGTAGTTTGCCTGCAATTCCTGTAGTCTATTTATTGCACTTGCAAATTGCTGGCGGCCGGTTTCTGCCTGTGCCATGGCAATTGTAAAAAATAAATTATCATGATCCAGATTTATTAGGGAAGCCAGGCGTTTTTCGGCCTGTTGATACTGGTTGGTATTTAAAAGGGCTAAGACATGCCCATATTGACAGGCTATATCACTGTTACTTTTTTTACATTGAAGTGCGTAGTAATCAAGTAGTTGCTTATTGTCAATCGCTACTGATGTACGTATTAACTCTTTGAACAGATGATAACTTAAGTTATCAGGGTAGCTATTTTTGATTAGATGTAAACTGCGATTTTCAGCTTCAGCAATACGATCATCATCCAGGGGATGGGTTCGTAGAATCGCAGGAATATTATCCAGGTAATAATAGCGTGAACTGAGTTGCATTTTTTTAAAAAAGCCGGCCATTCCGCGTGGGTCAAGTCCGGATTTAATCAGCATGTCAATTCCAATACGATCGGCTTCCTTCTCATTAGCACGGATGAAATTAATATTGTCTTGGGCAATTCCTGTTAATGAGGCCATGAGTGCACCACTGCCTAGAGTAGGATTAATGACGCCAAGGGCAATGGATGCGAGAACGGATGCTATCATCGGTATGCGCATTTGCTTTTCATGCTCAATCATTCGATACAGGTGATGTAGACGCACATGCGCCATCTCATGCGCCATGACTGCAGCCAGCTCACTTTCATTCTCTGTGGCAAGAATTAATTGTGAATTAATACCAATATTTCCGCCAGGGCCTGCGAATGCGTTGATTTCATTTGATTTCACGATAAAAAAATAGGGCAGTGGTAAATGGGCGTTTCTCGCCAGTGTTTTGCCCAGGTGATTGATGTATTGAATAGCCAGTGGATTACGCAGCACGCTGTTTGATTGATTGATTTGTTGGATGAATTCTTTTTCGAGTTGGTCTAATTCCCGAGTAGAGTATGGTGATCCAGCCCATGAATTTTCGTTTAATGGCAGTAAGAAGCTCATGATAAGAGAAAATATAGCAAAGTGATATCGGAAATATGCCATGAGTCTACTCAAAAATTGAATAATTTGTTATCATACGTGCACTTTTCAATGGTGATTGAACTATGCACAAACAGTTTCTGCTTGCCGCGCTTGAACAGGCCTGGTTTGGACGTGGGGTTTGTGCGCCTAATCCAGGGGTGGGTGCGGTAGCTGTACAAGATGAAAAAATTATAGCACAAGCATGGCATCAGGGTGCAGGTACGCCCCATGCAGAGCAATTAATATTGGCAAAGCTACCAAAAAATTTGTCTGATATAACCTTGTACGTGACGCTGGAGCCTTGTAATCATTGGGGTAAAACACCGCCTTGCGTTGATGCCATTATTAATCATGGCATAAAACAAGTAGTGTATGCTTATCGTGATCCTAACCCGGTTGTTGCTGCAAATAATACCCCTGTTTTGTTAAGTACCCATAATATTGATGTTGTGCATTATCCACTTGCTGAAATTGATGCATTTTATGAAAGTTATTGTTATTGGACATTGACTAAAAAACCGTTTGTTACCGTGAAAATGGCGCAATCTTTTGATGGAAAAATAGCTGGTGTTGCGGGCGAGCGTGTCATGCTTTCCAATGCGTTGTGCCATGATTTTACTCACCAGGAACGGTTGCACACCGATGTTATTTTAACAACAGCGCGAACTATTAATCAGGATGACCCGTTGCTAAATGCTCGTTTTCCCGGATCTGAAATCAGTAAGCCTGTGGCTATTATTGATAGCCATGGAGCACTAAATCCCCGAGCCAAAGTACTTAACACAGCGAAGCATTGTCATATTTATTACAATGAACAATTTCCTCCAGAAATAAAACATGCTCATTGTTCTTATCATCCAATGCCTGCTGATAAAGGCTTGCTGGATTTAGAGGCAATTATCTCTCATCTTGGTGGGTTGGGTTACCATGATGTCTGGGTTGAAGCAGGTGGGAGGTTATTTAGTGCATTACATCGCGCGCGATTAGTGCAGCGAACCCATGTCTATCTAGTGCCTGCGCTGTTGGGTCAGAATGCAACATCACTTTATCAGGATATGGATACATATACTCAGGCATACACTATTACATGGCAGCCTATGGGAAATAATATGATAGCATCTCTTGACTGGCATGAAGATAGACAGGAGAGCACATGTTCACCGGTTTGATAGAGCAGAAAGGTGAAGTCATTGCGAACACACATGGCGAGCATGCAAGACGATTGCTGATACGTGCAGAATTTGACAGTTTGCAAGCCGGTGAAAGTATCGCTGTGAATGGTGTTTGTTTAACGTTGTTACCTGATTTTGAAGCTTATCTGGCATTTGATGTCTCTCCAGAAACATTAAAGATAACGACATTGGGTGAGCTTCAGGTAGGTGATTGTGTTAATCTTGAGCGCGCGATGTTGGCTACGATGCGTTTTGGCGGGCATTACGTCAGCGGTCATGTCGATACCACGGTAACGCTTAAGCGTGTAGTGCAAACAGGTGACTACATTGAAATGACGCTGGGTGGTTTTGAAGCGTCTGCGATGAGGTATTTTTTACCTAAAGGCAGCATTGCTCTTGATGGGGTAAGCCTGACAATTAATGCCGTGGAAGATAACAGTATCAAGGTGCTTTTGGTACCGCATACGATTGATAAAACAACATTGGGGCAACGACAAGCTGGTGAGCACATGAATGTCGAGTATGATTACTTGACGCGTATTATCGTGCATCAAGTCGAGTCCGTGGTTAACTTAATTAGACGGCCATAATTTGAGAATTGTGCCGGAGCTTACCTTTATTGAGGCGGGAATATGACAAATCATTTTACCACTATTGAGCAGGCGATCATTGAACTTAAAAAGGGTCGCATGGTGATCCTGGTGGACGACGAAGATCGTGAAAACGAAGGTGATCTTGTCATGGCAGCCGATCACGTAACGGCAGAAGCCATCAATTTTATGTCGCGCTTTGGACGTGGCTTGATTTGTTTGCCCATGGAAAATGCCTTGATAGATAAATTGCAGTTGCCCATGATGGCAGCAACTAATCGCTCTCCATTTGGTACTGCTTTTACCGTATCAATTGAGGCGGCCAGCGGCGTATCCACAGGCATTTCTGCCCTTGACAGAGCACATACTATTAAAGCTGCAATCAATCCTGCTAGTGGTCCGCAAGATATCATTTCACCAGGGCATGTGTTTCCCCTGCGCGCGCGATCGCGCGGTGTGTTAGAGCGAATTGGCCAGACTGAAGGCAGCGTTGATCTGATGCGAATTGCAGGTTTAACGCCAGCTGCGGTTATTTGTGAAATTATCAATGAAGATGGGACAATGAGCCGCCGTGATCAGCTCGCTGTGTTTGCACGTGAGCATACGTTATGTATGATAACTGTCAAAGATTTAATCACCTATCGCATACGCCATGAGCAATTAGTCGAGGCTGTTGCGTCTAGTCGAATTCCTTTGCAAAAACATGGTGACTTTACCATGACCGTTTTTAGCAATCAGCTTGATAGTGCCGAACATTTTGCGTTGGTTAAAGCCCCAGTTCACGCTAATCAAGTACCGTTAGTTCGAATTCATTCAGAATGTATTACTGGTGATGTATTCGGCTCATGTAAATGTGACTGTGGCTCACAACTACAGCAGTCCTTAGCGTTGATAGCTGCAGAAGGTGGCCTGCTCATTTATTTGCGACAAGAAGGCCGAGGCATTGGTCTTGCGAATAAATTAAAAGCATATGCATTACAAGAGCAAGGCTTTGACACGGTAGAAGCCAATGAAGAACTAGGTTTGCCGGTGGATAGCCGCGATTATGCAGTTGCTTATCAAATACTTAAATATTTTGGGATTGATGTATTGCGGCTCTTAACAAATAATCCGCTGAAAGTTTCAGCAATTACCCAGTATGGAATTAACGTGAGTGAACGTGTTCCTTTAGCGATGCAGGCTACCGATGAGAACAGGACCTATTTAAAGACCAAAAAAGAAAAACTTGGTCATTTTTTAGTAGTTTAGGAGTAGGACATGAAATATATCAAAGCAGTTTCTGGTGATAATCAAATTTCTTTCCCGATAGCGATTGTCGTGAGCTTGTTTAATCGCGAAATCACCGAAGAGTTACTGCAAGGGACTTTGCTGCAATTAACTGAATGTGGCTTTACCGATGAGGATATTTTGGTAGTAGAAGTGCCAGGTGCTATTGAGATCCCATTGGTAGCCAAACGTCTGGCTAGGCAAAATAAATACGATGTGATTATCGCGCTGGGTGCAGTAATTCGGGGTGAAACCAGTCATTATGATTATGTCTGTCAGCAAGTCAGTGATGGTTGTCAGCGAGTAGCACTGGAGTTTGAAACCCCTGTTGTTTTTAAAGTGTTGACCACTGAAAATGAGGCTCAAGCATGGGATCGTTTAGGTGGAAAACATGGCCATAGCGGCAAAGACGCTGCAGACTGTGCGCGGGCGATGTATAGCATTTTACAACAATTATAAGTGTGTTTGCAGGGTGGAAGAGGGGTTCCCATCAAGTTATTCTATGTTGCATGCCACACTGTGGCTAATATGCTCGTTATTTGGTAAAATCAACCCCCGTTTACATGCGCTTAACCTATTCGCTTGTTCAGCGGTTCAAGCATTATAACGGGGTTCTCTATGACAAATTATATATTCATCACCGGTGGGGTGGTATCTTCATTAGGCAAAGGCATCACTGCTGCATCACTTGCTGCCATTTTGGAAGCACGCGGACTCAGAGTAACCCTGATTAAACTCGATCCTTATATCAATGTTGATCCAGGCACTATGAGCCCTTTTCAGCATGGGGAAGTGTTCGTCACCCAGGATGGTGCTGAAACGGATCTTGATCTTGGTCATTATGAACGTTACGTGCGTACTACAATGACTAAGCTCAATAATTTCACCTCGGGTAAAATATATGAAAACGTCATTAAGAAAGAGCGTCGAGGCGATTATCTAGGCGGTACGGTGCAGGTTATTCCGCATATTACCAATGAAATTAAACGCTGCATTAAGCTAGGCGCTGATGATTATGATGTGGCAATGGTCGAAATTGGCGGCACGGTAGGCGACATCGAATCATTACCTTTTCTTGAAGCCATTCGACAAATGCGCATCGAACTTGGTGCACAACGCGCGTTATTTATCCATTTAACCTTAGTGCCTTATATCCCAACATCGGGTGAAACCAAAACAAAACCAACACAACATTCGGTAAAGGAGTTACGCTCCATTGGGATTCAGCCAGATATTTTAATTTGCCGCTCCGAGAAACCTTTGTCAATGCATGATCGCGCTAAAATAGCCTTATTCACCAACGTGGAAAAAGAAGGGGTTATTTCTTTAGAAGATGCGAAGAGTATTTATCAAATACCCATGATTTTACATGCGCAAGGGCTGGATGAAATTGTGGTTAAAAAACTTGGGCTGACATTACCGCCTGCCGATCTCACTGAGTGGCAGCGGGTAGTTGATGCGCAAGCCATTCAAACCCAGACAGTAAAAGTGGCAATGGTCGGTAAATACACCGAATTAAATGATGCTTACAAATCAATTAACGAAGCCTTGATTCATGCGGGCATTCATACTCAGACACGCGTTGAAATTGTTTATATTGATGCTGAGTTGATTGAGACGCATGGTACGACATTACTTGAAGGAATAGATGCGATCCTGGTGCCTGGTGGTTTTGGTGAGCGTGGCGTGGAGGGGAAAATACTCGCCATTCAATACGCCCGAGAAAACAAAGTACCTTTCCTGGGCATCTGTTTAGGCATGCAAACAGCGCTTATTGAGTTTGCACGTCACGTTGTTGGTTTACCGGGTGCTAATTCAACTGAATTTGACAAACAAACGCCTTATCCTGTGATTGCTTTGATTAGTGAGTGGATGGCCGAGGATGGTAGTGTCAACTTACGTGATGAAAACAGTGATCTTGGCGGTACGATGCGCTTAGGTGCCCAATTATGCAAATTGGAAGCCGATTCACTAGCAATGCGTGTGTATGAAAAGCCGCAAATTGTTGAGCGACATCGACATCGTTATGAAGTTAATAATTTATTTATTGATGCATTGGTAAAACATGGTTTAACTATTTCAGGTCGATCAGCAGATGACAACCTGGTGGAAATGATAGAACTTGCTGATCACCCATGGTTTCTTGCTTGCCAGTTTCACCCGGAATTTACCTCTACACCTAGAGACAGTCATCCATTATTTAAGCAATTTGTGCTCGCAGCACGTAACAATAAGGATATAACATGAAATTATGTGGTTTTGAAGTTGGAATCAATGCGCCCTTATTTTTAATAGCAGGCCCTTGTGTAATTGAAAGTGAAGCGTTGGCAATAGAGACAGCCGGCTATCTTAAAGAAATGTGTCAGCAGCTTTCAATACCCTTTATTTATAAATCGTCATTTGATAAAGCGAATCGGTCTTCCATGGGAAGTTACCGTGGGCCTGGGTTTGAAAAAGGCTTGATGATTCTTGAGAAAGTTAAAGCGCAAATAGGTGTGCCAGTTCTCACGGATGTGCATGAAGATACCCCTTTGCTCGAAGTAGCCAGTGTGGTTGATGTATTACAGACCCCCGCATTTTTATGCAGGCAAACTAATTTTATTCAAAAAGTTGCCGCGATGAACAAGCCTGTAAACATCAAAAAAGGACAGTTTTTATCACCTTGGGAAATGAAGCACGTTGTTGCCAAGGCAAAAGCCTGTGGCAATGAAGACATTATGGTTTGCGAACGCGGTGTGAGCTTTGGTTATAATAATCTGGTTTCCGATATGCGCTCATTAAAAATTATGCGCGAAACAGCATGCCCTGTTGTTTATGATGCAACGCATTCAGTGCAATTGCCGGGTGGTAATAATGGTGTTTCAGGTGGCCAGCGTGAATTCATACCCGTACTTGCTCGTGCGGCTGTTGCTGCCGGCATCGCAGGGCTTTTCATGGAAACACACCCTGATCCAGATAAAGCACTCAGTGATGGTCCAAACAGCTGGCCCTTGGATAAAATGAAGGCTTTATTACAAAGCTTGATTGAAATTGATACGGTATTTAAAAAACAGGGTGAGATTGCGTAAGTTACTAAGGATCGAGTCTATATTGACAAGTGGACAAGTAGGTTGGGCCTTGGCCCAACAAACAAATCTAAATTATTCTCCAAAACAATTAATTTTTGGCAATGCATCACACTAAGCCCAGTTATTGGTAACGATTCTGTTTTGAGTGTGTCGATGGATGCTAGAATATTTCCAATCAGATCTTAAGTATGTAATTTATAGCGCGGGATTTCATTTGATAATATTGGCGGAGAGACAGGGATTCGAACCCTGGGAAGGTTTCCCTTCAACGGTTTTCAAGACCGCCGCAATCGACCACTCTGCCATCTCTCCGAGGCGAATATTATAATATTCGGTGCTTGTTTGCAAACACTTTTTTAAAAATTAATTGATTTAACTTACAGTTCGCAAAATGAAGTGCAACGGGTATAATGAGGCAGATTTGCATGTGACTGTTGTGACGGCGAAAGTATGGCAGACGCGATTTATAGGTGTTTTTTTATGAAAAGAATAAAAGTACTACTGATTGTTGGTTTTTTCTTATCGTTAACCGCTTGCACAAAGTGGGGTGGAGGGAATGAGGAGGAAAACAATCCTTTTCAAGGCGAAACAGCGAAACAGTTGTTTGTTAAGTCTGAAGAAGCAATGACTAAAGAGCAGTACACCAGCGCAATAAAACGTCTGGAAGCATTAGAAACCATGTATCCTTTTAGTGATTATGCCGAGCGAGCAGAACTTGATTTGATCTACGCGTATTATCAAAAAGGGGATTATCCATCAACTGCTGCTACGGCTGAACGTTTTATTCATCTATATCCGCGTGCAAAACGTGTTGATTATGCTTATTACATGAAAGGCTTGGCCAATTTTCAGCAAACACGCGGAACAATGGCTAATATCTTAACGATAGATGAGTCGTGGCGTGCCCCTGGCACTCAATCCCAGGCTTATTCAGATTTTGCGACCTTAATACAACAATTCCCCGAAAGTCAGTACAAAGCTAATGCGTTGCAACGTATGATTTATTTGCGCAACACGTTTGCTCAACATGAACTTAATGTTTCAAATTATTACTTTAAACGCAAAATGTATGTCGCGGCAGCAGAGCGTGCAAGCTATCTTATCAAGACCTATCCACAGGCACCAAGCGTTAGGCCTGCGTTGTCTACACTTTATCATGCCAATCTGGCTTTGGGTTTGAATAAAGCGGCTGATGATGCAATGGCGGTGTATCAGGCAACCTATCATGTCAAGCCTGCAGAGGCAGGCGCAGCCTAAGTGCTAGTTGCTTACAAAATAGAGTGGTTCCGCTAGTTTAACTAGCGGAACTAGGGCTTAAAATGGGGACTCTTCTGCTATTTTTTCTTCCTTCATAACGCCAGATTCTATATCAGTTTTAATCACAGCAAGTCCTGCTAACAAGTCATCAACCAAACTGCGTAATTCACCTGATAAGAGTGTGAGCGCTGCATCTTGTTGCTGATACTCTTCTTCAAGCTGTCGTACATCGTTAAACTCATCAACCAGGTAGTCCAGGCATTTCATTCGCTTGAAGGTTAGATCATGGGTTAAGGTAAATTGAATGCGCTCATTCCAAATAAGTGATACTTCTGCTGCAGCCAGACCTTGAGATAATAGCGTTAATACTTCTTCAGCTGGTAATTCATACCCTTTGCAGGTGAAGCGCTTTTTTTCATCATCAAGTGAAAACAGCAGGCAGTCAGAGGCAAGCTGGAACGCGGATGGTAGCGATGCAGGGTTACTTATCCATTCGGCAAATCGCATGGCTAGATTATCGGCGAGTTGTAATGGTTCAATACGTATACCAGGAACAGATTTTCGTATTAATGAGGTGAGCTGTGAGGCTTGGGTATTACTGGCCGTATTGATGATAAGCCGCTTGCTCACGCTATCTAGCAAGGCAGGCAAACGCTTCTGCAGGCAAAATGACTTAGGTAGTAACTCAAACTCCAGATCTTCAGCAAGCTGCGCTTTTTCAGCTCGTTTTACTGTGCGTCCTTGTTGGGTTTCCAGTGTCTGAACACGTTCAGCAAGCATACGATTAATAACACCCCTTGGCAGAATACGCTCTTCTTTTCCCATGCAAATCAGTGAGCATCCTGCAATTTCTTGCACCAACTCATCAGCGAATGCAGGCAGCCAGCCATAAATAAAACGAGCATGAGGCGGGCAGGGCTTCATTTTTTCATCGGCCAAAGACGTTGCTAGATCCGTTGTTTCATCTAGCTCATAGTGAAATATTAGTGCATTATTAAACCACATTGGCAGTTCCTCTCATTGAAAAATGTTGATGCTATCATGATCCTTACCAATAGGCATTAAACGCAACAACAGTCGAAATAAAGTTAGGTGCATCTTTCCCTTTAACCGCAAACCAGGCTCCGGCAATCAGCCCATAATTTGACGAAAAATTATATTCAATCGCTGGTGCCAGGCTGAACTCTTCAATGCCACCATGGCCAATCATCAAGGGTAACCCTTGGTGATTGGCGCCTGTTATACCTTGAAATCGTGATGCATGCTGATTGAAAAAAAAACCTTCCATTACAATGACCCAATTCTGGGTCAGACTTAACTCACTTGATAAATCAATGCTTGCCAAATTACCGGGCTTTACTTTGCCTTTGGTCATGGTGTTTCCCCCAAAGGCGCTTAGACCATTGAGGTTAACTGATTGAGCATATTGATAGTTCAAGTTAAGTCGGGTTTGTAAATAAAAGCTGCTTCCAAGCCAGTATAAATATTGAAAATTTAATCCAAAGTTAGTTTGATAACTTCCAAGCCCGGTTATATCGGTTCCTTGATTTTCAGGGCTCAAATTTTCAAAACGCCCGGTTGGAAAAATTTGCTGTATTGTTAAGCGCAGATCGGGTGACCAGGTAGCCGTTTTTTGTTTTAATAACTGAAATCCAAGCAACGCAGACACATCGCCAAGATGCCTTCCCGTTTTCCCTAAGCGACGATTGATCGTATATGGCGCGCTAAACTGTGTATCCACCCAATCAGCAAGCCCATAAGACAGTAACGGGTTAAATTGCGTGACTTCGCCGCCAGGCGAGGGGACTAACTTCCAGTGGCGATTAAATTCGCCGTGATTCTTTGTAAAAAAACCATACATTTCAAGATTGGCATGCCCTAGAGGGATAGTTTTTCCTGAAGAGGCAAGCAAAGGGCCTGTAAACCAAGGGCTTGCGTAAGCACCATTGAAGGTAAGAAAAAAAATAGCGATGGTAAGAGTTATTTTCATCATGATCCTTTCATTATCATTCATCCGGCTTGCAGCATCATTCCCCTGTGGTGTAGATTAGCGGACTTTTAGTCTTATGGAAATATCGATGAAACCAGCAGTTTATTTACATCCAACAAAACAGGGTGCAGTCAGGCGAGGACATCCGTGGGTTTTTCCTAAAGCTATCCTGCGCCACACCGGTAAATTAGTTACTGGTGAACTGGTAGATGTGTATGGTGCAGAAGGTGAGCGCCTGGGTATGGGAGCTTATAATGAGCATTCATTATATCGTGTCCGTGTATTAGCTCATGCGTTTGAATCGATCGACAGTAATTCAGTTGCAAGTCTTGTATCACATCGTTTGCATCAGGCACGGCAGTTGCGAGAAAGCATTGGTTTGCCTGGCAAATTGACCACAGCATACCGCCTATTCAATAGTGAAGGCGATGGCTTGTCAGGGTTAACTATTGATAGGTTTAACCAAGTTTGTGTGGTATCTAGCTCAGCCTATTGGGTTGAGAAGCATAAGGACACAATTTTAAAGTGTTTGCAGGAGATCATGCCGGCAGATAGAATTAGTTGGTTAGCACAGCCCAAACCATTGGCTCAAGATGGATGGGTAGGGGAAGCAACGGAGGAGATTACAGGCACTGAGCAAGTATTGGAAGCAGGCATTTATTATCAAGTTGATTTTTCCAACACCCAAAAAACCGGCCTTTTTCTAGACCAGCGAGAAAATCATCAGCGCATCGCAGCCATTGCAACTGGCAAACGCGTATTGGATCTTTATACTTATACGGGTGGTTTTGCTCTGCACGCTGCCAAAGCGGGTGCTGTTGCGGTAACGGCTGTGGACAGCTCGACCCAGGCAATTGCATTGGGCAGGCAGAATGCGGAATTAAATAATATTGATTTTATCGATTTTGTTGCGGCAGATGCACGTGATTATCTAGTAAAAGCTGGGGAGTATGATTTAGTTGTGCTTGATCCACCGAAATTAGTGCCATCGCAGCGTCATTTACAGCGTGCTAAAAATTATTACCGCTTTTTACATCGTGAAATTTTCAAATACATGAAAACAGGGTCTTTATTATTAACTTGCAACTGTTCATCAGCGCTTTCTGCTCAAGAATTTAGCGAGCTTGTGAGTGCGCAGGCCATCGCCGAGGGTAAAATAGTGCGTTTATTAGGAATCTTTGGCCCTGCAAGTTGTCATCCCATGTTGTCATCGTTCCCAGAAGGGCATTATCTAACGGCTATTCTATTGGCGATTGTTTAATGTGTTTTAGTTTGTCGTGTATGCGACCTACACCAGGGCAAGATCACCTGTTCGCAAACACTAATCCCGTTTTTGCGAACAAAGTGAAGCAATCCAGACCTATTTTCAATTGAAAATCCGAACTAGATTGCTTCGCTAATGCTCGCAAAGACGATGGATTGTTTTAATTTAACTAAATTGATTCATACATGCGATTGCCCGTGCGACCTACACTAACAAGTGGATTTTTTCTCAATAGAATGATAAACATACATTGGACTTAATTTTAAAAAAGCCAATATTCAGATGCAAGGGTATCTGCCGCTTGCTTCGGATGTGTCGGTGGACAAGCGTAGGCTTGCAGCAATTAAAACAATCGGCTGGGTTACGGATTATTACGAATCTAACAGGGATGCTTAACGTTTATGCGCAGTAAAATACTTATTATTTATGCGATGTCTATTTTACTTGGGATACTTACCGGAGCAATAGGGTCTTGTCTGCAATTGGCTATCAGCGGGTTGAACCAGTTATTAGTCCAATGGTTTGCTTTTGCCGATGCCCATCATTGGCCTGTAGGTGCTGTTTCATCACTCACCACGATGCTGATGGTTTTTACTGCCTGGCTGATGGTAAAGTTATTTGCTACAGAAGCGTCTGGAAGTGGTGTACAGGAAATTGAGGGAGCCTTATTGCATGAGCGGCCAATATATTGGGCTCGATTGATACCGGTTAAATTTTTTGCAGGTGTGCTGGCTATTTCCGCAAAAATGGTACTTGGACGTGAGGGGCCAACTATCCAGATTGGTGGTAATTTGGGTGAAATGCTCGGAGATTGGCTCCACATTGACCGTAAACGACGTGACACGTTGATTGCAGCGGGAGCTGCAGCAGGCCTTGCTACCGCATTTAATGCGCCCTTGGCGGGTGTTTTATTTGTGCTTGAAGAAATGCGTAATGAGTTTAACTTTTCTTTTACAAATTTTACTGCAGTGACCATTTGCTGTGTGTTTGCAACAATTGTATTGCACATGATTATGGGGTCAAATCCTGCTATTCCAATGGATATTTTTAGTTTACCTAGCCTTCGTTCTTTATGGCTCTTTTTTATTTTTGGTATTTTGGTGGGTTTTGTTGGCCTTGCTTTTAATAAGATCTTGATGAAAACCCTTTATTTGATTGACAAGTTAGGCACAAGAAGCCGTGATTTCTATGTTTTGTTAGTTGGATTATTTGTGGGATATCTTGCCTATATTCATCCTGAAGCAGTCGGAGGCGGGTATGAAATCATTGAGAAAGCATTAACCATGCGTCCTACTGTCTTGGTTTTGTCAGTGTTGTTGATTGTGCGGTTTATTACCACGATGCTATGTTACGGCACCGGTGTTCCTGGTGGTATTTTCGCCCCAATGTTAGCTTTAGGCACCTTATTGGGTTTAGCTGCATCGTATGTCTTACAATGGATGATGATTGATATGTCAGTTCATCCTGGCATGTTTGCCGTGGCTGGAATGGGCGCATTGTTTGCTGCGGCAGTTCGCGCGCCCATTACAGGAATTGTGCTTGTTGTTGAAATGACACAAAATTATTCGTTGATTCTACCGTTAATGGTGACTTGCCTGACATCAACAACCATCGTACAGTTAGCTAAAAATCAACCTATTTATACGCAACTATTGCATCGAACATTAAAAAAGCAACGCAAAGCTGTTAAGGGTAACCAATAGCTTTGTGTTGCTTAAATCAGTATCTTCACGGTTGACTATTTACAATGGCGGAGGAGGTCCTCGTCGACCAAGTAATGAAAAAATAAGCAACACGATAAAGACAACTATAAACAGAAAGAATAGAATTTTCGCAATTCCAGCTGCTGCAGAAGCAATACCACCAAACCCAAGTACGGCGGCAATGATTGCAATTATAAAGAAAAAGACCGCCCATCCTAACATAATGCCCTCCTTAGCTTCGAAACAGATGAAACCAGTATTTAAATACCTAAAGGCACTCTACCTAGCAGGACAAGGATTAAAAATATCACCAGTATCACACCGATAAGTCCAGATGGCCCATATCCCCATCCTCGACTGTATCCCCACCTGGGAAGACCACCAATCAATAAAAGTACCAATAACACAAGAAGTATTGTCCCTAACATAATATACATCCTTAATATTAGTTGTATCTAAATTATAGAACAAAAATGAGCAATGGTTATTCATAAAAATAAAAATCTATAATTTATATATCCACTTTTAAAATTAAATATT
>Ga0209024_1000874_pt1 | contig 35842 bp, 33 predicted proteins | sample AutmiccommunBRH5_FD_187380 | JGI IMG/M metagenome (GOLD analysis project Ga0209024, IMG submission 187380) | Deep subsurface microbial communities from Mt. Terri, Switzerland - Autotrophic microbial communities BRH/5 (SPAdes) (version 2) | ecosystem: Environmental > Aquatic > Deep subsurface >...
CGCCCATCCTGCCGGAAGGCCACGCGCAGATCCTGCACATCCAGAACAACGGTCATGCAAAGGTCTTTCGCGGGTCAAAGGCGTCGCGGACGCCCTCGAAGATGAACACCAGCAGCGACAGCATGATGGCGAAGGTGAAGAAGGCCGAGAAGCCGAGCCAGGGCGCGTGCAGGTTCGACTTGCCCTGCAAGGACAGCTCCCCCAGCGAGGGCAGCGAGGCCGGCAGCCCGTAGCCCAGGAAGTCCAGCGCCGCCAGCCCGCCGATATTCGCCGTCACCAGGAAGGGCAGCATGGTCAGCGTCGCCACCATCGCATTGGGCAGGATATGGCGGAACATGATGGTGCGGTCGCGCACCCCAAGCGCCCGCGCCGCGCGGACATATTCAAAGTTCCGCGCCCGCAGGAATTCTGCCCGCACCACGCCCACCAGCGCCGGCCAGCCGAACAGGATCGACACGAAGACCAGAAGGCCGAAGCTGCGCCCCACGATCGCGAACAGGATGATGATCACGTAAAGCGAGGGGGTGGAGCTCCAGATCTCCAGCACCCGCTGGAAGATCAGGTCCACCCAGCCGCCGAAATAGCCCTGCACCGCCCCCGCCGCGATGCCGATGACGGCCGAGGCGCCGGTGACGATCAGCGTGAACAGGATCGACAGCCGGAACCCGTAGATCACCCGCGCCAGCACATCGCGGGCAGTATCGTCGGTGCCCAGCCAGTGGTCCGCATCGGGGGCCGAGGGCGCGTTGCCGACATTGTTGATGGTGTTGTAGCTGTAGGGCACGATGGGCCAGAGCATCCAGCCCGCCTCCACCGCCTGCCCCGCCACGTCGCCATCGGCGGCATCTTCCAGCGTCGCCGCGGGATCGTCCCAGCACTCCTGCAGCCCGCCGGTCTTGATCAGGCATTGCACGGCCGGGTCTTTATAGATCGCCTCGGTGCGGAAATCGCCGCCGAAGGCGGTTTCGGGATAGAACTGGTAGATCGGGAAGAAGGTCTCGCCCCGGTAGCGCACCACGATGGGTTTGTCGTTGGCGATGAACTCGGCCACCAGCGACAGGCCGAACAGCACGAGGAAGATCCACAGCGACCAGAACGAGCGCCGGTTGGCCTTGAAGTTGCGCCAGCGCCGGGCGTTGAGCGGGGACAGGGCCATCAGCCAGCCCTCCGTTCAAAGTCGATCCGCGGATCGACGAAGACATACATCAGGTCCGACAGGATGCCGACCAGCAGCCCGACGAGGCCGAAGACGTAGAGCGTGCCGAACACCACCGGATAATCCCGCGCCACCGCCGCCTCGTATCCAAGCCGGCCAAGCCCATCGAGCGAGAAGATCGTCTCGATCAGCAGCGATGAGCCGAAGAACACCCCCAGGAACAGCCCCGGAAACCCGGCGATCACGATCAGCATCGCATTGCGGAAGACGTGGCCATAGAGCACCCGACGCTCGGTCAGGCCCTTGGCGCGGGCGGTCATCACGTATTGCTTGTTGATCTCATCCAGAAAGCTGTTCTTGGTCAGCAGCGTCAGCGTCGCAAAGCTGGCGATGGTGGTGGACAGGACGGGCAGCGCGATGTGCCACAGGTAATCAAGCGCCTTGCCGATCAGCGTGAGGTCCTCGAAGTTGTCCGACGTCAGCCCCCGCAACGGGAAGATGCGCCAATAGCTGCCGCCCGCGAACAGCACGATCAGCAGCACCGCGAACAGGAATCCCGGGATTGCATAGGCCACGATGATCGCGCCAGAGGTCCAGGTATCGAAGGCGGTGCCGTCCTTCACCGCCTTGCGGATGCCAAGCGGGATCGAGATCATGTAGGCGATCAGCGTGGACCAAAGCCCCAGCGTGATCGATACCGGCATCTTCTCGATCACCAGATCCACCACCGAGATCGACCGGAAATAGCTCTCGCCGAAATCGAACCGCAGATAGCCGCCCATCATCGTCAGGAACCGCTCCAGCGGCGGCTTGTCGAAGCCGAACTGCTTTTCCAGCTCGGCGATGAACTCCGGCGGCAGGCCGCGCGCGCCCGAATAGCGCTCATCCCCCACCGCCTGCATCTGGCCGGCGTCCCCGCCGCCCGAGATGTTGCGGAACACGTCGCCCTCACCCTCGATCCGGGCCAGAACCTGCTCGATCGGCCCACCGGGCACGAATTGGGTCAGCGCAAAGTTGATGATCATGATCCCGATCAATGTCGGGATCATCAGCAGCAACCGCCGCAGGATATAGGCGCCCATGCTCTGAACCTGCCCCTTTATCGGCCCCTCAGAAGGCGCCTGCCGCCTTCAGGGTTTCGGCCTTTTCGGCGTTGTACCACCAGAAGTCCATCTCGCCCAGAGCGTAGGGCGGCAGCGGATCGGGATGCTCGTACATGTCGAAATAGGCGACGGTATGGGCAGCCTTGTACCACTGCGGCACCCAGAACCGCCAGGCACGCAGCACCCGGTCCAGCGCCCGCACCGCCACCTCCATCTCCTCGCGGGTATCCGCGGCTTCGATAGTGGCGATCAGGCTGTCCACGGCGGGCGATTGCAGGCCCATCGCGTTGAACACGTCATCGGTAGAGTTCGAGCCGAAATACTGCTGCAGCCCGGCGCCTGGAATATAGTCCTGCCCCAGATGCTTGGTGATCATGTCGAAATCAAAGCTGCGCTCGCGGTTGGTCATCTGCGCATCGTCGACACGGGTCAGCACCGCATCGATCCCCAGCTGGCGCAGGTTCTCGACATAGGGGTTCATCACCCGGTCGAAGGTCTGGCTGTCGTTCAGCAGCTCCACCCGCAGCACCTCGCCCGCCGCGTTGCGCCGCATCCCGTCAGCGCCCGCGGGCCAGCCCGCCTCGTCCAGCAGCGCCGCGGCCTTGCGCAGGTTGGCGCGGTCCAGCTGCCGCGCCCCCGAGGTCGGGGCCATCACCGCCTCATCGGTCAGCACACCGGGCGGCAGGTCGGCCGCCAGCGGCTCCAGCAGCGCCAGTTCCTCGGGCAACGGCGTGCCGCTCGCCTCCAGCTCGCTGTTCTCCCAGAAGCTCTCGACGCGCTCGTAAAGCCCATAGAACAGCGACTCGTTCGACCACTCGAAGTTGAACATCAGCCCGATGGCCTCGCGCACGCGGGGATCGGCGAATTTCTCGCGCCGCAGGTTCAGCACGAAGGCCTGCCCGTTCGCGATATTGCCATCGGGCAGCTCGCGCTTCACCACCCAGCCCTTTTCCAGCGCGGGGAAGTCATAGCCCGTCGCCCAGATCAGCGAGGATGCCTCATTGCGGAAGGTATAGGCGCCGGCCTTGAACCCCTCGAACGCCGCCTGGTAATCGCCGAAATACTCGATGCGGATACGGTCGAAATTGTGCCGGCCGATGTTGATCGGCAGGTCCTTGCCCCAGTAGTCGGGGTTGCGCTTCCACACCACGCGGCGGCCCACATCCATGCTGTCGAACACATAGGGGCCCGATCCCAGGAACGGGTCCATGCTGCTTTCGGCCAGATTGCGGCCCTTCGCCTCGAAATCCGCCTTCGACAGCACCGGCAGCCCGCCCGCCGCCTGCAACAGATCGCGCTTGGGATAGTCCGGCTTGAAGGTGAAGCGGATGCGCCGGTCATCCAGCACCTCGACGCTTTCGATCATCTGGCTGATGACGGCGCGGAAGCTGGTCAGCCCCTGGGTCAGCAGGATGTCGTGGGAAAAGCGCACATCTTCCGCCGTCACCGGCGTGCCGTCGGAAAACTTCGCCTCGGGGCGCAGGGTAAAGATGACCCAGCTGCGATCCTCGGGATATTCCAGCGTCTCGCAGAGCAGGCAATAGGCGGCGCCGATCTCGTCCGCGGTGCCAGTCAGCAGGGATTCGTGCATGGCCGAGGCCAGCGCCGCGGCCCGGCCCTTGATCGTATAGGGGTTGAAGCTGTCGAACCCCCCCATCGTCCATTCCGAGATTTCGCCGCCCTTGGGCGCATCGGGGTTCACATAATCCAGATGCGGGAAATCGGCCGGGTATTTCAGGTCTCCGAAGGTGGACACGCCATGCGCCACGATGGTGGCAGGCTCCTGCGCCCGGGCAAGCGTGGCCATCCCGGCCCAGGCGGTCAGCGCCCCCATCAACAGCATCCCGCCCAGACGGCCCCTGCCCTCGCGTCCAACCGCTGCGCCCTGTCCGCCCGTCCAAGCTGCCATCATCCGTTCACCCCTGCTGCGCCGCCTTTGGCGGTCTGCGTTCTTCGGTCCCCAAGGGTAAGGCGGGCGCCCTCCACGCTTCAAGTTGCGATTGCGTGAGGCGGGCATGAAAAAGGCCGCGCCCGTTGCCGGGGCGGCCTTGTAACGCAGTCTGCAGGGCCAATCAGCCGCCGATGGTCGCCAGATAGGCGATCACGTTGGCGCGGTCTTCGACCTTGGGCAGGCCGGCAAAGCTCATCTTGGTGCCCGGCGCATAGCCCTTGGGGCTGGTCAGGAAGGCTTCCATATGCTCGGGCGTCCAGGCCTCGGCAGACATCCCGGCCAGCGCGTCGGAATAGGCAAAGCCCTCGACCGAGGCAATCGGGCGCTCCACCACGCCGTCCAGATGCGGGCCAACTCCATTGGCACCGTCCAGCTTGTGGCAGGCCTTGCACTTGCCGAAGACGCGCTCGCCTGCAGCGGCATCGGCGGCGGCATAGACCTCGGCAAAGGCCGGGCCTTCCTCGGCCACTTCCTCGCCCGCGGCATCGTCCGCGCCGGTGTCGATGGCATAGGCCTGGGCCAGCTCACCCTCGGCGCCATGGCCGGACGGGCCGGTGTGGTACAGGCCTTCCGCGGCCCAGTTGCCCAGAAGCAGGATCAGCAAAGAGCCGCACAGCGCGCCGCCGGCCTTGGTGATGGTCATCGTGTCGAACATGTCGGGCCTCGGTGCTGGCTATTCGCTCGGGGTATGTATCCGCTTCCCTTGGCGGTTTTCAAGGTTTACTTGTCGCCCTACACGCTCCTCCCGGCCCTGTGACCGCGGGGCGACGGAAGAAGGAGCCGCCCGATGTCCACAGCCCATCCCTCGCAGATCCAGGGACGCATCGCCTTCCAGGGCGAACCGGGCGCCTATTCGCACCAGGCCTGCCGCGAAGCCCGCCCCAACATGGAGGCGCTGCCCTGCCGCACCTTCGAGGATGCGATCGAGGCGGTGCGCAAGGGCGAGGCCGATCTGGCGATGCTGCCCGTGGAAAACTCCACCTATGGCCGCGTGGCCGACATCCACCACCTGCTGCCCGAAAGCGGGCTGCACATTATCGAGGAAGCCTTCGTCCGGGTGCATATCAACCTGCTGGCAATTCCCGGCACCCCGCTCTCGCAGATCGAGAACGCGATGAGCCATACCGTGCTTCTGGGCCAGTGCCGCGGCTTCCTGCGCGAGCACAACCTGCACGCCATCGCCGGCGCCGATACCGCAGGCTCCGCCCGGCAGGTCGCCGATGCGGGCGATCCCAGGACGGCCGCCCTCGCCTCGGAACTTGCGGGCGAGATCTACGGGCTCGACGTGCTGGCCCGCCATATCGAGGACAAGCAGAACAACACCACCCGCTTCCTGGTAATGTCGCGTGAGCCTGACCTGAAGCGCCGTGGCTCCGGCCAGATGATGACCACCTTCGTCTTCCGCGTCCGCAACATCCCCGCCGCGCTCTACAAGGCGATGGGCGGCTTCGCCACCAATGGCGTGAACATGACCAAGCTGGAAAGCTACATGGTCGACGGCAATTTCACCGCCACCCAGTTCTACGCCGATATCGAAGGCCACCCCGACGATCGCAACGTGCAGCTGGCACTGGAAGAGCTGCGCTACTTCACCTCCTCCATGGCCCTGCTCGGCGTCTACCCCGCCGACCCGCGCCGCCGCTGACCCCGGCGCCGCGCCCTTCCCCTTTGCCTTTTCCAAATATCCTCGGGGGGCGCGGGGGGCAGAAGGCCCCCCGCTTCTCTTAGCCAATGGCGCGGGGCAGACGGCCCCCGGCTCCGGCCCAGCAATCAACCCTGCTTCAGATGCCGCGCCTCGATCTCTTCCGCTGCCATCCGCACCCGCGCCACGAACTTGCGCGTCAGCTTGGCCTTCCCCAGTTTCAGCGACTGCAGCATGATCCGCGAGGCCAGCGTCCTCGGCTTCACCTCCAGCTCGATCGCCAGCCGCGTGCGCTTGCGCGACATTTCCAGGAAGCTCATCGCCAGCACCATCTCGAACCCGGCCGATTCCGCAAGGTAGGCCATGGCATTGGGCGGGTCATAGCTCGTCAGGTCAGTGACCATCTTGCGGTCGCGCCCGCGCCAGCGGAATTCCAGCGCCCAGGACATGCCCGCCCCCGGCTCGCTCCGGCGGTCGAGCCGCTTGACCGTGGCACCCCGGCGCATAGCGCCCCGCTCGAACCCTTCGAAATCGGACAGTTCGGCAAAGACGAAGGCCACCGGCGCCTCGATGTCTTCCCTGGTCGAGAATTTCATGCCTGCCCTTTCGAATTTCGGGTCATTTCTGGCGTCAATCCAGACGGTCCGCAAGCCAGATGCGCAGAAGATTCGCTGCAATTGCCCCCCGCCGCGGTGGGCGCACCACAGGATGCGCCCCGGCGAAGACATCCGCCATCTCCTCGCGCGTCAGCCAGAGCGCATCCTCGATCTCCACCGGGTCCAGCGCCAGCGCCTCGGTCAGCGCCTCGCCGTGGCAGCCCAGCATCAGCGAGGACGGGAAGGGCCAGGGCTGGCTGGCGACGAAGCGCACCGGGCCGACCTGAACCCCGGTTTCCTCGGCCACCTCGCGCCGCACCGCGGCCTCCATCGTCTCGCCCGGCTCCATGAAGCCGGCAAGGCAGGAATACATCCCCTCGGGCCAGCCCGGGCTGCGGCCGATCAGGGTGCGGTTGCCGCGGGTGATCAGCATGATCACCACCGGGTCGGTGCGCGGGAAATGCTGCGCGCCGCAGGCGGGGCAGCTGCGCTGCCATCCGGCCTTGGCCACCTCCGACGCGGCACCGCATGCGGAACAGAAGCCATGCGTGCCATGCCAGGCCAGCAGCGACCGCCCCGTTGCCGCGACCTCCGCCTCCAGCGGGTCCAGCGCCAGCATCACGCCGCGCAGCTCGGCAAAGCGGTGATCGTCCGGCAGGTCCGGGTGGCGCTGCTCCGTCGGGTCAAAAAAGCTGCCCGGCATCGCCACCTCGCCTACCGGCTCCCAGGCCGAGATGTCCACGGCCAGCCGCGGGGTCCCTTTAGCCAGCCCCAGCAGCAGCGGCGCCCCACCGCCCGCCAGCACCGGGTGCCCCGGCGCCAGCAGCCCCAGCCGCCGCCCGCCGTCCGGCGCATCGGCCAGCAGTGGCTTGCCCCGCCAGAAGGGCAGCACCAACGCGCCCGGATCCGCCAGCAGCGCCGCCAGATCGCCGCGCAGATGGGCGGCACGGTCCAGCCCGCCGCCCGCAAAGGCCAGATCCCGCTCGTCCCGTTCCATTCCGCTCCCCGTTCTTGCCGCCGCAAGCTCTGCCACGGCGGCTTCGGCCGCGCAATCCGGGCCGCCCGCCGTGGCCGGAATACAACCAACACGCGAAAATGTCCTGTGACATGGCGATAACCTTTTCGTCGAATCATCTGCGGGATACGCTTGCTCCAGCTCGCGCGCCACAATGCTGGTGCGGGGGACGGGCAGGGGTTACAGACGCGACAGAATATCGACATGAGCCGCGGCCAGGATCGGCCGGGGCCGGGGCCGGGGCGCATAATTGACGAAGCTGCATCCTTTCTGTGCGCAGGCAGCGCGGAACCAGGCGCATCTGCGGCTGATGGAAACGACTGACCTGCATGTCCATGTCTTCCCCTACGACTATTACGCAGACCATGCATCCGAGGCCGTGGGCCTTGCCCGCGCCGCCGGCGTGATCGACCAGTGCCGGGCCGAGGCGGCGAATGCGCTGCTGTTCGACAATGGCGACTTCCTGCAGGGCAATCCGATGGGCGACTACATCGCCTATGAACGCGGGATGCAGCCCGGCGATGGCCACCCGATCATCGCGGCGATGAACGCGGTGGGCTATGATGCGGCAACTGTGGGCAACCATGAATTCAACTACGGGCTCGATTTTCTGGCCTGCGCGCTCGAGGCGGCGGCTTTTCCAGTGGTGTCCGCCAATGTCGCGACCCGGCTGGGCGACAGCCCGACCGAGGACGACACCCTGCTGCCGCCCTATGTGATCCTTGACCGCACCCTGACCGACGGCACCGGCGCTTCGCACCCGATCCGCATCGGCGTGATCGGCTTTGCCCCGCCGCAGATTCTGATGTGGGACCAACATGTGCTGCACGGGCGGCTGGTGACGCGTGACATCGTTACCGCCGCGCAGGCCTGGGTGCCGCAGATGCGGGCGGCGGGCTGCGATCTGGTGCTGGCGCTCAGCCATTCCGGCATTGGCGCGCCCGACTGGGCGCCGGGCATGGAACATGCCTCGGTGCCGCTGGCCCGGGTGCCGGGGATCGACGCGGTGATGACCGGGCACAGCCATCTGGTCTTCCCCTCGCCGGCCTTTGAAGGGCTGGCCGATGTCGATGCCAAGCGGGGCACCCTGGCGGGAAAGCCCGCCGTGATGGCCGGCTTCTGGGGCTCGCATCTGGGCCTGATCGACTTGCTGCTGGAACGGGAGGAGGCGGGTTGGCGCGTGCTCGACTTCACTGTCGAGGTGCGGCAGGTCGCTGCCGCGCCACACCCGCCCGCGCAAGGCAGCGCCCCGGTGCTGGCGGCAGCGCAGGCAGAGCATACCGCGACGCTGGCCTATGTCCGGCGCCCGGTCGGGCACAGCGCGCGCGCCCTGAACAGCTACTTTGCGCTGGTGGCCGATGATCCGGCGCTGCACCTCGTCTGCGCCGCGCAGCGCTGGCATGTCGCGCAGGCGCTGCAAGACACCGAATGGCAGGACCTGCCGCTGCTCTCTGCTGCGGCCCCGTTCCGCGCCGGCGGCCGCTCCGGTCCCGCCCATTTCACCGAGGTTCCGGCGGGCGGCATCGCGCTGCGCAATGTGGCCGACCTCTACGTCTTCCCCAACACCATCCGCGCGGTGCGCGTCACCGGCGCCGATCTGGCGGATTGGCTGGAGCGGGCGGCAGGGCTGTTCCGGCAGTTGCAGCCGGGCCAGCACGATCAGCCGCTGCTGGACCCGGATTTTCCCAGCTACAATTTCGACGTGATCGCCGGCCTCAGCTATGAGATCGACCCGACCCAGCCCGCGCGCTTTGACGACCACGGCCAGCTGCGCGACCCCGCCGCCCGCCGCATCCGCAACCTGTGCCATGCCGGGTTGCCGGTGCGTCCCGGTCAGGTCTTCATTGTCGCCACCAACAGCTACCGCGCCGGCGGCGGCGGCGGCTTCCGCGGCACCGGGCCCGGCAGCATCGTCTATGAGGGCGGCGCCACCAACCGCGACGTGCTGCTGCGCTACATCGCGGCGCAGGGCACGATCTGCCCCCGCGCCGGTGGCACCTGGCGGCTGACTGCGCCCGAGGGCACCAGCGCGGTGTTCGACAGCAGCCCTCATGCGCCGGACCATCTGGCCGAGGTCAGCGACCGGCGCATCGAGCTGGTCGGCCCCTGCGAGACCGGCTTCACCCGTTTCCGCATCCGCTTCTGACCGGCCGCAGGAGCGCCCATGACCTTCGACGCCGTGATCTTCGACCTTGATGGCCTGCTGCTGGATACCGAGCGCCTGGCGCTGCTGGCGGGGACTGAGGCGCTGGCCAGCCTCGGCCATGCCGTGCCCGAGGAGGTGTTCATCTCGCTGATCGGCATCGACGCGGTCGCGGGGCACCGGATGCTCTGCGACCACCTCGGTTGCGATCTCGACGCCGCCGCGCTGGATGCCGCCTGGCTGGCGGCCATGGACGCGCGGATGGCGACTGGCGTGCCCCTGCGCCCCGGCGTTCACGCCACCCTCGCCGCGCTCGACGCTCGCGCCCTGCCCCGCGCCGTCGCCACCAACAGCGGCACCGCCCGCGCCACCGCCAAGCTGGCCGCCGCCGGCCTTGGCGGGCGCTTTGCCACCATCGTCGGCTTCGATGCCGTCCCCCGCGGCAAGCCCGCCCCGGACGTGTATCTGGAAGCCGCCCGCCGCCTTGGCGCCGCCCCCGCCCGCTGCCTCGCGCTGGAGGACAGCGACACCGGCGTGCGCGCCGCCCATGCCGCCGGCTTGACCGTGGTGCAGATCCCCGACATGCATCCCAGCCGCGACCGCCTCGCCCATCATCAGGCCGCCAGCCTGACCGAAGCCTTGGCGCTGTTCGGCCTGTAAAGGCGCCGCCCGAATTTCGGGCAGCCCGCCACGATCTGCCCGCATTTCGAGCACCACAACGCGCCGCCGATTTGCCGCAGCCCCCGCCCTCTCCCCCCCGCCCGGGCCGCAAGCCAGTGTCATCCGGTCATTCATCGGGAGAGAGATCCGTGTTCCACCGCAGCTCCGCCATTCTCGCCGCCGGCGCCCTCGTCGCCGCGCTGGCCGCGCCCGCCCTTGCCGAAACCGCGATGCCCTTCGCGCTCGACTGGAAGTTCGAGGGCCCCGCCGCCCCCTACTTCGCCGCCATCGACAACGGCCATTTCGCCGCGGCCGGGCTTGATGTCGAAATCTCCGAAGGCGCCGGCTCGCTCGACGCGATCCCGAAGGTTGCCACCGGCGCCTACCCGGTGGGCTTTGCCGACATCAACAGCCTGATGAAATTCCTCGACCAGAACCCCGGCGCGCCCGTCACCGCGGTGATGATGATCTATGACAAGCCGCCCTTCGCCGTCATCGGCCGCAAGTCCCTTGGCATCGAGGCCCCCGCCGACCTCGCCGGCAAGGTGCTTGGCGCGCCGCCGCCCGATGGTGCCTGGGCGCAATTCCCGATCTTCGCCGCCGAAAACGGCCTCGACATGGCCTCGATCACTGTCGAGCCCCTCGGCTTCCCGGTGCGCGAGCCGATGCTGGCCGAAGGCAAGGTCGCCGCTGTCACCGGCTTCAGCTTCACCTCGACGCTGAACGTCAAGCGGCTGGGGGTTCCGGCCGACGATATCTCGGTGATCCTGATGGCCGACCACGGCGTCGCGCTCTACGGCAACGCAGTCATCGTCAACACCGACTTCGCAAAGGCGAACCCCGAGCTGGTCACCGGCTTCCTGAAGGCCGTCGCGCTTGGCTGGAAAGATGCCATCGCCGACCCGGCCAAGGCCATCGAGGGCCTGATCAAGCGCAACCCCGCCGCCGACCCGGCGCTGGAGGCCGAGCGCCTGCAGATGTCGATCGACGACAACGTGCTGACCGACTGGGTCAAGGCCAACGGCCTCGGCGGCATCGACGCGGACCGCATGGCCAAGGCCATCGAGCAGACCGGGACCGTCTACAGCTTCGTCAACGCCCCCGATGCTTCGCTCTACTTCGACAGCAGCTACCTGCCCACCGATGGCAGCCTGATGCTGGAATAAGCCGGCACAGAACATCCGCACCGGGCGTCCGCGCCCGGTGCCAATGCGGGGGCGGGGACAGGGCAAATCGGGTGGCAAACCTCATCGACATCAAGGGCGTCACGCACGCCTATCGCACCAAGGCCGGCCCGCTTCCGGTGCTGCGCGACCTCAACATCGCGGTGCCCGAAGGCGAGTTCTGCGCCGTCGTCGGCCCCTCGGGCTGCGGCAAGTCCACCCTCACCCGCCTCGTCGCCGGGCTGATGAAGCCCGATACCGGCGAGGTCTGGCTGCATGGCGAGCTGGTGAAATCGCCGCGCAAGACCGTAGGCATGGCCTTCCAGAACCCGGTCATGCTGGAATGGCGCACCATCTTGCAAAACGTCATCCTGCCGCTGGAAATCGTCGCCCCCTCCATGCCGAAGGCCCAAAAAGAGGCCCGCGCGATGGAGCTGCTGGAAATGGTCGGCCTCGCCGGGTTCGAGCATAAGACCCCCAGCCAGCTGTCCGGCGGCATGCGCCAGCGCGCCAGCCTCTGCCGCGCCATCGTCCACAAGCCCGATGTGCTGATCATGGACGAACCCTTCGGCGCGCTCGACAATTTCACGCGCGAGGATCTGTGGCAGACCATGCGCGACCTGCGCGCCAAGGAACCCTTCACCTGCGTCCTCATCACCCATGACCTGCGCGAAAGCGTGTTCCTCGGCGATCAGGTCATCGTGCTCTCGGGCCGCCCCGCCACCACGCAGTATGTGATGGACGTGGCCCTGCCCGCAGACCGCACGCTCGACATCCTCTACACGCCCGAGGTGGCCGACATGCTGCACATCCTGCGCGACCAGATCCGCATCGCCCAGGGGCGCGACGGGGCGGCGCATTGATGGACAACCTGCAGAAATTCGCCGTCCCCCTCGGCGCCATCCTCGCCTTCCTGTTGCTGTGGGAGGGGATCGTCTGGGCCAACAACTGGCCCAACTACGTCATGGCCTCGCCCTCCGACCTGCCCGCAGCCTATCTCCGCTTCTGGCCGCTGTTCCTCGAAATGGGCTGGCAGACGCTGTGGCGCACTATCGCCGGCCTCGCGCTGGCGGTGGTCTTCGGCACCTTCCTCGGCATGGTCATGGGCTTTTCCCGCATCGCCCGCGACGCGCTCTACCCGCTGCTGGTCGGCTTCAACGCCATCCCCAAGGCGACGCTGGTGCCGGTGCTCGCCCTCCTCTTCATCGGCCAGCACGATTTCAACACCGTGCTGATGGCCTTCCTGATCAGCTTCTTCCCGATCGCCGTCTCGGTCGGCATCGGCCTCTCGACGCTGGAGCCCGAATACCGCGACATCCTGCGCTCACTCGGCGCCTCCAAGGTCACCATCTTCCGCAAGATCGCGCTGCCAAAGACCCTGCCGGAGTTCTTCGGCGCCCTGAAGGTCTCGGTCACGCTCGCCTTCATCGGCACCAACCTTGTGGAAATCGTCTCCCCCCACGGCCGCGGCCTCGGCGCCCTGTTCAAATCCGGTGAGACGAATGGCGACTACCCGCTGATGTTCGCCGTCCTCATCGCCCTCGCCTTCCTCGGCATCGTCCTCTACTACGGCGTCGTCGCGCTGGAAAAAACCTTCGCCGGCTGGGCCGAACGCCCGGCGCACTGACCCCTCTTCCCCTCTTCTTTGTCCAAATATCCCGGGGGTCCGGGGGCAGCGCCCCCGGCCTCGGCCGCCGCGCCTCGACAACCCGGGCCGCGCGCGGCATACCGGCGGCACATGCCCCCGGAGGTTCCCCATGCGCCTGCTCACCCTGCTCATCCTGCTCCTCGCCGGGGTCGGCATCGCCGCCTTCGCAACCCGCCCCGGCCCCGCCGAGTTCGACGCGACGCTCGAAGCCGCGATCCGCGACAAGCTGGCCAATACCGATGTCGGGACTGGCAGCGGCGACCCCTTCGCGCAGATCGCCCTGGTTGGCTGCAAGCTGCGCCCCACCGACTGCATCCGCCTGGTCCGCGACAGCCTCGAGGTCACCTTCGAGGACCGCCCCTTCACCACCCGCGTCACGGTCGAGGGCCTGAACCGCACCGCCACCTGCACCGGCGCCTTCGGCCGCTTCTTCTGCAAGGAACTGCTGGAAGGCTGACCCCGTCCCGCCCCACTTGCATCGCGCATCGCCCCGTCCTATATCCCTCCGCGAGAGGTTGGCGCGGGCGAGCGCCTCGCCAACCCGGTCAGGTCCGGAAGGAAGCAGCCGTAACGAGCCCCGCTTGGGTCGTTGTCCAGCCTCTCACCCTTTTCCCTTCCAGGCCCTTCATCTGAAGAAACCCTTGCCTCTTAAGGAGTTGGTGCCGTTTCTCATGCCGAAGCAGGTGGCAGAATGGGCGCGGACATGGTGGGGCAGGCAAGATACCGAAGGACAAGGACGGTCGCTTCTACGCGCGCATATCGGTTGCGCCCGCAGGTCAAGAGAGCCGTCCGCCCTGATCTCCCACATGCGCTGCAGGCTTGAGTCAACTTCGTCGCGGCGAAGGCGGTGGCAGGGGGTGACCGTGTCGGGCGCTTGTGCCCGGGGCATCATCGGGTGGCGTGTCAGCAGGGCCCGGCCAGCCTGTCTGCGCAACACCCCGCAGTCGGCGCCTCCCTTTGCTTCCAAAAAGTAATTAATAAAAGTAATTTCTATTGAGTTGCGAGGACTCTTGTGCCTCCATGTGCCAAGGGAGGAATCAGCAATGAAGCAGCTACGCGAAGCGGTGCCGTCGTCGCAGGAAGCGGAGGTTTCCTCGGATGAGGCCATGCGCGAGCATCTCGGCTACAGCCTGAAGCGGGCCTACATGTGCATGCATCGCGGTGCGACGGACGAGCTTGAGAGCTTCGGTCTCAAGGTCCGCTCCTTTTCTGCCCTGTCGCTGATCGTTGCTAATCCTGGCATCCCCCCCTCGCGCCTTGCAGAGATCCTGCAGATCGAACGCTCCAACCTGGTCCTGATCATGGATGATCTGGAGACGCGGGAACTGATCAGCCGAACCCGAGACCCGAACGACCGCCGCCGCTTCGCGCTCGACGCGACCCTGCGGGGCAAGCGGCTGCAGGAAAAGGCCGCGGCCGCCACATTGGCGCGGCAGACGAAGGTCACCGCGCGGTTCACCGATGCGGAATACAAGACGCTGAGGGCCTTTCTGAGGAGGATCGAGGAGGAGGCCTAAGCCTAGACCGCGCCGGACGGCGCACCGGGCCGCCCCCGGAACCCGAGGCGGAACAGGGAGGATCACATGAAAACTGTACTGAAACCGGCCGCATTGGCTGGAACGATGGCGCTTGCCTTGGTGTCTGCCGGTGGGGTGCGGGCGGAGACGATCCGCGCCACCAGTGGCTTTGGACCGGCACACCCTGCCGCCGTCCATGCCTACCCAGAGATCAACACCCGCCTGCAGCAATTCACCGATGGTGAATGGGACCTGAAGGATACGCCGGCTGGCCTAGTCGCGCCGACCGAGATGAGCTCTGGCCTGCGCGACGGCGTCACCGAGTTCGGCACCCTGCTGCTGCCCTATTTTCCCGCGCAGTATCCCGACTCCGCCTTGCCGGCAGAATTGTCGATCCTGGGCTCCAGCAACCTCGTGGTCTCGGCGGCGGTCACCGAATATATCGTCACCTGTGCGGACTGCCAGGCAGAGTTTGCCCAGAACGGGCAGGTCTTCCTCGCCACCGATGCGACACCGCCCTACAACCTGCTGACGGTCACCCCGATCCGGAGCGCCGAAGATGCCAAGGGCCTGCGGATCCGCACCGGCTCGCCCCTCTATGCGCGTTTCGCTGCCGCGCTTGGTGCAGAGGCCACGCAGATCTCTTCGTCCGAGCTGTTCGAGTCGCTCAGCCAGGGCGTCATCAGCGGCACCTTCTCTGCCAACCACGAGATCATCGCGAACCGCCTGGGTGACGTGATCAAATACGTGACGGTGGTGAACGAGGGCATGTTCAACACCGCCGCCACCGCCACCGCCGGGGCCATGCTCTGGTCGGGAATGGACGAAGACACCCGCGCCGCCCTGGCCCGGGCTTCCCAGTACGGGGTCTCCAAGGAGCTCTACGGGTTCAACGAGGATGCCGCAAAGGCAGAGGCCATGGAAGGGATCGAGTTCATCCAGATGGACGAGAGCCTGACGGCCGCCAAGTCCGCCTATAACGCGCAGCATCTTTCGACTGCGGCCGAAACCCTCACCGAACGGGGAGTCGAGGACGCCCAGGCCAAGATCGAGCGCTACACGGCGCTGGTCGAGAAATGGGAGGGGCTGATCACGCCTGACATGACCTACGAGGACATGGCCGAGCTTCGCTACAGCGAAATCTTCGCCTCCCTCGATCTGGGCACCTACGGGCAATGACCCTGATCCCGCCCTGCCCGTGTCGCGGGGCGGGACCGCTCGGAAGGAGAGGACCATGAAAGCCCTTGAACGCTGGATCAGCCGGATCAGCCTGCTGTTCGCCTCGCTCATCGTGGTGGCGATGATGCTGCAGGTGGTCATCGACGTTGCGATGCGCAAATTTCTGGGCGCCGGCTTCCCTGCCACCGCCGATATCGTGGGGCGCTACTACATGGTGGCCGTAAGCTTCCTGCCGCTGGCGGTGACCGAGGTCGGGCGGCGCCACATCGCGGCCACGATCTTCACCGATCACCTGCGCGGCCGCTCCCGCAAGGCCGTTCAGGGCTTTGGCCTGCTGCTCTCGCTCGGTGTGTTCGGCCTGCTCTTCTGGGGCACGCTGGAAGAGGCGCTGAAGCAGACCGCCCGGGGCGCGTATATCGAGGCCGGAACGTTAAGCGTGCCGACCTGGCCCAGCTACTGGATCCTGCCGCTGTCCTTCGCCCTGATGGAGATCGTGCTTCTCCTGCGCCTGACCCAGTTCTTCCAGGGCACCTACCGCGACGATCCCCATGATCCGCTTGAGGAAGTGGACAGTTCCCTCAGTGAGGTGCAGTGATGGATCCCTTTGTCATCGGACTTGTTTCGCTGGCCGCCATGCTTCTGCTGATCGGGATGCGCGTGCCCATCGGCGTCAGCCTTGTCGCGGTCTCGTTCCTGGGCATCTGGGCCATCGCAGGGCTGCGCCCCGCCATGAGCCTTGTCTCCACCATTCCCTATGCCTCCACCGCCAGCTGGACGCTCAGTTCGATCCCGATGTTCCTGCTCATGGGATATCTTGCCTTCCACTCCGGTCTTACGCGCGGGCTGTTCGAGGCAGCGCGGGTCTGGTGGGGCTGGATGCCCGGCGGATTGGCCATCGCCTCGTTGGCGGGCGCGGGCGGCTTTGCGGCAGTCTCGGGCTCTTCCGTGGCCTGCTCCGCCGCCATCGGCCGCATCGCCATCCCCGAGATGCACCGGCAGAACTACGACATGCGCCTGGCGACGGGTGCCGTCGCGGCGGGCGGCACCATCGGCGCGCTGATCCCCCCTTCGATCATCCTGATCCTCTTCGGCATCCAGTCGAACAGCTCGATCAACGAGCTGTTCCTGGGCGGGCTGATCCTGGGACTGGTCTCGCTGGCCTTCTACATCTGCGCGGTGCTGGTCTACTGGCTCCGGCATCCCGAACGGCTGCCCCGCGCCGAAGCGGCGCCCAAGGGCGAGCGCTGGCGCAAGACGCTCGAGATCTGGCCGGTGCTGCTGCTGATCCTCGCGGTTCTCGGCGGGCTCTTCGGTGGTCTCTTCACCGCGACCGAGGCCGGCGCCTTCGGGGCCTTCATGACCGTGGTGATCGGCGTGCTGCGCCGCAGCCTCTCGTGGCGCAATTTCCAAGAGAGCCTGATCGACACGCTGCTGGCGGCGGGGGCACTGTTCATCATCGCCTTCGGGGCCAACCTGTTCACCAAGCTTGTGGCGATCTCTGGCCTGTCGCGCGAGGTGAGCCAGGTCGTCGAGGGGATGGGACTGGGGACCAACGGCCTCTTGCTGATGATCGTGCTCATCTACCTTGTGCTTGGCATGTTCCTCGAACCGATCGGGGCGCTGCTTCTGACCCTGCCCCTGTTCCTGCCCCTGATCGGCGCCCACGGCGTCGACAAGATCTGGTTCGGCGTGCTGGTCGCAAAGCTGCTGGAAATCGGCATGATCACGCCCCCGGTCGGCCTGAACGTCTTCGTCATCCATTCGGTGGCGCGCGACTACGTGAAACTTGAGCAGATTTTCGCGGGCATCGTGCCCTTCCTCATCGCCGACCTTCTGCTGGTCGCGCTGATGCTGCTCACCCGATCGTTCTTCTGAGGAGTTGGTAATGCAGATCAAGGACAACGTGGCGCTGGTGACAGGCGGCGGCAGCGGTCTGGGAGAGGCGACGGCGCGGCGCCTTGCCGCCCAGGGCGCGAAACTGGCGGTGATGGACCGCAGTGCGGAGGCCGCAGCGCGCGTTGCAGCTGCCACCGGCGGGCTGGCCCTGCCCGCCGACGTGACCGACAGCGCCGCCGTCGGCGCCGCCTTCGACAGGATCGCCGAAACCTGGGGCACGGCGCCGCGGATCCTGGTCAACTGCGCCGGCATCGGCACTGCCAGCCGGATCTTGCCGCGCGACGGCAGCCTGTCCATTGAGGCCTTCGAGCAGACGGTCAAGGTGAACCTGATCGGCAGCTATATCCTGCTGAGCCACGCCGCCCGCGCCATGTCGGTGCTGGAGCCGCTGGACGAGGACGGCGCGCGCGGGGTGATCATCAACACCGCCTCGGTGGCGTATCAGGACGGACAGATTGGCCAGGCGGCCTATGCGGCCTCGAAGGGCGGCATCGCCTCGCTGACCCTGCCGGCCGCGCGGGAACTTGCCCGCTTCGGCATCCGCGTGATGACCATCGCGCCCGGCCTCTTTGAAACCGCGATGAGCGCCGGCCTTGCGCCCGAGGTGCGCACGGCGCTGGAGGCCGGACTGCCCTTCCCCTCGCGCATGGGCAAGCCAGACGAATACGCCCGGCTGGTGCAGGCGATCGTGGAAAACCCGATCCTCAACGGCGAGGTCATCCGCATCGACAGCGCCGTGCGCCTGGCCCCGAAATGACTGGCCCCAAAATAAGGAGAGACAGACAGATGCTGCAAGGCACTTACACCAGGGGCACCTTCGACGGCCAGGTCGCGGAGCTGGAACTGATCCGCGAGGAAAAGCGCAACGCCATGTCCGAGGGCCTCTTGGCCGAGATCGAGGGCTTCTACCGCAGCCTGCCCAAAGACATCCGCGTGGTCATCTTGCACGGGCGCGGCGGGCATTACTGCTCGGGCCTCGACCTTGCGGAGCATGTCTCGCGCACACCCGAAGCCGGGGTGCATCACTCGCGCGCCTGGCACGGGGTGATGGACCTGATCCAGTTCGGCGGGCCGGTGACGATCAGCGCCATGACCGGCGCCGTGATCGGCGGCGGGCTGGAACTGGCGACCTCGACCCATGTGCGCATCGCCGAACCCTCGGTGATCTTCCAGCTGCCCGAGGGGCGGCGCGGGATCTTCGTGGGCGGCGGCGCCGCCGTGCGGGTGGGACGGATCATCGGGGCGGACCGGATGGTCGAGATGATGCTGACCGGGCGCAGGTATGACGCCGAAGAGGGCCTGCGCCTGGGGCTTTGCCACTATAGCGTCGGCGAGGGCGAGTCCCTGCCGCTGGCACGCAAGCTTGCACTGAAGATTGCGGCCAATGCGCCGATGTCCAACTACTTCATGGTCCATGCGCTGACCCGGATCGGCGACATGTCCCGCAGCGACGGGTTCTTCACCGAAAGCCTTGCCGCCGCGCTGGTGCAGACCACGCCCGATGCCGAAGAGGGGCTGCGCGCCTTCCTCGAGAAACGCGAACCGCGTTTCCGCTGACATGCCGACGAGGGAGGAGAGACGATGACCATGACAGTGGACCGCACAGAGGCTCCGGCTGATCCCGCCGCCCGTGCCTCCTGGGCGCGGGACCATACCCTGACGCGCTATCTGCCGCACAAGGTCCTGCGCGAGGACCGCGCCGACGGCACGATGCTGCTGCGCTCGGCCTATGCGCTGCCGGAGCCGGTGCGCAACACCGGGGTCTGGCTGCACCGATGGGCGCAGGAGGCGCCCTACCGCGTGGCCGTCTCGGAACGCCCTGTCGAGGGGCCGGGCTGGCGCAACGTGACCTATGCCGAACTGCTCGACCAGGTGCGCGCCGTCGGCGCCGCGCTGCTGGCGCGCGGGCTGGGGCAAGGCGACACGATCGCCATGCTGTCGGGCAACGGCATCGACCATCTGATCCTGACCCTCGCGGCGCACTATGTCGGCGTGCCGACCGTGCCCTTGGCCGAACAGTATTCGCTGATCCCCGAGGCCCATGGCCGCCTGATCTACGTTCTCGACAAGGTGAAGCCGAAGCTGGTCTTCGCAGACGATGCCACCCGCTACGCCGCGGCACTGGCGCTCCCGCAGCTTGATGGCGTCGAGGCGGTGGCCGTGCGCGGCGCCGCCCGGCAGCCCTTCACGCCCTTCTCCGACCTGCTGGCGACAGAGGTGACGCCGGCGCTGGACGCCGCCCATGCGCAGGTCGGGCCGGAGACCCTGGCCAAGATCCTGTTCACCTCGGGCTCCAGCTCCGATCCCAAGGGGGTGCTGACCACCCACGGCATGATGTGCGTGAACCAGACGCAGTTCTGCACCGCGCTGCCCTTCGTCGGCGATCAGCCGCCCCGGGTCACGGACTGGCTGCCCTGGAACCACGTCTTCGGGGGCAGCGCCAACCTGAACCTCGCGCTCTGCCTCGGCGGCACCCTGACCATCGACAACGGCAAGCCCACCGCGAAAGGCTTCGCCACCACGCTGAAGAACCGCATCGACCGCCCCGGCACCATGGCCTTCAACGTGCCCATCGGCTGGGCGATGATGGCAGAGGCGCTGAAGACCGACCCGGCGCTTCAGCATCACCTGCTGAAGGATCTCCAGCTGATCTTCTATGCCGGGGCCTCTTTGCCGCAGCATGTCTGGGAGGCGCTCGAAGAGGCGTCCTTCGCTGCCCGTGGCGGTCTGCCGCTGATGATCTCGAGCTGGGGCCTGACCGAAACCGCCCCCTCCTGCCTCATCGTGCATGAGCCGATCGGGCGCTCGGGCGTGATCGGCGTGCCGCTGCCCGGCGTCACGATCAAGCTCATCCCGGATGAGAACCTGCGCTGCGAGATCCGCGTCAAGGGACCGAACGTCATGCCCGGCTACTACCGTGACCCGGTCCGCACGGCCGCGGCCTTCGACGAGGAAGGCTTCTTCATCACCGGCGATGCCGTGCGCTTCGTCGATCCCGCCGATGCCGCGCGCGGCTTGATCTTCGATGGCCGCGTCGCCGAGGATTTCAAGCTTGAGACGGGCACCTGGGTGCAGGCCGGGATGCTGCGCATGTCGGTGCTGAAGGAACTCGCCGGGCTGGCGCAGGATGTGGTCATCTGCGGCCATGACCGCGGCGAGGTCGGGCTGTTCGTCTTCCCCGCCGCCAATGCCGTGACCGATGCAGGCGACACCACCGGCGGCGCGATCTCGGACCCGCATCTGATGGCGCGGATCGAGGCTGCGCTCCGGGCGATGAACGCCCGCGTCACCGGATCGGCCAAACGCATCACCCGCGCGCTGATCCTGGCCGAGCCGCCCTCGCTCGAGGGGCAGGAGGTCACCGACAAGGGCTCGCTCAACATCAACAACATCCTCAAGCGCCGGGCCGACCTGCTGGAACGGCTCTATGACAACGAGGACCCGGCCCTGATCCGGGTCTGAAGGAGGCACCATGATCGACGTTTCCACCATCCGCGCCATCGACTTCCACACCCATGCCGAAGAGCCCTGCGGCTGCCATGACGACGATGGCTATGATGATCTTCAGGCCAGCATGGCGCGGTATTTCAACGCGCCCTGGTCGCATCCACCGACCATTCCCCAGACGGCCGCCCATTACCGCGCCCAGAACATCGCCGCGGTGATCTTTCCCGTCGATGCGGAACGCGAGACGGGCTATCGCCGCTATTCCAACTACGAGGTGGCCGACCTCTGCGCCGCGAACAGCGACATCCTGATCCCCTTCGCCTCGATCGACCCGGCCAAGGGCAAGCTCGGCGCGCGCGAGGCCCGCGACCTGGTGGAAAACCACGGCGTGCAGGGCTTCAAGTTCCACCCGACGATGCAGGGCTTCTACCCCAACGACCGGATGGCCTATCCGCTGTATGAGGCAATTGCCGAGACCGGCAAGCCCGCGCTCTTCCACACCGGCCAGACCGGCGTCGGCTCCGGGATGCGGGGCGGCAACGGGATGCGGCTGAAATACTCGAGCCCGATGTATATCGACGATGTCGCGGCGGATTTCCCCGACATGCCGATCATCCTCGCGCACCCGTCCTTCCCCTGGCAGGAAGAGGCGCTGTCGGTCGCGACCCACAAGCCCAACGTCTATATCGACCTGTCCGGCTGGTCGCCCAAGTACTTCCCGCCGATCCTGATCCGCTATGCCAACACGCTGCTGAAGCACAAGATGCTCTTCGGCTCTGACTGGCCGATGATCGCGCCCGAGAAGTGGCTGGACGCCTTCGACCAGGCTGAGTTCCGCGAGGAGGTGCGTCCCCTCATCCTCAAGGCCAACGCGATGAAGCTGCTCGGGCTCGGCTGACGCCATGCACCGCCCAAGTCCCCTTCCAACACGGAGCCAGGAATGACCGCCTTTGCAGCCCCGCTGGACGACATCCTCTTCTCGCTGCGCCACGTGGCCCGCGCCGACCGGCTGCCGGACTGGGATGATGGGCTGGCAGCGGAAATCCTGGGCCATTTCGCAGCCTTTGCGGAAGACCGCATCGCCCCGCTCGACGCCCCCGGCGATGCGCAGGGCTGCCGGCTGGAGGGGGGGCGCGTCGTCACGCCCGAAGGCTTCGCCCGGGTCTATGCAGAGCTGGCAGAACAGGGCTGGCAGGGCCTTTCCGTGCCCGAGGAGTTCGGCGGCATGGGCCTTGGCCCGGTGCTGCAGGCGGGCGTCAGCGAGATCTTCACCGGGGCGAACCACGCCCTTCAGATGCTCGTGTCGCTGGTGCCCGGCTGCGTCGGCGTCTTGCGCCGCTTCGGGACAGAGGCGCAGAAGGCCGCCTGCCTGCCGCCGCTGGCACAGGGGCGCTGGCTCTCGACGATGGCGCTGACCGAACCGGGCGCGGGGTCCGACCTCTCCGCGATCCGCACCCGCGCAGACCGGGACGGGCAAGGCTGGAGGATCACCGGCGAGAAGATCTTCATCTCTGGCGGCGACCAGGATCTGAGCGAGGGAATCTTGCACCTCGTCCTTGCCCGATCAGGCGGCGAGGGGGTGCGCGGCCTGTCGCTGTTCCTGTGCCGCTCGCACCTTGCGGGCGGGGGCCGCAACGCCGTCAGCGTCACAAGGATCGAGGAGAAGATGGGCCTTCATGCCTCGCCGACGTGCCAGCTTGCCTTCGACGCGGCCGAGGCGGAACTGGTCGGTGAAGAGGGCGGCGGGCTGGCGGCGATGTTCACCATGATGAACCATGCCCGCCTCGACGTGGCTTTGCAGGGCGTGGCCCATGCGGCACGCGCCGCCGATCTGGCCCGCCGCTACGCGGCCGAGCGCCGGCAGGGCCGCGGGCCGGACGGTTCGCCCGTCACCATCGACGCCCATGCCGATGTGGCGCGGATGATCGCCACCTGCGATGATCTTGCCCGGACAGGGCGGGTGCTGTGCCACCTGACCCTGGTGGAAGAGGCGCTTGGCCAGTCGCGCGCCTTCGTGGACTTCATGACGCCCGTTTGCAAATACGCCTGCACCGAGGCCGGGATCCGCGCCGCCGATCTGGCGATCCAGGTGATGGGCGGCTACGGCTATCTCGAGGAATACCGCGCGGCGCAGAACTGGCGCGATGCCCGGATCTGCGCGATCTATGAAGGCACCAACGGCATCCATGCCCGCACCACAGCAACCCGCGGATTGACCCTGGACGGCGGCGCAGGCGCCCGGGCCTTCGCGGCTTTCCTGCGGGACAGCGGCATCGACCCCTCGGCCTGGGAGGCAGAGGCGGACCGCCTGCGCGCCGATGCCGATCCCGCCGCCGGGGCGCATTCCTTCATGGAAATGACCTGCTCCCAGGCCTTCGCCGCCGCCCGGGCGCGGCTCGCGGCGGCAGAAGGACAGGCACCGCCGCCTTGATCGCGGCATGCCTCAGCGGGGCGCCCAAGGCCAAAGAGCTTCGACCCGGCTACACGTCCGGCAGCCCCGCCTACACGTCCGACAGGTTGAGCTCGATCCACGTGATGGGTTGATATCACAACTCGTGCAGAGTCTCTTCGGATGTAGCGGACCGGCGCGGTGACAGACCTCGCACCCGGCCCCGTTCAGCCGGCGACGGTCTCGGCCTCCAGCTCCTGGCGCAGCCTCCTTCGGTCCCTCGCAGAGCGGATCTGGCGGGTGGTGAGGCTTGCCGCGTCCAGCCGGATGCCGTTTCCCGCGCCGGGGGACAGCACGAACTTCCGCACCGCCCCGGACAGGGACGACCTGGCTGCGGTGGCGGCCACGATGGTGATCGCAATGCTGCGGATGTCGCCCACCTCCGGCAAGCTGGGGTCTTGCTGGCGGGCCCGTTCCAGCAGCGAATTGAACGTGCCGATGTTACGATAGCCGCCGCTGCCAAGCGGGCCCTGATTGGTCGCCTGCGTAGGATCGGCAAGCGTCTCGCCGCCCTCTTGCCGGTCGGTGACAGAGGCGCGGCAGGTGCCGCCCTCGGTTGCGACCTCGAGGATCGCGTCCAGCAGATAGATCGGCTCCAGCCCCAGATTGGTCACGAAGCAGCGCGCCTCCAGCCCGCGCCCGGCCCCGTAGGTGATCAGGATCTCGGGCCGGCGCTGGCGCGCGTAATTCGTCAGCAGCGCGTGCAGGTAGACGACCCAGATCAGCGCCGTCAGGCCGCTGAACCCGGCCTGGATGGCGCCGCTATGCTCGGAAATCCAGCTCATGCGCGGGCCCTCGCGTCCCCGGACGTCCGGCGCTTGCCGCGCTCCGCCTTCCTTTCGGCGCGGCGCAGGCGGCGGTTGCCGTCCCAGGCCAGCAGCGCCGGCGTCATGAAGATGGTGACCAGCGTCGACAGCGTCAGCCCGCCGACGATGGCCGTGGCAAGCTGCACCCAGAACTGGCCCGAGGGCGCCCCGAAATACAGGTCCCGCCCGGTGAAATCCACCGTCATCCCCAGCACCATCGGCATCAGCCCGATGATCGTGGTCACCGCCGTCAGCAGCACCGGGCGGAAGCGGTCCGATCCGGCCCGGAACGCCGCATCGACGGGGCCCATGCCGGCTGCGCGATGCTCGTTATAGGCGTCGATCAGCACGATGTTGTTGTTCACCACGATCCCGGCCAGCGAGACGATGCCGATCCCGCTCATCACCAGCGAGAACGCCTCTTGCCGCAGCACGAGGCCAAGCAGCACCCCGGCCAGCGAGAAGATGATGGCCGACAGCACCAGCGCGCTTTGGAAGAAGCTGTTCAGCTGGATCAGCAGGATGATGAACATGAGGAACACGGCGACGACGAAGGCGCCGATCAGGAAGACCATGGTTTCCTGCTGGTCCTCGATCTCGCCGGCAAAGCGGATCTCTATGCCCTCGCCAAAGTCGGTGGCGTCTATCGCCTGTTGCAGCGCGGCGATCTCGGCGGCGGCGGTGGTGCCCTCGGCGACGGCGGCGGACACGGTCTGCACCGTCTCGCCGTCGATGCGGTTCACGACCGAGGCGGCGGGCGCGGGCACCAGCTCCACGAAATTCGCCACGGGGATCGAGCCGCTGGCGGTGGCGATGCGCAGATCGGCCAGCTCGGCAAAAGTGCGGTCCTCGGCGGGGTAGCGCAGGGTGATGTCCACCTCGTCATTGGCCGAGGGCGGAAGGTAGGTGCCAAGCACCACGCCATTGGTCAGCAGCTGCACGGCCGTTCCCAGGTCGCTGATCTGCACGCCGTAGCGGGCCGCCTGCTCGCGATCCACCTCGATCCGGATCTCGGCGGTGGCCAGCGGCACATCGCTGGAGATGTCGACGAAGCGGCCCTGCTGCGCCATCAGCGCCTGCAGCTTTTGCGCGGCCTGCGGCATCAGGGCCCGGTCTTCGGCGGCAATCTCCACCTGGATCGGCCGCGCCTCGCCCGGGCCCTGCTGCGCCTCTTCGATCTGCACGCCGATGCCGGGCAGGTCCGCCGTCGCCTCGCGCATCCGCGCGATGATGTCAGCTGCCGGTTCGCGCAGCCGCCAGTCGGCAAACTCGGTCTGGATCGTGCCGATCACATCGGGGGCAAGGCTGGACTGGGTGCGCTGCTCGACCGAGCCGATGGTGCGCGAATAGACCCTCTCCACCCCCTCGATCCCGATGACGCGGTTCTCCACCATCCGCACCAGCCGGTCTGCCTCGCGCACCGACAGGTTGCCATCGGCCTGCACCTGGATCTGCGCCCGCTCTGCCTCTTGCGCGGGAAAGAACTCCAGCCCGCGGCCGAACTGGCCATAGGTGAAGAAGGACAGCAGCAGCCCCAGCAGGCAGATCCCCACCACCAGCCCCGGCCGCCCGATGACGAAGCGCAGGGCACGGCGATAGGCGCCGGGGGGCGCCGTGCCCTCGTCTGTCTTCGGCGGCGGCTTGCGCGCGGGGAACAGCGTGCCGATCACCGGCACGAAGACCAGCGCCATCAGCAAGGAGGCGGTCAGCGTCACGATCACCGTGGCGGGCAGGTAGAACATGAACTGCCCCGCCACCCCCGGCCAGAACAGCAGCGGGAAGAACACCGCCAGCGTCGTCGCGGTCGAGGCGGTGATCGGCCAGGCCATGCGCTGCGAGGCGTGCAGGAAGGCCTCGGCCGGGGGCTTGCCCTCGTCGATATTGCGCTCTGCCAGCTCCACCACCACGATGGCGCCATCGACCAGCATCCCGATCACCAGGATCAGGCCGAACAGCACCACGATGTTCATGGTGAAGCCCAGAAGCCCGATCACCAGGATGCCGCCCAGGAACGCGCCCGGAATGGCGACGGTCACCAGCAGCGCGGCCCGCAGCCCAAGCGCCAGGATCACGGTCAGCATCACCAGCACCACCGCCGCGATCACGTTGTTTTCCAGATCGCTCAGCAGGTCCTCGATGTCCTCGGCCTGGTTCTGCAGATAGTCCACGCGGATGCCGCTGGACCAGTCCTGCTGCGCCTTTTCCACCACCGCCTTCACCGCATTCACCGTGTCGATGATGTTCGCGCCCGCGGTCTTGCTGATGTCGAGCCCGATGGTCGCGGTGCCGTCGATGCGGGCAAAGCTGACCGGGTCCTGAAAGGTCTGGCGCACCTCGGCCACATCCTGCACCCGCACGACAGTGCCACCGCTTTCCTGCACCGGCATCGCCAGCACATCGCTGATCGACCGGATCGTGCCGGGGATCGACACGCCGATCCGCCCCGCGCCGGTATCAAACGCCCCTGCCGCCACCAGCTGGTTGTTGTTCTGCACCGCCTGCGCGATCTGCTGGGTGGAAATGCCATAGGTCTGCATCGCCAGCGGGTCGATCAGGATTTCTAGGATATCCTCGCGCTCGCCGGTCAGGTCGGCCTCGAGCACGCCCGGCACCGCCTCCAGCGCGTCCTGCAGATCGCGGCCGAGGCGGATCAGCTCGCGCTCCGGCACCTCGCCCGACAGGGCAACGGTCAGGATCGGGAACAGCGACAGGTCGATCTCGCGCACGATGGGGGCATCGGCGCCGTCGGGCAGGTCGGGGGCGGCGTTGTCGGCCTCGTCGCGCACGCTTTGCAGCGCGGTCTGCTGGTCGAAGCCGGGCTCGAATTCCAGCGTGACGCTGGCAAAGCCCTCGCCGGCCTGTCCCGTCATCTGCCGCAGCCCTTCGATGGATTGCAGCTGCCGCTCCAGCGGCTCCACCAGCAGCCGCGCGCTGTCTTCAGCGGAAATGCCCGAATAGGTGACATTGACGATGAAGATCGGGATGTCGATCTCGGGCGAGGCTTCCTTGGGGATGGTCACATAGGTCGCGGCCCCGGCGCCAAGGATCAGCAGCAGCACCAGCAGGGTTGAGCGGACGCGCAGGAAGGCGGCGGCAATCGCGGCATGCATCAGCGCTCCTCCGCGGCGGGATTGGGGATGCCGGCCGCGCCCTCTTGCGGCACGTCGGGCGGCAGCGGCAGCCGCCCTTCTTCCGCAAGATCGAGGGCAGTGCCCTGCTCGCCTCCAGTGCCAATGGCGCCCACATATTCCGCGGGCGTCTCGCGCACCTCGACCGGCTGCCCATCCGCCAGCGATCCCTGGCTGATGGTCACGATATGCGCCCGCTCCGGCAGGCCGGTGACCCAGATGCCATCGGCCTGCGCGCGGATCACCTCTATCGGGGCGAACCGGATGCGGCTTTCGTCATCGATGATATACAGCCCCAGCCGGCCCTGATCGTCCAGCCGGCCAAGCGCCGCCGAAACCCGGTGCGCGGGCTGGGTCGCAAAGGGGATCGTGATCTCGGCGCTCAGCCCGGCGGGCAGCGCCTCCTCGTCATTCGCGATCTCGACCTCGACGCGGAAGGTCCGCGTGGCCGCATCCGCCACCGGGGCCACGAACCGCACCGTCCCGCTTTTCTGCGCCCCGCCGATGAAGCGCACCTCGGCCGGCATCCCCGGCCGCACCTGCGACACGCCCGATTGCTGCACATTGGCGACGGCGATCAGCGGATCGTTGTCCACCACCTCCAGCACCTCGCCGCCGACGCTGACATAGGCGCCGGGTTCGACCATCACCTCGCTGATCACGCCTTGGCCGGGCGCGCGCAACTCGGTGTTGGCAATCTCGATCTCTATCGCGCGCAAACCGGCGCGCGCCGCTTCAAGCTGCGCCGCCCGCGCCTGTGCCTCGGCCTCGGACCCCACGCCCCGTTCCGCCAGTTGCTGCGCGGCATCATAGTCGCGCGCGGCAGAGGCAAGCTGCGCCTCGGCCTGCGCCAGCCGGGCCAGCCGGTCATCGGTGGACAGGCGGACCAGCAGGTCCCCCTCCGCGACGCGGGCGCCTTCATCCGGCAGCTCCTCGACGATGCCATCGACGCGGGCGCGCAGCACGGTGCGCTGCGAGGGCTCCACATCGCCATACATCACCAGCTCTTGCGTGACGGGGCCCGCCTCGCTCCAGCTGGCGGCGACGACGGGGGTCGAGGGCTCGGCCCGGGCTGGCGCTTCGGGCGGCGCCCGCCCGATCATGCCACTGCCGATCCACAGCACGACGAAACCGGCAATCGCGACAAAAACCAGCGTCGTGGCGTTCAGGATCCTGGGCATGCGGCCTCCGTCGGTATGGGCGTTTGTGGGGGCCAGCCCCTGGCGTTCCGGTTCCGGTCAGCCGCACCGCGACCAGGACGAGGCCGCAAGACGCGCGCGCCTGTGCAGGCTGCCTCGGCCGAACGCGGCCTTGCGGGGGATTGTTCCGACGTCCGCAGCGCAGCGCCAGCAAGCCAGCGGGGCACCGCGCAGGACCCCGCCGCAACGGGCGGCGTTCGCCCCCAAGATCGCGCTGGGGTTCGGCGGCCGGCCCCTCAGGCCGGCGCAACCGTCGCGCAGAACTGGTTCAGAAGGTCAGCTTCTGATCCCGCCGGGTCATCATCGGCACCACGATCTCCATCAAGCCGACCAGAAGATGCGGCCACCAGATCACACTGGCGAAACCGAAGAGCCAGGGCGACACTGCCAGCAGGGCCCCGCTGGCCATGTCCACCGCGAGGTGCGCCTTCAGTGGGATCAGCTTCGCCACGCTCAGTTCATACCGGGTCAGCAGGCTCATGACGATGGTGGTGGCCCCCAGAAGTTGCGGCAACCATTGCTCGATGCCGCCGGTCGCAAAGCCGAACAGATAGGGCGCGATGATCAGCAGCGCGCCGGTGAGGTAGTCGATGATGCCGTGGGTTCTGGTGTCGATCATGTCGGATCTCCGTTGTTTCCGGGGGTTCCAACCATGGCTAGGCGCGGGTGTTCCCGGCAATCTGCGGCCCGGGGCGAGAGGCTGCGTCAAAGGCTGTCGGCCACGCAGCGACCCTCGGCCAGGCGCTGCGCGCTGTGGATGCGGGTCGCTGCGATTTCGCCCTGGGCCATGGCAACCGCAATCTGGTTCAATCCGGTCACCACGTCTCCCGCGCCGTAGATCCCCACGCGCGAGGTTTCCTGATGCGCATCGGTGACAAGCCGGCCGTCCGCTGACAGCTCCAGCCCGAGGCTGCGGGCGAGCGAGGTGCGGGGCTGGGTGCCCAGGGCGGAGTAGACGGCCGCGAACCGCAAGGGCCCCTGGCTGCCAAGGCGCACGGTGACGCTGCCGCCCCCAAAATCCCACTCCGCCACATCGCCCTCGACGATCGCCACCCCGGCTTCCACAAGCTTGCGGGTGACGGCCTGCTCCACATCCAGCGGCCCCCCAAGCGTCAGGATCGTGATGTCCGCCGTGTAGTGGCGCAAGAACAGCGCCTCGCCCGCTGCACAGTCCCCCGCCCCGATGACCGCGACAGGCTGGCCCGTCAGCTCATAGGCATCGCAGACGGGGCATTGGCGAACGAGCCCCTCCCGCACCCGCGCCAGGGCGTCCGGGACAGGCGCCACCCGGTCGATCACCCCTGTCGCAAGGATGACATGGCCCGCCTGCCAGCTGTCACCTGCCCTCACCTCGAACCCGCCCGCGGGCAAGGGGACAATGGCCGACGCCTCCCCCGCCACCACCCGCACATCCAGCTGCTGCATCTGCTCTCGCATCCGCTGCAGCAGGCTTTCGCCGTGGATGCCATCCGGATAGCCGGGGTGATTGTGCGAGCGGGGGATCAGCGCCGCACGGCTTTGGTTCGCGTCGATCAGCACAAGGCGCCTGCGGAACCTTGCAAGATAGATCGCCGCTGTCATGCCCGCGGGGCCGCCCCCGATGATGACGCAGTCCATCTGCGGCCTATCCGTGCGCGGCCTATCCATGCGCGGGCTGTCGGCGATGCAGAATGCTGCGCTTGACGGCGAGCACTCCGCCACCGCCCACAAGCACGCAGACCACCTCGACCAGCCACCGCCCCGCGGCGCCCAGCGAGACATCGGGAAGCCCGGCCGCAAGGCCCATTCCGATCAGCGCCATGCTGGGGATCAGCGCCAGCGCGACCATCACCCCGGTGCCGAGGACCTTCATGCGCGAGGACACGATCACCCCGCCCGCAATCCCCGCCAGCAGTGAGGTGGCGACGCCGCCCGCCTGAACGCCGGACCAGTATTGCACCCAATACTCTGCCTCCATCTGCGCGGCGGTCATGTCGTTGAAGGCCAGCGCCACCGGAGTCGTTGCGGCCGCGGCGAGCGCGAGCACCAGGTAGCCATAGGCCAGCGCCCTCAGCCCGGCGCTCACGCTGTGCGGGTGCCCCAGCAGGCCGAAGACGACCCGCAGCAGGGGCTCGAACCCCGGCGCGATCAACATGGCTCCGACGACCACATGGATTGTCCCGGACACGATCCCGAAGGCTGCCACGCTCCCGGCCAGCGCCATCAACGCCAGAAAGTTGAAGGACGGGTTGGTGTCCTGCCGCATCATCGTGCCGATCTCTTCCCAGATCGCGTCATTGCCCTCTTCGTTGATCGGGCGCGAGGCCTGCGCACGGATCGCGGCATTGGGCTCGCCTATGCTGACCGCCCCGTCGTGCAGCAGGTCGAGCTCGCTGAGGATATTGAGGATCTCGGTCCCGGTCTGGTTCGCGGCCTCCACCGACAGGACATCGCCTTCGGGCACGATCGAAGCGGCCGCTTGCAGCGTGATCCGGCTGATGCCGGAGAGGTCCTTCACCGCGGCAAGCAGCCGGGCGCAATCCTCGGCCCTGCCCGCAAATTCGATCTGGCGCGGCATCTCGTGACCTCCTCGGCGCAGGGATCGGGAAGCGGATGGCGGCCCGGACGAAGCCGGGCAACGCCTCGGCCAGATCAGACCTTGGCCGTCTCGCCGCTGACCCTCAGCGCGATATAGGTCTCGGTCACCTCGGCGATGTGCTGCTCCACCCACTCGGCCATGCGCCGCTCTTCTTCCAGCGATTGCTCCAGCAACGAGACGGCGGCGGTGTCGCCGCAGATCCGCGCCATGGTGATCAGCGAGGTATAGGCCGCGATCTCGAAATTCTCGAAAGCGAGATTGGCGAGGGAATCCTTCAGCACCTCGTCCCCCGCCATGGTGTGCGCAAGAGCGGCCATCGAGCCCATGGCGGACTGCATGGCATCCTTCAGCCCCGAGTTGCTTTCGTCCAGCCGCGACAGCACCTGATCAAGCCGCGCGATCTGGCCTTCCGTCTCATTCACATGCTGCTGCAGGCGCTGCGACATCGCAGGGTAATGCTCCAGCCGGTTCAGCTGAGGTTGCATGATGGACAGCGCCTGCTTCTCCATCGCATGGGCGTTTTTCAACCCGATGAGGTAGACTTGTTTGGCTTGTTCCAGATCGGCCATGGCATTCCACTCCTTGCGATTGCCTGCCCCCCGGCAACCGCAGTCCGCCCCGGATGTTCCAGACAGATCGCGCCCCGTGCGGCGGGAACATTCGCTTCGCCCCCCGGTTCTCAGCGCACCCCAACCAACAGGAGATGCCGGATGTTCTACACAGACAACAAACTGCAGTATCCCGTCCGGGTGGAGACGCCCAACCCGCTGTTCGCCCGCGCCCTGCAACAGGCCATCGGCGGCGTGGAGGGAGAGATCCGCGTGGCGATGCAGTACTTCTTCCAGGCCTGCGGGGCGCGCGGCGACCCCAAGTTCCGCGACCTGCTGATGAACACCGCGGCCGAGGAGCTGGGACATATCGAGATGCTGGCGACGGCGGTTGCGATGAACCTCGAAGGCGCGCCGCTGTCGATGCAGGAGGAGGCTGCGGCCGATCCGGTCGGCGGCGCGGTGCTTGGCGGCATCAACCTCAAGAACCTGCTGTCGGCCGGGCTGTCGGCGATGCCGGTGGACAGTGACGGCGTGCCCTTCGACATGTCGCACATCTATGCCAGCGGCAACATCGCCGCCGACATGACCGCGAATGTCACTGCGGAATCCACCGGGCGCATCCTTGCGGTGCGGCTTTACAACATGACCACCGATCCGGGGATGAAGGACATGCTGTCCTACCTGATCGCCCGCGACACCATGCACCAGAACCAGTGGCTGGCCGCGCTGGAGGAACTGGGCGGGCCGGAGAACGTGTTCCCGATCCCCAACAGCTTCCCGCAGGCCGAAGAGAAGTCCGAGTTCAGCTATGCCTATCTCGGCTTCCAGAAGGACGGCAGCGAGCCGGTGCAGGGCCGCTGGTCGGAAGGCACGTCCATCGACGGGAATGACAGCTTCAGCACCCGGGCGATGGAGCCGATGGGCGAGACGCCGAACCTTGGCCGCGCCAAGCCGAACAGCGGCGCGCAGGCCGAACAGCTGTAGGGGGCTGCCATGCACAGACGCAGCTTCGTGATGGCGGGGGCAGCAGCGCTGCCCCTTGCCGCGGCAGCCCTCGCAGCCGGGGCCGCCCCCGCGATGGGCCACCGCGTCCGGGTGCTGACCACGCCGCTGGCCAATGCCGAGCGGTTCCCGGCAGTGCCGGCCCCGGCGGCCGGCGCGGCGCTGACACTGGAACGCGAGCCGGACCGGCGCTTCGATCCCGCCTCGGTCCGCGTCGCGGATGCCGCGGGCAACCCGCTTGGCTATCTGCCGCCGGCGAGTGCCGCAGCGATCTCGGCGCTGATGGATGCGGGGGTGCCGGCCAGTGGCCGCGCCCTCGGCCCGGCCCCCGGCGGGCTACGGGTCGAGGTGTTCCTGGATGTGGCAGGCGTCAGCGCCTGACCCTTGGGCACGGGCGGCAGCGTCGCCCGTGCCCTTTCAGCGGCGCACCCCCGCGCTGGCATAAATCGCGTCCAGCACCTCGGCCAGCGGCACCAGCCGTTCTGCCTCGGCATCGAAGGCGCGCGAGGTGGCCAGCCGCTGCACCCAGTCCACCGCCATCCGCCCGCCCCAGTCATCGGGCGGGGGAATATGGGCCAGCGTCTGCGTGCCCCGGTGCAGGCGCGCAGAGAAGTCGTAGAATGACCCGCCCTCGTTGTGCATCGACGCGCCGCCTTCGGTGCCATGCAGGTCGCAGGCGATCAGCGCATCGGCGCCAAGGTGCAGCCGCCATGAGCAGTTCAGCCGCAGCACCGCGCCGTTTGCCAGCGTGACCGTCGCCATCGCGTGATCCTCTGGCAGCGGCGTGCCCGGGCCAAGCCGCTGGCCCTGCGCCCACAGATCGGCGCTGACCGAGGCGACGGCAGGGTTGCCCAGAAGGTCCAGCGCAAGGTCCAGCAGATGCACGCCAAGGTCCATCACGCAGCCGCCGCCCGCCTGCGCCAGATCGTAGAACCAGGGCTTGTCCGGGCCATAGGCGTTGTGGAAGGTCAGGTCGGCGGCAAACACCTCGCCCAGTTCGCCCGCCGCGATCCACTCGCGGATCGCCCGGATCGCCGCCGTCTGCCGGTAGCTCAGGTCCACCGCCAGCAGCCGGTCCGCCCGCCGCGCAGCCTCTACCGCGGCGGCGGCCTCGCCCGCGTTGCGGCCAAGCGGCTTCTGGCAGAACACCGCCGCCCCCGCCTTCAGCGCCGCGATGGTCTGCGCGGCGTGCAGCGCGCTGGGCGTGGCGATCACCACCCCGTCCGGGTCCAGCGCCAGCACCTCCTCGAGCGTCGCCAGATGCGCGGCCTCCGGGGCGGCCTCCGATGCCGCGATCCTCGCGGCCGGGTCGGGATCGGCCAGCGCGATGATGTCGGCCACCCCGGCCCCGGCAATCGCCCGCATCCGGTGCTGGCCGATCCATCCCAGCCCGACGAAGCCGAGGCGGGGACGGGCGGTGCGGGCGGCGGCTTCTGCCCCAGGGCGCGGCGCGATCAGTTGCATGTGACCACCGCCTTCACGAAGCCGTCCGGCTTGTCACGCGTCGCGTCCAGCGCCTCGGCCAGCCGCTCCAGCGGGTAGCTGTGGGTCAGCAGCGCGTCGAGCTCGATCCGCCCGCCGACCACGGCCGCCACCGCCTCGCGCATCCCGCGCAGATAGGCCTCGGGGGCGCGCTCATGCGCGTTGACCACGTCGATCCCGCGCCAGTTCCATTGCTGCATGTTCACCTGCCGCGGCCCGTCCTGATGATAGCCGGCGATCACCAGCCGCCCGCCCTCGGCCACCAGTTCCCCGGCAAGGTCCAGCGGCCATTGCTTGCCCACCGCCTCGATCACCACGTCGCAGAACCGCGCGTTGGTCAGGTCGCGCACCGCCGCCACGATGCGGTGATGGTCGTCCATCGCCACCGTCCGCGCCGCCCCCATCTGCCGCGCCAGCGCCAGCGAGCTGTCGCGGCGCGAGATGGCGATGACCTCGGCCCCCGCCTCGGCCGCCAGCCGTGTCAGGATCGCGCCCAGAAAGCCGATGCCGATGATCGCCACGCTGTCGCCCGCCCGGATGCCCGACCGGCGGAAAATGTTCATCGCGCAGCCAAGCGCCTCGCCCGGAAAGGGTTGCCCGTCCAGCGCGGGGGGCAGCGGCACCACCTGCGCGGCAGGCAGCACCGCATGGGTGGCGTAGTGGCTGCCCCCCAGCATCGCCACGCGCTGGCCCGCGGCAAGATCGGCGACCCCATCCCCCACCGCCTCGATCCGGCCCCAGCCTTCATGCCCCGGCGCGCCGGGGTCGGTCGGGAAGGCCATCCACTCCGGCCCCGCCCAGGGGCCGAGGTTCGAGGCGCAGACGCCCGAGCCTTCCAGCCGCACCAGCACCTCGCCCGGCCCCGGCTGCGGCACCGCGATACCCACGATCTCGGCCTGCCCGGGCCCGCTCAGACGGGCGGCGCGGGCGGCCGTGGCGGCCTCGGCTGCGTCAAGCGGGTGCGGCTGGAGGGACTTGTTCATCTTCAATCTCCGACATGTTGCGGCTGCCTTGGCCCGGCCTGCGCGCGGGGGCGGCGCCGGACGGATCATCTTGCGGATTGCCTCGAAACAGCGTCGGGCCGGATAGGTTCCAGAAGAAGTCATTCAAGAAGACATTCAAGTCATGGAAGAAGATGCCGCCCGGCAAACCTTTGCCGGGCATCGCAAAAACTTTGGAACAATCGGTTGATGCTCCTGTTCCTGTGCCCTGACAGCGCAATCGACACGGAAGGGACTGGCTATGGCACGCATCCTCATCACCGGCGGGCAGGGCTTCATCGGGCGGCATGTGACCGAGGAACTGGTCCGCCACGGCCATGATGTCCTGGTCTTCGACGCGATGATCGAGCAGGTCCATGGCAGCGCGCCGCCCCAGGTGCCAGAGGGTGCGCGGCTGGTGACGGGCGACATCCGCGATGGTGCGCTGCTGCGGTCGCTGCTGCCCGGGATGGACGGCGTGATCCACCTTGCGGCCGAGGTCGGCGTCGGCCAGTCGATGTACGAGATCGCCCGCTATGTCGGCGCCAACG
>Ga0209024_1000887_pt1 | contig 35310 bp, 31 predicted proteins | sample AutmiccommunBRH5_FD_187380 | JGI IMG/M metagenome (GOLD analysis project Ga0209024, IMG submission 187380) | Deep subsurface microbial communities from Mt. Terri, Switzerland - Autotrophic microbial communities BRH/5 (SPAdes) (version 2) | ecosystem: Environmental > Aquatic > Deep subsurface >...
CGGGCGGCTTGCCCGATGCGCCGCATCGCGCTGCGCCGCCCTCCTGGCGGACGGACGCGGGAAGCCGGCGCAGACCCCACTGGGATACATTCTCACGCTCTGATATTCAGGCAGCGGCCCGCACCAGGGTGATGCTCTCCGGGAACGGCCCGCCCTGCATGTCGATGCGGCCCGCCGGCCCGCCGGCACGGGTGGTGTAGCCGGCCAGCAGGATCTGCCGTGCGATCTCCGGCGCCTGCTGCAGGCTCACCTGGTCGCCCAGGCAGACATGGTCGCCATAGCCGAAATGCATGTAGTGGTAGGGCGGCCGGTCGGTGCGGAAATCCTCCGGTGCCGGCAGTTCGGCGGCGTCGTGCATCGCCGAGGCGTTCGACGCCAGCACCACCGACCCGGCCTTGATCTCGGCCGCCCGCTCGGTGCCGGCGGCCAGCGTGTAGTCGGCGACCGACAGCCGGCCGACGAACGGGTTCATCGGGTTGAAGCGCAGCGCCTCCCAGAAATACGCATCGAACGCCGCCGGGTCCGCGGACTTCGCCGCCGCCAGCGCCTGGGCCAGCACCGGCGGACGGTCCAGCAGCTGGTCGATCGCCTGCACGATCGCCGCCGAGGTGGTCTCGATGCCGCCGACCAGCAGGCCCATGGTGTTGGTCATGATGCGCTCGAAGTCGAAGCCGATGCTCGCCGGCGGCACCAGGCGCAGCATGCGGGCGACCACGTCGTCGAGCCCGGGATCGGCCTGCACCTGCTGCAGCCGGTCGGGCAGGAAGGCGGACAGCCAGGTCCGCATCTCGGCCCCCGCCTCGACGTTGCGGGCATGCACCGCCGGGTCGTTGGTCGGATTGCGGAACATGTCGTGCTGGGTGGCCCGCGACCACGCCATCATCGTCGCCTCGTCCGGCCCCGGGAACCCGAAATAGGCGCCGGTCAGCTGCACCGGCACCAGCCGCGTCACCTGCGACACCAGTTCCAGCCGGAAGTCGTCGGAGGCGCCGCGCGCCACCGCCCGCCTGGCCAGCGCCGCGACCTTGGCCCGCACGCCGGGCATGTCGGCCTGCTGGATCAGCGCGCGCATGATGCCCTTGTCGCGCTGGTTGTAGACGGTGCCGTCGCGCGCCAGCATGAACGGCCCCACCGAAGGGTCCATCTTCGGCTGGTAGGGCTTCACGGTGAACACCAGGTTGCGTGACAGCACCTCCTCGACGTCGCGGAACCGGGTGACCATAACGACGCCGCCCGGCGCCTGCAGGATCGGCCGCTTCGCGCGCAGCTCCGCCGTCACGCCCATCAGGTCCTGCGCCAGCGCGCCGAGCAGAACCTTGGCCTTCGCGGCGTCCGGTGCCGCGTCGTAGACGTCGAGGAAGCCCATGCGATCCCTCCCTGCCTGCATTCGTGAGGTCTTGATTGGCGACAGCGGATAAACTACCCATAGTTAACCAAATAATCCATCGTTCAGCGCAAGGGTTGCCAGGACGGTTGTCGTCGGCGCTGCGCTTCGTCGGGGGAGGCCGCCGTGCATCGACCGATCCGAGACTCGTCCCGCTCCCGCTTCATTCCGGTTACAGCCGCGGCGCTGGCGGCCGGCCTCCTGGCCGGCTGTGCGCTGATCCCGCCCGACCTGCCGGAACGTGCACCGGCGCAGAAGACCGTCTGGCTTGACCAGAACTGGAGCAACGACGCGCGCTTCTGGTTCCATCACGCCAGCCAGGGCACTTCGACCATCCCGGTACCCTATGCCTGGTTCGTGGCACTCGAGCAGCCGAGCCTGCATCTGTTCAGCGATCCGCCGATGCTCACCGATCCGGCCTACATGGCCCAGCTCGGCTTCATCTCCAGCCCCCCGGGCCCCAGCTATGCCAGCGCCGCGGCCCAGGGCTACGGCGCCAATCCCGGCCGCATGACCGTGGCCTACGACCCCGCCGGCTTCGCCGGCAACCCGAACGGCCTGCCGGTCGGCTTCGCCCGCACGCCGGGCTATGTCGATCCGTCGACCGGCCGGCAACTGCCGGACCAGATCGGTCTGACCTGCGCCGCCTGCCATACCGGGCAGTTCAGCTACCGCGGCACCAACGTCCGCGTCGACGGCGCACCCGCCACCACCGATCTCGGCAAGTTCCGCACCGTGCTCGGCCTGTCGCTGGCCTACACGCGGTATGTGCCGGGCCGCTTCGGCCGCTTCGCCGACCGCGTGCTCGGCCCCGGCCACAGCGCCGCCGACGCGGCGGCGCTGGAGGCGCAGCTGGCCACCCTGCTGAAGGAGGGTCCGCGCGTCCTGCAGCAGATGAGCGCCGGGCTGAAGGGCAGCGTCGAGGAGGGCTTCAACCGCTTGGACGCACTGAACCGCATCGGCACCCAGGTCTTCTACTCCGACCTTGTCGGCACCACCGAGCCGGGCTTCGACCCGCTGGTCAACATCCATCCGAACAATGCACCGGTGAACTACCCGGCGACCTGGAGCACTTCCTGGTTCGACTGGGTGCAGTATGATGGCTCGATCCGCCAGCCGATGATCCGCAACGCCGGCGAGGCGCTTGGGGTATCCGCCAAGGTCAACCTGATCGACCCGGGCGTGCCCGACCGGCCGCTGTACAAGTCCTCGGTGCAGTTCAAGAACCTGTTCGACATGGAGGGGCTGCTCGCCGGCCCTGACCCGCAGCAGGCGCCGAAGGGCTTCAAGGGCCTGGCGTCGCCGGCCTGGCCACAGGACATCCTGGGTCCGCTCGACCAGGGGAAGGTGGAGCGCGGGCATGCGCTCTACGTGCAGCACTGCGCCCGCTGCCATCGCCCGGCGCCCAGCGACCCGTCCGGCCGGTTCTGGGACCCGGCGTTCTGGAGCACCCCGAACGCCGACGGCCTGCGCTACTACAAGGTTCCGATCGTCCCGGTCGACGTGGTCGGCACCGATCCGGCGCAGGCGAGCGTGCTGACATCGCGCACCGTCAAGGTCCCGGCATACCTGGAGATCCCGGCGCCGGCCGCGAACAGCGAAGTGCTGTGCGCCGGCACGCCCGGGCCGGCGGTGACCGAGACCTCGTTCGGCTGGGCGCTCGCCTCGGTCACCGGCAAGGTGATCGATCGCTGGTATGTCGACAACGGCATCCAGCCGCCCGAGCAGCTGCGCATGAACGGGTATCGCAACAACTGCATCCAGGCGCCGTTCGCCTACAAGGCGCGGCCGCTCAACGGGGTGTGGGCGACGGCTCCCTTCCTGCACAACGGCGCGGTGCCGTCGCTGTGGGACATGCTGACGCCGGCGGCCGAGCGGCCGGCGCGGTTCTGCCTCGGCAACCTGGAGTTCGATCCCGTCAAGGTCGGCTATGACCCGGCCTGCCGCAGCGGCACCACGACGATCGACACCAGTACCCCCGGCAACCTGAACGTCGGCCATTCCTTCGAGGACGGACCGCGCAAGGGTGGCATCATCGGCCCGGCATTGACCGCCGACGACCGCTGGGCGCTGGTCGAATATCTGAAGAGCCTGTAACCGCGTCCGAGCGGCACGGCCGCGTCAGGGCAGCGGCACCTCGATATCGCAGACCACCCCGTCCGCCCGGTAGTCGAGCCGGACCCGTGCGCCCAGTTCGTGCGTCAGCCCGCGCTCGACCAGGCGGGAGCCGAAGCCGCGGCGCGACGGCGGCGCCACTGCCGGGCCGCCGCTCTCGATCCAGCGCAGGCGAAGCGACCGGTGAACACCGGTCTCGTCGACCTCCCAGGCGATGCTCACCCGCCCCGCGGCGGTCGACAACGCGCCGAAGTCGGCGGCGTTGGCGCACAGCTCGTGCAGCGCCATCGCCAGCGGCACCGCCGCCTTCGGGCGCAGCCTGAGTTCCGGCCCCGCGACGTCGAAGGCATTGCGCTCCGGCGTGGCCAGCGGTGCGATCACGGTCGCCACGATGTCCCGCAGATCGGCGCCCTTCCAGTCATCGCGGGTCAGCACGTCATGGGCGCCGGCGAGGGCGAACAGCCGGCCCTGGAAGGATTCGCTGGCCTTCGACCTCGCCTCGCCCTGGAAGCTCTGGTAGGCGATCGACTGCACGGTCGACAGCGTGTTCTTGACCCGGTGGTTGAGCTCGTTGATCAGCAGCTGGCGGCGTTCCTCGGCATATTTCCGCTCGCTGATGTCGACCAGCATGTTGACGGCGCCGAGCACCGCACCGTCGCCGTCGCGCAGCGGCGTCGGATAGGCCAGCACCGGGATCCGGGCGCCGTCCGGACGTTCGACGACAATCTCCGCGCCGGCGATCGGCTGGCTCTCGCGGATCGCCACCGCCATCGGGCAGTCGTCCAACGGCAGCGGGGCGCCATCGGGACGGTAGAGCCCGTGGGTGATGCACCAGCGGTCGGCCCAGATCTCCGGCCGGCGGCCGGCCAGCCGCACGCAGGCCTCGTTGTAGAACGTCACATAGCCCCTGGCGTCGGTCGTGTAGACGGCGGTCGGCAGGGCATCCAGGAGCTGTCGCAGGCGCTGCTCGCTGTCGCGGATCGCCCGGGCGGCGGCATTGTGCCGGGTGACGTCGCGGGTGATCGCGAGTTGTGCCACCGAGCCGTCGGGAAGGCGCAGCGGCACCGCATGGGTCTCCATCTCGCGCCGTGCGCCGCGCCGCCCGAGGAGCGTGAACTCCCAGGTCAGGCTCTCGCCGCGGCAGACCCGTTCATGGTGCCGAAGCCAATGCTCGCGGTCCGTTTCGGCGATCAGGGCGACGGTGCTGCCGCCCTCGACCTCCTCGGCCCGATCGGCCTCGACCATCCGCAGCCCGGCCGAGTTCATCTGGATCAGGGTGGCATCGCGCGCGACGATCTTCACGCATTCCGGCGTCGCCTCGATGACGGCGCGCAGCAGCGACCGGCTCTCCAGCAGCTGCGCCTCGGCCTCGACCCGCGCGGTGATGTCCTGAAAGCAGTTGACCGCGCCGACCAGCCTGCCCTCGTCGTCGTGCAGCGGGTCGATGTCGACCTGCACCCAGACCCGCCGGCCGCCCGGCTGCTCGACCTGCACGACCTGATCGCGGTGCGCGTGGCCTGTCCTGATCGCATCGGCCATCGGCGTGTCGCGGTGCATCAGGGGGGTGCCGTCGGCGCGGAACAGCCGGTGCGAGCCGCAGAACCGCTCGTCCAGGTCCCCCAGCCGCGGCGACCGCCCCCACAGCTCCGCCGCGCGACGGTTATAGCGGACGATCCGGCCCTCCGTGTCACACAGATAGACGGCGGTCGGCAACAGCTCCAGAAGCCGGTCGTCAGGGAGCGGCTGCACCACGAAGCCGCCGCGCTCGGCCCGACGCGGCTCCGGTTCAGACCTGTCCAATTTTCCTTCTCCGCAATCCACCAGACATAAGGCATACGGGCAAGAAACGCCCGGCGCCGCGGCCAATGCACGCGCGCCCCCGCTTCTAACGCCGGTGGCGGCGACCGGTTGCGTTACTGCGATGAAGTCCGGCCCCGGCATCGCATCCCGGCCGTGGACACGCATCGCGGATCGGCTAGTCTCGCGCCCGAGGCCGGCCGCAGCGCCGGATCAGATCACAATCCGGGAGGTTAGCCATGGCCGGTCGGCTGCAAGGCAAGAAGGCACTCGTCACCGCCGCGGCGCAGGGCATCGGCCGCGCCACTGCGGAGGCGTTCGCGCGCGAGGGTGCCGAGGTGGTCGCCACCGACCTGAACGCCGGCAAGCTCGCCGAGATCGCCGGCATCCCCGGCGTCGAGACCCGGGTGCTCGACGTGCTGGATGCCGGCGCCATCAAGGCCGCGGCCGCCGAGGTCGGCGCCGTCGACGTGCTGTTCAACTGCGCCGGCTACGTCCACCACGGCAGCATCCTGGAGTGCGACGAGGACGCCTTCGACTTCTCGATGAACCTGAACGTCAAGGCGATGTACCGGATGATCCGGGCGTTCCTGCCGGCGATGCTGGCAAATGGCGGCGGCTCGATCGTCAACATGGCGTCGGTGTCGGGCAGCGTGAAGGGCATTCCATCCCGTTTCGTCTACGGAACCAGCAAGGCGGCGGTGATCGGCCTCACCAAGTCGGTCTCCGCCGACTTCCTGAAGCAGGGCATCCGCTGCAACGCCATCTGCCCGGGCACCGTGCAGTCGCCGTCGCTCGACGACCGCATCAACGCCTTCGCCGACCCGGTGCAGGCGCGCAAGGAGTTCATCGCCCGCCAGCCGCTCGGCCGGCTCGGCACCGCGGAGGAGATAGCCGCCATGGCGGTGTACCTGGCCGGCGACGAGAGCGCGTATACGACCGGGCAGCACTTCATCGTCGACGGCGGGATCGCCGGCTGATGACCGCCGCAGCCACCACCGGCGCCCCCGGCGTCACCCTCGCCGACATCCGCGCCGCCGCCGCCCGCATCGCCGGCAAAGTGCGCCTCAGCCCGGTGCTGGAGGTCGGGCCGACCCGCACCCCTGTGCTCCCGGACGCGCGCCTGGTGCTGAAGCTCGACTGCCTGCAGCCGACCGGCAGCTTCAAGGTGCGCGGCGGCATGAACGCCCTGCTGTCGCTGCCCGAGGACCAGGTGCGGCGCGGCCTGATCACCGCGTCGGGTGGCAACCACGGCCTCGCCGTCGCCTACGCCGCCCGCATGGGCGGCACCCGCGCGATCGTCTACCTGCCGACCAGCGCGCCGGCCGCCAAGGCCGAGAAGCTGCGCGCCTGGGGGGCGGAGGTGGTGGTCGCCGGCGCGGTGTTCGACGAGGCCGCCGCCGTCGCGACGGTGCGGGCCGAGCTCGAGGGCATGACCTTCGTGCATCCGTTCGCGCCGCCGAGCGTGATCGCCGGCCAGGGCACCGTCGGCCTGGAGATCGTCGAGCAGATCGCGCAAGTCGACACCGTGCTGGTGGCGATCGGCGGCGGCGGCCTGATCTCCGGCGTGGCGACCGCCATCAAGGCACTGCGCCCCGGCGTGCGGGTGGTCGGAATCGAGCCCGAGGGTGCGCCGACCCACCACGCCAGCCGGGCGGCCGGCGGCCTCGTCACCCTCGACGCCATCACCACCGTCGCCGGCACGCTGGCGCCGCGCCGCACCGAGCAGATCAACTTCGATCTCGTGTCCGCGCATGTCGACGACATCGTGCTGGTGTCCGACGACGCCATGCGCGAGGCGGCGCGCTGGTTGTGGTTCGAGTGCGGCCTGGCGGCGGAGCTGAGCGGTGCCGCCGGGGTGGCGGCGCTGATGACCGGGGCGGTGACGGTTCGGGCGGGGTCGACGGTGTGCGCGCTGGTGTGCGGGTCGGGGACCGACGGGATGGGGTGAGGCGAGGCCGACGAGCCTCATTCCCTGCCGCCTGTCGCCGCGTATCCAGGCCGGCTTTCCCGTGCTGGTATCCGCCGCGGCCTATCGACGACCCGGAGCGGGAGGCACGCCACCGCCGGCACCGCGACGAACTCCCGCACCAGCCCAGCGGTGCCAGGCGGTTCAGCAGCGCCGCCGCCACGAAGCTGTCGAGCTCGTTGAACCGGTCGAAAGTCAGGACGGCGATCCGCATGGCTGCCCCCGGAAAGGGTAGCCTGCGGATGCTGGCACGGATACGGATCTGGGGGGCCGGAGAGATCCCGCCGTGCCGCTGCCGTCCCCGGCGCGAGCCGGAAGGCCGCGCCTGCCGGGTGCCCCGCCTTACTCGGCCGCCCGCACCGGCGGGACGTAGGGCCGGCTGGCGAAATGCTCGGCATTGCCGGGTGATGCGAAGCGCAGCCCGGCTTCCTTGATCGCGCCGTCCGGCACCCGCTCCAGCTTCACGTAGTAGCGGTCGTCGTCGCGGGTCAGCGTGTCGTTGTCGACCCGGTTGTAGCAGACGATCAGGGTCCAGCGCCGGCGGTCGGAGCGGTTCTGGTCGGAGCGGTGGAACATGTTGCAGTGAAAGATCACGGCGTCGCCCGGATCGAGCTCGGCGTGCACCTTCTCAAGCCGCGCCTCGGCGGCCGTCACCCGGGCCGGGTCGATGCCGTTCTGCTCCGGCGTGATCTGCACGTGCTCGACGCGCCCGAGATGATGCGAGCCCTTCAGGAACTGCAGGCAGCCGTTGTCGCGGTCGGTGCGGTCGAGCGCGATCATGCAGCTCAGCAGCCGCGGCCAGAGGCAGCCGTTGTGGTACCAGTAGCCGTAGTCCTGGTGCCATTCCCAGGCACCGCCGCCGCCGGCGTCCTTGGCGGTCAGCTTCGACTGGAAATGATAGACCGGTCCGCCCAGCAGGGCCTCGGCGGCGCCGACCATCCGCTGCGAGCGGGCCGCCAGGCCGTAGACGCTGTCGCCGGCGCGGTTCCACAGCGCGATCCGGGTGCCGCCGCCCTCGCCGTCGGCGCGCACCAGCATGTGGTCACGCACCGACGGGTCCTCCTCCATGGCGCGCCGCAGCAGTGCCACCTCCTCGGCGTCGAACAGGTTGCGGACGATCAGATAGCCGTCCTCCGCGAAGGCGGAGATCTGGTCGGGGGTCAGGGCGCGGGCCGCGGCCGGGCTGCTCATCGGGTGGTCCTCCCTCTGGCTCCGACGGTGCTGGCGGCGAACGCCGCCGGATCGGATGCCGAGCATCTCAGCGCATGCGCGGACGGAACGCCAGCCTGCCTGCGGCAGGCAGCAGGAAGACCTGTCCCGAAGCACAGGTCCACCTGCCTTTCAGGTGGCGGAACCTGGCGGGAGGCACGGTGTCGCGGGCTCGGTGCGGGCGTGATCATGGTTCCGCCACTACCGGCGCAACAGAGGACACGGCCGCCGGCAAGGCGGCCGGCAGGAGACGGTCATGAGCCTGGACAACACCACACGCCCCGGCAGGGCGGGTCGCGACGAGCCGGTCCCCTCGCGCTACGCGCTGCAGGTCGGCGACATCGAGGTTCTGGTCGTCAGCGACGGGGTGTTGCCGCTGCCGGCCGCGACGATGTCGACCAACGCCGACCCGGCTGCCCGGGCGGCCTGGCTGGACGGCATGTTCCTGCCGCCGGACGTGCTCGACTGGCCGCTGAACGTGGTCGTGGTCCGCAGCGGCGGCCGGACCATCCTCGTCGACGCCGGGCTGGGAGGTGAGTACCCGGACTTCCCGCGGGCCGGGCGGGTGGCCCTGCGAATGGAGGCCGCCGGCATCGATCTCGCCGCCGTGACCGACGTGGTGCTCACCCACATGCACATGGACCATGTCGGCGGGCTGCTCGGGCTGAAGAGCCGGCTGCGTGCCGACCTGCGAATCCATGTGGCTGCAGCCGAGGTCGCGTTCTGGGCTGCGCCCGACTTCTCCCTCACCGCCATGCCGGCGCCGGTGCCGGACGTGCTCCGGTCGGTCGCCGGGCGGTTCCTGGACGAGTACCGCAGCCAGCTGCGGACGTTCGAGACGGAGCACGAGGTGGCGCCGGGGGTGGTCGTCCGTCGCACCGGCGGCCACACCCCCGGGCACAGCGTGGTCCGCCTGGCGTCCGGCGGCGAGCGGCTGACCTTCGCGGGCGACGCCGTGTTCCCGGTCGGGTTCGACCAGCCCGGCTGGCACAATGGCTTCGATCACGATCCCGAGGAGGCGAGCCGGGTCCGGGTCCGCCTGTTGCGGGAGCTGGCGGCGAGCGGTGAGGCGCTGGTGGCCACGCACCTGCCATTCCCGTCGATCGGTCGCGTCGCGGTTTCCGGCGACGCCTTCCGCTGGGTGCCGGTCTTCTGGGGTCACTGACTGACGGCCGGCGCCGGGTCAGCCGGTGCCGGCCCGCATGCCGCCGATGCGACGCCGGCGATAGTCCCTGGCGGCGGCGCCCAGGCCGGAGAACAGCACGCGGCTGACCGGGTCCTGGGCGGCGTCGAACTCGGCGTGCCATTGCACGCCCACCGCGAAGGCCGTGGCGCCGGCGACCGAGACGGCCTCGATCGTGTCGTCCGCGGCCCAGCCCTCCACGACGATGCGCGCGCCCGGCTCCCGGATCGCCTGGCCGTGCAGCGAGTTGGTACGGATCGTCTCCGCGCCCAGCATCGTCGCCAGAACGCCGCCGGGGCGCAGCCGGACGGTCTCGCGCAGCTCGAAGATGACGGCGGGGTCCGTGCAGCCCTTCGGCATGCGGTGCCGGTGCCGGCCCGGCAATTCGCCGACCTCGGGATGCAGCGTGCCGCCGAAGGCGACGTTCATCTCCTGGATGCCGCGGCAGATGGCCAGGATCGGAACCCCGGCCTCGACGCAGGCGCGCACCAGCGGCAGGGCGACGCCGTCGCGGCCCTCGTCCATCTCGCCGTGCCGCTCGGTCCGCTCCTCACCGTAGTGCCGCGGATGCACGTTGGCCCGGCCGCCGGTCAGCACGACCGCGTCCAGGACCTCCAGCAGGTCGCCGACACAGACGGCGTCGGGCAGGCTCGGGATCAGCAGCGGCGTGCACCCGGCCACCGCCGCGACGGCATCGACGTTGCGCCGGCCGGTGCTCTGGATCTCCCGCATCGGCTCGGTCAGATGGCGGTTGCACAGAATGCCGACGACCGGACGCGCCATGGTCTTCCTTCGGGTGGGTGTGGACGCTGGAACGCGTCGGGGCGGGTTGCCGCCGGTCCCGCGGGCCGGCGAACGAGTTTGGCGGTGCAAGAGGGGCGCGTGCAAGGGCGGTGGTCGCCCAGACGCCACCGCCGGCGTAACCGATCCGTCACGCCCCTGTAATCGACCTCTGACATCGTGCGCGCCATCGATACCATTCCGGGGGAACGCACCATGATCCGAAGCATCTCGACTGCCGCGGCCGGCATCATCGCCCTCGCCGCCCTGGCGTCGGCGGCGACAGCCGCGGAGACCACACTGACCTGCGCCAAGGCCGAGACCAGCTTCCTGAAGCCGGCCGAGGGCACACGCGCCGTACCGATGACGGTCTACACCGGCTGCAAGGGCTACACCGAGGTGGCGCTGGTGCTCGACCCGACGGCGAAGGCGCGGCCGGCCAAGCCGATGTCGCTGGTGCGCTACTGCGGCTCGGCGGTGTCGCCGCGCGAGGCGAAGACCCGCACCGACGTATGGAGCTACTGCAGCAACGCGCTGCAGGCGACCGGCGCCGAGTCCTACTGGATCACCGTGAAGTAACGCGCCGGGCGGCGGCCGGTCGGCCGCTACGGCCGGTCACCGGCCGCCAGCCGCCGCTCGATGGTCTCGATCACCGCCGGCAGGTCGGCCACGGAGTCGATCACGTAATGCGCGCCGGCCCCGGCGAGCCGCTTCGTCGCGGCGGCGCGCAGCCTTGCCTGCTCGGCCTCCGGCAGCTTCTCCCACTCGGCCTGCGACAGCCCGACCTCGTTGCCGCTGACGCTGACGCCGACCGTCCACATGCCGGCGTTCAGGCCCTCGAGGATCCCGGGGATGGTGTCGTCGACCTTGACACAGCGCCGCACCGAATCGACGCCAAGATCGAGGGCGCATTTCAGTGCCATGTCGGGTGCCGGTCGGCCGCGCGGCACGTCGCTGGCGGCCACGCAGACGTCGGGCGCATAGCCCTGGGCTGCGGCGACCCGCTCGTTCACCGCACTCATCTCGGCGTTGTAGCCGGTGTTGCCGGCGATCTTCGCACCGCGGCCGCGCAGCCAGGCGGCTGTCTCCGCCGTGCCGGGGATAAGACCGGCGTAGCTCTCCAGCACGCCGATCTGCAGCGGGATGAAGTCCTTGTAGATCGCGTCGATGTCGGCCTCGCCCGGCGCGTGGCCGTGGGCGGCGCGGAAGCGCTCGGCGATTGCCGGATTGCCGAGCAGCTCGGCGACATGCGCGCGCTTCTCCGAGCCCATCGGCCCGCGCGCCTCGGCCACCGAGATGGCGACGCCGTGGCGGCGGAACACCTCGACGAACGCCCCGGCGGGCGCCCGGCTGCCGAAGTCGACGACGGTGCCGGCCCAGTCGAAGATCACCGCCTGGACGGTGTGCGGGCTCTGGGTGCTCATGTCGCTTCTCCGGTTCAGGCGGCGCGGCGGCAGGCGATGCCGAGACCGTCGAGCACACGGCCGACCGCGGCCGTCACCTCGCCCATGACCTCTGGTGTCAGCTGGCCGATGCAGCCGATCCGGAAGGTCTCGGCGGCGGTCATCTTGCCCGGGTAAATGATGAAGCCCTCGGCCTTCAGGCGATCGTAGAACGGCTGGAAGGCGAAGTTCGGATCGTCGGGGCAGCGGAAGGTGACGATGATCGGCGACTGCAGCTCGTGCGCGATCAGCGCCTCGATGCCGAGGCCGCGCAGCCCGGTGACGATGGCGCGGTGGTTGGCGGCGTAGCGCGCCCCGCGCCCGGCGGTGCCGCCCTCGGCGGCGTGCAGGGCGATGGCGGTGTCCAGCGCCGCCACCACATGGGTCGGCGGCGTGAACCGCCACTGGCCGCTGCGCTCCATGTAGGCCCACTGGTCGGCGAGGTCGAGCGACAGCGAGTGCGCATTGCCGGTCGCCGCCTGCAGATCCGCCTTGCGGGCGATCACGAAGCCGACGCCGGGGATGCCCTCCAGGCACTTGTTGGCCGAGGCGATCACCGCGCCGATGCCGAGCGCCTCGGTGGCGATGGGCAGCGCGCCGAAGGTGCTCATGGCGTCGAGGATCAGGGTGCGGCCGCGCGCGGCGACCGTGCGGGCGATCGGCTCCAGGGGGTTCAGGATCCCGGAGGTGGTCTCGCAATGCACCAGCAGCACATGCCCGATCGACGGGTCGGCCGCCAGGATGCGGTCGAGCTCGGCCGGGTCGGGCCGCTGGTCCTCGGCGGTGACGTAGGTCGCGTGGGCGCGGCCGATGCGGGCCAGGGTCTCGGCGGCCCGCTTGCCGTAGGCGCCGTTGGCCAGCACCAGCGCCTTGCCGTCGCGCGGCACCAGCGTGCCGAGTGCGGCCTCGACCGCGAAGGTGCCGCTGCCCTGGATCGGCACGCAGGTGTAGGCGTCGCCGGCTTCGGCGAGGTCGAGCAGGCGGGCGCGGACGCGGGCGGTGATCGCCTTGAAGTCGCCGTCCCAGGAGCCCCAGTCGCGCAGCATGGCCGCCTTGGTCTCGGGCGCGGTGGTCGCCGGGCCGGGAGTGAGAAGGTAAGGATCGCGCGCCATCGGGGCCTCCGCCGGTCGACGTTGGGGTGCTCCAAAGATAGCGGCTTCCACTCTATCAATCGAATTGATATTTTTTCGGTGATGATAAATTTTTTTGCGTGGGCCTGTTAACCGTGACCGGTCACCCATCGTTAAGCTCAGCAGTGCTGCAATGTCCGCGAGGCCGGGCGGACCAGCAGCCTCGCTCCCGCACAGGAGGACATTCTTTCACCCGGCTCCACCGGGTACTGGTCCTCCATGCCGGGCGGCCGGAATGACGCATCCCCCGACCGACAAGCAGCTGCGCGCCTTCCACGCCGTCGCCGAGTCCGGCAGCGTCACCGAGGCGGCACGCCGGCTCGGGCTGACCCAGCCGGCGGTCACCGTGCAGGTGCGGAGCCTGGAGCGCGACCGCGGCGTGCGGCTGTTCGACCGCGGCCCCGACGGCCTGGCGCCGACCGAAGCCGGCGAGGCGCTGCACCGGATCACCAGCCGGTTGTTCCGGCTGTACCAGGACGCCGCCGACGCGCTGCAGGGGGCGGCCGAGCTGAGCTTCGGAACGCTGCGGATCGGTGCCGACGGCCCGTTCGCGGCGATCCCGATCCTGGCCCGCTTCGCCGGGCGGTATCCCGGCGTGCGCATCGAGGCGCGCATGGGCAACGCACCGGAGACCCTGGCGGCGCTGGAGGATTCCCGGGTCGACGTCGCGGTGCTGACCCTCGATGCGGCGGCACGGCCGGCCCTGCATATCGCGCCGCTGCGCGACCAGGGCCTTCGCATCCTGATGCCGCAAGGCCATGCATGGGCGGCCCGCAGCGGCATCGCCGCCGCCGAACTCGACGGTGTCACGATGATCGGCCGCGAGGAGGGTTCGGCGACCCGCGAGGCGCTCGACCGGGCCTGCGCCGCTGCCGGCAGCCGCCCGGTCATCCGGCTGTCGCTCGGCAGCCGCGAGGCGGTGCGCGAGGCCGTCGCCGCCGGGCTGGGGCTGGCGGCGGTGCTCGACGGCGAGACCGGCAACGACCCGCGCCTGACCGACCGGCCGCTCGACGCCGCGGCGGACCTGCGGCTGGTGGTGGCCTGCCTGGCGGAACGCCGCGACCACCCGCCGGTACGGGCATTCCTGGAGCTGGCGGGCCTGGAGCTGGCGGGCGACGCGTGAGGCTGCACGCCCCGGTCCCCCTGAATCCGACTTCCCTCCGTCGCCCACGGCACAACGCCGGCGGCGGTCGGGGCTAGTTTGCGCTACTCGTGACCGACTTCGAATTCCGGGGAGCTGGCCGCATGGCCGAGGCAGGACGCCGGCGTGGCCCGACGGGCAAGCCGCGCTATTCGATCTTCGCGTTGCTGCGCAACGCGCTCAGCTACCACGAGAACTGGCAGGCGGCCTGGCGCAGCCCGGAGCCGAAGCCGAGCTATGACGCGATCGTGGTCGGCGGCGGCGGGCATGGGCTGGCAACCGCCTACTACCTCGCCGCGGTGCACGGCATCCGCAAGGTCGCGGTGCTGGAGAAGGGCTGGATCGGCGGCGGCAACACCGGCCGCAACACCACCATCATCCGCTCCAACTACCTTTGGGACGAGTCGGCGGCGATCTACGAGCACGCCCTGCAACTCTGGGAGGGGCTCAGCCAGGAGCTGAACTTCAACCTGATGTTCAGCCAGCGCGGCGTGCTGACCCTCGCCCACTCCGAGCACGAGCTGAAGGAGATGCGGCGCCGGGTGGAAGCGATCCGCCTGAACGGCATCGACAGCGACGTGCTGTCGACCTCCGACATCAAGAAGCTGGTGCCGATCATCAACACCGACCCGCGGATCCGCTGGCCGGTCATGGGCGGCTTCATCCAGCGTCGCGGCGGCACCGCCCGGCACGACGCGGTCGCCTGGGGCTATGCCCGCGCCGCCGACGACCTCGGCGTCGACATCATCCAGGGCTGCGAGGTCACCGGCTTCCTGAAGGACGGCAACGGCCGGGTCGAGGGCGTGGAGACGACACGCGGTACCATCCGCAGCAAGCGCATCGGCTGCGTCGCCGCCGGGCATTCCGGGGTGCTGGCGGCGCTGGCCGGCTTCCGGCTGCCGATCCAGGCGCGTCCGCTGCAGGCGCTGGTATCGGAACCGATCAAGCCGGTGATCGACACGGTCGTCATGTCGAACGCCGTGCACATGTACATCAGCCAGTCCGACAAGGGCGAGCTGGTGCTCGGTGCCGGCACCGACAGCTACAACTCCTACGCCCAGCGCGGCTCGATGCACATCATCGAGCACCAGTTGGCCGCCGCCTGCGAGCTGTACCCGATCGTCTCGCGGCTGCGGGTGCTGCGCACCTGGGGCGGCATCGTCGACACCTGCCCGGACGCCTCGCCGATCGTCTCCAAGACGCCGGTGGACGGGCTTTACTTCAACTGCGGCTGGGGCACCGGCGGCTTCAAGGCGACGCCCGGCTCCGGCCACGTCTTCGCCGACCTGATGGCGCATGACCGCCCGAACGCCATCGCCGCCCCGTTCGGCCTGGAGCGGTTCCAGGGCGGCTACCTGATCGACGAGCACGGCGCCGCCGGCGTGGCGCATTGAGGGCCGAGAGCATGCTGCTGATCCCCTGCCCCTGGTGCGGCCCGCGCGACGACGCCGAGTTCGCCTACGGCAACCAGGCCCATGTCGCCCGCCCCGCCGATCCCGCGGCGACCTCCGACGCCGAATGGGCCGAGTACCTGTATTTCCGCGACAACCCGAAGGGTCCGTTCGCCGAGCGCTGGATGCACGCCGCCGGCTGCCGGCGCTGGTTCAACATGGTCCGCGACACCAACACGCACGAGATCCTGGCGGTGTACAAGCCGGGCGAGGCGCCGCCGGCGTTGACGGCGGAGGAGCGGTCGTGACGGGCGCACGTCAGCGGGTGGGTCCCGGAGCCGCTCGCTCGCGCGAGCCCTCCGGGATGACGAAGGGGAAAGGCGCCTCATTGTTCTCCCGTCATCCCGGAGGGGCCGCGCGAGCGGCCGGCTCCGGGACCCACGATGCGACGTGCGTTGGAAGCGGAGTCAGCTCATGACCTCCCAGCCGAACCGTCTCCCCTCCGGCGGCCGCGTCGACCGGCGCCGGCCGCTGGTGTTCCGCTTCGACGGCCGGCGCCTGCAGGGCTATGCCGGCGACACGCTGGCCTCGGCGCTGCTCGCCAACGACGTCCACCTGGTCGGCCGCAGCTTCAAGTACCACCGGCCGCGCGGCATTCTCGGCCTCGGCTCGGAGGAGCCGAACGCCCTGGTCCAGCTCGGCCGCGGCAACCGCACCGAGCCGAATTTGCGGGCGACCCAGGTCGAGCTGTTCGACGGCCTCGACGCGCAGAGCCAGAACCGCTGGCCGTGCCTGCGCTTCGACGTCGGCGCGGTGAACTCGGCCTTCCACCGGCTGTTCCCGGCCGGCTTCTACTACAAGACCTTCATGTGGCCGGCGTCGCTGTGGAGCAGCTACGAGCACGTCATCCGCCATGCCGCTGGGTTGGGGCGGGCGCCCGAGGGGCCGGATCCCGACCGCTATGAGCGCATGCACGCGCATTGCGACGTGCTGGTCGCCGGCGGCGGCCCGGCCGGGCTGGCCGCGGCGCTGGCCGCCGGGCGCAGCGGCGCGCGGGTGATCCTGGCCGACGAGCAGGCCGAGTTCGGCGGCTCGCTGCTCGGTGACGACGATGTCGCCATCGGCGGCGCGCCGGCCGCCGACTGGATCGCCGAGGTGGTCGCCGAGCTCGAATCGATGCCGGAGGTCACGTTGCTGCGCCGGGCCACGGTCAACGGCTACTACGACCACAACTACCTGACGATCGCCGAGAGGGTGACCGACCATCTCGGCGTCGGCCTGCCGACCGTGCCGCGGCAGCGGCTGTGGAAGCTGCGGGCGAAGCGGGTGGTGCTGGCGGCCGGCGCCATCGAGCGGCCGCTGGTGTTCCGCGACAACGACCGCCCCGGGGTCATGCTGTCGACCGCGATGCGCGGCTACGCCGTGCGCTACGGCGTGCTGGCCGGGCAGCGGCCGCTGATCGTCACCGGCGGAGACGACGGCTACCGCACGGCCCTGGCGCTGGCCGACCGCCACGCCCGGGTCGCCGGCATCGTCGACCTGCGCGCCGAGCCGGCCGGCCACCTGGTGCAGGAGGCCCGCAACCGCGGCATCCAGGTCCTCGCCGGCCACACGATCGCCGGCGCCCATGGCGGCCGGCGGGTCGAGGCCGCCGAGATCGCGGCGATGACCGCCGACGGCTCCGGCATCACCGGTGCCGCGCGCACCATCGAGTGCGACTGCATCGCCATGGCCGGCGGCTTCAACCCGACGGTGCACCTGTTCTCGCAGTCGCGCGGCAAGCTGCGCTGGGACCCCGAGCTGTCGGCCTTCCTGCCCGGCGCCGGCCACGAGGCCGAGGTCTCGGTCGGCGGCTGCGCCGGCACCGCCAGCGTGGCGCAGGCGATCCGCGACGGCCTGCGCGCCGGAACGGAGCAGGCGCGGGAGGCCGGCCACGACGGGCGCCAGCCAGCGGCGCCGACGGTCGACGAACCGGGCCAGGCCACTGTCCGCACCCTCTGGGTGCTGCCGTCGACCCAGCCGGTCGGCCGCAAGGGCAAGCATTTCGTCGACTTCCAGAACGACGTCACCGCCGCCGACCTGATGCTGGCGACCCGCGAGGGCTACCGCTCGATCGAGCACGTCAAGCGCTACACCACCACCGGCATGGGCACCGACCAGGGCAAGACCTCGAACGTCGCAGCATTGGCGATCGTCGCCCAGTCGCTCGGCACCGAGGTTCCGGCCGTCGGCACCACCACCTTCCGCGCGCCTTACACGCCGACCACCATCGGCGCCTATGGCGGCCGCGACGTCGGCAAGCTGTTCGCGCCGGTGCGCACCACCGCCATGGACGGCTGGCACCGCAGCGCTGGCGCGAAGTTCGAGCATGTCGGCGAGTGGATGCGCGCCTGGTACTACCCGCGCGGCGGCGAGAGCATGCGCCAGGCGGTCGACCGCGAGGTCAGGGCCGCCCGCGACGCCGTGGCGATCCTCGACGCCTCGACCCTCGGCAAGATCGACATCCGCGGCGGCGACGCGGCGGAGTTCCTGAACCGGGTCTACAGCAACGCCTGGAGCAAGCTCGGCATCGGCCGCTGCCGCTACGGACTGATGCTGAAGGAAGACGGCATGGTCATGGACGACGGCGTGACCACGCGGTTGGCCGACGACCATTTCCACATGACCACCACCACCGGCGGTGCCGCGCGCGTGCTGAACTGGCTGGAGGAGTACCTGCAGACCGAGTGGCCGGAGCTGGACGTGCGGCTGACCTCGGTCACCGAGCAATGGGCGGTCGCATCGATCTGCGGGCCGAAGAGCCGCGAGCTGCTGGCCCGGGTCTGCCCCGACATCGACCTCGGCAACGACGCCTTCCCGTTCATGGCGATGCAGGCGGGCACGGTCGCCGGCATTCCGGCGCGGGTGTTCCGCATCTCCTTCACCGGCGAACTCAGCTACGAGATCAACGTGCCCTCGCGCTGGGGCACCGCTTTGTGGGAAGCGCTGGTGGAGGCCGGATCCGACCTCGGCATCACCCCCTACGGCACCGAGGCGATGCACGTGCTGCGTGCCGAGAAGGGCTTCATCATCGTCGGCCAGGACACCGACGGGTCGGTCACCGCGGCCGACCTCGGCATGGACTGGATCGTCTCCAAGGCCAAGGGCGACTTCATCGGCAAGCGCGGCATGAGCAGGCCCGACCTGCTGAAGCCCGACCGCAAGCAGCTGGTCGGGCTGCTGACGCACGACCCCGCCGAGGTGCTGCCGGAGGGCGCGCATCTGGTCGAGGCGGTGAAGCCGAAGCCGCCGATGGCGATGCTCGGCCACGTCACCTCGTCCTACTACAGCCCGACACTGGGTCGCTCGATCGCCATGGCCCTGGTCAAGGGCGGCCACGCCCGCAAGGGGCAGACGCTGCAGGTGCCGCTGCAGGGCCGCACGGTCTCGGTGACGGTGGCCGAGAGCACGGTGTTCTTCGATCCGGAAGGGAAGCGCCGCGATGGCTGAGGTGAGGATCCCGATCGCGCGCAGCCCGCTGCAGGGCCTGGTCGGCCCGATCGGCGGCCCTTACGAGGCCGGCGTGGCACTGGCCGAGCTGCGCTTCCAGGGCAAGCTGAACCTGCGCGGAAACCCGGAGGACGCGGCGTTCGGCTCTGCCGTCGCACGCGCCGTCGGCGCCGGGCCGCCGGCTCCGGGAAAGGTCGCGACGGCGGGTGGCCGGGCGATGCTGTGGCTCGGCCCCGACGAGTGGCTGGTAATCACCCCGCCCGGCGACGAGGCCGCGGTGAAGGCGGCCCTGGACGCTGCGCTGGCCGCCCTGCGCGCCTCGGCGACGGACGTCTCCGACAACTACACGGCTGTGCGGGTCTCGGGCCGCTCTGCGCGCTGGGTGCTGGCCAAGGGCTGGCCGGTCGACCTGCATCCCTCCGCCTTCGGCCCCGGCCGGGTGGCGCAGAGCAACCTCGCACTCTGCAACGTCATCCTGCGGCAGACCGACGACCACGGTGGCCAGCCGGCCTTCGAGCTGCTGGTGCGGCCGTCCTTCGCCCGCTACCTGTGGGACTGGCTGGTCGACGCCTCGCTGGAGGTGGGGTGCCGGGTGGAGGCTGGGTGACCCCACCCATCGAGCAGGCCGACGGGACGGCGGGGACCGCCGTCCGGTACCCGGCACCGCTCAGAGCCAAGCCGCCGGCACCGGGTCGTTCCGCTGGGTCGCAAGGCAGTTGGCCAGCTGCGACACCGCCACGCGGGCGATCATCAGGTCCCGTTCGACCGCATCGCCGTCGCCGGACCGCACGGCCAGCCGCAGCCTGACGAGAATGCTTCCGACGGCCTCGTCCAGGATCTGGAGCTGCCGGACCGACGCGGCGTCGACGCGCTCCGACGCGAGATAGGAAGCGGTCTCCTCCAGCACCGCGGCGTACTCCGCCTCGACCACGCGCGCCGCCAGCACCGCCGGCACGACGCTCGCGGGAGCACGGGCGCTGGCCTGGGGATCATGGCCGGCGCAGCCGACCGGCGCGACCGCCAGCAAACCCACGGCAGCGAGGATCGCAATCCTCCGCAAGCCGGTGTTCCATCGAAAGACATTGTCGTCCGCACGCGCAACTTCCGCCATCTGGACCTCCCGCATGATCCCGATCTCCGAGCCCGCTTCGGGCGGGATGGAGAACCGGGTGCAGGCTCGGCGGAACGGCAGGTCCTGCGCATCACTCGTTCGGGCGAGGAGCGGCGTATCGGCGGGAGACGCAATCCGCGCTCGAACCTCGGCACGGCCTCGGCAGATGCCGCAGGTCCGGGCTATCGCGGCGACTGCGTCAGACGGCGGTGTTCACAACCTCGAAATCGTGGGTGATCGTCGCCGTCTTCGCCAGCATCGCCGACGCCGAGCAGTACTTCTCCGCCGACAGCGCGATGGCGCGCTCGACCTTGGCGGCCGCCAGATTCCGGCCCTTCACGATGAAGTGCATGTGGATGCGGGTGAACACCTTCGGCTCGGTCTCGGCGCGCTCGGCATCCAGCTCGACCACGCAGTCCTCGACCGCCTCGCGGCCCTTCTCGAGGATCTGCACCACGTCGAAGGCGGTGCAGCCGCCGGTGCCGATCAGCAGCAGCTCCATCGGGCTCGGTCCCGGCGTGACGCCGTCCGGGGTCGACCTGGTTCCCAGCACCAGCTTGTGCCCGCTGCCGGACTCGCCCACGAAGGTCCGGTCCTCCACCCACTTCACGCGCGCCTTCATCACGGCTCCTTCCGCCTCTGCACTTCGGCTGCCGGGGACCATACGACCGGTTCGGAATCCGACGTAAGGGCATTCTGTCCAGGCGCGCGCCGGGAACCCGGCGCGCCCGCGTCGCGTCAGCGCTTGCGGACGAACTCCGCGCGCAGCACGAGGCCCTTGATCGCCTCGTGGCGGCAGTCGATTTCCTGGTCGCTGGCCGTCAGCCGGATCGACTTGATGACCGTGCCCTGCTTGAGCGTCTGGCCGGCCCCCTTGACCTTCAGATCCTTGATGAGGGTGACGGAATCGCCGTCGGCGAGAATGGTCCCCGCCGCATCGCGAACCACGGGGCCGCGCCCCGCCGCATCGCCGGCCGCCGCGGGTTCCGCTGCCGGGCGCCATTCGCCGGTCGCCTCGTCGTAGACATAGTCGTCGGTCCCGTCGGCCAAGCCCTGCCCCGATCGCAAAGAGATTTCGCCCGGCCGTCGCCGATGGCCCGGCATCTCCGTCGGACACTACCCCGGGCGACCTTTGCACCGCCCGTGGCAAAGCGCCGCTCGCCGGCCGGCCGGCCCGCGCGAAGCCGTCGCCGCTACCCGCCCGCCAGCAGCCGCATCGCCCGCTGCTTGGTCCGCTCCCAGGCCTCCGGGTTGCAGATCGCCTCCGGCCGCTCGCCGCGGAACACCCCCAGCATGGTGCGTGCCACGGTCGCGGCGCTGTGCTCCATGAAGCCCTCGGTCAGGCCGCCGACATGCGGCGACAGCAGGATGTTGTCGAGCCGGCACAGCGGGTTGTCGGCGCCGATCGGCTCGACCTCGAAGACGTCGAGGGCGGCGGCGCGGATGGTGCCGGCGGTCAGCGCGCGGTGCAGGGCGTCCTGGCTGACGATGCGGCCGCGCGCGGTGTTGATCAGGCAGGCATGCGGCTGCATCGCCGCAAAGGCGGCGTCGTCGAACATGTGCCGGGTCTCGTCGTTCAGCTCGGCATGCACCGAGACGTAGTCGGAGCGCCCCAGCATCTCCTCCAGGCGCTCGACCTTCGCCACCCCGAAGCCGTCCATGGTCGCCGCGTCGACATAGGGATCGTAGGCCAGCACCGTCATGGCGAAGGCGCCCTTGCACTTGCGCGCCATCTCGCGGCCGATCTGGCCGAATCCCACGATGCCGAGGGTCGAGCCCTCCAGGTCGCGGATGGTGTTCGCCGGTCCCAGCCGGTCGCTCCAGCCGCGCCCGGAACGGGTCAGCGCGTCGTGCGCGGCACCGTGCCGCGACAGGCTCATCATCATGAACATCGCGTGTTCCGACACCGGCACCTTGCCGAAGCCGGGGTTGTTGACCACCGAGACGCCATGCGCGGTCGCCGCGGCGATGTCGACGGCGTCGGTGCCGCGCCCGGAGGTGCAGATCACCAGCAGGTCGGCAGCGGCGGCGATCACCTCGGCGTCGACCTTGTTCGGGTAGCGCCCGCAGATGCCGTGCGCCCGGCGCGCCGCCGCCAGCACCGCGGCGCGCTCGGGCAGGACCAGCAGCTCGACCTCGGCATGCTCGCGCAGCAGCGCCTCGCCGCCCGGATGGTACAGCGGGTCGATCAGCAGGACATGATGGCGCATCGGGCTTCCTAGGACAGTTTGCCCTCGAGGGCGGCGAGGAACATCGCCTTCATGTCGGCGCGGCCGACCGGCATCGGGTTGCTCTCGGTCGAAGGGTCGGCCTCGGCTGCGGCGGCGATCTCGTCGACCCGGGCGTCGTCGACGCCGAGTCCGCCGAGGGTGTGCGGGATCTCGAAGCGCTGGCGCAGGTCGAGCACCCATTCCAGCACCCCGTCGACGCCCCCCTTCGGAAGCGCCAGCCAGGCCGCCAGCCGATCGCATTTCTCCAGGATGGCGGCGCGGTTGTGCACGATCACATACGGGAAGAACACGGCGTTGGTGAGGCCGTGATGGGTGTCGTAGCGGGCCCCCACCGGATGGCTCAGCGAATGGATGGCGCCCAGGCCCTTCTGGAAGGCGGTGGAGCCCATGGAGGCCGCCGCCAGCATCATGCCGCGCGCCTCCAGGTCACCGCCGTCGAGCACGGCGCGCGGCAGGTAGGTCTTGATCAGCCGCATGCCCTCGATCGCCACGCCGTCGGAGAACGGATGCAGCTCCGGCGCACAGAAGCCCTCGAAGCAGTGCGCCAGCGCGTCCATGCCGGTCCAGGCGGTCAGGTTCGGCGGCAGCCCGACCGTCAGCAGCGGGTCCTCGATCACCACCTTCGGCATCATCGTCGCGTGCAGGAAGATCCGCTTCTCGTGCACGCGCTCGTCGGTGACCACCGCTGCCCGGCCGGTCTCCGAGCCGGTGCCGGCGGTGGTCGGCACCGCCACCACCGGTGCCACCAGGGCGCCGTCGATGGCGGCGGGCCCGCCGGCCGCAACATGCAGGTCGAACAGCGGCCGCTTCTGGCGCGCCGCCATGGCGATCGCCTTGCCGGCGTCGAGAGCGGAGCCGCCGCCGATCGCGACCACGCCGTCATGGTCGCCGTCGCGGAACGCCGCCATGCCGGCCTCGATGTCGGATCCGACAGGGTTGCCGCGCACCTGCGAGAATAGCGCGCTCGCCAGCCCGGCGGCGTCGAGCCGGTCACGGGCGTCGCCGATCATGGCGTGGCCGGCGAGGCCGCGGTCGGTGACCAGCAGCGGCCGGATCATGCCGGCGGCCCGCACCGCCGACGGAAGCTCGGAAATCGCGCCGACGCCGAACCGGATCTCCGTCGGATAGCGCCACACGCCGGCCGGAAAGCCGCTCATGCCGTCCTCCCCAAACCTCATCCCCAGTCCGGGTCGACCCTATCCGCCCCGTTGCCGGGCCACAAGCCGCGCTTGACCCAGGTCAACGCGATCGTCCGCCGGCCGGTGCATGATCATCGCGGCGACCGGTCCGGCCGCCCACGGAGGACGCCATGCTGACTCTGGAAGACTGCATCGCCCTGTCGGAGCTGAGCGAGGACGAGATCGCCGCGATCGCCGAGCACGAGCATCTCCCCGCGATCGTCGCGGCCGAGCTCGGCAGCTACCTGGTTCACGACGCCCGCGGCTGCCCGGCGATCCGGCGCATGATCCTCGACGACATCGAGGCCGCCCGCCATCGCGGCGACCGGGTGCACGCACTCGCCCTCAAGCTGGTGCTGAAGCACTTCGTCGAGACCCACCCGGACGGCAGGCGCGCCGGCTGACGCGAGCGCCGGCCGGCCCGGTCTATTGGCCGAACCCGACGCGGCCGAGCGCCGGCAGCCGCAGAGCCGGACGCGCGAGGTCGATGCCGACCGACAGCCCCAGCAGGTTCAGCTCCAGCCCCTCCTCCGGTGCCAGGATCACGCCGGCGAGGCCGAACAGCGTCAGCTGCACCCCGCCGCCGCTCGGCGCATGGCCGAGGATACCGTCGAGCTCCCGGAAGTCCTTGCCGATCGCGGTCGGCGGCAGGTCGAGGCCGAGCGCCGGGACCGAGCGGCCGACATGCGCGGTGAAGGTGTTGCTGTTCGGCCCCGGCCAGCTGCGATAGCGCTCCGGGAACGGGTAGGAGGCGATGGCGGCCTCGATCGCCGGGATCAGCGCCCCGGCCGCCTCGCCGCGGCGGTCGACCAGCAGCCGCGGGCGCTGGCCGTACCACATGGCGTCGGGGGTCGCGTAGTTGCGCCGCACCACCCGGCCGCCGCCCCAGCCGACCACGTCCCAGCGGGTGTAGGCATCGGCGTCGGCCGGCTTGGCGACGATCCAGGTGTGGACCGCGACGATGCCGCGCCAGCCGAAGGTCTGGGCGGCGTAGACCTGCACCACCGCCTGCCGCTCGACGGCAGGGTCGGGCGCCAGTCCGGTCGGCTCGCGCGACGCCTGGTGCCAGGGGACATGCGCCCAGGAGTGCCCCGCACTCTTCACCAGGATCGGTGCTACCAGCGCAGCGACGGCCAGCCCCGTCCCCACCTTCGCCAGGATGCTCATCCGTCTCGCCGCCGCACGTCCGCCCACCCCTGCTCCGGTTCACCCAGATGCCAGATGGGGCATCGGCCGGAGCCCGGCAAGGTGCGAGCGGGCCGGATGATCCGTGTATCATGCGGCTCACCCGCCGAGGCGCTCCCTACCAGGTCGCCTTGAGCGACAGCCTCAGCTCCCGCCCGGAGCCGTAGGAACAGACATACTCGGTCTGGCAACCGGTGACGTAGCGCTCGTCGGCGATGTTGATGGCGGTCAGGTTCAGCCGGACGCCTTCCACCAGTTCATAGCTGCCGTACAGGTCGTAGACCGTGGAGTCCGGTACGGTCAGGGTGTTCGCATCGTTCGCGTAGCTCTCGCCGCGGTGCCGCAGGCCGGCGCCCAGGGCGAATCCGTCGAGTGCGCCGGAGAACGCGTACTCGGCGCGCAGCGCGATCTCGTGCTCGGGGATCAGGGTCGGGGTCTTGCCGATCAGCGCGGTGTTGGTGTCCTCCGTCACCTCGGCGTTGAGGAACGTCGCCGCTCCCGCGATGCTGAGGCCCATCCCGAAATCGTAGCCGCCTTCGAGCTCGAAGCCGCTCGACTGCACCTCGCCCAACTGGTTGTAGTTCGGGAAGATGCCGGTCACGACATTCTCGCGGGTGATCTCGAACACCGCGGCCGTGAGGTAGAACGGGCCGCCGCGCGGCGCCCACTTCACGCCCGCCTCGATCTGCGCGCCGGTCTCCGGTTCCGTGACGCCGTTGGCCGGCGAGGCCATCAGCGGATTGAAGAAGGTCGAGTAGGTGACGTAGGGCGTGATCCCGTGATCGAACTCGTAGGCGACCGCGCCCCGCCAGGAGGTCTGGCTGTCGTTGCGCGAGAAGCCCGCGGCGCCGTCCTGCTCGGTGTCGGCGAAGTCGTGCCGCACATTGCCGGTGACGATCCAGCCGTCACCGAAGCGGAGCTGGTCCTGGACGTAGAAGCCGGTCTGCGACTGCGTCGTCGTCGCGTCCTGGTAGGGCGCGCCGAGGGTCGGTGTGCCGGGGTTGAACGGGTTCACGACCCGGTTGCTGCCGAAGCCCGATGCCTGGGTCTCGTCCAGCCAGTAGTAGCGCGCGTCGACGCCGAACAGCAGGTCGTGGCTGACCGGGCCGGTGTCGACGATGCCGTAATAGCGGATGTCGGTCTGCGCCGTGCGCACCAGCGTGTCGTGCTGGAACGCGATCATGCTGAGTGTCCCAGCGCTGTCGGTCGGGGTGGTCGAGAAGCCGTTGTACCCGAAGGGGTACCAGTAGCGCTCCTCGACGCTGGCGACTCCGGCGCGCCCGATGCCGGTCAGGGTGAAGTTGTTGTCGAAGCTGTGCTCGACGATGGCCGTGGCCGAAAACTGCTCGCGCTTGTACGCGTCCCAGTCCGGATCGGAGAAGTTGGCGTCGTCGTCGATGTAACCGAACTCCGCCGTCGGCCTGACCGTGCCGGCATAGGGCAGGAAGGTGCTGCCGTTGTGCTGCTCGTCGGCGACGTGGAAGTTGGCGAGCAGCGTCACCTCGGTGGCGTTCGGGGTCTTGAACGTGAACGACGGGGCGAAGGTGCCCCGGGTGCCGGAATTGAAATCATCGTAGTCGTCGCCGCCTTCGAAGTTCCCGATCACCCGGTACGCCGTCCCGTCGCCGAGAGGATCGCCGTAGTCGAAGGCCATGGAGCCGGACGGCGCGTCAGTGACCCCGAGGACGACCTCCCTGACCCGGCCGCCGGGGCGCTTGGAGACGTAGTTCACGATGCCGCCGGGATTCGAGCCGCCGTAGAGGGCCGAGGACGGCCCGCGCAGCACCTCAATCCGCTCCAGCGCATAGGGATCGATGAAGAACGAGCCGAACGCGAAGGACAGGTTCTGGGCGTTGTCGAGGAACACGCCGGTCTGGTCGGCCTGGAATCCGCGGATCCGCAGCCAGTCGTAGTCGTCGTCATCGCCATAGACGTCGGTGGTGACGCCGGCGGTATAGCGCAACGCCTCGCCCACCCGGGTGGAATCGAACCGCTCGATATCCTCCCGGCTCACGATGGACAGGGATTGCGGGACCTCGCTCGCATAGACCGGCGCCTTCGAGCCGGTGACCGTCGGCGGGTTGCGCGTGCCGCCCACCGGGCCGGTCGCGTCCTCCTGGTTGCCGAGGACCACCAGCGGGTCGAGGACGGTGGTGCCCGTGGCCTGCTGCGCCCAGGCGCCACCGCCCGGCCAGGCCATGAGCCCGGCAAGCAGGGCCACCGGCAGGAGCCCGGTCCGCATTGCGGCGATCTTCGTCATCAGCTTGCCCCCCAAAGACCTCACAGCAGGCGAACGGGACACGCCTGCGCCCGAGCCGGCGTCCTGACTAAAGTCGGATCCGGGGGCTGTCTTGAACGGCTGCCTCGGCTTTTGAAGAAACGTGCCGGCGGATCCATCGGCCCGGGGACAGGCCGATGGCATCGCGGAAGCAGCGGCTGAAATGTGCCTGGTCGGCGAAGCCCGCCTCGTGCGCGACCTGCGACAGCCCGGCGCCCGCCGCCAGCAGGCGCTGGGCCTGTCTGATCCGGTTGTCCATGACCCAACGATACGGGGAAACGCCGACCAGCTCCTTGAAGCGGCGGGAAAATCGCGACCGGGACATGCCGGTCATGGCTGCGAGGTCACCGACGGAGGGTGGGCCGTCGAGGCCTTCGCGGACATGCTCCATGACATGGCGCAGCCAGTCGGGAGAGCCCTGCTCGCCGCTGCACCGGGTCCCGAGATGAAAGACCTCGTGGATCACCCCGCGCGCCAGCGCCTCGCCATAGCCGGGCGCATGCCGGGGCCGCCGGCACTCGTCGGCCAGCAGGGCGCAGAGGCTGCGAAGCTCGGCGCTGTCAGGAAGGAACAGCGCCGTCCGCAGGTTTGCCGAGGGACCGACGACGCGGCGCAGCAGCGCTTCGTCGAGGTGGATGTCCAGATGCTCGATGCGGCCGGGCGTCGTGATCCTGCCGGACAACGGCAGCCCGGCGGGCACGAAGCAGGCATTGCAGACGGCCGGCCGCTCCTGTCCGTCCCCACTCAGGGCGATCGTCGCCCCGTCGAGCAGGATCACGAACCGGGGATCGGGCGAGACGTACTCGCCGCCGGCACCCGGCAGGGCCTCGACCCGCCACACATCGACGACCATCCGCTCGTACAGCAGGGAGTCGGCGCCGCCGATCGGGACGATCTGCCGGATCGCGGTCTCCATCCTCGGCCTGAACTGCAACGTCCGTCCCCCGCAGCTGGAATGCCTGCGGAAGGCAGCATAGCCCAGGTTGATGCGATTGAGAATTACTCGCACTCAAGGAGCCAGACGATCGAGTGAACGACATTGGCCCGTCGCTTCGTGGATCCCCGAGCCGCCCCGGATCAAAGTCCGGGGCTCTCCGGGATGACGATGTGAGGGGGAGCTTTCTCTCTTCTTCGTCATCCCGGAGGGGGCGCGCGAGCGCCCGGCTCCGGGATCCACCCGCCGCTCCGCGCTTCGCCCGATTGCCCTGTTCAAGGCGCGAGCGCGAGCCGAATCAGCCCGACCGGAGTCCTGCCCGGTGTCAGTTCATGCGGAACAGCTTGCCAGGATTCATGATGTTGTCGGGGTCGAGCGCCTGCTTGATCGCGCGCATCACCGGCACCGCCTCCGGCAGCTCGGCGGCCAGGAATTCGATCTTGCCGTAGCCGACGCCATGCTCGCCGGTGCAGGTGCCCTCCATTGCCAGCGCCCGCATCACCATGCGGTCGGAATGCTCCTTGGCGCGCCGCATCTCGTCCTCGCTCGCCGGGTCGATGACGTAGACCAGATGGAAGTTGCCGTCGCCGACATGGCCGACCAGCGGCGCGTAAAGGCCCGAGGCATCGAGGTCCTTCTTGGTCTCGACGATGCATTCGGCCAGCCGCGAGATCGGCACGCAGACGTCGGTCGGCCAGCCCTTGGAGCCGGGACGCTGCGCCAGCGCGGCGTAATAGGCGTTGTGCCGGGCCTCCCACAGCTTGGTGCGGTCCTCAGGCCTGGTCGCCCATTGGAAGTCGGTGCCGCCCATGTCCTGGGCGATGCCCTGCACGGTCTCGGCCTGCTCGACGACGCCGGCGGCGGTGCCGTGGAACTCGAAGAACAGCGTCGGCTTCGGCTCCAGGCCCTCCAGCTTGGAATGGGCGATGCATGCCGCCATCTGCGCCTCGTCGAGCAGCTCGACGCGGGCCACCGGCACCCCGGTCTGGATCGTCAGGATGCAGGTGTCGACCGCACTCTTCAGGTCGGCGAACTGGCAGACCGCCGCCGACATCGCCTCGGGGATGCCGTACACTCGCAGCTGCACCTCGGTGATCACCCCGAGCGTGCCCTCGGAGCCGACGAACAGTCGCGTCAGGTCGTAGCCGGCCGCCGACTTCTTGGCGCGCCGGGCGGTGCGCACGATCCGGCCGTCGGCCATCACCACGGTCAGGCTCAGCACGTTGTCGCGCATGGTGCCGTAGCGCACGGCGTTGGTGCCGGACGCGCGGGTGGCGCACATGCCCCCGAGGGTGGCGTTGGCGCCGGGATCGATCGGGAAGAACAGCCCGGTGTCGCGAAGGTGTTCGTTCAGCTGCTTGCGGGTCACCCCGGCCTGCACCCGCACGTCGAGATCGGCGGCATTGACCTCGAGCACCGCGTTCATGCCCGACAGGTCGATGCACAGCCCGCCGCGCAGCGCCGCCACGCCGCCCTCCAGCGAGGTGCCGACGCCGAACGGAATCACCGGCCACTTGCGGGCGGCGCAGATCTTCACAGCCTCGGAAACCTCCTCCGTGCCAAGCGCGAAGAACACCGCGTCCGGTGCGACGGTCGGGTGGTAGCTCTCGTCGGTGCCGTGCTGCCGACGGATCGCCTCGCCGGTCGACAGCCGGTCGCCGAAACGCGCCCGCAGGGCGGCGATGGCGGAGTCGCGGGCGGTGGCGTCGCGCGTGGCGGTCTCGGGGGCAACGGCGTCGGCTTGCATGCGGGCAAACTCCAGGGCGGAAGGAACGGTGGAACGGGCGCGCCAGAATGCCCCGTGGCCGATCCCGGGTCGAGAGGCAGCCGGCAGCCAGCAGGGATGGAACGGCCGCGAATTCGCGCTATGTTGGGGTTCGAACGCTGCACAAGGCAGCGATGGCACCCGGGCCAGAACGTCCCGAGCGACCGGCCGAAGTGGGGGATCACATGGCCATCGACTCGATCGGATCCGGCGGCGGAACGATTTCTTCCGTCCGCGATGCCCTGAACTCCCTCAGGGGCATCAATGGCGTCAACCAGATCAACCCGAGCGAGCGCGACCCGGGCCAGGCGCCGCCGGCCGACGACGTGCGGGTGTCCAGCGCAGCGCTGACCGATCCGCGCGCGGTCGAGCGGCAGGAACTCGACGCGCTGCGCCAGGGGCTGAGCGACGCCTCGGCCGCCGGCACCGTGGCTCTGGCCGGCGCACAGTCGGTCTCCGGCACGCTCGACCAGATCGGCAGCCGGCTCCAGGAGCTGTCCGACGACACCCTGGACGCCGAGCGGCGCGCCACCCTGGAGTCGGAGATCCAGGATCTCGTCGGCCAGGGCCTGGAGGCGATCGAGCAGTCGAGCTTCAACGGCGTCAACCTGCTCGATGCCGAACAGGACCAGGACCTGCAGGTGGCGGCCGACACCGAGGGAGGCACCGAGACGGTGCGCGACCAGGACCTGCGCAGCGCGCTGGAGAGCCTGCAGGGCCAGAGCTTCGCGAGCGCCGGTGACGCGCAGGCAGCGCTCGACGGCGCCTTCGCCGACGCCCGCACGGCGACCGCCGGCGCGATCGGTGCACTGACCGAGGACACCGGGCGGATCGCCGACCGCATCGCCGGGATCCAGGAACAGCAGGCCGCCGGGCTGGGCGGCGACGAGGCGGTCGATGCGGGACTCGACGCGCAGGGCGCGCAGCAACTGGCAGCTCAGTTGCAGCAGGGGCTCGGCGGGCAGACGCTGGGGATCGTCAACAGTCGGCCGGCTACGCTCGTCGGGTTGTTCCGCTGACGGTCGGCGGCGGCTGCGACACGATCCGCCGGATGGCCTGCGCGATATCCTGCGTGGACCCGATGCAATCCACCGGCCCGTCATAGGCTATGGCATTTGCCGGCATCCCCGGCTCGCCGTGCGGCGTGATCACCATGGTCAAGCCGCCGGCATGGTGGATCGCCTCCAAGCCCCGGGAGCCGTCATCGAGCGCGCCCGACAGGACCACTGCGATGGCGTGCCCGGCGGCGTGCTCCGCGATCGAGGTGAAGAGCAGATCGACGGTGCGGTTGCGGTGGCGCTTCTCCTTGTCCGCGGTGGTGTCGCCCAGGCCGTCGCCCAGAATCCGCAGATGCCGTGCCGGCTCGCCTATGTAACAGCACCCGGGTCGGAGCCGCTCTTCCTCGTCGACCACGATCACCTCGAGGCTGGTGCTGCCCGCCAGGATGTCGCGCAGTCGGCTGGGCTCGTCGAACGCCCGGTGCAGAACCACCATCACGGCAGCCGGCAGGGTTCGGTCGAACTGGCTCAGGAGGTCCATGATATCCCGGAAACCATCACGGCCCGAGGCGCCCACCGCGATCAGCCAGGGCAGTTCGGCCACACTTTGCTCCACCGTCACCGCAGGAGCCTCCCATGTTGGCCGCGGGCTTCGCAGACACCCCGGCAGCGCAAGCCAATTTCACTTGTCATGCAAGAGTTCAAACCGTTGATCGCATCATTAACCACGATGTCGCACAAACATAAGCTGTGTCAAAGTGCCCAGATTTTCTGAGGTAATTCAAGAGACACACCGGCCTCGGGATTCCGCTCGACCAAATTCCTAAAGTTGAGCACACGATCACGAACCGCGTGATCGCCCACGGATTCTCATCCGACGGCGAGCGCGACCGCCGCACAGGGCAGCACCGTCGCAGGCCCCGCGGGCGCGATGAAGTCCGCCCAGATCGCATTGTGGTGCTCGATGATCTTTACCGCCGGCAGATGCGGCCGGTCGGCGGTGGTGTGGCCGTCCGACGGCACCACCGTGCGCCAGCCGCGGGCCAGCGCCGCCCGCACCGTGGTGTCGACGCAGTAGTCGGTGGCGCATCCCGTCACGATCAGCCCGCCGGCGCCGTGCGCCCGCAGCACCTCGTCCAATGCCGTCCCGAGGAAGGCGTCGCAGGCGGTCTTGCGGACAACCGGGTCATCGGGGCGCGCGTCCAGCCCCGGCAGCAGTTGCCAGCCCGGGTGAGCCGGGTGGTGCGGATCGCCTTCGGGTCCGTCGTGCTGCACGAATACCACCAAGCCACCGGCGCGCCGCACCCGCGCGGCCAGCGCGTTCAGCCGCGCCACCAGCCCGGCGGCGTCGTGCCGGGCCGTCATCGGCGTGAACGAGCCCTGCTGCATGTCGATGATCACCAGGGCCGGGATCATGCCGGGCTCCCCCCGCCGTCCGGCCGCCGCCACCGCGGCGGAAACGCCAGGTCGAAGGTCCGTTCCTCGGGATAGATGCCGAGACTGGGACTGTACCACGGGTCGCGGCGCAGCCGGTCGCCCCAGCGCTCGCGCATCACCGCCGCCTCGGCCTCCCAGCGCTCGCGCTTGGCGGCCGACGGATATGGCCCGCGGCTGGCCGATTCGTGGTGCAGCAGGCGGGCGAAGGGCGTCCACAGGGTGCGCAGGCCGAGGCTCTCGGCCTTCAGGCACAGGTCTATGTCGGAGAAGTCGACGGCCAACCGCGCGGCATCGAACCCGCCGACCGCCTCGAACACGTCGCGCCGCATCGCCAGGCAGGCGCCGGTCACCGCCGACTGCGCCTGCACGCAGGTCATCCGTCCGGCATAGCCCGCCGCATGGTCCGGCACCCCGACCCCGACATGGCGGGCGACCCAATCGCCGGCCATCGCCACCCCGGCGTGCTGCACCTTGCGATCCGGGTACAGCAGCTTGGCGCCGACCGCCCCGACCTCGGGCCGCCATGCCTGGCGCACCAGTTCGCCCAGCCAGCCCGCATCCAGCGGCTCGACGTCGTTGTTCAGGAACACCAGAACCCGGCCGCCGGCTGCAGCGGCGCCCTCGTTCATCAGGCCTGAGAAATTGAACGGCCCCGGCCGCCGCAGCACGCGCACCCGCGGATCGGCCGTGATCCCGGCGAGCCATGCGAGGGTCTCCGGCCGCTCGCTGCCGTTGTCGAGCACCACCACCTCGCGGTGCGGGTATTCGGTCGCCCGCAGCACGCCGTCCACGCAGCGCCGGAGCAGGTCGAGCCGGTCGCGGGTTGCGACGATCACGCTCGCCGCGGGCGCCGGGTCGGGCAGCGGCCATACGACGCGCGGCTTGCCCTCGGTCTCCACCAGCCGGGCGTCCGGCCGGCAGCGCGCCAGGTGGTCGGCGACCGCCCGCCGGCTGGCGGCGACAGCGTAGGGCTTGGCCTCGATGCCGCGCGCCGTGGAGCCGCTGACGGCGCGCCAGTGATAGAGCACCCGCGGCAGATGCCGGATGCGGTCGGGCGAGGTCCGTTCGCCGACCCGCAGCACCAGGTCGTGATCCTGGCTGCCCTCGTAGCCGATCCGCAGGCCACCGACAGCCTCGACCAGTGAACGCCGGTAGACCGCGAGGTGGCAGACATAGTTCTGCGCCAGCAGCCGGTCGGGGTCCCAGTCCGGCTTGAAATGCGGCTCGAAATGCGAGCCATGCTCGTCGATCTTGTCCTCGTCGGTGTAAACGAGGTCGAGATCGGGATCGGCGACCAGTGCGGCCGCCACGTGATGCAGGGCGTGCGGGTGCAGCAGGTCGTCGTGGTCGAGGAAGGTCACCCATTCGCCTTCGGCGCCAGCGAGCGCGCTGTTACTGGCCGCCGAGATATGGCCGCGCTCGGCACGCCAGACGACGGCGATGCGCGGATCGCGCGCAGCGGCCGCCTGCAGCGCCGCCCGCACCGCGGGGTGGCGTGAAGCGTCGTCGGCGATGCGCAGCCGCCAGCCGGCATAGGACTGCCCCTCGACCGAGGCGATCGCCTGTTCCAGCACGCCCGGCGGCGGGTCGCAGACCGGCATGATCACGGTGACGATCGGCGGCGTGCCCGCCCAGCCCGCGCGCTCGGCAGCCAGGGCCGCAGCGTCGTCGCCGCCATAGGCGTCGAACCAGCGTTCGTAGCGGCTCCGGCGGGCAGCCGCCCAGGATATGCCGGCCCGGCGGCCGACGCGCAGCACCCGCTCCGAGACCTCCTCGCGGTCGGCGAAGCGCGCCAGCACGCCGGCGATGCCGCCGGGGTCGCCGGCGTCGGCCATCGCCTCTGCCAGGCTGGCCACCGCCGCCTCCTCGTCCGGTGCTACGCACAGCCAGCGCCGGGCGGCGTCGACGGTCTCGGTGAAGCGGCCGCTGTCGGCGACGGCGTCGGGATCGGCTGGCGACAACGCCTGGGCGCGCCGCAGGGCGCGCGTCGCGGCGTCGGGGGCGCCGGCGCCGGCGGCGGCGCGCGCAAGCCGCACCCACGCGCCCGGCCGCGACGGATCGAGTGCGACGGCGCGGGCCATCCAGCGCCGGCCGTCGTCGCGGGTGCCCATCAGCGGCAGCGTGACGCCGAGGTTGTAGGCGGCGTCGGCGTCGCCGGGCAGCAGCGCCACCCGCCGGCGCATCGCCGCGACCGCCTCCTCCATGCGGCCGGCGGCATGGCAGGCTGTGGCCAGCGCCGCATGGCGTCCGGGGTCGCCCGGATCGAGGCGGGCCGCGGTCCGGAACGCGTCGGCCGCCTCGTTCACCCTTCCGGCGCGCCGCAGCAGCACCGCCAGGTTGGCATGCGCGACGCCGACGCCCGGCCAGCGGGCGACGATCGCCTGGAAGGCCGCGATCGCCTCCGCGGTGCTACCGCCGGCGGCCAGCGCGGCGGCCGTAGCGAAGGCCGTCGGCAGATTCGGCTGCGTCTCGGGAGTCATGCTGGCGCGCCGGCTCATGGTGGGCGGGGCCCAGCCTCTAGCATGGACGGATCGCGATCATCACGGTCAATCAACTGTTAACGCTTCTTTCATGAGGAAGCGTTTATATGTTCCACCACCGGATGCACCCGGCAACCAGCGAACGGACGAAGGGCCATGTGGGCAGCGATCAAGTCAGCGTTCGGCGGCGGCGACGACCGCCGCGTCGCGCCGCGCGTCGCCGACAAGGGCCAGGTGCACATCGACAGCCGCGGCTATCCATTGGTGAACTGGAGCGCGTCGGGCGTGCTGTTCAGCGGCCATGATGGACAGTTGGCCAAGGGCCAGCGCTTCAAGCTGCGGCTCGAGGCACAGGGCGACAACGGCCTGATCGAGTTCAGCGCCGAGGCGGTTGTGGTGCGCACCGCGGGTGACAAGGTGGCCGCACAGTTCTTCATGATCGACAAGCACAAGAAGCGGACCATCCTGGAGTACTTCGCCCGGATCAACGCCAAGACCTGAGAGCGTGAGAATGTATCCCGGTGGGGTCTGCGCCGGCTTCCTGCGCCCGTCCGCCAGGAGGGCGGCGCAGCGCGATGCGGCGCATCGGGCAAGCCGGCCGACGCCGCGGACGGTCGCAGGAAACCGGCCCTTCGGGTCACGTCTGTAAGCCCGCCGGCGGCGTCGCGACGGCTCGCCGATGC
>Ga0209024_1000888_pt1 | contig 35245 bp, 34 predicted proteins | sample AutmiccommunBRH5_FD_187380 | JGI IMG/M metagenome (GOLD analysis project Ga0209024, IMG submission 187380) | Deep subsurface microbial communities from Mt. Terri, Switzerland - Autotrophic microbial communities BRH/5 (SPAdes) (version 2) | ecosystem: Environmental > Aquatic > Deep subsurface >...
CCTGCCGCGATCTAGGCTCGCCGTTCAATGCCATGGTGTGCACCCTGCTGCGCGAGCGGCTGACTGCCGACAGCAGCTTCGGCCGTCGCATCCGCGACTGGCCGGGTCAGCCGGTCGCGGACGCCCTGGCGCTGCGCGCCTGCGGCGGACTGCACGCGCTGGCGCGCTCCGGCCGCTGCCCGGCGCTGACGGCGATCTACCCGCCGACGGCGGCCGGCCCAGAGGCCGTGTGGGCGGGCATCGCGGCGGCGACCGAGGACCATGACGCGTTCCTGGCCGGCTGGCTCGACAGCCCGCCGCAGACCAACGAGGTGGCCCGCTCCGGCATGATCCTCGGCGGCTGCCTGTGGATCGCCGGGGCGACGGGCATGGCGCTGGAGATCTTCGAGATCGGCTCCAGCGCCGGGCTGAATCTCGGCTTCGACCGCTACCGCTACGATCTCGGCGTCCGGACCTGGGGCGATGCGGCGTCGCCAGTGCGCATCGCCGCGCGCTGGGAGGGCGAGCCGCCGATCGACGCCCGCCTGGCGGTCGCTGGTCGAGCTGGCTGCGACCGCAGCCCACTCGATCCCGCCGATCCTGCCGATCGCGACCGGCTGCTGGCCTATGTCTGGCCCGACCAGGCCGATCGGTTGGCCCGCATCGCCGCCGCACTGGATGTCGCCGCCGCTTCCGGCCGCCGGGTCGAGCGTGCCGACGCCGCCGACTGGGTCGAGCGCCGCTTCGCCGGACCGGGAGAGCCGGGGCGCGTGCGGGTGCTGCTGCACACCATCGTGTGGCAGTATTTGCCGGCGGACGTCCAGCGCCGGATCGAGGCCGCCATTACGGCCGCCGGGGCGGCGGCAACCGCCGACCGCCCGGTCGCCTGGCTGCGGGTCGAGCCCGACGGCGTGCCCGGCTCGGCCGGCATCCGCGTCACAGTCTGGCCGGCCGGCGAGACCCTGTTGCTCGGCCGCGCCGACTACCATGGCCGCTGGACGCGCTGGGAGGCGACCGCCGCGCGGTGACGGGGTCCGGCCGGCCAGCCTCAGCCGCGGATCGGCCCCGGCAGGTCGTTGCCGACCACCCCCAGCATCCGGGCCGCGGCCTGCATGGCGAGGATATAGCCGTAGGGGCCGGCACCGCAGATCACCGTGGTCGCCGCCCGCGACATGATGGAGTGCCGGTGCAGCTCGTCGCGCGCGTGGATGTTGGAGACGTGCACTTCGATGATCGGGCCGCTGAACACCTTCAGCGAATCGAACACCGGGATCGAATGGAACGACAGCCCGGCCGGGTTGATGATGATGGCATCGGCGGTCTTTCGCGCATCCTGGATGTGATCGACGATCACGCCCTCATGGTTCGATTGCTGGAACCGCACCTCGACGCCGAGCTCGGCGGCGAACGCGCGGCAGCCGGCCTCGACCTCGGCCAGGGTGGTCGAGCCGTAGATCTCCGGCTCGCGCTCGCCGAGCAGGTTGATGTTCGGGCCGTTCAGGATCAGCAGTCGCGCGGTCATCGTCGGTCTCCGGGGTGCGGGTCTTCGGGATGGGGGTGAAGGTCTCCGGGCGGCATGGCGCTCATGATCCGACATAGCCGAACTGCCGCGGCAGCCACAGGATGATCTCCGGCACCAGGATCATCAGCAGCAGGGCGGCCACCAGCACGCCGATGAACGGCCAGATCTCGGCGATGATCTGGCGTAGCGGGATCCCGGTGGTGGCGTTGATCACGAACAGCAGGATGCCGTAGGGCGGCGTCACCAGGCCGATCATGCAGTTGACCACCGCGACCACGCCGAAATGCACCAGGTCGATGCCCAGCACCCGGCAGGTCGGGATGAACAGCGGCAGGATGACCAGGATGATGGTGGTGGCGTCGAGCACGCAGCCGAGCAGCAGCAGCACGACGTTGACCAGCAGCAGGAAGGCGAGCGGCGAGAAGTCGGTGCCCTGCATCGCCTGCGCCATGGCGGCCGGCACATTCTCCGAGGCGACGATGTAGTTGAGGATCAGCGCGCCGCCGATCACCAGGCCGACCGAGGCCGAGGACCGCGCGCTCTCCGACAGCACGGCGTAGAGCGAGCGCGCACTCAGGCTGCGGTAGAAGAAGGCGGCCAGCAGCAGCGCGTAGGCCGCCGCGACCGCGGCCGCCTCGGTCGGCGTGGTGACGCCGCCGTAAATACCCCACAGCAGGATCACCGGCATCAGCAGCGCCGGAAAGGCGCGCGCGGTGACGCTCGGCAGCTCGCGCAGCGGCACCGGCCGCTCCACCGGAAAGCCGCGGCGGCGGGCGGCATGCCAGTTCATCAGCATCAGCAGCAGGCCGATCAGCAGCCCCGGCAGGATGCCGCCGAGGAACAGGTAGCCGATCGAGGCATTGGAGACGAGCGCGTACAGCACCATCGGGATCGACGGCGGGATGATGGGCCCGATGGTCGCCGAGGCCGCGGTGATCGCCGCCGCGTAGCCGGCCGGGTAGCGCCCGTCCCTGACCATCATCCCGATGATGATCTTGCCGATGCCGGCAGCGTCGGCGACCGCCGAGCCGGACATGCCGGAGAAGATCAGGCTGGCCACGACGTTGACGTGGCCGAGGCCGCCACGGAAGCGCCCGACCACGGCGATGCAGAACTGCAGCAGCCGCTCGCTGACGGTGCCGGCGTTCATGATGTTGGCGGCGACGATGAACAGCGGCACCGCCAGCAGCACGAAGGAATCGTAGAGGCCCTGGATCATCTGCTCGCCGGCCAGCGCCAGGTCCTGGCCGGCGGCGGCGAGGTAGACCACGGCGGCGACGACGATCGACAGCGCGATCGGCGCGCCGATGCCGGCGAGCCCGAACAGCGCCAGCAGGCAGAGGCCGAAGGCCCAGCTCATGGCGCGGCGCTCATCGAGAGGCTCATGGCGGGGCCGGGCGGTCGAGGTCCAGCGGGTCGGCGCCGCGCGCCAGCTGCCACAGCCGCAGCCCGTAGCGCAGCACCACGGCGACGGCGAAGGCGCCGTAGATGCTGAACACGTAGTCGAGCCGGATGCGCAGCGTCGAACTCTTCTTGATCTTGTAGAAGGTGATGTAGTCGAGATTGGCCGGCAGGGCCGCCAGGAAGCCGACCAGGATGCCGGCCGCGGCGACCATGGCCAGGCTGCGCCGAAGCCGTTTGCCGGCCATCAGGTAGAGCATGTCGAAGCGGACGTGGTCGCCGTCGCGCAGCAGGAAGGCCGACTCCCAGAACACCAGCCACAGCCAGGTGGTCAGGCACAGCTCCAGGGTCCAGCCGACCGGATAGTTGAAGACGTAGCGGGCGAGGATCTGCACCAGGAACGTGACGAACATGGCGGTGAGCAGGGCCACCGCCATGTTGTCGGCCCGCGCCCGCAGCCAGCGCAGCGCCGCATCCATCGCCCGGGCGGTCCGGCTAGCGGACGGCGTTGATCCGCTCCACCATGCCCTTCGGCCAGTCCTTGGCGTATGCCGATTCCAGGTACATCGTCTGCACCCGCTTGCGGAACGCCTCGACGTCCGGGGTGTACACGTCCATCCCCTGCGACTTGAAGAACGCCACCAGCTCGTCCTCCTTGTCGCTCTGCGCCTTCAGGATCCAGTCGGCGGACTCCCGTGCCGCCTTGGCCATGGTCGCCTTCTGCTCGGCGGTGAAGCGGTCGTGCACCTTCTTGCCGATGGCGAGGAAGTTCATGTCGACCAGATGGCTGGTCAGCACGATCTGGTCGGTGACCTCGTAGAACTTGGAGTCCCGGTTGGTCGGCAGCGGGTTGTCCTGGCCGTCGATGGCGCCGGTCTGCAGCGCGGTGTAGACCTCGGTGAAGGCCATCGGCACGGGGTTGGCGCCGAGCGCCTTGCCGAGGAACTGCCAGGCGTCGGTGCCGGGCATGCGCAGCTTGACCCCGGCGAGGTCGGCCGGAGTGGCGATCTTCTTGCGGCCCTTCAGGCTGAGTTGGCGGCGGCCGAGATAGATCACCTGCAGCAGCTTGACCCCGATCGCCTCCTCGACCTTGGCGTACATCTCGCGGCCGACGTCGCTGTCGAACACCTTCTGCTGGTGCTCGCCGGAGCGCAGCAGGTAGCCGGCGGTGAAGATCGACCACTCCGGGATCAGCGTGGCGAGCTCCTGTGCCGAGGTGATCGACATCTCCAGGTTGCCGCGGGCGATCGCCTCCAGCTCGGTGTTCTGCCGGAACAGCGTGCCGTTGTAGTGCGGCTGGTAGGTCGCGAAGCCGGCGATCGCCGGCGCGAAGAACTTCTCGATCCCGACCGAGCGCAGGTCGGTCGGGGTCTGCACCGCCGACATGCGCAGCACTGGCTTGTCGGCGGCGCGGGCGGCGCCGGCACGGCTGAGCAGCGAAGCGGCACTGGCGCCGGCGGCACCGGCCAGCAGCGTGCGGCGGGTCAGGTTGATGCGCATCGGGCGTCCTCCCACGGGTTTTTCTTTGCAGCCGCCAACGAAACGCGGCGGTCTGTTTCAGTTGCTCAGAGATGGCATACCGCCGATTGCCTGTCGATCATGCGGAAGCCCCCGGCGAGACGCCCTCGGCACATCTGTGCGCCCCTCCCACCTTTGCCGCCCCCCATGTCGTCATCCCGGGCGGCGCGCAGCGGCGAACCGGGACCCACCCGCTACGGCAGCCGCTTCTCCAGCTCGTGGCGCTGGATCTTGCCCGAGGCGCTGCGCGGGAACGCATCGGCGGCTATGAAGCGGATGTCCTTCGGCTGCTTGTAGCCGGCCAGCTCGGCGCGGCAGCGCGCGTACAGCTCGTCCGCCCCGAGCGTGTCGTCCCGCCGCGCCACGAAAGCGACCGGCACCTCGCCCCATCGCGGGTCCGGCCGGCGCACCACGGCGGCGTCGGCGACCCGGGGGTCGGCCAGCAGCACGCGCTCGATCTCGGCCGGGTAGATGTTCTCGCCCCCCGACTTGATCAGGTACTTGACCCGGTCGACAAAATCCAGGGTGCCGTCGGGGTTGCGCCGGAACACGTCGCCCATGTGGAACCAGCCGCCGCGGAAGTCGTGGGCATTGGCCGCGGGGTTGCGCCAGTAGCCGCTGAACAGGGTCGGCCCGCGCATCGCCAGCTCGCCAGGCTGGCCGTCCGGCACCTCGACGTCGTCGGCGTCGACCAGCTTGACCTCGCAGAACGGGCTCTGCCGCTTCGACAGCCGCGCCGGCGCCTCGCCGACCGGCAGCAAGCTGGAGGAGCATGGCGGGCAGCCGGTCTCGGTCGCCCCGAAGGTGTTGGCGTAGGGGGCGCCGAGCAGCCGGGTGATGCGGGCGATGTCGGCCGGCGGCACCAGGTCGGCCATGACGCCGCAGACCTTCACGCCCCGCACCCTGCCCAGCTCGACCTTGATACCGCGGTGCTCCAGCTCGTCGGCGAACGCGCCGACCATGCCCGGCATCAGCAGCAGCCAGCCGAGCGGCTCGGCGGCCACCACTTCGGCCAGCCGCCCCTGGTCGAAGCCGTCGACGACGATCACCGTGCCGCCGGTCATCAGCGCCCCGATCGAGCACTCCGCCGCCCCCATGTGGTAGAGCGGCGACCAGGCGACGAATGCGTCCTCCGGCGCGATGCCGAACTCCGCACGGATGACCAGGTTGCGCATGATCTCGGCACGGTGACCGATCACCGCTCCCTTCGGCAGGCCGGTGGTGCCGCTGGTGTAGAGGATCAGCAGCGGGTCCTCGGCGTCGACCGCCTCCAGCGGCTCCGGCCCGGCCGGCTCGGCCGCCGCAAGGGCCGCCTCGTAGCCGTCGCCGAACGCGATGACCGCCTCCGCTCGCCCCAGTTCCTCGAGTTTCGGAAAATGCCGCGGCGAGACCAGCAGTGCGGCCGGCTCCACCAAGTCGAGGCAGTGCGCCAGCTCGCGCGCCGACAGCCGCCAGTTCTGGCAGGCCAGGATGGCGCCGAGCCAGGCGGAGGCGAAATACGCCTCCAGATACTCCGCCCGGTTCTCCGACAGGATGGCGACGCGGTCGCCGCGCCCGACTCCGCGGGCCGCCAGCAGCCCGGCGAGCCGGCGCACCCGGTCGACGAATTCGCCGTAGGTCAGCCGGCGGCCGCCATCGTCGACGGCGACGCGCTGCGGGTTCAGCCGGGCCTGCTGCAGCAGCAGCGACGCGACGGTGCTACGGGCGCTGCGGGCGACCGCTGCGCACGCGAGGCCGGGCTCAAGATCGATCTCCACCACCGGCTTGCCCCCCATTGCGTGCGCGCGATCCACGGCCGTCGGGAGCCCCGAGCCCCCCTGCGACTCCCCGGTCCTTCGTGGCCCATTGCTTAACAACGGGCGCCTCAGGACGACAGAAGGGGAAAGCGCCGCCGCCACTCAACGACACAATAAGCGCCCGCTCCCCAACCCTACCCCAGTCGCCCTGAGGTGCCCTTCGCGCCAGCGAAGGGCCGCGAAGGGCCGGCCGGCCAAGGCCTCCCACGCTCCTCAGCGAAACTGCGCGCCGCCGTCGACGTCGAGCACCGTGCCGGACACATAAGCCACCTTCGGCGAGGTCAGCATCACCGCAAGGGCGGCGATCTCCGAGGGCTCGGCGACGCGGTCGAACGGCAGCTTGCCCAGCATCTCCTGCCAGCGGCTCTCGTCGCCGAGTTCGTTCTTCGCCCGGGTCTTCGACAAGGTCATGATGCGGTCGGTGCGGGTCGCCGCCGGGTGGATGCCGAACACCCGCACCCCCCATTCCGGCGAGCGGCCGCCGACAGCACTGGTGAAGGCACCCAGCGCCGCATTGCCGGTGCCGCCGCAGATGTAGTCCCAGCGCGGCTGCCGGCCGGCCATGCCGATGATGTTGACGATGGTGCCGTCGCCGCGCTCCTTCATGCGGGCCAGGAACAGCTGGGTCATGTGGATGTAGCCCATGACCTTGAGCGCCCAGGCCTGCTCCCAGCGCGCCATGTCGATGTCGAACAGCCCGCCGCCGGGGATGGCGCCGGCGTTGTTCACCAGCACGTCGGCGTCGCCGTGGCTGGCCGCGACCTTCTCGCGGTCGGCCGGCAGCGACAGGTCGGCGGCGACCGTGTCGACTCGGCCCGGAAGGCTCTTGGCCGCCTCCGACAGCCGCCCGGCGTCGCGCGACACCAGCGTCACCGACGCACCCTCGTTCAGGAACGCCTCGGCGATGGCGAGGCCGATGCCCTTCGAGCCACCCGTCACCACCACGCGCTTGCCGGCTACCTGCAGATCCATATCAGCCTCCCTGGCTTTGCCTATCATTGCCGGGGAGTGTCGGCGGGACGAGGGCGAACGCCAAGCCCCGGGATGCGCGGGGAGCCGTTCCGCGGGCGAGCGATTGCGGGGGAGCCGGATCATAGGTGGGCTTGATTTGTCCGGCCTTCAGGCAACATTGGGTGTATAAACACCTATATGTCTATGCGCGGAGAACAAGCCTATGACACGATGGAACCTCGTCATCCCCGAAAGCACGGACCGGGCGGTCCGCACCTTCCTTGCCCGCACCGGCGGCAGGAAAGGCGACCTGTCGAAGTTCGTCGACGAGGCGGTGCGGCGTCAGGTTCTGGACCTCACCGTTCGCGGGATCAAAGACCGCAACGCCGGCCATGACCAGCAGGAGATCCTCGACCTGATCGACGAGGAAGTGGACGCGGTACGTGCGGGTCGTTCTTGACACCAACATCCTGATCGCCGCGCTGATCACCAAGGGCACCCCGCCGGACCTGCTGTATCAGGCCTGGCTCCGCGGCCAGTTCGAGATCGTGACGTCGACCGCGCAGCTGGCCGAAATCGCCGCCGTCCTCGCCCGGCCGCGCCTGCAGAAATATTTCGACGCCGACGAGGCCGCCGCCATCGTCGGGAACTTCGACACCCGCGCCGTCATCCTCCGCGAGCCGCCACCCGTGGATCTGTCCCCCGACCCCAAGGACAACCCGATCCTGGCTGCGGCCATCGCCGGAAGGGCGGCATTGATCGGCTCCGGCGACAAGAAGCACATGCTCGCGCTCGGGGAGGCCGCCGGCATCCGCATCGTCACCGCGCGCGATGCTCTCGACCGGTTGAATGTCTTGTGATTCACAGCTACCCCCCATTCACCGCAGATACGGTGCCAACGCTCTTGCCGGCGAACCGCGCCGATGATGGCGCCGTCGATACCTAATCTCAAACTTTAGGAACTCCGCTCACACGTCGGTGCGGGGCCCTGATATTCCTGTTCAGGCGGTGTTGCGTTCGGAGTGTCCGTATCGCCCCCGTCGCGCGACCCGACCTACCCCCTCACACTTTCCGCCACCGCCCGCACCGTATCCATCAGCAGCTGCGCCGCCGCCGTCGGCACCGTCTCGATCCGCGTTGTCAGGCCGACAGGCCCGTGGCTGTCGCCGGTGTCGGCATCCAGCTCGGCGAGGGCGCCCTCGGCGATGTCGGTCGACACCACGCCGTGCGAGATGATCCAGATCGCGTCGGTGGCGCGGGTGAAGCTGCGGCCGAAGGCGTTGTCGACACTCTCCACCGAGCGCGGCAGGCTCTCCAGCCCGTGCTGTGCCAGCAGCCGCTCCACGGCCGGGCGGATGATCATTTCCGGGGTCGGCAGGATCACCACGTGGTCGCGCAGCCGGGCGAAGTCGATGCCGCGCTGCGCCAGCAGCGGGTGCCCCGGCCGCACCACGACGCTGAGCCGCTCGGAGTACAGGTACTCGAAGTTCAGCCCGGCCAGCAGCTCGGGATTGCTCAGCCGGCCGACCACCAAGTCGAGCTCGCCGTGGCGCAACCGCTCGATCAGCACCGGGTTGGTGCCGGAGATCACCCGCACGGTCTGTGCCGGCCGCAGCTCCATGAAGCGGCGCACCGTCTCCGGCATCAGCCGGGCGGCGACGGTCGGCAGCACGCCGACGGTGACGAAGCCGCCGCCGGCGTCGCGCAGCGCGTCGACGCTCTCCAGCCCGCGCCTGAGCGCGCTCAGCACTGCCTCGGCGTGGCGGCGGAACGCGGTGCCCTGCTCGGTCAGCTTCACGCCGCGCCGGGTGCGCTCGAACAGCGGCACCTCCAGGATGGTCTCCAGCTCGCGCAGCGTCTTCGACGCCGCCGGCTGGGTGATCGCCAGGCTTTCGGCGGCGCGGTTGACGCTGCCGAGGCGGGCCACCGCGGCAAAGCAGTGCAGGTGGCGGATCTTCACCGGCCGGTCGAGCAAGTCCCCGTCCCTCTCATGGGTTTCGGCAGCGAAAAGGTTATGACCGTGCCGCCGAAATCTCATTTTACATAACCAATTCCGCGGTTCAGCATGCCGGCAAACGAGAAGAAGCGCGGGAGCGGAACGGCATGCAGGCAGCGATCATCGACGGCACGCCGGTCCACTACGCCCTCGACGGGGCGGCGGACGACCCGGCCCTGGTATTCGCCAACTCGCTCGGCACCGATTTCCGGATCTGGGACGGGGTGCTCGCCCGGCTGCAGGGGCGGTTCCGCACCCTGCGCTACGACATGCGCGGCCACGGGCTGAGCGGCCTCGGCGACGGCCCGGTGACGATGCGGCGGCTGGCGGCCGACCTCGACGCGCTGATGGCGCATGCCGGGATCGAGCGGGCGCTGGTCTGCGGCCTGTCGATCGGCGGGCTGGTGGCCCAGCAGCTGGCGAGCGACAACCCGGCGCGGGTGCGGGCATTGGTGCTGTGCGACACTGCGGCGAAGATCGGGACAGCCGAAATGTGGCAGGCACGGATCGACGCGATCGAAAGCGGTGGGCTGGAAGGCCTCGCCGACGCCGTGATCGAACGCCCCCGGCTTCCGGGCGACCCGCGCGGCCGAGCTGGCGGTGTGGCGGAGCATGCTGGTGCGCACCCCCGCGACAGGCTACGCCGCCGCCTGCGGCGCCATCCGCGACGCCGACCTTTCGGCCGATGCCGGCCGCATCGCGGTGCCGACGCTGGTGCTGTGCGGGGCCGACGACGGGGCCACACCACCGGCGGTGGTGCGCGCACTCGCCGACAGCATCCCCGGCGCCGCCTACCGCGAGATCCCGGCCGCCGGCCACCTGCCCTGCGTGGAGCAGCCGGACGCACTCGCCGGCCACATGCTGGCGTTCTTCGAGGAGAAGCGCCTTGTCTGACGGCAACCAACCGGACGACCGCCACGCCGCCGGCATGGCGGTGCGCCGCGCGGTGCTGGGCGACGCCCATGTCGACCGCGCCGAGGCGGCGAAGACCGCCTTTGACGCCGACTTCCAGCGCTTCATCACCGAGGGCGCCTGGGGGTCGGTGTGGACCCGGCCCGGGCTGCCGCGCCCGACCCGCAGCCTGCTGACCCTGGTGATCCTGGCCAGCCTCGGGCATTGGGAGGAGTTCACCATGCACATCCGCGCCGCCCGCAACACCGGGGCGACGCGCGACGAGATCAAGGAAGCGCTGTTCCACGTCGCGGTCTATGCCGGGGTGCCGGCGGCCAACCGCGCCTACGGGCTGGCGAAAGGCGTCTACAAGGAACTGGATGCCGAGGGAGAGAGCGAGAAATGAGCGAGCCGACGGGATATACCGCGCGCGACTGGGACAGCCACCCGCGCTACATCGACCCGGCCTACAAGTCGACACCGCTGCGCGGGCCGACCAAGCCGCTGCTGCCGCTGAAGGCGACGCTGAGCGAGCTGACCGGCCCGGTCTACGGCCATGAGAGCGTCGGCCGGCTCGACGCCGACCTGACCAGGAACGGCGCGCGCAACGGCGAGCCGCTGGGCGAGCGCATCGTGGTGACCGGCCGGGTGCTCGACGAGCGCGGCCGACCGGTGCCGAACACCCTGATCGAGATCTGGCAGGCCAACGCCGCCGGCCGCTACGTGCACGTGGTCGACCAGCACCCGGCCCCGCTCGACCCGAACTTCTTCGGCGGCGGACGCTGCGTCAGCGACGCCGAGGGCCGCTACCGCTTCTACACGGTGAAGCCGGGCGCCTATCCCTGGGGCAACCACCACAACGCCTGGCGGCCGAACCACATCCACTTCTCGCTGTTCGGGCCGAGCTACATCACCCGCCTGGTCACCCAGATGTATTTCCCCGGCGACCCGCTGCTCGACCTCGACCCGATCTTCCTCGCCACGCCGGCCAAGGCGCGCGACCGGCTGGTGGCGAAGTTCTCGATCGACGTCACCGAGCCGGACTTCGCGCTCGGCTACGTGTTCGACATCGTGCTGCGCGGCGGCATCGCCACGCCGATGGAGGCCTGAGCCATGACCGAGAAGCTGGGCCAAGCCGCCCTGGGACAGACCCCGTCGCAGACCGTCGGCCCATATTTCGCCTATGGCCTGACACCCGAGCAGTACGGCTATCCGCTGAAGTCGATCGCCGGCGGCAGGCTGGCCGGCGACGACGCCGAGGGTGAGCGCATCCGCATCGAGGGCCGGGTGTTCGACGGTGCCGGTGCGGTGGTGCCCGACGCCATGATCGAGATCTGGCAGGCCGACGCGCAGGGCCGCTACGCCCACCCCGCCGACCCGCGCGCCTCCAACGCCGGCTTCCACGGCTTCGGCCGCTTCGGCACCGGCACCGACCCGCAGAACCGCTTCGTGTTCGACACCGTGAAGCCCGGTGCCGCCGGCGACGGCCAGGCGCCGCACGTCAACGTCATCGTTTTCATGCGCGGCATGCTGCTGCACGCCTACACGCGGCTGTACTTCTCCGACGAGGCCGCCGCCAACGCCGCCGACCCGGTGCTGGCCGCGGTGCCGGAGGAGCGGCGCGGCACGCTGGTGGCCGAGCGCCAGGACGGGCCGGGCGGGGTCGTGTACCGCTTCGACATCCACATGCAGGGTGATGCGGAGACGGTGTTCTTCGACGCATAGCCCTGCGGCCGACCAGCCCTTCGTGGCCCTTCGCTGCGCAAAGGGCAGCGAAGGGCGACAGGGAAAAAGGGCGGGCGCCCAACCCCACCCTGTCGCCCTGAGGTGCCCCCGCGACAGCGGGGGCCACGAAGGGCCGGCCGAAGCAAGACTCTGGCGCCCGTCGCGCAGCGGCGGGCCACGAAGGAGGAACTGGCCATGCCCCTGCCCTGCATCATCACCGTCGCGATCACCGGGTCGCTGCCCACCAAGGCCGACAATCCGGCAGTGCCGATCACCGTCGCCGAGCAGGTGGAGGCGACCCAGGCGGCGTTCGAGGCCGGCGCCACCCTGGCGCACTGCCATGTGCGCAACGACGACGGCACCCCGACCGCCGACCCCGAGCGCTTCGGCCGGCTCGTCGAGGGGCTGCGCAAACATTGCCCCGGCATGATCGTGCAGCTGTCGACCGGCGGCCGCTCCGGAGCCGGGCGCGAGCGCGGCGGCATGCTGCCGTTGCGCCCGGACATGGCGTCTCTGTCGACCGGGTCGGTCAACTTCCCGACCCGGGTCTACGACAACGCCCCCGACCTGGTCGACTGGCTGGCCGCCGAAATGCTCATATACGACGTGAAGCCTGAGATTGAAGCCTTTGACTTGTCAATGATCTTCCAGGCGGTCAAGATGGCAGAGGCTGGCGCGATCAAGGGCCCCCTGCACGTGCAGTTCGTGATGGGCGTGAAGAACGCCATGCCGGTCGACCGCCCGACATTCGAATTCTACGTCGCCACCCTGAAGCGCCTGGCACCCGACGCCACCTGGACCGGCGCCGGCATCGGCCGTGACCAGATCACCCTGAACCGCTGGTCACTGGAGCTCGGAGGCCACTGCCGCACTGGCCTGGAGGACAACGTGCGGCTCGACCGCCACACCCTCGCCCCGTCGAACGCCGCCCTGGTGCAGCGCGTCGTGGAGCTGTGCCCGGAATACGGCCGCCGGCCCGCCACCGTCGCCGAGGCGCGCGCCCTGCTGGCGCTGCCGGCGGCGGCCTGATGGTCGGCCCGCAGGACTCGCGGATCCTCGGCCCGCTGTTCGGCGACGCCGAGCTGGCGCGGCTGTTCGACGACGACGCCACCGTGCGGGCGATGGCTGAGGTGGAGGCCGCACTCGCCCGTGCCGAGGCCGAGGTCGGGGTGATCCCGCGCGACGCCGCAGACCGCATCACCGCGGCCGCCGCCAATTTCGTGCCCGACCTCGAGGCGCTGGGCAGCGGCACCGAGGAATCCGGCGTCCCGGTCATCGACTTCGTGCGGCAGCTGCGCGCCCATGTCGGCGGCGACGCCGCGCAGTGGCTGCACTGGGGGGCCACCAGCCAGGACATCGTCGACACCGCGCTGGTGGTGCGGCTGCGCGACGCCCTGGCGCTGCTGGCCGGCCGGCTCGACGGCGTGATCGCGGATCTCGCTGGCCTCGCCGACGCGCACCGCGGCACGGTGATGGCGGCGCGCACCCGCTACCAGCAGGCGCTGCCGACCAGCTTCGGGCTGAAATGCGCCGGCTGGATGCTGCCGCTGCTGCGCTGCCGCGAGCGGCTGCCGGGCCTGCGGCTGCGGCTGCTGGCGGTGCAGTTCGGCGGGGCGGCCGGCACGCTGGCGGCACTCGAGGACGACGGCGTCGCGGTCATGGAGGCGTTGGCCGCCGAGCTCGACCTCGCCTGCCCGCCGCTGCCCTGGCACACCCAGCGCGACGCCGTCGCCGAGCTGGGGTCCTGGCTGTCGCTGGTCACCGGCGCGCTGGGCAAGCTCGGCCAGGACGCCGTGCTGCTGGCGCAGACCGAGGTCGGCGAGATCGACGAGAGTGCGGGCGGCGGCCGCGGCGGCTCCAGCACCATGCCGCAGAAGGCCAACCCGGTCACCGGCGAGGCGCTGGTCGCCGCCGCCCGGCTGACCGCCGGCCTGCTCGGCACCCTGCACCAGGCGCAGATCCAGGAGCATGAACGCGGTGGCGTGGGCTGGCAGATGGAATGGGCGACGCTGCCGACCATGGTCGTGACCGCGGGGTCGGCGCTGGCGAAGGCCGCCGCCCTGCTCGGGCGCCTGTCGGTGTCGGCCGGGCGCATGCGCGCCAATCTCGGCCCCGGCGACGGCCTGATCCTGGCCGAGGCCGCGAGCTTCGCGCTGGCCGCGCACATGCCCCGGCCGGAGGCGCAGGCGCTGGTCAGGCAGGCGGTGCGGGCGGTGCTGGCGGACGGCGGTCACCTGGTCGACGCGCTGCAGGCGCGCACCACGGCACCACTGGACTGGGAGCGGCTGCGCGACCCGGCCTGCTACCTCGGTGCCAACGACGCGCTGATCGACCGGGCGCTGGCGGCGGCGGCCGGCACGTCGGGGTAGCGCCCTACTCCACCCGCGCCTCGGTCTCGCCGAGCCGGATGGTCATGCGCACGAGCTCGGCCAGCGACTGCGCGCGCATCTTCTCCATGACGTTGGAGCGGTGCACCTCGACGGTGCGCTGGCTGATCCCGAGGTCGTAGGCGATCTGCTTGTTCAGGCGGCCGTCGACCATCGCGTCGAGCACCTGCAGCTCGCGCGCGCTCAGGGTCTCGTAGCGGTGGCGGATGCTGTCGCGCTCCGACTGGTCGCGCAGCCTCGCCACGCTGACCTCGAAGGCGCGGCGCACGACATGCAGCAGATGCCGGTTGTCGACCGGCTTCTCGATGAACTCGTAGGCCCCCTCGCGCATCGCCTGGATCGCCACCGGCACGTCGGCATGGGCGGTGATCATCACCACCGGCAACACGACGCCGCGCCGGTTCAGCTCGGCCTGCAGCTCCAGCCCGCTCATGCCCGGCATCCGGATGTCGAGCAGCAGGCAGCCCGGCCGGCGCGGGTCGAAGGCGCCCAGGAAACGCTGCGCCGACGGATAGCTCGACGCCTCGATCCCGGCCGAGCTCAACAGCCCCGCCGTCATCTCCCGGTTGAGCTCGATGTCGTCGACCACATAGGCACAGGGCGCTCCCGCTTCGGCGCCACTTCCAACTTCGGCTCGTTCGGTGACCACGCGATCTCCCACGCACACGTTGTTCTCGACACTTCGTCATACGCATCGCATGCAGGGGGGATTATACGTCGGATATCGTGGAAGTCCGCAATTGCCGGACCGGTGCCGGAACCGTGATGTTGTCGGAAGACGCCGCCACACTCCGAGACGATGCACCGACGCCTCGCCCTGATCGCCGACGATTGCCCGCTGACGCGTGCCCTGCACGCGGAAATCCTCGGACGTGCCGGCTTCCGTACGGTGGCGGTGGCCTCCGGTACCGCGGCGGCGCAGGAGGTCCGGCGCGTTCTCGCGCTCGACAGCCCGGGATTCGACCTGGTCCTGCTCGACTACGACATGCCGGGCGGCGACGGGCCGTGCGGCGCCCGGATGATCCGCGCGAGCGAGGCCGGCCACCGCCGGGCGCCGATGTACTGCGTGTCCTCGCATCCGGCGGAGCGGATCGGTGCGATCTGCCTGGCCGCCGGCTTCGACGGCTTGCTGGGCAAGCCGCTGACGCTCGACGCGGCGATGCTCGCCCGGCTCGCTCCCGAGGAACCCGAGGGGGACGCCGCTCAGCCGGCGAGCGCGCGCCCCGGCAGGGACTGACGGCCGTACAGCGCGTCCCAGCGGCGCTGCGCCGCATCCAGCACACGCATCGCCGGCAGCACCGACCGCCCTGGAACGGCAGGCGCCCTGCCCTCACGCACGGCGGCGACGAAATCGCGGGTCACCAGCGACAGGTTGTCCTTCTCCGGTGCCACCGCCACCGCGCCCGCCCCGGTCACCAGCGTGTTGCGCAGTATGTCGAGGCGGTAAGAGTCGCGGTCGGTGACGATCAGGGTGTCGTAGACCCGCTCGCGCGAGTGGTAGGAGCCGCTGACCAGCAGAGTCTGGTTGCGCTGTGTCTCGACCGACAGGATGCATTCCATCGGGATGCCGGTCTGTGCATGCAGCGGGCCGAGGAAGCTGTAGGCGAGTTCACCCTGGAAATCGAGCAGCCACAGCCCGACGTCGACGAAGTGCGTGAAGTGGTGCCACAGGATGTTGTCGGTCCAGCTGCGGTGGTAGCCGGTGGCGCCGACGTTGGAGAGCCGGTGGATGTAGAACCGCCCGGCGATGTGACGGATGGCATCGCTGCCCTCGGCGGCGGCGGCGCGGATCGGCGCGTATTCCGGCTGCAGCCGCATCGGATGGCAGAGCCCGAAGGTGACGCCGCGCGCCTCGGCGGCGGCGACCACCGCCTCGGACTCCTCCAGCGTCATGGCGATCGGGATCTCCAGCAGCGTGTGCTTGCCGGCGGCGATCGACTTCATCGCGTGCTCGGGATGGTTCTCGCTGGGCGAGGCGATGATCACGATGTCGATCTCGGGATTGGCCAGCGCTTCGTCGAGGTCGATCGTCCAGCGGCCGTAGCCGTAGCGCTCGGCGAATTCGCGCGTCGCCTCGGGCCGCCGGCCGACCAGGGTGTGCAGGCGCACGTCCTCGCCCTGCAGGGCGTCGCTGTGCCACACCCCCATCATGCCGTAGCCGACCATGCAGATGTTCATGCGTCTTCCTCCCTGGCGCCGCCTCGGCGGCGCGTGGTCACTCGGCGGCGTCGGCGGCTCGGTCGGACAGCCCGGCAATCAGCTTGCCCAGGCGCGCCATCTGGTCGGCGTTCAGGTCGAGCAGCGGCGGCCGCACCGGCCCGGCGTCGTGGCCGACCAGCTTGGCACCGGCCTTGACGATGCTGACCGCGTAGCCCTTGGCCTCGTCGCGGATCGCGATGTAGGGCAGGAAGAAATCCGACAGCAGCCGGCCGAGGGCGGCGCCGTCGCCGCGGCGCAGGGCGGCGTAGAACGACAGCGCGGTCTCCGGGATGAAGTTGAACACCGCCGAGGAGTAGGTGGTGACGCCCATGGCGTCGTAGGCCTCGGCATAGACCTCGGCGGTCGGCAGGCCGCCGACATAGACCAGGCGGTCACCAAGCCGGCGGCGCACCCGCACCATCCGCTCGATGTCACCGGCGCCGTCCTTGTAGCCGATCAGGTTCGGGCAGGCCTCCGCCAGCCGCGCCACGGTCTCGGCGGCGAACAGGCAGTTGTCGCGGTTATAGACGATGACGCCGATCTTCACCGCGTCGCAAATCGCCTTGACGTGGCGGAACAGGCCCTCCTGCTCGGCGGTGATGAGGTATTGCGGCAGCACCAGCAGGCCGTCCGCACCGGCGCGCTCGGCCGCCTGCGCCAGTTCGACCGCCAGCAGGGTGCCATAGCCGACGCCGGCGATGATCGGCGTGCGGCCGCGGCAGGCCGACACCGCGGTTTCGATGATCGACGGATACTCACCGGGGGTGATCGAGAAGAACTCGCCGGTGCCGCCGGCGGCGAACAGGGCGGCCGCACCATAGCCGTTCAGCCATTCCAGCCGCGCGGCGTAGCCCTTGCGGTCGAACGACAGATCGGGCGCGAAGTCGGTCACCGGGAACGACAGCAGTCCCGACCCGACCCGTTGCTTCAGCTCCTCGGGGGTCGACGGCATCGGTCTCATCTCCTCCATCTCACGAATGTCATCTCATCATGTCATATGATGTGTTGGATGACACGTCGAGAGTGGCATGCGCCGCGCGGGCGCACGTCGCCGTGTGGATCCCGGCTCTTCGCGGCTTCGCCGCTGCGGCCGGGATGAGGAACTGCCCATCTTCCTCATCCCGGCCGCTGAGCCGGGATCCACCCGCTGCTCTGGGACGTCGGAACATCGCGGACGCAGTGACGGGCGACATGAATCGGCCGAAGCCGCTTTCAGCCCTGGCCGGTGGAGACCAGGCTGGCGTAGCGGTCGCGGCCGCGCGTCAGGTGCCGCCCCATCGCGCGGCGCGCGGCGGCACCGTCACGGGCCTCGATGGCCGTGACGATCTGATGATGCTCGCGGGCGACCTTCTGGAGGTAGCGGGTCATCTCCTCGCCGGACGAGACCTGCACCCGCACGGTCTGGCGGGGAATGATGTGGTAGCCGAGGAACTCCAGGAAGGAGCCGAAATACGGGTTGCCGGTGGCCTGGCAGATCGCCTTGTGGAACTCGAAGTCGGCGGCCACCGCGTCGCCGCTGCCGATCGCGGCGTCGAAGGCCTCGACCGCGCGGTGGATCGCCGCGAGCTGCGGGTCGGTACGCCGCTCCGCCGCCAATCCCGCCGCCTCGATCTCGACGCTGCGCCGCAGCTCCATGATCGCCAGCACGCCTTCGACGGTCTCCAGGCTGTCGCTCTCCAGCCGGAACGGACGGCGCCGCTTGTCGCCGACCACGAACACCCCGGCACCCTGGCGCGACTCCACCAGGCCCTCGGCGCGCAGCGCGGCGATCGCCTCGCGCACCACCGTGCGGCTCACCCCGAAGGCGGCGATCATCTCCTGCTCGGTCGGCAGCTTCTCCGCTGGCGACAGCTCGCCGCTGCGGATCCGCTCGGCGAGGGTCACCGTCAGCTCCTCGGTGAGGTTGCGGGACGGTGGCAGCGGGGTGAACTTCGGCATCGTCATCGTCGCGTCGTCGGCCCTCCGCTCGATCCGTCAGTACTTGATCCCGGGATACTGCAGGCTCGGGATCCACAAGGTCAGCGCCGGGATATACGTCACCAGCAACAGGACCACCAGCATGGTGAGCCAGAACGGCCACAGAGTCTTGGAGACCTTCTCGATCGAAACCTTGCCGATGGCACAGCCGACGAACAGCGTGGTGCCGACCGGCGGAGTCACCAGGCCGATCGACAGGTTCAGCATCATCACCACGCCGAACTGCACCTCGCTCATGCCCATCGACTTGACCAGCGGCAGCAGGATCGGCGTGCAGATCAGCAGAAGCGGCGCCATGTCCATGAAGGTGCCGAGGATCAGCAGCAGCACGTTGATCATGATGAGCATCAGGATCTTGTCGTCGGTCAGCGACTGCAGGAACATCGTCGCCTTCAGCGGGATCTGCATCAGCGTCATCAGGTAGGCGAAGCCGGCGGCGAAGCCGATCACGATCATCACCATCGCCACGGTCTTGATCACGTTGTGCAGCAGCGCCGGCAACTGACTCCACTTGTAGTCGCGGTAGATGAACATCGTCACGAAGAACGCCCAGACCACGGCGACGGCCGCCGACTCGGTCGGCGTGAAGATGCCGCCGACGACGCCGCCGACGATGATCAGGATGGTGGCGAGCCCGGCCACCGCCTCCCAGGCGGTCTTCAGCGCCACCCGCAGCGGCACCATCTCGCCCTTCGGGTAGTTGCGCTTCACCGAGATGATGTAGGACAGGATCATCAGCGCCACGCCCAGCAGGATCCCCGGGATGATGCCGGCGAGGAACAGCTGGGCGATCGACACCGTGCCGCCGGCGGCGAGCGAGTAGATGATGGCGTTGTGGCTCGGCGGGATGATCACGCCCTGGGTCGAGGAGGTAATCGTGACGTTCACCGCGAAGGTGTCGTCGTAGCCGTGCTTCTTCATCATCGGGATCAGGATCGAGCCGATCGACGAGGTGTCGGCGACCGACGATCCGGAGATCCCGCCGAAGAACATCGAGGCCAGGATGTTGACCATCGCCAGGCCGCCGCGCATGAAGCCGACCAGCACGTTGGCGAGGTTCACCAGCCGCCACGCCATGCCGCCCTCGGCCATCAGGGCGCCGGCGAGGATGAAGAACGGAATGGCCAGCAGCGCGAAGTTGTCGACTCCGTCCGACACCTTCAGGAAGATCGCCTCCAGCGGCAGGCCGACGACCGCGGCGGTGAGCAGCGCCGAGATGCCGAGCGCGTAGGCGATCGGCGTGCCGATGACGATCAGCCCCAGCAGGCTGCCCAGCAGGAGCAGCGGCCCGTAATCCCCACCCATCAGACCGCTCCCTCGGATGCGTCGGCGTCGGCCGCATAGGGCGAGCGCCGGACCTTCGGATCGACCAGCGCCTTCTCGATCACGAACAGCAGGGTGATCAGGCCGCCGATCGGGATCGCCGTGTACACGGCGCCGACCCGGACATACTGGAACTCCGGATAGAACTGGAAGAAGGTGGCGTCGACGAGCTTGTAGCCGTAGATCATCATGTAGATCGACGCACCCGCCATCAGCAGGTCGATCAGGTGCCGCAGCAACAGCGCCCGGGCCGGCGGCAGCGCGTTCTCCAGGATCTCCAGCCGCAGATGCGCGTCCGCGCGGTAGCATACCGCGGCACCGTAGAAGGTCAGCTGGATGGCCAGGAAGATCGACAGCGGCTCGGAGTAGAAGGCGCCGACCTGCAGCACGTAGCGGGAGAACACTCCCGCCGCGATCAGCACCGTCATGGCGACGACCGACGCGCAGCACAGGAACACACAGGCCAGGTACAACTTGTCCATGGCCGCGACGTAGCGGTCTCGCATCATTGCGTCCCCGAAGAGCGAACCGGCGGAAGCGGGGCGATCCGTGGACCGCCCCGTCCAGGCGTGGGCGTTGGCGTTATCGCTGCGCGCCGGCTACTTGACGGCGGCGGCCCGCTTGATCAGGTCGGCATACTTCTCGCCGAACTTCATGCGCACCGGCTCGGTCGCCTTGATGAACGGCTCCTTGTCGATGTTGGTGATGACCTCGTAGCCGGCGGCCTTCAGCGCGGCGAGCGACTTCTGCTCGCGGGCCGCCCACAGCTCGCGCTCCTTCTCGACCGCCATGACCGAGGCCTTGCGGATCAGCTGCTGGTCCAGCGGGGTCAGCTTGTCCCAAACCTTCTTCGAGAACACGAAGATCTCCGGCACCATCAGGTGCTCGGTCAGGGTGTAGTACTTGGCGACCTCGAAGTGCTTGCCGGACTCGTAGGACGGCGGGTTGTTCTCGGCACCGTCGACGACGCCGGTCTGCAGGGAGGTGTAGAGCTCGCTGAACGAGATCGGCAGGCCGTTGCCGCCCATCGAGTTGACCATCTCGATGAAGATCGGGTTCTGCATGACGCGGATCTTCAGGCCCTTCAGGTCCTCGAAGGACTTCACCGGCCGCACGCTGTTGTAGAACGAGCGCGACCCGGCATCCATGTAGCCCAGCCCGATCAGCCCACCCTTCTCCAGTCGGTTCAGCAGGTCGGTGCCGATCTCGCCGTCGACCACCTTGTGCATGTGCTCGACGCTGCGGAAGAAGTACGGGAGGTTGAAGGCATCGAACTCGCCGACGATCGGACCGACGACGCCGACGCTGACGCGGGTCATCTCCAGTGCGCCGACCTGCACCTGCTCGAGTGCCTCCTTCTCGCCGCCCAGCTGCATCGAGTGGAAGATCTTGATGTTCATGCGGCCGCTGGTCCAGGAGTTCAGCAGCTCGCCCATGTACTGGATGGCGTCGGTGGTCGGGTAGCCCATCGGGTGCACGTCGCTGGACTTGATCTCCAGCGCCTGCACCGCCGGCGCCGCCATGACCGCGCCTGCGACCAGCGACGCCGCGAGGCTTAGACGGAGTCCGGGAAAGGTAAGCTTCGTCATCGTCGGTTCCTCCCTGAACCATATTTGCTGTTCCCGACCGTACACGGGGCAAGCGGCCACGCGGCGGACGGGCAGGTCGGCGTTGGTTGCGCCGATCGCTAAATTCATCATATAACCTTATCACTTAATCCAGCGCAACAGGGAGCATGCCGTGCCGAAAACGGTTCTGATCACCGGGGCCGCCGGCGGCGTGGCGGGGCATCTGCGGCGCGAGTTGGGAACCACCTACCGGCTGCTGCTGTCGGACCTGCGGCCGGTGACCGAGCTGGCGCCGCACGAGACGTTCCGGGCGGCCGATCTCGGCGACATGGCGGCGCTGCGGGCGCTGATGCCCGGCATCGACGCCATCGTGCATCTCGGCGGCCAGTCGGTCGAGGGTCCGTGGGGCGACGTGCTCGACCGCAACATCGTCGGCACCTACAACCTGTTCGAAGCGGCCCGCCTGGAGGGCGTGCGCCGGGTGGTGTTCGCCAGCTCCTGCCACGCCGTCGGCTTCTACCGGCTCGACCAGACCATCCCGGCCGACGCCTACTTCAAGCCGGATTCGCGCTACGGCGTCAGCAAGGTGTTCGGCGAGGCGCTGGGCGCCCTGTACGCCGACAAATACGGCTTCGACGTGCTGTCGATCCGCATCGGCAACGTCGCCGAGCGGCCGGTCGACGCCCGCCGCCTGACGTCGTGGCTCAGCCCCCGCGACCTGGCGCAGCTGGTGCGCATCGGCATCGAGGCCGAGGGGCTGGGCCATGAGGTGGTGTTCGGGATGTCCGGCAACACCGGCTCGTGCTGGACCAACGAGACCGCGATGCGCCTCGGTTACGCGCCGCAGGACGACGCGATGGACCACGCCGCCGGCATCGACCGGTCGCCGCCGGCGCCGGACGATCTGGCGAGGATCTACCAGGGCGGGCCATTCGTGCTGGCGGAGACCGGCGGCGATCCCTGGAAGCGCTCCTGACCGCCTTCAGCGGGTCCGCCACGCCTGGGTCTTCGCCAGCACGCCGCGCGTCACTGCCAGGTGGATCAACCGGGCGGCGACGTTGGTGTAGAAGATCATCATGCCCATGGCCGCGGCCGGTGCGACGTCGCCGGCATCGTCCATGTTCAGCACCGCCACCGACGCCAGCTTGGTGGTCGGCGAGTACAGGAACACCACCGCCGACACCGTCGTCATGGCGTTGACGAACAGGTAGATCGAGATGTCGAGGATGGCCGGGGTGCAGACTGGCACCGTGACCCGCGTGAACAGCCGCCACACCGGCTGCTTCAGCGACGACGACACGCTCTCGAACTCGTGGTCCATCTGCTTCAGCGCCGTCACCGCCGTCAGGTGCGCCACGGTGTAGAAGTGAGTGACCGTGCTCAGCACCAGGATCGCCATGGTGCCGTACAGGAAGTTCAGCGGGTTGGCCGGGTCGTTGAAGAAGAAGATGTAGGCTAGGCCGAGCACCATCCCCGGGATCGCCATCGGCATCATCGCCAGGAACTGGAACAGCGTGCGGCCGGTGCGGAAGCCCTGGGTCTTCTCCACCAGGTAGGCGCCGACGAACACCACCGACGTGCCGATCCCGGCGGTCCACAGCGCCATGCGGATCGAGTTGCCATAGGCCTCCCAGCCGCCGCCGTCGGTGCGGTCGAAGTCGTAGTTGCGCAGGCTCGGACTGAGATCGTAGGGCCACAGCTTGACCAGGGCGGCGAACTGGCAGATCGCCAGGATGCCGACGATGAACACCGCCACCGCGAGGCACAGCCCGAAGCCGGCCCAGTCGGCGGCCGGGTCGGCCCGCGGCTCCAGCGGCACCGAGCGGGCGGTGAGTGCGGCCACCTGCCGGCGCTGGATGACACGGTCCACCGCGAACGCGACCACCGCCGGAACCAGCAGGATCACCGAGACCACCGCCCCCATCTCGAAGTTCTGCTGGCCGATCACCTGCTTGTAGATGTCGACCGCCAGCACGTTGAATTGGCCGCCGATGACCTTGGGCAGGCCGAAATCGGTGATCACCATGGTGAACACCACGAAGGCCGCCGAGATCAGGCCGTAGCGCGCGCCGGGGATGGTCACCGTCCAGAACCGCCGCCACGGGCTCGCCTTCAGCGATACCGCGGCTTCGTAGAGCCGGGAATCCGAGATCGCCAGCGCCGTGGCGATGATGATGAAGGCATGCGGGAAGGTGAAGAACACCGAGCCGACGACGATGCCGATCGGGCCGTAGATGCTGTGGCCGAACAGCAGCTCCTTCAGCAGGCCCTGGTTGCCGAACAGGTAGATCAGGGCGATGCCCGGCAGCAGCGACGGCACCAGGATCGGCACCAGCGCCACCAGCCGGAACAGTCCCTTCAGCGGCATGCAGGTGCGCGCCAGCGCATAGGCGAAGGCGAAGGCCAGCACCACGGTGATGGCGGTGCTGACCGCCGCGATCCACACCGAGTTCTCGATCGAGCGCACCAGCGACGGCGTCGAGAAATAGGTGATGTAGTTGGCGAAACCGCGGCTGGCCTTCGGCCGGACCACGACGCGGCGGAAGTCGTTGGAGGTGAACTCGTGCCAGTCGCGGTCGGCGATGCGCTCCGAGCCGATCAGGAAGGCGGCACCGTCGGCGGCGTTGCGCAGCCGGTAGCGGGTCGGGCTGCGGAAGCTGAAGTCGGGCAGCAGCGGCACCACCGACAGCCGGCCGTCATGGTTGGTCGCGAGCTCCGGCCGCTTGTCCGCCGGCAGCGCCTCGGCCAGGGCCGCCAGCGTCACGGGAGCGGTCCATCCCGCGCCGCGATCGACCTGCAGCTCGAAGGCCGAAAGGTCGAAGCGGTAGGTCGACAGCGACTTCGACAGCATGGTGTAGAGCGGCCAGGCGAGGGCCGCGACCAGGTACAGCGCGATCACGCCGATGAAGGCCCGCACCATCCAGGCGTCGCGGTCGAGCTTCGCCCGGGCCGGCCGGACGCGCGTGCCGAAGCCGAGGCTAGCCATCGGCGGTATCCCCGGCCGTTCCGGCAAACACATGCAGCCGGTCCTCGGGCAACTCGACCGCCAGCCGCCCGCCCTCCTGCAGCGCCAGCCTGCGCACCGCATTCACCGAGAAGTCGGCCTCCAGCTCGGCGAAGGCCGGGCTGCTGAGCCGCGCCCGCCAGAACGACCCCAGGAACTCCATGCCGTCGATCGTCACCTCGAAGCGGTTGCCCGCCCCGCCGATGCCGCCGCCGGCCTCCATCGGCACCACGTCCTCGGGCCGGATTGCCAGGGTGGCGGCGGCACCCGCGGCCAGCGCATGCGGCCGGCACTGGACCTGCGCATCACCGAGCCGCACGCAGCCAGCGTCCACCACCCGCACCGGCAGCTTGTTCATCGCGCCGATGAAGTCGGCGACGAACAGCGTCGCCGGCTCGCGGTAGATCTCGGTCGGGCTGCCGACCTGCTCGATCACGCCATGGTTCATCACCACGATGCGGTCGGCCATCGACAGCGCCTCCTCCTGGTCGTGCGTCACCATGATGGTGGTGACGCCGATGCGGCGCTGCAGGTCCTTGATCTCGTGGCGCAGATGCGCCCGCACCTTGGCGTCGAGGGCGGACAGCGGCTCGTCGAGCAGCAGCAGCCCCGGCGACATGGCGATGGCGCGGGCGAGTGCGATGCGCTGCTGCTGGCCGCCCGACAGCTGGGCGGGATACTTCACGCCCTGCTCCGGCAAGCCCACCAGCTCCAGCAGTGCCGCCACCCGGCGGTCAATCTCGGCGCGCTTCAGGCCGAGGCTCTCCAGCCCGTAGGCGATGTTGCGGGCCACGGTGAGGTTGGGGAACAGGGCGTAGGACTGGAACACGATGCCGAAGTCGCGCTGCGACGGCGGCAGCAGCGAGATGTCGCGCCCCGCCTGCTCTATGTGCCCTGAAGTCTGCAGGTCGAGCCCGGCGATCGCCCGCAGCAGCGTGGTCTTGCCGCAGCCGGACGGCCCGAGGAAGCAGACGAACTCGCCCTCGCGGACGTCGAGCGAGATGTCGTTCAGCGCGGTGAAGGCGCCGAACACCTTGACGAGGTTGCGGACGCGCAGGAACGCCGGCTCCGGGGAAGCCGCCGGCTGGTGGGCAGTGCTGGCCATGGACTCCGCCTGGTTCGAAATGGCCGCGGCGGGCAGCCGGTGCTGCCGGCGCCCGCCGCGGAGCCTATGCCCGGAGCGTCAGGACTTCTTCTCGGACTTCGAGTCGTAGCGCTTCTGCCACTCCTCGAGGATCGTCTTGCGGTTGTTGGCCGCCCACTCGAAGTCGTTCGGGATCATCTTCTCGATGACGTTCGGCGGGAAGTGCGGCACCGGCTTGGCGACACCCGGATACGCCACTACCGCGTAGCCGGTGTTGTACATCTCGTTGGCCTTCTTGGTGATCGTCCAGTCGACCAGCTTCTTGGCGGCCTCCAGCTTGGAGGTGCCGGCGATGATGGCGGTCGCTTCCATGTCCCAGCCGATGCCTTCGGAGGGGATGATCACCTCGACCGGGGCGCCCGCCGCCTTCTCCTTGGCGCCGCGGAAGGCGAAGGAGATGCCGATGGTGGTCTCGCCGGCGCCGGCCATCTTGCACGGCTTGGATCCGGAATGGGTGTAGGCGCCGATATTCTCATGCAGCGCGTCCATGTACTTCCAGCCGTCCTCCTTGCCGAACAGCTGCAGCCAGCTCGACACGTCGAGGAAGCCGGTGCCCGAGGAGTTCGGGTTCGGCATGACGATCTTGCCCTTGTACTCGGGCTTGGTGAGGTCCTTCCACGAGGTCGGCGCCTTCAGCCCGGCCTTGCCGGCCTCGACGGTGTTGAAGCAGATCGCCGCGACCCAGGCGTCCATGCCGGTCCAGGTCGGCGGGCTCGACTTGTCGACGAAGTTCTTGTCCAGCTTCTCCACGCCCTTCGGCGCGTAAGGCTCCAGCATGCCCTCGGACTTCAGCAGCAGCAGCGAGGTGGCCGCCAGGCCCCAGACCACATCGGCCTGCGGGTTGTTCTTCTCGGCCAGCAGCTTGGCGGTGACGACACCGGTGGAATCGCGCACCCAGTTGATCTTGATGTCCGGATTCTCGGCGTTGAAGGTCTCGGCGTAGCGCTTCAGATCCTCGGCCTCGATAGCCGTGTAGACCGTCAGCGTGGTCTGCGCCTGCGCGCTCACCGTGAGCGCTGCAAGCGCCAGCGCGCCGAGCGCCACCGTGGATCTCAATCCCCGCAACAACATATCCGCTTCCCCTTCCCTGTAATGGCCGGATGCAACCGCGACTGCCGCCTCTCAGGCGGCGTCCCCGGTCGCACCTCCCAGCCGATGCGGGCAGTGTCGGCGGCGCTACGCGTCGCTTTCGCGACATTTTTGTGATGGTCGCATGACGGTTGCGTTGGCCGCAACTCGCCGCTCTCCCTGCTCCGGTGGCAAATCATCCCGTTCGCTTCGACCGCTGTCAAATCGTTCGAATGCGGTCGACCGGCGCAGTCGGGTCAATTCCGATGCAGGCGGGAGCTCTTGGAGACGTAGATAGTCATCTGCACGCGCTTGCCGCGCGTGTAGTTGAAGGCGGAGAACCATCCGACCTCGCGAACTTCCGCTCCGAGTGCCGAAGCCGCCGCCAAGAATGTCTGGCGATCGGCCTCGGTGGTAACAGCGATGCCGCAGGCTGGATCTCGTCGCAGCAGATCGAGCGCGTACCGCGGTTCACCAAGTTCGGTATCGGTACCGAGATAGAACACCGCGCTTGGTTCAGCATAACCCGTGATCGCGATCGATTTGACTTCACAACCATTCAAACTATCGACGATCCGCTCCAAAGTACGCGAGGGCCACAGATCCTCCAACCTCGGAAACAATGCTTGAAAATTTATCGCATAAAATACCGAAACCGATACAGTGAATAATGTCACTCTTTTAATTGACATTTTATCAAGAACTCGAAAGCCAAAACCCAATGCAATAAGACCGACAAGCGCCGCATAAATTGCGATACCAAATGTCAAATCACCAGAGTGTGGGCCAGTATCATTCCCCTGGATGAACTCGGGAAGGGAACTCATACCGGAATACAAGATCGACCCGACAAGCGGCACCAACGACAGTGCGATCGTCACGAAGACGAACAGCCCTACGACCACCCAATGCGCCCACCGCCACCGTCCCTCTGGCCGGAACCCGGTCGCCAGCACCAGGCCGGCCAGGATCGCCAGGGCCGGATAAGTCGGCATCGTGTAGTGCGGCAGCTTGGTCGCGACCGCCTCGAAAACCAGGAAGGTCGGCACCAACCAGCAGACCAGGAAGCGGATGTCGGCCTCGCGCCGCCGCGTCCAGGCCAGTGCCGCTGCCGCACCAGCCAGCAGCGCGCCGGGCCAGAACGCCACGAACAGCGCCACCAGATGGTAGCCGGGCGGCGCGCCGTGGGCGCGGTCGCCCTTCGCCACCTTTCCCATCATCGAACTGCCGAGCGCCTCCTGGAGATAGGCGGGGCCGACCCTGACGCTGATCGCCAGCAGCCAGGGCAACACGATCGCCGCGGTCATCGCCAACCCCGGCAGGATGCGCAGCCGGCGCAGCAGCGACCGGTCGCGGTTCCACAGGCACAGCGCGGCGATGGTCAGCGCCACGACCAGGGTGATGATCGGACCCTTGACCATGATGCCGACGCCATGCGCCGCCCAGAACAGCGCCGGTGCCCCCCAGAACGCCGGCCGCTCGGCGGTCAGCTTGGTGATCCGCCAGAGTGCCGCCTGCGTCACCACCACGGTCGCCAGCAGCAACGCATCGCTGCGGCCGACGCGGGACTCCACCGCCACCACCAGCGACACCGCCAGCAGCAGGCCGGCGCCGACCCCGGCCGCCGGCCCGCCGATACGCGCGCCGAGCCAGGCGGTGCCGAGCACCGCCGCCAGGCCGGCGACGAAGGATGGCAACCGGTATGCCCAAGCCGGCGCTGCGGTGCCGCCGAACAGCGCCGCACTGCCCGCCTTCACCCAGTAGGTGCCGACCGGGTAGCCGTAGCGCGGCTCGTCCTGCAGCCGGATGTCGACGTAGTCGCCGGTCTCCAGCATCTGCTTGGATGCCTGCAGGTAGCGGCCCTCGTCACGGTCCATCACCGGAATCGCGGTAATCCCCGGGAACAGCGCCGCGACCGCCAGCAGCAGCACCGCAAGCCAGGCGCGCGCCGAGATCCCCGCCGGCCCGGATCCGGCCATCCAGGTGGCCGCACTCATCCGGCGTCTCCGTCGCGCACGACCGGCAGGCCGCCGACGCTGGTCCGCCGCAGCAGCCAGTAGACGCCCAGCAGGTCGACGACGCCGACCAGGGCACGGGTGAGGTTGGTGTATTTCGACCGGCCGGATATCCGCAGCCGGTCATCGACCGGCATGTTCACCACCTCGAAGCCGTAGCGCCGGACCAGCGCCGGCAGATAGCGATGCAGGCTGTCGAAATACGGCAGCGCCAGGAACAGGTCGCGCGGGATGACCTTCAGGCCGCAAGCGGTGTCCGGGCAGTCGTCCTGCAATGCGACTCTGCGGATGCCGTTGGCGATCCGCGAGGCGATCAGCCGCCAGGGCCCGGCTGTGCGCCGTCGGCGGTTGCCGGCGACCAGGCCGACGGCGCCAACACGGGCCGGATCGATGTGCCGGGCCATCGCCACCATGTCGGCCGGGTCGTTCTCACCGTCACCGTCGATGGTGGCGACCCAGCGCGCTCTGGCGGCGGCGATGCCGGAGCGCAATGCCGCACTCTTGCCGCGACGTCCCGGATGCCGGATCAGCCGGATCCGCGGCTCCTGGCGCGCAAGGTCCTCGATCACCTCGGCAGAACCGTCGCGACTGCCGTCGTCGACCACGATCACGTCCAGCTCGTAGACCGCCCCTGCCTTCGCCAGCAGCTCGTGCAGCACAACCGGCACGCTCACCGCCTCGTCGCAGACCGGAATCACCACGGACAGCGGCGCTCGCCCCGAAACAGATGCTGGAGCGGGCTGATCCTCGCCGGCATCGATCATCGGGGACTGCCTCGTTGCGCGTTCGTCTCCACCGCGGTCAGTGCCTGGCGGCGACCTCCCACTAGCATCACCGGAGCCGATCGAACAACGCCAGATAGTTCCGCACGCAGATGTCGCGGGTAAACTCGGCGCGATGCCGCTGTGCCCCGGCGGCGACCAGCCGGGCGGCGAGATCGCGGTCGCCGAGCACCCGTCGCAATGCGGTCGCCAGTGCCTTGGCATCGTCCTTCGACACCACCAGGGCATCCTCGCCCGGCCGCACCAGTTCGGCCGGACCGTCGACGTCGGTGGTCACCAGCGGCTTGCCGTAGGCCCAGGCCTCCAGGCTGACGGTGCCGAACGGCTCGTGCCGCGACGGGAACGCGACCGCGTCGGCGGCGCGGAAGAACGGTCCGGTGGCGATCTGCCAGCCGAGGAAGCGCACGCGGGCGGCGATCCCCAGCTCGTCCGCGAGTTTCGCCAGCGCCGCGCGGTCCGGCCCGTCGCCGGCGACCCAGAGATAGACGCCGTCCAGGTCGGCGACCGCGCGCAGCAGCACGTCGATCGCCTTGGCGGCATGCAGCCGGCAGGGCGTGAACACCAGCGGCGCATCGGCGGGGGTGTCGTAGGCGGCACGGTCGGCGGCCGGAGCGGGATCGGCCTCGGCGAAGTTGCCGATGTAGTGCGCACGATCGGCCGGCCAGCCCTGGGCGATGACATGACGGCGAATGCCGTGGGTGATGCAGATGAGGTGGTCGCAGCGCCGATAGTATTTGATGTCGTAGAAGCCGCCGAGGCGGGCCAGCTTCAGGTGCCGGCCGTCCGGCATGCGGTCGGCCGCGCGGTTCATGAAGGCGAGCGCAACGTCAGGATCGAAGGCCGCCACCTCGCGCCGCAGCGCCGCGCGGGTGGCGAAGTCGAGCCAGCCGGCGTAGGCGACCTCGCGCACCGGCACCCCGGCCTCGCGCAGCAAGGCGGCGCGCGCCGGGTTGCGGCGGATGACGGCACGCTGCTCAACCCCGGCGCCGGCGAACGCCGTGGCCAGTGACACGAAGAAGGTCTCCGCCCCGCCGCTCGGGGCGCCTGCCAGCATGGATAATACGCGCAACCGGATACCCGCCAGTTCCTGAGGCCGCCGGAAAACGACCGGGGCGACCGGCGGCAAGCTGCCCGAAGGCCGGGACCAATTCAACCCGCCGGCAACGGCGGCGGCGTCCGTGGCAGGGTGGTCCTCCTCGCTACGCCTGCACCGCCGCCTGTGAGGTTCACTTCATCGTCGCCAGGAAAGCGATGCCGACGGCGACCAGGGCTGCGGCACCGCAGCGCTGGCGCCAATGGCTCTCGCCGAGCAGCAGGGTGCCGATCATCGCGGCGATGATGACGCTGGATTCCCGCACTGCCGAGATCGCCGCCAGCGGTGCCATGGTGGCGGCATAGATCACCAGCGAGTAGGCGGTGACCGACAGCAAGCCGCCCGCAATACCCTTGGCAAGACCCGAGACCGGGATCGCGCGCAGCGATCGGCCGCGCCGGAGCATGACGAACAGGGTGACCGGGAACTCCCACACGAACAGCCAGCCCATATAGGCGAAGGGCGATCCGGCAAGCCGCACGCCCATGCCGTCGACCACGCTGTAGGCGGCGATGATCAGGCCGGTCGCCACCGTGTAGACCAGCGTCGGCGGGTGGTCCCACATGCCGCCGCGCCGCGACAGCGCCAGTGCCGAGATGCCGACCGAGGCCAGCACGATCGCCGCCCAGCCGCCCGCCGACAGCGTCTCGCCGGCGAACGCCCAGGCGCCGAGCGCCACCAGCAGGGGCGCGACACCGCGGGCCAGCGGGTAGACCTGGCTGAGATCGCCAACCCGGTAGGCGTGGTGCAGGCAGACATAATAGCCGTAATGCAGCAGCGTCGAGGTCAGGATGAACGGCCAGCTCGCCGGCTCCGGGATCCCGGCGAAGCCGATCATCACGGCCCCGACGACGGTGTGCGACAGCGCGATCAGCGCCAGCACGACCGCGCGGTCGATGCCCACCTTCACAATGGCGTTCCAGGTCGCGTGCATCACCGCCGCCAGCAGCGTGATGACGAGGGCTTCGATGGTCATCGGGTTCCCGCCGAGATCGGCGCCCGCACCGGAGCGCCGCCACTTCCATACATCGAAATCCATCGAAATGAGAATGTCCCTCGCCGCCTTGCCGCGGCGATCCCCGGACGGCATGTTTCGTGCTAGGAGCTTGGCGCAACGACTGGAAGACCGGCGGCGACGCGACCGATGCTCAAGCGGTTCACCGACACGTTCGAGGTGCATCTGTGCCGCCGCGGCGTCTGGGCGGTGGAGCGCCTCGGCCTCTCCGCACCCCAGGCCCGCGAACTCGGCGAGGCGGAGTTCCGCCGGACCGGGGTAGACGGGCTCAGGATCGTCCGGGTCCGCTCGTCGCGCATCTCCGGCGCGGTCACCGAAGACGTCATGGTCGAGCGGACCCGAACGCCGCCCCCCGTCGACGCCGTTCTGGGCGTCGTCGACGAGGCGCCGTCATGCCGCGAGGTCGACGACCTGCTCCGCCCCGCGTCGCGCCTGGCGCTGCATCGGCTGTTCCAGGGCTGGCTGCGGTCGCATGAGGCCGGCGTCACCGAATGCCTGGTCTCGCCGAAGCTGCTGCGGCTGCTGCTCGACAACAGCGCCCTGATCAGCAGCGCCCTCCATCACGTGGCGGCGCTGCAGAGCGCCGAGGGCGAGGATCCGGCAGCCGCCAGGGCGCGCCTTGCGAAACTGCTGGACGCCGCCCGGGCCGGGGCCCGCGATGCCGAGGCCTGGGTGATCAGGAGCATCCATGGCGATCCGGCGCTGCTGCTGGAGGCGCTGCGGCATCCGGGCGACGACACCGGCCTTTGGCACTCCTGCGCTGCCGTCGCAGCCTATCTGTCGCCGCGACCGACCCGGCTGGCCAAGGTGGAGGCGCTGGTCGCCCTGGCCGGCGGCAACGAGGACGCGCGGACCCTGCATCTCCTCGACCTGTTCCTGGCCGACTACCTGATGGACGAGTCGATCGCGCTGGAGCTGGCCGGCCGCCTGCCCTTCGCGTCGGACCGCGCGCTGTGGATCGCAGCGACGGCGGTGGGCTCCCGGCCGAAGTCGGCGCGCGCGCCCGCCCTGCGCCGGCACTCCTTCGCCGAAGCCCTGCCCGAACTGATGGCGGACGGACGCCTGCCGCGCTCCGGCTATGCACTGCTGCAGGCGCTGGATGCCGTCCTGCGGCGCGACGGGCCGCTGAACGACGGGTCGACCGGGCGCGAGCAGGGCGCGGTCCTCAACCTGGTGCAGTGCCTCGGCGCGGGCGCGGGGTTCGCCGGCGGCCCCCGCCTCGCCGGCCGGCTGGCCCAGCGGTTCGCGACCGTCGCGCCGGCCGCGTCCGAGGACAGCTTCCTGGAAGCGGTCGACACGATCGTCCTCGGCCTCTCCGACGTCCATGTCCAGGCTCGCTTCCTGCTCGCCCTGCTGAGCGGGCCGAACGCCGCCGCGCGGCAGGCCGGGCTGCTGGCTATCACGCAGCGGGCGTTCAGCCTGTATGGCGGCCTCAAGCGCATGGCGCGGCGCGCCAAGTCGCTGCGCGCCGCCGTCGCCGAGTTCGATGCGCTGTGCATGCTGATCGACCAGTCCTATGTCGACCGCGAGACCCGGGACGGCTGGACCCGCGTCGTGCTGGACTTCCTGGACGCGGCCGTCACCGCGCGGATGGACAGCGGCGAGCTGACCCTGCAGCAGCTGCTCGCCCTCGCCGAGTCGGATCTGGTCGCATCGAAGGCGGTCAGGCAGTCCCTGGTCCGCCGGCTGTCGCGGTCCGCCGGTATCGTCGGCTGACGTCCGGCCCGGGGGAATTGAGCGATGACGACGGAATACGTCTGCTCCGCCTGCGGCCACACCTTCCGCACCGACGACCAGCCCGCGGACGGCTGCCCGGCCTGCGGCGCCGATCCGGGCCGGCTGTGGTCGGTCGGCGTGCGCGGCAACAGCCAGCGCCCCCGCGTCGAGCAACCGCGGCCGGTCGCGTCACCACTGGTGGAGGCGACCGAAGACAGCCTGTCCGGGCCAGGCACTGAAGCACCGCGAAAGCGGCGGCGCCTCTGGACCCTGCGCTGGCCGTCGATCGCCTGGCGCGTGCCCGGCATTGCCGCGCGCCTCCCGGCGTGGCGACGGCCGGCCGGACATCTGCCACGGCCGAGCCGGCGGATGCTGCTGCTGGCGCTGGTGCTGGCCCTCTGGCCGTTTCCTTTGGATGACGACCGGCTGCCGACGCCCGGGCCGAACGGCTCGATGGCCGGCGTCGAGCCGCCCGCGGCGACCGCCATGGTCTCCATCGCGGACATGCTGAAGCAGAGCGCGCCGCAACCGCCGGCTGCCGCCGGCGCATCCGCGCCGATCTCCGACCGAACCGCGCCTCGCGCGCCGGCCGCCGGACCGGGTCGGCCGGAGCCGGCGACCGCCGCGCCTCCGGGCCGCTCGACCCCCGTCCGGCCGGCGGCACCACCACAAACCGCTCTCGCCGGGATCGAAACGGGCAGCACCGGAGCGGGAAGTGCCGGGGCGGGAAGTCCGGGATCGGGTAGATCGGGATCGGGTGGCTCCGGATCGGGTGGCTCCGGATCCGGCGGAGCCGGTAGCGGCGACCGCGGCGGCCCGCAGGATACCCCGGCCGAGGGGCAGGCCTCCTGCCTGGACGCGGACGACCGGCGGCTGGTGTTCCTGATCGACGTGTCCGTCAGCATGGGCCTGCCGCACGGGACCGCGCCCGAGATCGAGAACGCGCTGGACGATGCAGTCCATCGCGGCGACGCCGAGGCGCTGGCGCGGTACCGGGCGCTGCTGGCGAGCGCCGGTTCGGCTTCCCGGCTCGACCTGGCGCGCAACGCCTTTGCCCAGGCGCTCGAGGTGACCCCGCCCGGCATCGAGGTCGGCGTGGTGTCGTTCCACGGCTGCCGCGACATCCGCCGGCTCGCGCCGGTCGCCCGGCCGGGTTTCCCGGAACTGCTCGCCAACGTCGGCGACCTGACCTGGCACCGCGGCGGCGAAACCGCACTGTCGGAGGCGCTGCAGGACGCCTATGCCATGGCCGGCGACCGCGCCGGACGCATCGCCGTGATCACAGACGGCAAGGACACCTGCGGACCGCCGCCCTGTGAGATCATCGGCGGGCTGCAGCGCAGCCGGCCCGGGATCAGGATCGACGTCGTGGATGTCTCCGGCCGCTCCGACGCCGCCTGCCTGGCGCTCGCCACCGGCGGGACGTTCCGGGTGGCGCCGCTGACCGGCTCGGCGGAGGCCTTCGTCGACAGCGTGCGCGCCCTCGGCCAGGCCTGCCCGGCGCCGCGGTAACCGCAGCGGCGGCGCTGCGTCACGGAATCACCGGGCCGAGGATCCGGTTGATGGTATCGCGCAGGCGGGCGGTCGACGTCGGCTTGACGAGATAGCCGTTCACGGCATGCTCCCTCGATCGCATCACCGTCTCCTCGGCCGCATCCATGGTGAGGAAGATCACCGGCGTAAGCGCGATTTCCGGATTCTGGAAGTCGCGCAGGTTCTCCAGGTAGCCGAGGCCGCCGACCGGCTCCATGTGGACGTCGCACAAGACGATCTCTGGACGCACCCGGAGGGTCATCCGCAGCCCGGCGCCGCCCTCCTCCGCCTCGTAGACGTGGCGGATGCCGAGGCGTGACAGGGCATGCCGGACCAGCTGGCGCATGTGCGGCTGGTCCTCGATGATCAGCACCCGCAGCCGGTCCAGCGCCGGCGGCTGCCCGGCGGTCGCGTCGCCCTGTTCGTTGCTTTCCCGCATCGCGATACCCTATTGCGCCGCCTGTCCGGCGGATTCGACGGTCGACAGCGGCCGAATCGCCGCCGCCAGTTCGCGGTGGGTCTCGGCGAGGCAGTCCGCATACAGCCCGGCGGTGGTGCCGTCGCCAGCCCCCACCGCCGTCTCGACCTCAAGCATGAGCCGTGCCAACCGCACCGCCCCGACCGACAGCAGGGCGGTGCGGT